>ENA-OQHA01000038-OQHA01000038.1-human-gut-metagenome-genome-assembly--contig:-NODE-38-length-66699-cov-6.710299_pt1 | contig 66699 bp, 67 predicted proteins | sample MGYA00242558_ERZ504707 | MGnify/ENA primary metagenome ERZ504707 (study PRJEB26092, sample SAMD00036197) | human gut metagenome | host: Homo sapiens | study: EMG produced TPA metagenomics assembly of... | reverse complement strand
ATTTAAGCTTTGGAATTATAACATACCAGCTTATATGCAAGTAAAAAAAATTTATTTCTGTGTCAGAATAGTGATTATATCATCATACGATGCTCCCTGTGGCATAACGAAAAGACCTATGTTCTTTCAAACATAAGTCCTTAAAAATATATTTAAATTTATTTACTTGTTTTTATTTCGGATTCTGTCAAGCTCATCAAAGACTACATCGTTTACTACTTTGATGTATGTGCCCTTCATACCGGATGAGCGCGATTCGATAACGCCTGCACTCTCAAACTTGCGCAGGGCATTCACAATTACCGAGCGGGTAATGCCTACTCTGTCGGCTATTCTGCTGGCAACAAGTATACCCTCATTGCCGTCAAGCTCATCAAAGATGTGGAGAATAGCCTCAAGTTCAGAATAAGAAAGTGTATTGATAGCTGAACGGACAATCGATACCTTTCTCTTTTCCTCTTCATTCTCCTCATTCACGGATCTCATCATCTCAAGCCCCACCACTGTCGTGCCATACTCTGTAAGAATGATATCGTCAATGTCATACTCTCTGTCACTTCTGTACTCAAAAAGAGTTCCAAGCCTCTCGCCGGCTATATCAATCGGTGTGATAATAGCCTTGTACATTCTTGTATCTTCACCAAAGCCAAGTGTCTCGAGGTTTACATTTTCCTTTGTTGAAAGTATGCCAAGAAGTCTTTCATTGAGCTCAGTGTCAATATAGCCACCAACCTCATCTACTATCAGTTCATGAAGCTCATCCACGCCTTTGCAGATACTTGAGCCAAGCACCTTGCCCTTTTTGCTGATTACAAGTATGTCTGAGTCGAGCACCCCGGTGAGCACCTGACATATATCATTGAACACAACCTTTGATGAATTGTTGTTGTGAAGAAGCTTATTAATCTTACGTGTCTTATCTAATAATTGTACTCCCATTAATTGTTATTCCTCTCTTTCGGGCTTTTTATCTGTTACGTAGCCGCACTGCTCATCTGCGCAGGCAATCTTGTTTCCCTTTATAATCATATATCCTCCACAACGAGGGCATTTTTCTGCAACTGGTCTGCCCCAGCTCATAAAATCACACTCAGGGTTGTCAATACAGCCATAGTATTTTCTTCCCTTCCTTGTTTTCTTAAGCACAACATCCTTACCGCATTTAGGCAATTGACGCCGATTTTTTCAAGATAAGGCATAGTGAATCTGCAGTCAGGAAATCCCGGACATGCCAAAAACTTGCCGTGAGGTCCGTATTTTATAACCAGATTGCGTCCGCACTCAGGGCAGATTTCATCTGTCACCTCATCATGTATTGTAACCTTCTCAAGCTCATTTTCAGCCTTGTCGATTGCATCTTTAAGATCAGGATAAAAATTCTCAACAACTGTCTTCCAGTTAACCTTCCCCTCGGCTACCGCATCTAAAAGCGACTCCATATTGGCTGTAAAATGCTCATCGACAATAGTAGGAAATGATTCCTTCATAATAGAATTAACAACCTCTCCTATCTCTGTCACATAGAGATTTTTACTCTCCTTGGTAATATAGCGTCTGGCAAGTATTGTAGATATTGTTGGAGAATAGGTACTCGGACGTCCTATTCCAAGCTCTTCAAGCGTCTTTACCAAAGAAGCCTCCGTGTAGTGTGCCGGGGGCTGGGTAAAATGCTGCTTAGGCAAAAGCTCCTCAACTGTAAGAAGCGATTCTTCTGTCAGAGGATTTTTAAGAACGGGCTGCTTTTCTTTCTTTGCATCGTCTGCGGCAGTATATGCAAGCTCAAAACCATCAAATAACAGTCTTGAGGTAGCAAAGCTGAATACATAATCTCCGACTGAGAGCTTTACTGTAGTAGTCTCGTACTCAGATTTTGCCATACGGCTTGCAGTAAAACGCTTCCAGATAAGCTGATAAAGCCTGAACTGGTCTCTCGACAGCGACTCCTTAATCTCAGAAGGCACTCTGTTTATATCAGTTGGCCTGATTGCCTCATGGGCGTCCTGGATATTTTTGCTGCTCTTCTTTATTCCCTCACCGGTGGAAAGATATTTGTCTCCATAGCTTTTTGAAATAAAATCCTTTGCCATGGCCTCAGCCTCATCTGATACACGCACAGAATCGGTACGCAGGTATGTGATGATACCTACCGTACCCTGTCCCTTTATGTCTACTCCCTCATAGAGCTGCTGAGCTATACGCATTGTCTTTGAAATCGGAAAATTCAAAGCCTTTGAAGCCTCCTGCTGCAAAGTACTGGTCGTAAAAGGAAGCGGAGCTTTATTGCTGCGCTGTCCTTTTTTGATATTTTGCACTTTGCAATCCTCTCCATTTATTTCGTTAAGCACCTTATCCATCTCTTCCTTTGAGGAAATGGCTATCTTATTGTCGCCCCTGCCGTATAGCTTTGCAGTGATCGGCTTCTTCTCACCCTCCACATCAACCGTGGCATCAAGGCTCCAGTACTCCTCTGGGATAAATGCATTGATTTCATCCTCCCTGTCACAGATAATGCGAAGTGCAACAGACTGCACTCTTCCCGCACTAAGCCCTCTCTTAACCTTGGCCCAAAGCAGCGGACTGATTTTGTAACCTACTATACGATCCAAAACTCGTCTGGCCTGCTGTGCGTCCACAAGATCCATATCTATTTTTCTTGGATGCTTTAATGATTCCTTGACAGCATTCTTCGTGATCTCATTAAAGCTGATACGGCTGACATCCTTGCCCTCAAGTTTAAGTGCGTGAAGCAGATGCCATGAGATGGCTTCTCCCTCACGGTCGGGATCGGTTGCGAGATATATCTTATCGGCCTTCTTAGCTCCTTGCGAAGCTTAGCGAGTATTTCACCCTTTCCGCGGATTGTGATATATTTTGGTTCAAAATCTCCGTCCACATCAATTCCAAGGCTGCTCTTTGGCAGATCCCTCACATGACCGTTTGATGCCATTACCTCATAGTTTTTTCCCAAGAATTTCTTTATAGTCTTTACTTTTGCAGGCGACTCTACGATAACCAGATATTTAGCCATTATAAACTCCTTATATAGTAATTTGGAATTGTCTCCTTAACAAATCCTTTTTGTATAAGATCTTCTAACACTTCAAATAGTTCCGATAATTCATACGGCACTTTTTGAGACAATGTCCCGATTGCGATAGGACAAAAATCGAGTAAACTATACACCAATGCTTCTTTTTTATCAAGTATATTTTTTCTGAAATCCATCTGTATGCACTCTGTAAACCCAGTCATTGTAATGTCTGAGACAAATTCATCAATATTATAAATAATACCTGCGCCCTGCTTTATCAGGCTGTTGCAGCCGTAGCTTAAGGTGTCGGTGATACGCCCCGGAATGACATATACGTCCTTTCCCTGCTCCATTGCAAAATCAGCCGTAATCAGTGAACCGCTTCTCTTTTTTGCCTCAACTATAACTACTATATCGGATAACCCGGAAATTATTCTGTTTCTCATCGGAAAAAACATCTTTTGCGGGTCGGTGCCCGGCATAAGCTCGCTGATTATACCTCCGGAAACCTTTATTTTATCATATAGAAAGCGGTTCTCTTTCGGATAACAGGTGTCTGCTCCGGAGCCAAGAACTGCATATGTATTCCCACCAGCCTCCAGACACCCCATATGGGCATCTCTGTCTATTCCTCTTGCCATGCCGCTGATTATCTGTATCCCCTGCCTTGAAAGTGCTGCTGCCAGTACCTTTGCCACCTCGCAGCCATATGCGCTTCTGCCCCGTGCTCCGACGATAGCAACACTTTTTCTTGATTTGTCGGGAAGAGCACCTATGTAAAAAAGACTATACGGCGGATTATGCATATTTCTAAGCTTGTCCGGATAAGCCTCATCCTCCATTGTTACAAAGCCGATATCCTTCTGCTGAAATAATATCCACTCCTTCTCTACGTCATAGGAAGCTCTTGATTCAAGGATTATTTTTCTGTCATCATCTGTGAAAAACAAAATATCAAAAAGCTCATTCTTTGGCATAAAAAACAGCTTTTCTGCCGTTATACTGCAATCATGCAGAAGCTTTTTCTTCGCATTGCTTATATCTGTAAGGCTTGTAAGCCAGTATTTGAACTTCATGATACAGCACCTCCCCAGAACTTCTCATTGATGCTTCTGTAGCATATAGCTTCGTTGAGATGCTTTGTCTTTATGTTTTCACAGCCGTCCAGATCAGCTATTGTACGCGCAACCTTAAGTATCTTGTGGTATGTGCGTGCTGTCAGTCCAAGCTTGTCAAACATATTTTCCATGTAGCTTTTCTCTCGACTGCCGAGGAAACAGTATTTTTCCAGCTTGTCAGTTGATATTTTTGAATTATAAGAAAAGCTCTCACCTTTAAACCTTTCTTTTTGAAGCTCGTGGCAGTGCATAACACGCTTTCTTATGTCCGCAGATGATTCATTGGATGTAGTACTGTTTATATCCTCAAAGCTAAGCGGTGACGCCTCCACACATATGTCAATTCTGTCTATTATAGGCTGTGAGACCTTATCAAAATATCTGCGCAGAGTCGGCTCTGAGCAGCGGCACCTTTGCATATCGGGATAATAGCCGCAGCTGCATGGGTTCATCGCACCAAAAAGCAGGAAATTAGCCGGATAAGTCACGTTTCTGCCGGCTCTTGAAAGCCTGATGCAGTGCTCCTCAAGTGGAGCCCTGAGCAGGTCTAACAGGCCGCCCTTAAACTCAGCGAGCTCATCCAAAAACAAAACGCCATTGTGTGCAAGCGATATCTCGCCCGGACTAATTCTCGTTCCTCCGCCGATCAATGCGGCCTGGGTGACGGAATAGTGGGGATTTCTGAATGGTCTGCTGTCTCTTAAGGAGCTGTCATTGTCCAAAAGACCGCAGATGCTGTATATTTTTGACAGCTCAAGCCTCTCATTTTCACTAAGAGGAGGCAGAATGGACGGCATACGCTCTGCTATCATTGTCTTGCCTGCACCGGGAGGTCCGACAAGCAGTATATTGTGCATACCACCCGCAGCCACCTCACATGCTCTTTTAATAAATTTCTGTCCGTTAACATCACAAAAATCGGCGCATTTTTCATCCATTTGCACCTCATGTGCCATGCCGGTTTTCTGACACGTAAATGCTGCCTCATCAAACTGTGCAATTACATCATTTAAATGGCTTATCCCAAATATTTTTGCACCGCAGACGAGTCTGCCTTCATTTTCATTCTGCTTTGGAATAATAAACTTTCCAATGCCTTTGTTGTACTCATCAAATACAATCGGCAGAATACCGCTGACCGGCAAAATTTCACCGTTTAAATTTAGCTCGCCTGCAAGTGTGCAGTCCTTTATGCTATCAGCGTCAATCACCCCCATAGCTGTTAAAATAGCAACAGCTATAGGCAGATCAAAGCCTGTTCCGGTCTTTTTAATATTTGCAGGCGATAGATTTACTGTGATACGCTTGGCAGGCAAAATAATGCCAACGCTGTGCAGCGCTGTTTTAACACGCTCCTTTGCTTCTCTCACCTCTGAGGTAAGATTTCCAACCATATCAAAAACAGGCATACCGGTTGAAATATCAACCTCCACCTGTACCGGAATCGCACTGATTCCATCCAAAACAGCCGTTCTGACTGTACTGTACATATATACTCCTATTCCAATTGGGGTAAATGCATAGACAAATGCACAAAAGACATGGCTCTATGATAACATATTTTTGCCTTTTGTAAACACCTATTCGAGCAGTTTTCGTAATTTTTTCAAACCGGCCCTTTCAATTCTTGAAACATATGACCTCGAAATGCTGAGCGTTTTAGCAATCTGTCTCTGTGTCAGCTCTTTTTCACCGTCTAGGCCAAAGCGTTTCGTAATAATATAATATTCTCTGTCCGATAAAACGCTTCTCATATTTTGCCTTAAAATCTTAAGTGACTCAGATACCTCTATATCCGATACCACATCAGATTGTCCATTCTCAATCACATCCACCAGATGAATCTGGTTTCCCTCCTTGTCAGTGCCTATAGGTTCAAATATGGACACATCACCCCGGCTCTTTTTACGGCTTCTAAAGTGCATCAGAATCTCATTTTCGATGCATCTGATTGCAAAGGTTGCAAAACGATTTCCGTAATCAGCCTTGAATGATGACACTGCTTTTATCAGTCCTATAGTGCCTATGGATATGAGCTCCTCCATCTCATCCTCGCTTACTGCATATTTTTTTGTAACATGTGCCACAAGGCGCATATTGTGTAATATAAGCTCATCCTTAGCTTCTTTATCATTTTGAGCCACTTTTTTCAGACATTCCGTCTCACGTTCTAAACTAAGAGGTGATAAAAATGTATTCACATAGCACCCTGTCATTATTTGCTTATAATATATTATGTTCAAATCTGTATTTTGTGATATAATCTTTGCCATGAATAGAAAAATAGACTACAAAATCAATGAAAATGATACAGGAAAAACAGTAGAAGGCTTTTTGAAGGAGCGTGGCTACACACATCAGGTGCTTGTCAGGCTGAAGCAGACAGACCATGGCATACTAAGAAACGATATATGGGCCTATACAAATGAAAGGCTGTGTAAGGATGATTTAATCACAGTCCAAATTGTCGAAAACGAATGCTCTGATAATATAGCACCTGTAAATCTGCCTCTTGATATAGCATACGAGGACGATGATATCATCGTAATAAACAAGCCGTTTGATATGCCTGCCCATCCCTCCGCCGGAAACCATGACAACACGCTTGCAAATGCGCTCATGTACTACTATGGCAGTCAGAACAAGCCGTTTGTATACAGATGCATAAACAGGCTGGACAGAGATACCACAGGGCTTACAATTGTCGCAAAGCATGCACTTGCAGGCGGGATACTTGGCAACGCTGTCGCAAAGCGTGCCATACACCGGACATACTACGCCGTCTGCAGTGGGTGTACACCTATATGCATGCGCATCAGTGCTCCGATTGCAAGAAAGGATGCTTCCACCATAGAGCGGTGTGTTGATTTCAAACGCGGTGAATATGCAGTAACCGACTTTATCAGAATCAAATATAACCCTGATAATAATTTATCGCTTGTCAAGCTAAGACTTCTTACCGGACGCACTCACCAGATACGCGTCCATATGAAGTATATCGGTTTTCCACTGATAGGTGACTTTTTATATAATCCCGACTATACATATATATCCAGACAAGCACTGCACTCAGGGCGTCTTGTTTTCACGCACCCTGTCACAGGACAAAAAATGAACCTCATATCTGATATTCCATCAGACATGAAGTCCCTGTTCTAGTTGGTTTATTTTATCCTTTTCGTATGGGATATGCCCTTTTAAAACCTCTTTTTTTATGTAGCTGTAAGTATATTTTTCTCCCTTTACAGAGAGCATGACAAGCAGATACTCAAGCATTGCTTTTGTATCGGGATGAATCATGTAGTGATCCACGCTTTTTTCATAGTATTCCAGTGCACTTTTGTCGGTGTACTTTTCTTTCTGATAGTTTTTTGAGGCGCTTACACGGTCTATAAACATCTCGCAGACATACCTTATGGGCATTTTCATGCCCTCCATTTTTGTATGTGTTTTATCGTCCCCCGGCTTTGAAACAGCATAGTCAATCCAGTACTCCAGGTGATGCTTATTGCGTCCCTTGTGATGAAGCCACGCAGATGAATAGCCCCTGTCGGCTCTCTCCGCATTATTCGGACTCATATACCCCTTGTAATACCTGCAGCCGACGAGAAACTCAGTCGGTGAATATTTTGACATGTCATGAAGAAGTCCCTGTTTATAAAGCCCTATCCTAAAGCACCCCTGCATGACTAAAATCTTATGATGTGTAATTGTTATAAAATGTCTTATTGCTTTCATATGTCTATCTGCCTATGAGGATGTATACCGACTGCGGTGAGACATCTGCATACTGCTGGTTTTCACACAGCACCGGAGTGTCATAAAACGGTTCTTTGAGCGTAGAATCGCAGACTGCATACCATTTCATTCCTTTCTTTAGCTTAGGAAGAGCTAACTTCTCCCTGGATGAATAAAAATTGTAAGCTACGTATACATAGTCTTTATTCACTTCATTGTAATCCCCACAGTACATCACACCTACACATAGCTTTGTGGCATCACACTCGCCTATCCAGGCATTCTTGCAGTGATAGGACAAATCAGGATACCCAACAGCCTTGTAATCGCTGAATTTAAACGGCTTTGGACAGGAAATAACAGGATGCTCATCCCTGAATTTGATAAGTCTGGTCAAGAACCTGATGTTTTCCCTTCTGCTATGCTCATTTGACCAGTTCACCCAGCCTGTAGGGTTGTCCTGACAGTAAGCATTGTTGTTGCCATCCTGTGAATTACAGATCTCATCACCTGCCATAATCATAGGCACTCCCTGTGCCAAAAACAAAAGAAGCATGGCATCCTTCCACTTAAGTTTTCTTATCTCACGGATAAACCTCTTTCGCGAAGGACCCTCACAACCGTAATTATTGCTGAAATTCCATGAAGGACCATCAGCATTTTTCTCACCATTGGCCTCATTGTGGCGGTCATTGTACATGAATAAATCACTCAGGGTAAAGCCGTTATTGCTTGATATATAGTTTATAAATCCGACATTCTCCCCCTGCTTTTTCTGCTGGTTTAAAAGCTCATACATATTGCAGTTGATATGGTTTAACATCATACGCGCCGCAAACTGGTACTCCTCCTTGTCAATATAGAGATTTTCATATGTCCTGTTTTGCGGTACAACCGACATATCAAAGCCATCATAGAGTATCTTTGTCCGGCTAAGGAGAGCATCCTGCACAATCGCAGTAACAGGCAGCCTGTCCCCAAGAAGCTTAAAACCATCTACATGAAAGCTCATGACCCAGTATCTGAGCGCATCGAGTATCAGATTGTGGTCCGTTCTGTCCGGAAAATACATCTCTACGATACATTCCATGCCATTTTTGTGCAGCCTTTCAACTAGACGCCTAAGCTCATTGGAGGCATCTGAAGCGTCACTGGCATATGATGCTTTTACGGCAAAATAATTGCCGTAGGTATAGCCCCAGAAATTGACCTTGTCGTTTTGCTTGTTTGTGGACACACCTTGCTCATCCTTTAAGGAATACTTCGGCTTTGCATATTCAGGAATATCGTGCTTTACAGGGATTGTCATTTCTTCAAACTCGTATACAGGCATGAGAAGAATTGAAGTAAAGCCTAATTTCTTGATGTAATTTATTCTGTCAGATACAGCCTCAAAGGTGCCCTTATGCTTTTTGTTCCCTGAAACATCCATGGAAAAACCTCTAACATGCAGCTTATACAGCTTCATCCGGTCCCTGGTTATCTCAGGAAAGCTGTCATATTTCCAGTCAAAATCACTACTGTCTATCCCGCAGGCTATTTCGTAGCCATTATCACTTCTTGTTTTATCATTCCATTTTTCTCTGCCGAAAATTCTTGTGGCATAGGGATCTATGCACCTTTTTCCATTAATTCTAAAATAATATGCATACTCATTCCCGCAAAAACCATGAAGTCTCACAGAGTAAAGTGAGCCTGTCGAATACTCGGCAGGTATATCAATCACACAGGCGGTATTTCCCGATTTATCAAGTAAAACAATGCTGCATTCATCCTCTTTTTCTGCTGCAAAGGTGAATATCGCACTATCCCCCTCAATATAAGCACCTGTTTTTAAAAAGTTTCCCTTTGTTAATCGAAAATTCATGCAACACCATCCAATCAATAATTCTAGTATTTATTTATTATACTAGTTTTGACTTTTTTTGTATAGAATAATTTGATATAATATAATAGTTACTTTAGATTACTATAAAGAAAGAGGTACAATATGGCAGAAAAAGCAACACCTGTTACACCTGATGAGGCAGACGATATCCGCGTAACACTTGATCTGGACAACGGAAGTGTCGAATGCAAGATTATCACCATTTTTGATGCAGATCACAAGGATTACATAGCTCTTCTACCGTTAGACAAAAATGGCAACGAGAATGAGAGTGGCGAAGTGTATCTGTATCGCTATTTCGAGGACGAGGAAGGTCTTCCGAGAATAGAAAACATCGAATCCGACGACGAGTATGAGGCTGCTGCCGACAGATTCGATGAGCTTTTGGATGACGAAATGTTTGATGATATTTAATCATCTCTACTATTATTTTGTCTAGGCTCTTTACTTTCACGGACAAACCTGGAGGCTTGGGCTGATTTATCGTTTACCGACTTGACCGAGTAAACAGACAAGCTTGTCTTGGCACGGGTCATGCCGACATAAAACAGCCTTCGCTCCTCCTCTATGTCCTTTTCAAGCACAGCCTTTTTATACGGCATTATCCCTTCATTTGCATCAATTATATACACGTTTTCAAATTCAAGCCCCTTTGAGCTGTGAAGGGTTGCAAGTGTCACGGCATTAGGGTCACTTTCTTTCGATAAAGCCATAAGCTTCATCTGCTTTGTATATTCCCTTATATGCTCATACCACTCTTCATATGTAGCAAAGCCCTTGGCTCCTGACTGGATTTCATCCAGTATATCAAACAAATCCTCTTTATTTATATTCCTATACTCGGCATATTCAGCTAAAAAGTCGTCATAGCCAATCCCTCTTCTGATATAGTTTATGCTGGCATATGGATTCATCCGGCTTATAAGCTTCATGTCATACTCAAGCTTTTCTATCCGCTCAGCTATCCACGGCTTCTCATCAAACAGCTTAATCCACTCATCAAATGCCACAGTTGCATCACACAGGCTGTCTCTTGACAGATACCGCTTAGGTCTGTTCATAATCTGCAAAAAATCAGCTCTGTCTCTGCTGCCTCCTGCAATTCTTTGGTATGTAAACAAGTCTCTGGCAATCCAGTGCTCATATATATTAGGTATATTATCCTTGGTTTTGAATGGGATATTATAGCTCATAAGCTGCTCTATAAGCTGTCTTGGCTGGGTATTTGTCCTGAAAAGCACCGCAAAGTCGCTGAATACAGCTCCCGCCTTTATCTTTTTATCTATATCGCGTATAAGAAAGATATTTTCGTCTCTTCTGTTTTCAAAATCAGCAAACGTAACAGGCGCCTTTGACTTGCTTGCCGCAATGATTTTCTTATCAATCGCTCCCTGTTGTGCGAGATGAGATTCAACGAGGCCTCCACTATATATCTGCCACATCTGTAATTAGTATCTAAAAGGATTCTTTTTGCATTCGGATAGTCCTTCTCAAACCCAAGCATTATCTCAGGCTTTGACCCTCTGAAGCGGTATATTGACTGGTCATCATCTCCTACAATAAACAGATTATTCTGTGGAGCGGCAAGCATTTTTATAATCTCATACTGCAGACGGTTAATATCCTGAAACTCGTCAATCAGTATGTATTTATACTTGTTCTGCCACAATGCCAGTATATCAGGTCTTTCCTTAAACAGCTCATAAGTATACGAGAGCATATCATCAAAATCAATAAGCCTGTTTTCCTTAAGCCTTGTCTCATATTTTTTATATATATCCCTGAATATTTCCTCACCACACACTCCAGAGTAGAAATTTTCTATATCAATGCGGCTGTTTTTAATCAGACTGATTTCAGCAAGTAAATTGCCTATAAACTCATTCTCATCTTTGTATTCAAGGCGGTAGTAGGATAAAATTTCCCTGATAAAGCCGTATCTCACAGACTCATCAGCAATATTGGCACTTGTAAAGCGATATGCATATTTGAGTATTGTAAAAAAGACAGCATGAAAAGTACCAAAAGATACGTTCACCCTCTCGTCTTTCATCAGTGAATTAAAACGCTCCTTCATCTCATTTGCAGCAGCCTTGGTAAAGGTGATAACTAAAATCTCAGAAGGCTTCACATGATGCTTTGTTATTAAATTTTAGTCCTGTGTGTGATAACTGCGGTCTTACCGGAACCCGGTCCTGCTAAAACAAGCATAGCGCCATCCTTGTGTTCGATGGCGCCAAGCTGGGCTTTGTTAAAATTCATAAAATACCCTTTGTTAATAGATTAGTTATTAGAAAGCTTTTCTATGCCTTTCTTAATTCTGGCTATAGACTCCTCTTTGCCAAACACCTCCATAAGCTCTGTAGCTCCGCCCGGTGTCATCTGCTTGCCTGAAACAGCGGTACGGATCGGCCACATAACATAGCCTATCTTATAGCCTTTTCTGTAGCATATGCCTTAAGAGTCTCAAAAAGTGCATCATTTGAGAAATCATCACAGCTTTCAAGAATAGGAACTACATCGTTTAATACCTCAAGTGATGTCTCTGGGTTTGTCTTCATCTTCTTGTGAGTATACATTGCAATATCATAATCCGGAAGCTCTTCAAAGAAATCAATATGTTCCTTGATATCAGGGAATATCTCAATACGTGTCTGAACCATTCTTGCTATCTTCTTAAGGTCATAATCCTTTGTGACAACCTCCTTAATGTATGGCAATGCCATCTCATAGAATTTGTCAAAATCAAGCTTCTTTATATACTCTCCGTTCATCCATTTAAGCTTTGTGAAGTCGAATACAGCAGGTGATTTGCTCATATGATGATAATCAAACTTCTCAACAAGCTCAGGAAGTGACATGATCTCCTGATTGTCTGAAGGGCTCCAGCAAGAAGCGCTACAAAGTTTACAATAGCCTCTGTAAGGAATCCCTGATCCAGTAAATCTTCAAAGGATGAGTGACCACATCTCTTTGAAAGCTTATGATGCTCCTCATCTGTGATAAGCGGACAGTGTACATATACAGGTACATCCCATCCAAATGCCTCATAAAGTCTGTTATACTTAGGGGATGATGAAAGATACTCGTTTCCTCTGACTACATGTGTGATGCCCATCAGGTGATCATCTACTACGTTTGCAAAATTGTATGTAGGATATCCGTCAGATTTGATAAGAATCATATCATCAAGCTCTGCATTATCTACTGTGATATCTCCGTAAATCTCATCCTCAAATGTGGTTGTGCCCTCTGTAGGGTTGTTCTGTCTGATAACATATGGCTTGCCGGCCGCGAGATTTGCCTCAATCTCCTCCTTTGACAGGTGTAAACAGTGCTTATCATATATAGAGATTTCCTTTCCTGCAACAGTTGTTTTAAGACTGTCAAGACGCTCCTTGTCACAGAAGCAGTAATATGCCTCTCCCTTGTCAATAAGTTCCTTTGCATACTTCATGTAGATACCCTGTGCCACACGCTCACTCTGCACGTATGGACCGCATCCGCCATCCTTGTCAGGTCCCTCATCATGGAAAGTCCAGTCTCTTCGAGTGTCCTGTTTATAATATCAACAGCACCCTCACCTGGCGTACCTGATCTGTATCCTCTATACGGAGAATGAAATCACCGCCCTCATGCTTTGCAATCAGGTAAGCATACAGTGCTGTTCTTAAATTTCCTACATGCATTCTTCCTGTCGGGCTTGGTGCAAATCTTGTTCTAATCTTACTCATTTTAAAATGTGCTCCTCTATATTAATATTTTTTAGTCATTTTTCAATTTGAAATTATATAACAATATGGAAATTTTATCAATCCTCAGATTGAACTTCCATATCAAGCTCTGCGATTTTATTTAAAATTCTGTTTACCTCGTGGATTCTGTCACCAAGCTCGCTCCTGTGTGATAAATCTCGCGCCTTAGCCTGGTTATAGTCTCCACATTGCAGGACATCCTGCCCCTTAATTTTTGTCTCCTGACTATAAGTTCATGCTTCTGCTCAACCATCTCCTTGTGATCCACAATAGCGTTTGTGTAGTTGAGCCATACTCTGGCATCGTAGAAGTCATTTTTACTAAGCACCGAAACAAGCTTTTTGCTGTTGTATTCCAGATCCTCGTTTGTCCTTCTGAAGCGCTCCTTGTCTTTTACAGCGAGAAGATACTGCTCATAGTTGTATACAAATTCCTTTGAATTCTTCACATGATACTTCTCGTATGTGTAGTCAACAGCATTTTTTATACTTACATACTTGATCTTCACTCTGTTTTCAAGAGCTACTGCTTTATTTTTGGATGCTGCAGCGCTTTTTACTTCATCTGAATAGCTTTGATATGTCAAAAGCACAAACGAGCCTGCAACCGCTGAAAGAAGTGCCCCGATAAGCATAAAGATAGTGGTATCGGCTCCATATACAATCTGCATCAGCGTGCATACAGCTACCACTACAGCAAAAAATACCACTAAAAGCACCGCGTACACCCTAAATGCCCGCTGTCTGCTTTTGGCATATTCACCATCTATATCGAACTGCACTTTTTCTCCCTCGAGATACCTCAGGTCTTTATTTATTACATCCAGACTGCTTTCGTTTTCAAGACGCTTTATTGCCCGCGGAATCTCATCCTCCAGCTGCTGCATCTGCGCATACTGGCTGTCTGATATGCGGTTTTTGGTCTTTAAAAAATCACTTCTGGTCTTTTCGAGTGTCAATATGTTTGCAGCCGCATCATTCATGGTCTTTTTATCTGTCTCTGACATATTTTCCATCCTTTCTATGTCAGTCAGATAATTTGTGACAAGTGCATACTCTGTTCTGTTATCCTCGAGTTCTCTGGCGGCATCAACCATCTGTTCACATATTTCAACTACATTGAACCCTTTAGTACTCTCATCCGGTATACTCTCAATATGTAATTGTGTATCATCGGTCTTTTTTTTGCGTTTAAATAACATGCGCCCTGTAATCCTCTTTGTATTTCAAAATTGTTTCTTTTGGTCTGCCCTCATCGCAACCATCTGAAGCTTCTGCATATACGCCCTTTAATACGTTGTCCAGATTATTTATTTCCTGCTCTGTAACACTATATTCCCTGACAATACGGGCATATCCTATGTCGTTATTATCAAGCTTATAGGCATATAGACAAGACCACAGTGATTTTCTGTCCCCATTTTGCCTGAAAGCCTCAAGATATAAATCCGCTGCTATATCAAACAAAAACAGCTGCACATAGGCTGTAGCCAGATTATGATATATGTTTCCGTACAATTCACGCTCAGTATGCTTTGCATCCTCACATGACAGCAGCTTTTTGTATTCAAAAATTGCTGCAGTGTACTTTTTCTTCTCCATCAGTCTGTCTGCCCTGATTTTCAAGCACTCAAACTCGCTCTTTTCCTCGAGCTCCTTAAGTGCATCATGTGTGTTCTTAAGCTCCTCCTTAGTGCAGTAGCCGCTGTACTCAAGCAGCTCAGTCACAAAAGCAGACAGTCTGCCGTTTGTGGATATAATGGTTCTAAGATGCATGGCAAGCTTTGGCAGATGTGCATGGTTTTCAATCCAGGTGCACAGCTCAAGACTCATGAAGTCATCATCCAAAAGATATGTATTGTTGATTATATAATAATTAAGCTCCTCTATCGAGTAAACATTTATAGACACACCCTCTATGTAATAGGGCATGGCTGCTATATCTTCATTACACAGTAATAATTCTCCCATATGCCCTCCTACATAGTCATCTCATAGTGCCAGACTTTGCCCGAGCTCATAAATATTTCGCCAAAGCCTAAATCCTTAATCTCTATATCTATCCTGTCATCAGATACAGGTGTCGCCGTAATTCTGATGCGTGTAGCCCTATCCGGCCTGGGCGGCATATCCGTAAGTCTTAGTGTCTCAATCTTTGCCTCCCTGCTTTTAGGAAGCTGCTTCCAGAAATCCACCTCATAAGAGCCTGAAATTATAACCTCACACTGCCCCTTGGATTCAAACCAGTTGCTTCCGGCACTGATAAGATTATAAAACGACAGTTCTCCCTTATCATGTACCTTAAGGCTCAGATTGAACTTCATCTCATTCTCGCCCATATATACAAAAGGCCATTCTGCTTCCTTATCCCTCGTGGCTGCCGCATAGCATGCTCCCTTAGTAAAGAGGTTATTGCCCATGAACACTCGTCTGCCCTTGCACAAAAGTGCAACAGACTGCTTCATCCAGCCCTCAGCAAACGTATCTCCCACGAGAAAGACCGTTGAGATAATCTGATTCTTAAAGCTCTCATTTATTATATCCAAAAAGCTTTTGTCCTTATCATTTTTATCCAGAGTATAGCTTATGCTTTCATCTATAGATACTACCTGTGGCGTTGTGCGAAGATCCCTCTTTAGGGAATAAAAAAATATACTCTCCTTTTCCTGCATAAACATCACCACATCATGAAGCCACAGTGACTTGTCCTGGTTCAGTGCAAAATAATAAAAGCTCTCCTTTCGGTCTATGACCGTAAGCTGTCTGGAATTTATGCCAAGCCTGACCGCCATGCCATAAAACATGCTCACGTTCTCCTTTGTCAGCCTGTCAACACATATAACAAGCCTGTCAAAGATGAAGGATTACCAAGCTTGATGGCAGTTCCATAACCTTTTTAAGAAACAAGGCCAAAAGCTCCTCTGCCATAAATGAATCATCATCAATGACTATTTTTCACTATTCAGTGCTCTCTTAAGCAGCTGGTCAATACACACCATCTCACCGCTTTTAGAGAGTCTTCTTGCCTCATCTCCATAATACCATTTGCCAATGCTCTTACGGCGTGCAAGTACAAGAGGAATCTGAAACTCCTCACTGCCCGCAACAGTGCTGACAGTCTCCGGCTCTTTCATATTCTGTTGAAAAAAACTAACCATAGCATAGCTGTCATTTAAGTCTATGCCTATATAGTATGAATTGCCATTATGTCCCATTATAAATCCTCTTAAATCAGCTTAAACAGCTGCTTAGTCGCAGCATCCAGCCTTTTATATTCGTCTATATTGCTCTTTAAGGTTGTCTCATCAGACAGTGTATCTGAAATTATCATCTCATTAATCAGATTATAGCGGCTGTGATCATTGTCACCCGGTATATTGTTGCACGTAAGACGATTGCTCTCTTTCACCTCTATGCTGTTGTCATGCTCCTCAGTAATATAATACCTGATCAACTCACCGAAAAATATGACAAATGTCTTTACGTATATGCCGTCGTACATCTCAACCATATCCTCTGAATTAAACTCTTCGCCATCCTCGTCTCGGCTGTAATGCAGCACAACATGAGTCCCCGGAGTACTCTCATACTGTAAAAATGCCTTGTCATAGAGGAAATACTTCTCCAGCAGTCTGTAATCAAGCCTCGCAAAAAATCAAAATACATATTGTTATATATATAATATTTAAGCAATGTATCTTCAATCTCAAGTTCAGCCTGAGTGATATCTGTTTTCTCAGCAAAATGCTTCAATAGGGCTAACTGGCAGGCATCATTTAATGTTCTGTTTCCAATAAATCGCTTTTCGATAATATCAAAAATAAAATCAGCCTTGCACCCGCCACTATGCAGATATCCATGTGCCACAAGAGATATATAAGCTAAAATCAGCTTTTCATTTCCGGCTCTTTTATAGTATTCCATAAAGATATCCGATATCTTTTCAGGCTCAATCTGCGTATAAATACCCTGCTCGAGAATACGCTCATCAAGCTTCATGGAAGATATTGAAAACTTATCAGCAGCATGCCACAGATTAATCAGTTCGTCTGTAGGCCCGGTATAGTTTTCACACAGGTATTTAAGCACCAGGTCACTGTATTTGCCTGTTTTAAAGGCAGATATGGCAAGCTGCACCATAAAATCATCATCTACATGCTGCACCTTAAGCGCATTCTCACACAAAACCACCTTTGATGCGGCAGCAAGCATGTCTATTCCATACTCCATGGCCATATCATATGCCTTTTCATAGAGGCGGTTTGATACAAGCATGTCAATAAGATATTTTCTTGCATCCTTTTGCAGGGTATCAAAATTAATGCTTTGCAAAAACGGCCTGACGTAATCCTCATAATCGTGAAGCTGACAATATTTTAAAATTCTGTATCCCATAACAGCTTTGTAGGAATCAGAAAAGGATTCACTATAAAATACAGGTTTAAACAGCTTCAAATCATCCTTTGTAAAATCAGAATAATCCCTTACATTCTTAAAATGTGACACTATATACTGTGGTCTGTCAGGCGAGAGGCTTATACACCTGTCAAGGTATTTCTCGCATCCATCAGCCTCTGCAGTCTGTATGAGATGCTTTTAACATATCTATAGCCCCTTGAGTCCTCAAAAAGTATAACATAGTCGTTTGAAAACAGTTCAAAATAAGCACACTGGTCTGTAACCGGAACTATCTGCGGCTCCTTCATTTCATTCTGATATATGATAGCTCTCACTATGCGCTTATCAAATACAATAAGCTTATGGGTATATATAATATCTGAAAAAGCTGCCGACAGCTCTTCATTGATAAATCCCAACTCAAGCATATCCTCATATAAAACAGCCAGATTGTCATCAATATGCCTAAGCTGTACCTGGTCCATGGCAAACCTACCCATAGCTTTCCTGTACTTGTGGTAGACCTCAGGCTCTGTTTCCTTGGCAGCAATTATATTGTTGTAAAGCACTGCAAGCTTTCGGTATGGCAGCTTATTATCAAAGCTGAAATACATCTGGATGACCTTTGGCACAGGGGAAATCTGCCTGTCATTCATCGTAAGGAGATACGACTCATACAAGCCTGTCAGACGCAGCTTATTCTCGATACCCAGCTCAAACCATTTATGAAAACAGGTATCATTTTTGTGTCCCTTAATCAGGTAGCTGCATATGATGCCGACATACTCTGCCTCCGGACATATCTCATAGGCTGCTGTAAGAAGCTCATATACTCTGTTATCGAACCCGCCTGCCAGATCAACCGCCTCAAAGATTGCTCCGGCAAGCTCCTTTGTCAGAGCCTTTTCCTTTACGGCCCAGCTTAGGATGCGAAGCTCAAATACCGACAGCTCCTTTATCAGATAAGGATCCTGTGATATAAGATAATAAGCTTCAATATACAAATACGGAGACGAACAGCCTCGCAGTACCCAGTATTTTATATCTTTAAGCTTACCGGCACTGTCATCAAAATACTGATCCCTCAAAAATAAAAGTACCCAGAACAAAAGCACAGAGTCAGGATTTTCATAAAAAATCAGCTCCACTTCGTGTGTCATATTGTCAACGTATGAAGGCTCTCTCTCTAACAGCGTCATCAGATACAGATAATAGCCCCAGATTGGAGCTTTCTTATCAGGATTACTGTGCTTGAAATCATCAAGAATCCACTTAGCTTCCTGCCTTTGCCTGTTGATAATAAATGCCTGAGCCTTCATCAGCTCATACATATGCTCATCCGGCATGAGTGCATGCAGGTGGTTTAATATGCTTATAGTCTCGTTTGCCCATACCCCGGTCACTATCCGCTTCAGCCTGAAACTGGTATAAAGCTCCATGATTCCGACCATGCATTCCTTTATGTCCTTTGTCACAGCTATATCACTTATACTGCCATCATCATCTCTTACACCGGCCGTGATATCTATTGTAAAGCTCTGATATACACCATCAATATATATGCGGCCAAAATTACGTCCGGCATGCATCGCAGATGCATCGATGATATACTCATACAGATATGTTTTACCTATAAAATTATCAAGCGTTAAAACAGGCTTAGACAGCTTTATGAATTCACAATCCGTGCGCAGGCGTATCTCGGTATATCCCCAGTTATCCTTTGTTATGGTAAAGCATCCACTCTGTGGCTCTTTAGAAGCCATAAAAATCTCCTCTGACTTGTCTACACTAATGGAAACAGGCTGTTTTTTGTTTACGCCAATCAAAAACTCCTCCATATTCTGACCGGATGGTCTGGCGCAGGCAAAGCCCTCATAGGTCAGTCTCTCATATACATTGTCATAAGGAATTGTGTTTAAAAAATTGCGATTATAAAACAGATGATAAGCCTCATCCCAATTGGATGCCGCAAGCCTTGTAAAATCATCAAGGCTCTTTACAGCTCCGGTGGATGCTTCCGCATAGAGCCTTGTGATTCTTGCACAAAAAGAAAGACTGTACTCTATCTGATTGCATACAATCACAAATTTGCCCTCGCAGGCATCGCCCTCCGTAAGGCCCTTACTGTTAAATTGATAACGAATCCTGACTTTCTCGCCCTCGAAGTGCGGATTCAGACACTCCATCCTAGGATTAGTCGAATAAACTATGCCACAGATTTTTATCTGATTCGTACTTTCTATTACAAAGCTTCCCGCTTCGCTTCTTCCCTCAATGACCGAAAGGTCTATTGTCTCCTCTGAAAACGCCAAAATCGGTTTCGTGCCATTAAATCTGCCGCAGCTATCTGCCTATACGTGCTCGCACAATTGTTACCCCGTTTACGTTAAATGTTGATTTTTTATATACATATTATATAATGTAAATTATATACGATTTGCAATGCTGTTGCAATGCAAATAGAAAGGAAATTACAGCTAATGATAGAACAAAAGGAGCATTTTCACGGCAGTGACCTTGAAAAAATAGAAAAAATATACGGTATAAAGAAAGAAAATATTGTGAGCTTTGCAGCAAATGTCAACCCACTCGGTGAATCCGGTAAACTAAAGACTGCACTATCTGAGCGCATTGATGCAATCACAAAATACCCTGACAGGGAGTATACTTCTCTCAGAAAGGCTATCGGCAGCTACTGCAAGTGCGATTACAATCACATAACAGTCGGGAACGGATGCACGGAGCTCATCTCACTTTTCATTCAGATTACAGCTCCCAAAAAGACACTTCTGCTTGGTCCGACTTACTCTGAATACGAGCGTGATTTAAGGATAAACGGCAGTGATATCTCCTACTATTTTCTTAAGGAAGAGGATGATTTTAGGATTGATCCGGATGAATTCATCTCTGCAATCACAGCTGATACCGACCTTGTCATCATCTGTAATCCCAACAATCCGACCGGCAGTCTTATCACACCGGATAAGCTTAAAACGATTTTAACCCACTGTAAAGAGACAAATACTTATGTGATGATAGACGAGACATATATAGAGTTTGTGCCGGATGTTGATGAGCTTTCAGCAATACCTCTGACTGAATTGTTTGACAATGTGATTATTTTACGCGGCACATCCAAGTTTTTTGCCACTCCGGACTTCGCCTGGCTATGCCATCACATCAAATTCACAAATTCTTACAGACATAAACACAAACAAAAATCCGTGGATGATTAACTCTCTCGCCGTTGTTGCAGGCGAAACCATGTTTTTGGATGAAGAATATATAGATAAAACAAGAAGCTTGATACTTTCGGAGAAAACCAGATGCAGGCAATTGATTGAAGAATCACACAAATTCAAGCTTTATCCATCCTACAGCAACTTCTATCTGCTTAAGATACTTGATGAAGGCGTGGATGCACATATGCTATTTGAGCGCGCCATAAGGCAGGGCATGATGATAAGGGACTGCTCTACCTTCCCCGGGCTTGAGGAGCGGTTCATACGATTTTGTATAATGAAGCCAGAGGACAACACAAGGCTTATTAATTGCCTTACACAATGATGCTAAATGCCTTTATATAAACATAACATATAACCAAAAAGCCTCCGGAAGGATTTAATCCAGCCGGAGGCTTTTTTATAAAGTGAAACATAGAATATGCTTTAAGGTCTATATTATTTTGCAGATAAGAACTCGTCAATACCTTTTGCTGCTGCTTTTCCTGCACCCATGGCAAGAATAACCGTTGCAGCACCTGTTACGGCATCTCCACCTGCAAATACACCCTCTTTTGAGGTTGCACCTGTATCCTCAGTAGCTACGATACATTTTCTCTTGTTTGTATCAAGACCTATTGTTGTAGAGGAAATAAGTGGATTTGGAGATGTACCAAGTGACATAATCACTGTATCACACTCCATCTCATACTCAGAGCCGGCAATCTCAACAGGGCTTCTACGTCCTGATGCATCAGGCTCTCCAAGCTCCATCTTGATAAGCTTAACACCCTTAACCCAGCCATTCTCATCAACAAGAATCTCTGTAGGGTTCTCAAGGAGATCAAAGATAACTCCCTCTTCCTTGGCATGATGTACTTCCTCTTTACGTGCAGGAAGCTCTGCTCACTACGTCTGTATACAATGTGTGTCTCAGCACCGAGACGAAGAGCTGTTCTGGCTGCGTCCATGGCTACGTTTCCACCACCTACAACTACAACCTTTTTTCCTTTTGAGATAGGAGTCTCATAACCCTCTTTAAAAGCTTTCATGAGGTTATTTCTTGTAAGGAACTCATTAGCAGAAAATACACCGTTGGCCTGCTCTCCAGGGATTCCCATAAATCTTGGAAGTCCTGCTCCCGAACCGATAAATACAGCCTCAAAGCCTTCTTCCTCCATGAGTTCGTCAATCTTAACTGACTTTCCGATAACTACATTTGTCTCGATTTTAACACCAAGTGCCTTGACATTCTCTACTTCTGCCGCAACAACCTTGTCCTTTGGAAGACGAAACTCCGGTATTCCGTAGCTTAATACTCCGCCGGCAGCGTGAAGTGCCTCAAAAATAGTTACATCATAGCCAAGCTTTGCAAGGTCTCCGGCACATGTAAGTCCTGCAGGACCTGAACCGATAACAGCAACCTTTTTGCCGTTTTTCTCTGCGGCTGTCTTTGGCTTGATGCCATTCTCTCTGGCTGTATCAGCAACAAATCTCTCGAGCTTTCCGATTGAGACAGGATCGCCCTTGAAGCCTCTGATACACTTGCCCTCACACTGGCTCTCCTGTGGGCATACACGTCCACATACAGCAGGAAGTGCTGATGAATCTGAAATAATCTCATAAGCCTTTGTGAAATCACCATTTTTAACCTGCTCAACAAATGCAGGAATATTGATAGAAACAGGGCAGCCCTTCATACACTGTGCATTTTTACAGTTTAAGCATCTGCTTGCCTCTGCCATTGCCTCTTCTTTATTGTAGCCGTAGCAAACCTCTTCAAAGTTTGTGGCACGAACCTTTGGATCCTGCTCTCTGACAGGTACTCTCTTTAATACATCGACTTCCATTATTTGTCACCTCCGCAGTTTCCGCAGCCACCGTGATGTGTTGCGCCCTCTTCATAAGCAAGCTTAGCTCTGCCTTCCTCTGTCTTATATTGCTGCTGTCTCTTCATAGCCTGATCAAAATCAACAAGATGTCCGTCAAACTCCGGTCCGTCAACACATGCGAACTTAACCTTTCCATCCACGATCAGACGGCATGCTCCACACATACCTGTTCCATCAACCATGATTGGGTTCATTGAAACAATTGTAGGAATCTCAAGCTTCTTTGTGAGCAGACATGTGAATTTCATCATAATCATAGGTCCGATAGCTACACAGCAGTCATATGTATTGCCGGCATCAACAAGTGCCTGAAGCTGCTGGCTGCCGTTGCCGTGGAAGCCGTATGAGCCATCATCTGTACAAACATAGAGATTCTTTGCAACAGCTTTCATCTCATCCTCAAAGAAAAGGATATCCTTATTTCTAAAGCCCATGATGACATCAGCATCCACACCATGCTCTTTAAGCCACTTAACCTGTGGATATACAGGAGCTGTACCAAGACCTCCTGCGATAAATACGATGTGCTTTTTCTTTGTCTCCTCGAGGTTATCCTCCTGACAAAGCTCTGATGGGCAGCCAAGTGGTCCGACGAAATCCTCTAATGAATCTCCCTCATTAAGAGCCATCATTCTCTCTGTTCCTGCACCGATAGTCTGTACTACGATAGTAACAGTCTCTTTTTCCCTGTCATAATCACAGATGGTAAGTGGGATTCTCTCTCCTACCTCATCTGTCTTTGCGATGATAAACTGACCAGGCAGACACTCTTTTGCAACTCGTGGTGCCTTTATATCCATAAGGATAATATTGTCAGCCAATTTTTCTTTTCGAACTATTGGATACATAGTCTTCCTCCTAGTAAATCTTATCCCATTACATATGTAATCTGATACTCAATTATTTCATACTTTTTTAATTTTAAATGAAATGATATAATTTTTCAATATATTTCTTTAGATATTCCATAAAAATATGTTATATGCTTATGAAATTGTGTTATCCTCTGACATTCGTCCGGTACTTTAAATCAAAAACAGGAACCAATTCATGCAAAAAATGAACCGGTTCCTGTATTTATCAGCTTTTATGAGAAATATACAAGCTCATCCTGCGGCTTCTCGGCAGGCTCGATGGAAACCGGATAAAGCACCGGTCCCTTTCCCTTGTACTCTCTTGCAAACTCCACATGCACCTTGCGGTGATGGTAATCCACGATTTGTGAGGAATACTGCTCTCATCCTCATACTTGCACTTAAAGCCTATAAAGGTCACGTCCTCTATACAGCAGGTCATCGCAAACCTGCCCGGTACCATAACACCCTTTCGAAGCTTATCAGGATTGTATACAAGGGCAAGAAATTTGACAACCTTGCCATCGTACTTCTTGTAATTCTCCATGGCATCCATATACCAAATGGCATAATCTGCATCTGAAAGCTCAATCACATCCTGATTTATATCAAACGGCAATTCCTCCGGACGCTCATCAATAGTACCGTCCTTGCGTTCGTAGACTATCTGGGCTTTGCGGTTGATATTCTTATGGTACGCCTTAGGTGTCCTCTGTCTGTATCATCGTCCGTCCTGTTAAATATGACAACATCACTCGCAAATACCTGTTCCTGCATCATCGCGCGCATATTGTTCATATAAAGGTCAAATGTAGTGGAATCAACTGTGGCGAGCGACTGCACGATAACCCAGCCCTTTGGCAGCTCGGCCTCTATTATTTTATCAATGCCCCATGTGCCGTTGTACTCGATAAACACCTGTTCAGGCAAATACTGCATGTTGAGCTCATTCAGCTTTGCAGCTGTAACTCATCCTCCGAGTCGATCTCTGCAACCTGGATATTGGCAGCCTTTAGCTATCCATATCATACTCCACATCACCATCCTCGCACATAATGATAAGCCCCTTTGAGCCATTAGCGAAATCATTCTCGAAAATGGTATCCTTAATCAGTGAAGTCTTGCCACTGTCCATGAATCCGGTAAATAAATATACTGGAATCTCTTCAGCCATTTTGTTAGTTCCTTTCTGATTATTGTGTAACTATGTTAAATACATTTAAGCAAGTCCGAAGAGCTCTTCAAGCTCATGCTCGTGGATATCTGTTCCGATAACAACGATACGTCCTGTATAGTCAGGCTCGCCATCACGAATCTCGTACTCGCCCGGAACCATATCAAAGTAAATCCACTTGCCGTCTGTGCCCTCTACCATGCCCTTTGAACGAAGAATCTTGTCATCTTCCACAAACTGCTTAAGGATTTCTTCGAGCTTAGCGCGCTCAAACTTGTGAGGTGTCTCCTTGCCCCAGCTTGTAAATACATCATCAGCATGATGATGTCCGTGCTCATGATCATGGTCATGACAGCCGCAGGTGCAGCCCTCGCCGTGCTCGTGGTGATGCTCGTGTTCATCGTGGTCGTGATGGTGCTCATGCTCATCATGGTCATGGTGATGTTCATGCTCATCATGATCGTGGTGATGCTCATGCTCATCATGGTCATGGTGATGATGATGCTCTGCCTCATCCTGTGCATGACGTGCCTCAGCAAGCACCTTCATCTCGAGATTGTCCTGACCTTCCATAGTCTTAAGAATCTGCTCTCCTTTAATAGCATCCCAATCAGTAGTGATAACTGAAGCCTTTGGATTTAAAGCCTGAATCTGCTTTACACAAAACTCAAGCTGCTCAGGTGTAGCATTCTGGCTACGGCTTAAGATAACTGTTGTGGCATACTCTATCTGGTTGTTGAAAAACTCACCGAAAGCCTTCATCTGCTTGCTTGCCTTAAGTACATTTACCACTGTAACAAGTGCATTAAGCTTGACCGGCTGCTCTTTTTCGATATCTATAACAGATTTCATGACATCTGATAATTTACCCACGCCTGATGGCTCAATTAAGATACGGTCCGGATGATACTTCGTAATAACCTCATTTAAATTCTTACCAAAATCACCAACCAGTGAACAGCAGATACAGCCTGAGTTCATCTCAGTAATCTGAATGCCGGCATCCTTTAAAAAGCCACCGTCTATACCAACCTCACCGAACTCATTCTCTATGAGAACTATCTGCTCACCCTTAAAAGCCTCATCTATCATTTTCTTGATAAATGTAGTCTTTCCAGCTCCAAGGAAACCTGAAATAATGTCAATTTTTGTCATTGTAATTCACTCCTTTTCTTTTCACTAAGTCCTATTTTACTAGCAATAATACAAATATGCAAATTAAATTTTTATTATTAAATTATGTTGACACATAACAAAAGAACTACCGCACGCGGTAGTCCTCTCTAATACATTAATTGTATTTTCTTTTTCTAGCTGCTTCAGATTTCTTCTTACGCTTTACGCTTGGTTTCTCGTAATGCTCACGCTTACGGATCTCCTGCTGGATGCCTGCTTTTGCACAGTTTCTCTTGAATCTGCGTAATGCGCTATCTAAAGTCTCGTTTTCTTTAACTATTACACTAGACATAACCTAAAACCTAACCTCCCTCCAGTTGTGTATTGTGCATCAACTGTTAGGTATCTATACTTAATTGCACTAACATGTATTTTATCAAAATATCCGAATTTGTCAAGATAAATCCGGATATTTTTTAAAGAAATTATTATTTTAGTTATATCAGGTAAAACATCACTCCAAAATGACTCTAATCAAGCTTGATAAAGATTGATGTTTCCTTTTTCAGTGAATCTGCAATCTCATAGTTTTCATCCATCTTGTGTGAGATATTGTCCATATCCTCAACAATAAGCTGTGTACTGTCAGCCGCTGAAACCACTCCGTTCACACCCTCATTTATAGCATGTGAAATGGTGTTGATTGAAGAAGAAATCTCAAGCATGGACTGCTTCAGTGAATCAGTCTTCTCCTTGAAATCAGTCATGGTACCCTCAATGAATGAAGCCTTGTCGTTGTACTCCACACCGGACTCAACAAATCTCTCAAACTCCGGAAGAATCGAATCATTAATATAGCTGACAAGACCATTGGCGTTGTCAGAAAGATTGGTAACCGAATTGGTAACTACCGCATTGATACGCTGGATATTGTTGGCTGCCTCCTGGCTGGCTGCAGCAAGCTGGCTGATCTCACTGGCTACAACCGCAAAACCTCTGCCTGCCTCTCCTGCCCTTGCTGCCTCAATAGAAGCATTTAATGCCAGCAGATTGGTCTGACTTGCAATGTTTAAAATATCATTGGTAAGTGAATTGACCTGCTTTACGCTGTTGCTATCCTCAATAGCCTTCTGCAATACCTCGAGAATCTCCGAAACCTTCCTGTCTGTTGACTCCATGTTTGTACGTGCAACAGACTCCATTGACTGTGCATGAGCCTTCATATCCTTGGTGTATCCGGTCAGTTCATCAGTCTTTTCAGCAATAAGCTCAACCTCTTTTGCCACATTATCTGTGTTGGTATTGATAACAGATGCGTTTTCGGAGATATCCTGCATGGTAGCAGACAGCTCCTCTGTTAAAGCCGAAAGATCGGACACACTGCTGTTGCTTGTCTGAACACTCTGACGCACATCATCAACAACCCTCTCCATCCTGGCCGAGTTGGTGACAACAGCTTGAATATAGCCTGCAGCTTTGTCATAAAGACATTGATGCCCTTGCCTACGGCGTCAACCTCAGCATTGTTGATAGGAGTAACCCTCTGCGTCAAATCGCCCTTCTTGTTATCAATATTGACTATGATGCCGTTGATTTCCTTCTGTGTACGAAGCAGAGGCTTGATAACCATGGTGACAACAGCAAAAACAACAAACAGTAATGCAATTATACTTATTGCAATAGTAAATGTACATGTGACAACAGATGCGCGATAAGTACTTTCGAGGCTCTTTCTCTCCTCCTGTGTAACAGAATTGACATGCTCACGCATTGACGAAATAGCTTTTTCAATGTTATTAGAATATTTTGCAATAGAGCCATTTGCCGTTTTATACGCTTCCTCGTTTTTACCGGCGGCAGAATAGGCCATTACATTGCCACACTCCTTGACCAGGCTTGTATAGTTTTCACAGATAATTCTATAGTTTCTCTTGGTCTCCAAGGTTACATAAGGATTATAATCATCAAGGAGCTGCTTTAGCTTTTCCTCGTGATTTCTCACTTCACTTACAATATCAATCATTGATGATAGATCCGTCGATATAATATGAGCCAGTGCCAGTGTATGAATATTCACAGTCTCCATCTCAATATCATTAAGCATCTCCGTGCCAACCATTGAGGTGTCCACAATCTGAGAAGCAGCATCATTTACCTTTGATAAATTTTTAAGAGATAAACCACTTGAAATAACACTTACAAAGCCTACAACGAAAACAGGAATAAGTATCAATTTTGTACTTAACTTTTTCTTTCCCTTGACCTTTGGTTTGTTATTAACCTTTTGAGCTTTTTTTGTGTTGAGAGTTTTTTTAACTTTTGGTGCTTTTGCAGGATTTGCTGCTTTTGCTTTCACCTTTTTTTGTTTTACTGCGCTATTTTTAACAGCTGCTTTACTTTTTTTTGAATCTAATTTCATGTTATATACCCTCTACTCAGCTACAGATTGTGTTATCCCCGCAACAAAATTATCCATTATCTCCTGAAGATCTGTATTATCAGGATTACCGGCCGCCATTTTTTCGCCAAACTCTGTCGCAGCATCCCAGTAAGAATTTCCAACTCTTTGGAGCTTTCCGTACTGTGCCTGATCCATAACAGCCATAATAGCAGGAACCTTTTTGACCGCATCATCTGCGGCTGCCGCTTTATTGGCAGGGCCTGCATTCTTCATCTCAAAGCGGAGCTTCTGGTTATCCTCGTTTGTAAACCACTGGGCAAGCTTATTTGCCCACTCAGGATACTTGGTGTATGCATTTACAGCCATATATTTATAGCCTTTAAACGATGACATCTGAATCTGCTGTCCGGCACATGTGTATGTAGCAGCTTTACAGCACCATAATCATCGCCCCATAATTCCTTGATTTTTGCCGCATTCCAGCATCCACTGACACCGGCAATAATACTTCCGTCCTGTACTCCTGCAATAAAATCGTCCTGTACACAGTTCTTAAAACCCGGCTTAGCCGCAATATCAAGCATAGCCTGTGCTATATCAACACCCTTGATGTCCGTGATGATTGCATTCCAGTTGCAGTGGTTTGTCACACCATCATCATTCACGCCAAAATCAAGCCCTGTATTTCCAAAAAATGAATACAGATACCAGCCTGAGCTCCAGTCCATAGTCAAGTACTTACCATTTGCCCCTGCAATGTCGAGCATGCCATCAAGCGTAGCCACATCGCTGTCTGAGAAATAATTCTTATTGTAATACATAAAATATCCATTGTCAGCGGTCAGCGGATATCCATATAATTTGCCATCGATAGTGGCAGCCTCAACCGCACTTTCATCGTTAGCCTTTTTAACGGCATCCACATCCTCTATCTCATAAAGAGCGCCTCCCGCTACCATAGAAGTTATCTGGTCATCCGCTATAGGGAATACATCCGCACCATTATGCACATTTGATAATATATTATCTCTGGCATCAGAATCCTCTGACTCCTCGATAATTATATTAAAATCAGTTCCTTTATTAGCCTCCTTGAAGCTTTCAATCATCTGTGTAGTAATATCCACATCATTCTTCGAACACCAGACGTGCATCTTTACTTCCTTATTCTTCGCTTTATCCGAAGAATTCTCCGTCGTCCCCACCTGTGTATTGTCATGTGATTTATTTGATACTCCGCATCCAGTAAGTAATGAAACCCCAATGGCAGCCACAAGTGTTGCAGCTATTAACCTCTTCATACATATTCATCCTTTCAGTTTAATCTCAATTTATAATTTAGTACAATTTTACCATACTTTCACACAAAAAAATAGGTCTAATTTGATTTTTTTAACAAATTTAGACCTATTTTTTAAAGGATGCATTTTAAAGCACTATATAAGCATTTTTGTTACTTAATCATACCTGAAAGTGCGTCCTTTACTGAAGCAATAGCATCAGGAATACCTGCCGGGTTCTTTCCACCGGCCTGAGCCATGTTAGGGCGTCCACCGCCGCCACCGCCTACCTTTGAGGCGATTGCCTTGATTAAGTTTCCTGCATGCGCACCGCTCTTTATGGCAGCGTCTGTTGCCATGCAACAAGATTTACCTTGCCTTCATTTGAAGAAGCAAGCACGATAACTCCCTCGCCAAGCTTTTCCTTGATGGAATCGCCAAGATCACGCAGTCCGTTCATATCAACGCCGTCAACACTTGTTGCAAGAAGCTTGATGCCGTTTACATCAACTACCTGATCCATAACATCGCCGAGCGCATCCTTTGCTGCCTTGCTCTTAAGAGACTCATTCTCACTCTGAAGTGCCTTCATCTCAGCCATCAGGTGCTCAAGTCTCTCTTTGAGGTTGGCAGGAGTTGATTTAACAACCTTAGCAGCCTCCTCAAGCTCCTTCTCCATATTGCTGTAGTAAGCGAATACATTGTCGCCTGTGATAGCCTCGATACGTCTGACGCCAGCAGCTACACCGCTCTCCGAAAGAATCTTGAATACCTTGATATCAGATGTATTCTTTACATGTGTACCACCGCAGAACTCCTTAGAAAAATCGCCCATTGATACGACACGTACCTTTTCACCGTATTTCTCGCCGAAGAGAGCCATGGCACCTGTCTTTTTAGCCTCATCGACAGTCATGATATCTGTGTGAACTTCAATAGCTTCGTTGATTTTCTCGTTTACGATATCCTCAACCCTTTTAAGCTCCTCAGCAGTCATAGCAGAAAAATGAGAGAAATCAAAACGTGTTCTCTCAGCATCCTGATAAGAACCTGCCTGCTCTACATGTGTGCCGAGTACCTCACGCAATGCCTTCTGAAGCAGATGAGTGGCAGAGTGATTTCTGCATGTGTTTGTTCTTGTTTTTGTATCAACAGAAAGTGTAGCCTTCTCGCCTGTGCGGATCATACCCTCTGACACATAACCTACATGTGCATATCTGTTGCCGACTACCTTTACAGTATCCTCAACAACAAATGTACCGCTCTCTGTCTTTATGATACCCTTATCACCCTGCTGACCACCCATTGTGGCATAGAAAGGTGTGTTTGGCACGATTACAGAACCCTTATCACCATCTGAAAGAGCCTCGACTACATCATCCGATGTGGTAAGGAAAGCAATCTCAGCTGTGTCAGTAAGCTTGTCATAGCCTGTGAACTCTGTAGTAATTTCAGAATCTATATCATTGTAAACATTGGCATCAGCACCCATATAGTTTGTTTCCTTGCGGGCTCCTCTTGCCTTCTGTCTCTGAGCCTCCATACAACTCTCAAAGCCAGCCTCATCATATGTGAAGCCCTTCTCCTCGAGAATTTCTGCCGTAAGGTCTACAGGGAAGCCGTATGTATCGTAAAGCTTGAATGCATCCTCTCCTGAAAGCACCTTGACCCCGTCAGCCTTCATATGCTCTTCCATATCTGCAAGGATACCAAGTCCCTGGTCGATAGTCTTCGCGAACTTCTCCTCTTCCTGAGTGAGCACTTTAAGGATGAAATCCTTTCTCTCCTCAAGCTCCGGATAACCGTCCTTGCTCTCATCGATGACAACCTGCGCGATTTTGCCAAGGAAGGCTCCCTGTATGCCAAGTGTACGTCCATGCATAGCGGCACGTCTGATGATACGGCGAAGCACATAGCCTCTGCCCTCGTTAGATGGCATAACTCCGTCAGAGATAAGGAATGTAGACGAACGGATATGGTCTGTGATAAGACGGATAGAAACATCGTCCATCTCATCGACATGATATTTCTTGCCTGAAAGCTCGCAGACCTTGTCACGGATAGCCTTCATGGTATCAATATCGAATACCGAATCAACATCCTGCATTACAACAGCAAGACGCTCAAGTCCCATACCTGTATCAATGTTCTTATGCTCAAGCTCAGTGTATCCACCGTGTCCGTCACCGTTAAACTGTGTGAATACGTTGTTCCACACCTCCATGAAACGGTCACAGTCACAGCCTACCTTACAATCAGGCTTGCCACAGCCGTACTTCTCACCGCGGTCGTAGTAAATCTCAGAGCAAGGACCACAAGGACCTGCTCCATGCTCCCAGAAGTTGTCACACTCACCGGTCTTTGGATCTCTGTAGAAACGTGTAATACGATCTCCAGGCACTCCTACTTCCTTAGTCCAGATATCAAATGCCTCATCATCCTCACCGTAGATGGAAGGATAAAGCCTGTCCTTTTCAAGACCGAGCACCTCTGTCAAAAACTCCCATGACCATGCGATTGCTTCATGCTTGAAATAATCGCCAAACGAGAAGTTTCCGAGCATCTCAAAAAATGTAAGATGACGAGCTGTCTTACCTACATTCTCGATATCACCTGTTCTGACACACTTCTGGCATGTAGTCACACGGCGTCTTGGTGGAACCTCCTGTCCTGTAAAATATGGTTTAAGCGGTGCCATACCTGCATTAATAAGAAGCAGACTGTTGTCATTGTGAGGCACCAGTGAAAAACTCTTCATTGCGAGATGTCCCTTGCTCTCAAAGAACTCAAGGTACATACGACGTAATTCGTTAACGCCATAACTCTTCTTCATTACTTGAATCTCCTATTCTTTTGTCTTTGCGTCCTTCATTTTACGAAGCTTTACCCCTATTAAAGCCCCACAAAAACCTATGGCCGCCAAAACAATCATAATAATAACATATTGTGCTACGCACATGAAAAAGTCCCCCATAATTACCCTCCTAAATTTATTGAACTAATTTATTATAAATGAATTTGTGAAATAATTCAATAGTTCTCTCCAAAAGCAAACGTCTGATTTTCACGTTCAATCTCAATAACCCTGTCAGCCTTGTCCTTATTGCTGAGTCTCTTCTTGTATTCAATGATACCGCTGTAGTCCTGCCACATATGCATAGGGAAAACAAACTCTGCCGAGGTATTTTGTAAAAAATAATCAAAACCCTTGACTGATACTCCATAAGCTTTGGATCCATCGGGAAAAAAGCCACGTTTATTGGTTTTTCCGAAAGCTTTTTTATCTCATGCCTGAAGGCTCTGCGCACTCTGCCGTTTATCAGGTCTCCTGCGCCATCCCACTCCCAGTCGTTTAAATCACCGGCATGAAACAGGCTCACACCGTTTGAGGCAACATAAAATGCCACCCCGGCATCGGTGGATCTAAGTGTCATTATATCCAGATCATCCACATGATATGTATTGTCAGGTGAAACAAATGTCACCCTGTCCCTGACAGCGGGATCAATGCCATGCTTTGACAAAAAATGCGGACTGATACGGATATCCTTTGAAAAAATATAATGTATATTCGGATATTTGTCATCCAGACGCAAAATATCCATATCATAATGATCCTTGTGGCTGTGACTTGCAAACATATAGATTTTTGTATCCGGCTCATAAGATGGCAGCTTTCCGGTAAAATGCATACCCTCCACCTTGTCTCCATCAAAATAATCAAATATAAGCACCTTGTCATCCAGTTCCACAAGAAAGCAACTGTGATGTATAAAAATTATCTGCATGTAACCTACTCTCTTTCGCTTTTTTTCTCTTTCCGCAAAGAAATCAGTCTTTATGTATCATTATGCTATCTTTATGCTATATAGTCAACTTATATTTCGTAAAATATAGTGATTTTACTCTAATTACCAATCAATAATTATATGATTAAAGGGTCAAAATACTTTTTGACCCTCATATCATTATATAATTATACAAATCATGCCGCCATTTGAGTCATTCACAATCTTTTGCATGGTTTCCTGAAGCTTTATCTGGCACTCATCATCCATCTGCATTATTTTGCTTCTTATTCCGTCCTCCATAAGCTCACCGACAGACTTCCAAAAATATTAGTCTTCCAGACTCCGCTGTCACTGTTTTCACCATTTTTGATGTAATCTATCAGATCCTCTGCCTGTTCCCTGCTTCCGACTATCGGCGCTATCTCGGTCTCGATATTAGCCCTTATCATATGTATTGACGGTGAAATGGCCTTCATTTTTACACCAAACTTGTTTCCATGGGCTATAAGCACAGGCTCCTCCATTCGGATATCAGACAGCTGTGGCATCACAACACCATAACCCTTCTGCTGCACCGATGAAAAAGCATCCTTAATCTTTTCGTACTCATTCTTTTCCTCAGTGAGTGAAAGAATCAGGGAAATCAGCTCCTTTTCCCCGGAAACAGTCACACCGCACAGCACGGAAATATTCTCGTAGTAGTACTTCTCTGCAATCTCAATTTTGACCTTTACCACACCATCAGACAGCCCCATCCCGGCAAGAGATACCGCTTTTAATATATCCCCATCCGATTCAGGCATATCAGTGCTCATCAGTGCGACATCCTTCAGCTTTGAAGCCCTTGCAAGAAAGTCTTTGCATATGTAATTACGGCCTGCTTTACATAATTGTCATAAGGCAGAAGCTGCACCCATTTCGGTATATCATAGTCCACTCTCGTGACTGCAAATTCATATAAGAGCTTTTCCATGATATCTGTAATCTGTCCCATGCAAAGCTTTTCACAGTCTATAGGAATGGCAGCCGCTTTATACTCTCTGCTAAGTGACTCGCACAAAAGTCTCGTTTCTGCTGCAAAAGGCTTTGTAGTATTTACCACAATTACAAATGGCTTTCCTGAAGCCTCAAGCTGCATGACGGTTTCTCTTTCTGCCGCCTCATAGCTCTGTCTTTTTATATCGCCTATGCTGCCGTCAGTGGTTACAAGCACAGCCACTGTCGAATGCTCCTCTATTACCTTTTTTGTTCCTACAACCGCAGCCTCCTCAAAAGGTATATCCTCGTCGAACCATGGTGTTTTGACCATACGCTCGCCGTCCTCCTCGAGATAACCGACAGCATCCCCCACTGTAAAGCCCACACAGTCCACAAGGCGTACCTTCACAGCGCTGCCATCATCCAGACTGATAGTAACCGCATCCTGTGGAATAAATTTCGGTTCAGTCGTCATAATAGTCTTTCCTTTGCCTGATTGCGGCAGTTCATCGACTGCACGCTTTTTAGCATACTCATTGTCCATCTTTGGGATTACACAAAGCTCCATGAAATGCTTTATAAATGTGGACTTGCCTGTGCGCACAGGACCGACGACACCTATGTAAATCTCGCCGTTTGTGCGGCATCTGATATCTTTATATAAATCAAACTCTTTACTGTCCATAGTACTGCCCATAAAAGCTTCCTCCATACACTTTATTCTATAATCAAAGTGTATTCACCTGCTCTTTGAATTATTACACATAAAAAGGCCACAGGCTTCAAAACAGATAACCTGTGGTCTTTTGTAATAATATATAGTATTTTAAACCAAACTACTTAGCAGCCTTTTTCTCACATCCTGCTGTCTTGCTTGTAGAAGCATCAGCTGTTTCTTTAGCATCTGATTTGTCAGAAGCCTCCTCAGGCTCCTCTCTCAGACGTGCATACATCTGCATACACTTGTGGAGCTTCTTTGCAAGCTTATTGTCTATCTGCTCAGGAGTAGCTCTCCACTGCCAGTTGCCACCGGTAGTTGAAGGAATGTTGATACGGGCCTTTGAATCAAGTCCAAGCAGATCCTGCATAGGAACAATAGCCATATCGGCAACTGATGACCATGCCGCACGCATCATGCCCCAGTTGTAGCCCTCCTCCTTTGTGAGGTTTAAGTAATCCTTTGCAAACCTTACGCAATCCTTTGGAGCTGTCTTCATCCAGCCCATAACTGTGTCATTGTCATGGGTACCTGTGTATACAACACAGTGCTGCGGATAGTTATGTGGCAGATAATCGCTATCTTCTCTTGAATCGAAGGCAAACTGGATAACCTTCATGCCAGGGAAGCCTGAATCCTTTAAAAGCTTCTTTACGGAAGGTGTGAGGAAGCCGAGGTCCTCCACGATGATAGGAAGCTTGCCAAGCTTCTTCTCAAGCACGTTGAATAAATCCATGCCAGGTCCATCTTTCCATACACCGTTCTTTGCTGTATCATCCTTTGCAGGAATAGCATAGAATGAATCAAAACCTCTGAAATGATCGATTCGTACTATATCATAAAGCTTTGCCATAGCACTGATACGCTTTGTCCACCAGCTGTAGCTGTCCTTCTTCATAACATCCCATCTGAAAAGAGGATTGCCCCAGAGCTGTCCGTCAGCTGAGAAGGCATCAGGAGGACATCCTGCCACCTCGATTGGATTTAAGTCTTTATCGAGATAGAACTGTGTAGGATTAGCCCATACATCTGCTGAATCCATGGCAACATAAATAGGTACATCTCCGATAATTCTTATGCCCTTTTCATTAGCATATGCCTTTAAAGCAGTCCACTGCTTGAAGAAGAGATACTGGAGCATCTTGTAGAAGGCAATATCATCTGCATACTTCTCCTTTGCTTCTTCCATAGCCTCAGGTTTTCTAAACTTAAGAGCATCATCCCACTCGCTCCATGCCACTCCGCCATTGGCATCCTTTAATGCCATAAAGAGTGTGTACTCATCAAGCCACTCTGCCTCTTTACTGCAGAATGCCTCATAGTCAGCCGGTGTTTTCTTTGAAAAACGCTCATATGCCTTTCTTAAAAGAGCATATCTGTTGACATACATAATGCCATAGTCTACATACTGTGGCTTTTTGCCCCACTTATATGACTCGCACTCCTTCTTTGTCAGAAGCTTGTCCTTGCATAAAAGCTCCAGATCGATAAAATAAGGATTGCCTGCAAAGCTTGAAAATGACTGGTATGGAGAATCTCCATAGCTGGTAGGACAGATTGGAAGAATCTGCCAGTATGTCTGACCTCCCTTCTCAAGGAAATCGACAAAACGTCTTGCCTCCTTTCCCATAGTTCCAATACCATACTGTGATGGCAGTGATGAGATTGGCATTAATACACCGCTAGTTCTCATGTTATTTTTCCTCCCTTTTGTTGTATACTCATTGTTTGGCTGCGTGAGCCTGTATTTTAAAATAATATATAATATACATATGAAATCATATGATATTTTCGTTTTATTTAGTTATTATAACATCATAAAGTGCAACTTGTAAATTAAATTAGTTAATGTTAATATCAAATTAAGAAAAAGTTTAAAAGAGGTGTAACAAAATGAATGAAACAACCAGGCAATTGATTGTGCATAAGGTAAAGCATAATACGAAACGCCTTATAACATCCATTAAATGGGTAATCTTTTCTATCGTTGTCGGCATAGTCGCAGGAAGCTGCGGCACCGCATTTTATTTTGCCCTGTCGGTCGTAACCGATTTCAGAATGAAATACCCTTGGCTCATTTACTTTCTGCCAATCGGCGGACTTGCCATTGTAGGACTCTATCATCTGTGTAAAGACGATAACGACACCGGAACCAATCTGGTAATATCAGCTATCCATTCAGGCGACAAGGTGCCCTTTATAATGGCCCCGCTTATATTTGTATCCACACTTATCACTCACCTGTTCGGTGGCTCTGCCGGCCGTGAGGGTGCTGCACTGCAGATGGGAGGCAGCATCGGAAGCTCTATAGGCAGGGTATTTAGATTTGATGAAAAGGACAAGCATGTCATGATTATGTGTGGCATGAGCGCTGCATTCAGTGCACTGTTTGGCACTCCGATGGCAGCCGCTATTTTCTCCATGGAGATGATAAGCGTCGGTGTCATGTATTATATAGCACTCGTTCCATGTGTGATAAGCTCCCTCATCGCTCACGGTATCGCATCATACTTCAATGTTACAAATGAATTTTTTGCTATTGAAAACATACCGGACTTTACTATTTTAAACTCAGTAAAAATATCTGTGCTTGCAATACTGTGCGCACTCGTAAGCATACTCTTTTGTGTGGCCCTTCACTCAAGTGAGGCGCTGTACAAAAATATCTGCCTAACAAATATACAAGAGTATTCATTGGTGGCTGCTTTGTCATCATAGCAACTATGCTTGTAGGAAACCAGACATACAACGGCACCGGAATGAGTGTCATCCAAAGCAGTATAGACGGCTCTGTCAGACCTGAAGCATTTCTGCTAAAAATCATCTTCACCGCACTGACTCTTGGCGCAGGCTTTAAGGGCGGCGAAATTGTACCATCCTTTTTCATAGGCGCAACCTTTGGATGCCTGTTCGGCAACCTGACAGGCTTTGAGCCATCGCTGTGTACAGCTGTCGGCATGATTTCACTGTTCTGTGGTGTCACCAACTGTCCGATTACATCGCTGCTCATCAGCTTTGAGCTGTTTGGCTACGACGGCATGCCGTACTTTCTTTTGGCAATCCCATTCAGCTATATGCTGTCAGGATACTTTGGCCTGTATCGCAGCCAGAAAATCGTATATTCAAAATACAAGACAAGCTACATAAATAAATCAACTCACTAACATTTGCTAACTGCAACCAGGCATGATACCCCAGGTATTATTGCCTGGTCTTTTATTGTGTAAAGAGCTTTATCTCCCGCAGAAGATTCATCTGCGAGAACCTCCCACAAAGCATCTGCAAGTTTAATTGTGATTTTATTTTTGCCAGCATTGTAAGCTACGAACACCTTCTCTGTATCGTTATCAATAGTATATGCTACAACGCCATCAGACATATCATCCATGAAATGTACGGATTTCTTAATCTCATCTACTGTGTCAAGATAAAATGACTTGTGAGCCCTTCTTAGTGCTATAAGCCCCTTATAGTAGGCTTTAAGGTCCGAAAACTGCTCAGCCCTGTCATAATCTATTGCATTGACAGAGAGAGGACTGCAATAGCTGTTCTCTACAGGAGCACCATCAGCCTCACTAATCTTTGTTCTCGCAAACTCCTCTCCATGCAGGAAAAACGGAATCCCCTGCGCTGTAAAAAGGATGGCTGCTGCAAGCTTATTCATACGGATACGCATCTCTTCACTCTCATGTGAATTGGATATGATAAACCTGTCCCAGAGAGTATAGTTGTCGTGACATGACAGATAGTTAATCGACTGCATAGGCGATTTGGCCCACTTAGCGCACGTAACAGCCTGCTTTAGCTCTTCACCTCTGTCTGCAGCTCCATTGACAAAGCCCAGTTCATCCATATAGAACACATGTCCCTTTACCGCATCACGTATATCATCCGAAAACATGCCGATGCCCGGTGTCCTTGGAGCATTTATTTTCATGCCACGCTCTGATTCTGGCAGAGTGCTCTCTCCACCTGTCCAGCCCTCTCCGTACATTATTATATCAGGATTTATTTTTAAGAGAGCTTTTCTGGCTTCGTTCAATGTCTCGATATCAAGTACTCCCATCAGATCAAACCTGAAGCCATCAATGTGATACTCACTCGCCCAGTAGCACAGCGAATCAATGATATATTTTCTGACCATAGGCTTCTCTGAGGCTATTTCATTGCCACAGGCTGATGCATCAGAGTACTTTGCAGCATCCAGCATGCGGTAGAAATAATTGCCCGCAGTCTTGTAAAAGCAGCTGTCATGAACATTGAAGGTATGATTGTAAACCACATCCATGATTACACCAAGACCCGCCTCATGAATCGAGTGTACCATCTCCTTATACTCTCTCACTCTCACGGCTCCATTAAACGGATCTGTCGAGTAAGAGCCCTCCGGCACATTGTAATTGTACGGATCATAGCCCCAGTTATACTGCTCCTTTAAGGAATCACTCTCATCAATGCTGGCAAAATCATACGACGGCATAAGCTGCAGATGTGTCACTCCCATATCCTTGAAATACGAAAGAGTTTTATCCTCAGTAAATGCCTTAAACTTACCCGGATACCTGGAATGAGCAGATGCACCGGCAGACACATCCGCGATAGACACCTCAGTGATAACCATGCTCATGGGGTCTGCAAGCTTTGGCCTGTCCTCATCTGCAAATCCATCAGGATCAGTCTTTGACAGGTCAATAACCATAGACCTGTGCCCATTTACACCGCAGGCTCTTGCATACGGATCATGCGAGCTGAATGTGCCATCTGCGGTGTGAACCTCATATGTATAATAAACACCATCCAGATTACCCTCTGCCGTTGCAGAAAAAATACTGCGAAGCTCTCCCTCTCCGCGCATCATCTCAAGCCTGCCTGTCTCGGTCGAATCATTTCCCTTATCATAAAAAATAACAAAAACACTGTCCGCAACAGGCGAAAACAGTGTAAATGTTGTCTTTTCCTTTGAATAAATCGCTCCTAATTTCATAATACTGTCCTTTTCGTTTATTTTCGTATACATTATAATAAAATTTACAATAACTGTAAATAGGGCAATTCAACCAATTTTCAAAAACTTTTTAGTCAATGTGCCATTTTTTCTTTTGCTGATGTGAAACAATCTTTATATACAAAGATTGTGGCAGAAATCTGCCACAGGTTGTAGCAAGCTTCATCCTGAGAGTAGGCACTATGACCGTTTTGTGCTTCATCATCCGGTCTATGGCATAATTGGCGCAGTATTCAGCGGAAATCCCCTTCAACGCAAATCGCACATTCGCCACATCATTGAACTCTGTATCAACCGGTCCCGGACACAGACACCCCACATACACATGGCTGTGGCTCTGTCGAAGCTCACATGCAACAGCCCTTGAAAGGCTCGCAACATATGCCTTAGAGGCATAATAGGCAGCCATGTACGGACCGGCAGGAATAAGCCCCGCAGAGCTTGCCACATTTAATATAAAACCTCTGTCCTTTACCCTCATCTGTCTTAAAAGCTTTTTCGTCAGGAAGTGTACAGCACGCACGTTGACATCTATCATGCCCATTTCCTTAGCTATATCAGTCTCCTCAAACAGGCCGCAATCACCGTAGCCTGCGTTGTTTATAAATATTTCTATGTCTTTTTCCTCGAGATAGTCCGAAAGTCTCTGACACTCATCAAGCTGCATCAGATCCGCGGTAAAAATATCACACTCAAGCTCCTTATGTGTGGCTTTAAGCTTATCAGAAAGAGCTGTAAGTCTCTCCCGCCTTCTGGCAACAAGAATCAGGTCATACCCCTCCTTCGCAAGTTTCTTTGCAAACTGTTCACCTATTCCTGAGCTTGCTCCTGTAATCACTGCATACATATATCATATCCCCTATTCTTCAATCATAAGCTCCCTGGAGCTCGCATCAAGCTCTACGCTTGTGTTGTCACTCTTATACATCTCAAGCAGCAATAGCCACAGCGTGTGAATCTCGTATGTGAGAATATTAGATGCCGGCACTGAGTATGGAAGCAGTGTGCTGATATCAAAGTATCTGATGCCAAGCGGCGGTAAAAAACAAGGTTGGTTGTCTGTCTTTTATCACCGGCAGTATGAATCATCTCATATGTAATCATCACAAAATCACTGCCCTTATAGGTACACTCATATGACACGTAGCACTCATCAACAGTCCAGGTGATGCCATCCTCTGTAACTGTCGGCTTTACGGCTCATCATTGTACTCTGTAGTCTGACAGGAAAGCTTCCACTTAATCTGCCCCTTCTTTGTTTCCTTTACCATATCGGTAAGCTCTTTAAGTAATTCATCTTCTTTTTTCATATTATACACCTGTTTTCATTATCAATGCTCATCAACTCTCACACCATGTACCACAAACCTGTATGTCTCACCGCTTGTGGAACAGGTTGAAAGCGTCACAACCTTGTCATCCTTTGTCGGGACTATGCCTGTATCCTTCATTGATGAGGCAGCCATCCTCTGTACGAATTTGCCAAATGTCTCGTCAGGCTCAAAGCCCACAGTATACTCATCACTGTCATCACTAACCGTCTCATATGAGAAAATCTGGTACCTATACTTTTTACCATCGACAAGTATCTGGAAATACTGATGGCTGTCATAGTAATTCTCATCACGGTTATAGTACTTAAGCTTTCCAAACATAGACAGGTTTTTCATATTGTGTCCATAAATGATTGTATGACAGTCGCTGAAATCAGTCTTGTTTGAACCCTCAAGGAAGATGGAGCCTGCAGTGGCATGCTCTCTCTTAAAGGTCTTTCTGAGGTAATAGCTGTTATCCCCCGAATACATGACAGGTAGCTGATATCCTCATTCTCAAAATAAATCCAGCCAACCACATCAGGGTTTTCGCTCCTTAGACCGGCGAAATCAATATCTATATCATCATACCACGGTGACTGTGCTTCACTGCCTTTCGTGCTGTCATCATCCTTCTTTGAATCGTCCAATGCATACTCATCCTGAAGCTTCTCATATGTCTTATCCGAGGTATTATAGTCCGAATAAATCTTAAACAGATGATAACCTGAATAAGCCACAAGAGACAGACCAATTATCAGAACTATAAATCTAATTACTTTCTTAACCATTTGTTTTCTCCATTTTTTTATCAGTCAGTACTGTAATACCGGTAAAATAATCAACAATACAATGAATACAAATTTACCTTGCGTGGTTCCTAAAAAAGAAGCAGGATAACCAAGCACCGGGATATCAAACACGGGCACTCCGACCACATCAGACCATGCAACCGGCTGTACATCATTCACCTGATTGGCATCGCCCTTTGTAGTGTAGGTCTTTTCATCTGTATTTATTTCAACTACCCTGTGAGTCACAAGCTCGCCATTTCTGTAAAAGGTAATGACATCACCTGTCTGTATCCCACCGGCACTCTCCTTTACATACAATAGGCTCCCCTTCATGTAAGAAGGTTCCATGCTGCCGCTTACAATTACCATCGGCTCGATACTAAACAGCTTGGGAGCAAATATTACAATAATAATTAAAACAAGAATTAATAAAATTATACTGGAAATAATGTTAATAAGTCTCTTCAAAAAAACACCTCTATATCAGAAAATATCATTTGTCACTCACAAAACTGCTGTAGCAGCTTACCGGCTCAATATCAAATTGTATCGTCATATTACTATGTGTGTCACACGTATGATTGAACCTATCGATAATACGCTTCATGACATCGGAGGCTGTATCGCATGAGCACTTCGACAAAAGCACAATGTACTGCGAGTCACTGTACTTTGCCGCCACATCACCCACACGCAGGCACTTTCTAAGCGCCCTCTCAAGTATAAGCATGGAATCCTTCATATGACTGTGATTCTTATCCGGCTGACTGCTATACATTGGCACAACAGTGACAAGCACAAGACTCTCAGGAACCGTAGAGCGTGCACTCTTTCTGACCTCCAGATGATAGATTTCCTTGAACACAGGATATCCGCACATGAAAACGCCATTCATGCTCTCCTCACTGATATCGTCCTTAACTTCATCTATATTGTAGCTTGAAACACCCTTTGTGACAGATAAGAGCTCCTCATACACCTTGTTGAGCATGACAGTCTTTCTAACTCCAAGATCATTGTCCATAATAGCCTTGGCAGCCTCATAAGTATCAAAAGCCATCTGTACCTTTTTGGTACGCATGCGTGCAACAATCAGATATGAGTATATCTGCTCATCCGAACGTTCATATACAATAGCCTTGGTGCAAAGCTGCTCAAGCTTCTCATAGCAGCCTGTATCAATATACAGCTTTGCCAGAGCCTTTACTGTATTTACGTATCTGGAATGGTAAAATGCATTGAGCGTCATAAACCAGTGTGTATCTGTCCTAAGAGGCAGGAAATCACCATGATAAAGAGCTATGGCCTTCTCATAGCTTTCAATAGTGGTCTCCTTGCTCCTGCAAAATGCCATCTCCGCCTCATTTATATATCTGTCAAACTCTTCGACATCAATGGTTACTTCCACATCATCATTCCATTTGTACAAGCCTCCTCTAACAGAGACTATGCACTCCTCGTCAAAGGAGGCATCTCTTAGAGCCTTTCTGAGCCTGTATGCCAGATTCTTAAGGGCTCCTACCGGATTATCAGTCTCCTCCTCAACCTGCCATATAGCCTCTGAAATATCCTCTATACAGACACCCCTGTTTCTGTTCATCGCCAGATATACAAACAGCTTTTCAAGCTTCTCAGACCGCCATGCCCCTTCCTGGACAGATGTTAAGTCATTACCTACCGTAAAGCTGCCAAAAGTTTTTAATTTAATCATATAAATCTCCCCATTTCTGACATTAAACATTGTTATATAGTCATAAACATATAAATCTTTTTGAAATACCTATAAAACGTAAAAATTAAACCCAGATTAAAATTTACGTAAATCATCACTGCCGTCGTCGACAGTGTTTTGTATTTTCATTATCTTAACAAAGTATGAGTAGTCATCATTTACCTTTACCTCACACCTGTCACCCACCTTGTGCCCGAATATAGCGGCACCAAGCGGTGACTCCTTGCTTATCAGATTCTTTAAGGAATTGCCCCTTACGGTTGTGACAATCTTGTATGTCTCAGTCTCATCATCATCCTCAAAATACACATCAACCGTATTGAACATACCCACCTCATCATCCTTTGACTCATCGGATATGACAACGGCAGTCTTAATCATCTTCTCAAGGTATCTGATACGGCTCTCGTTCTGGTTCTTAAACTGCTTGGCGGCCTTGTACTCGAAGTTCTCGCTCAAGTCACCCTGGCTCTCGCCACCTTTACGTCATCAAGAGCCTTCTTTCTGACAACGAGCTTTCTGTACTCTATCTCGTCCTCCATTTTCTTTATATCATTTGCTGTCAATTCATCATGCATGTCTTAAACCCTCTTCCTGCAAAATTGCGTCAAAATGTATTTAGAGAAGCCCTGCGATACCACAAAGCAGCACAATCGCACCAAGAACTATACGGTACCATCCAAACACAATAAAGTTGTGCTTCTTTATGTAGCCCATCAGGAATTTGATAACAATAAGTGAAACGACAAACGCCACAATCATCCCGATAATCAGAATAGCAGCCTCTTCCCCTGTAAAATGAAATCCAAATTTAACAAGCTTCAGAAGACTCGCACCAAACATAACCGGAATAGCAAGGAAAAATGTATACTCAGCGGCAACAGTTCTTGAAACACCAATTAAGAGAGCTCCGACAATAGTAGCGCCTGAACGTGATGTACCCGGAAAAACAGCTGCAATAAGCTGGAAAAATCCAATCATAAGCGCAGTCGTGTAGCTTATGTCAACAAGTGAATTAATCTTAGCAGACTTGCCATTATGTCTGGTCTCAATCACAATAAAAGCGATACCAAAGAGTATAAGCATGATAGCTACTGTCTGGAAATTGTAAAACAATCTCTCGAATACATCATCAAAAAGCACTCCGATAATAGCTGCCGGAATAGTTGAAACAAGAATATGAAACCACAGCACGAAGATATCAGTCTTGATCCATGCACCGATACCGGTCTTTGCAAGAGGAGCTTTGTTATTCTTCCTGCCGAATGGCCAGATCTGGCTCCAGAACAAAACAACAACCGCCAAAATGGCTCCAAGCTGGATAACCACCTCAAACATACTGTAAAAATCATCCGGGTTCTTTCCTATTCTAAGTGGTAAAATCTCATTCAAAAGAATCATGTGGCCGGTGCTGCTGATAGGCAGCCACTCTGTAATGCCCTCCACAATTCCAAATATAACAGACTTGATAATGTCAAAGATTTCCATAAATAAATTTCCTTCCTTTAAATTATTTTCTACAACCAATTTATTATATTATTTTCCAATCACAAGTCCATGGAATTTAAGAAAAATTTAAATTAAATCTTTTCATATTAGAAAATTTTTTGTAAAATACTCATAGCAATTATGAAAAGTGAAAGGACAAAGACAAAACATGAAGAAAAAAATCAGTATCATGCTTTGCATAGTACTCTTCGCCCTGACAGGCTGCACCAACTCCGGCAGCACAATACGCTTCGGAGCAGCCGATATTGGTGGAATGTACTATTCATTTGCAAATACATTTACGGAGCTTGCCAATGAACAGGGCTATGACTTTACCTGCAAGGTCCGTACCACAGCAGCTCTAATGCCAATATAAGGCTTTTATCCGATGGCTATATAGAAATAGGCATCGCACAGGCAGACCTGATAGCCGACGCCTACAAGACAAATGAAGATTTAAGGGCTATAGCAGGGCTTTACACCGAGACCTGTCAGCTTGTGGTCCGCGCTGATTCAGACATCCAGACTCTTGACGACCTGTCAGGACACACTGTAAGCATCGGAGCAGAGGAATCCGGCACCGAGCGAAATGCCACACAGATTCTTGAGTTCGCCGGTATGCCATCATCCTTGTTGCCACCAAAAACCTGGACTATATCGAGGCTACAAAAGAGCTAAAAGCCGGTGATATAGATGCCTTCTTCTGCACTGCCGGACTCACCACCACTGTCATAGATGAGCTCTCAAAGGAATGCGACATAAGGCTTATACCGCTGACAGACACTGTGATAAGCAAGATGCTTGAAAGCAGCTCTGCCTACACAAGCGAGGTCATACCTGCCGGCACATACACAGGCCAGACCACAGATATAAGCACTATAGGATGTAAATCAGTGCTTATCACAAAGTCTGATGTATCCGACGATACAATTGAGCAGCTTACATCGCTCCTGTTTGAAAAAGAAAATGAGCTCTCCTACTCCAACTCTCTTAAGCTTGAGCTGACATATGACTTTGCAACAGACGATATACCTATTCCATTCCACAATGGAGCGAAAAGGTATTATGAAGCCTGTGGATATAGCACAAATTAATTCGCGAATTAATTTGTGACCTATTACGTAATGTTCTATAATATAAAAGAAAATAACAAGAATATAATCAATTAAAATTGAAAGGTAACACATGAAAATACAACTTGACATGTACCAGACACTGGCCGTTGCAGTGCTTGTACTACTACTTGGAAACTATTTAAAAAAGAAAATATATTTTCTTCAGAAATTCTGTATTCCGGCGCCTGTCATAGGCGGACTGATTTTTGCCATCATGACATGCATATGCTATGTCACAGGAATCGCAGAATTTTCCTTTGATGACACACTGCGCGAGGTCTGCATGGTATTCTTCTTTACATCTGTTGGCTTTCAGGCAAATCTCAAGGTATTAAAAAGCGGAAGCAAATCGCTCATCGTATTCCTGGGACTGGTTATAGCGCTTATCATATTACAAAACCTAACCGCCGTGGGGCTTGCAAAGCTCTTAAACCTGAATCCTCTAATCGGCATGTGCACCGGCTCTATCCCTATGGTAGGCGGACACGGCACCGCAGGAGCCTTTGGCCCGGTGCTAGAGGACTTGAACATAAAGGGCGCGACGACCATCTGTACTGCAGCAGCTACCTTCGGTCTCATCTTTGGAAGCCTGATAGGCGGACCTCTTGGAAAAAGACTGATTGAAAAGCATAGCCTGCTTAATACAGCAGCAAACGAGGATGACAGCCTGCTGGTGGAGGATGAGAAAAAGCATGAGCGCCACACTAATATGTATGCTGATGCCGTATTCCAGCTCATCCTGGCAATAGGTGTCGGAACCATCTTTACAATGCTGCTCACAAAGACAGGGCTCACCTTCCCGATATATATAGGAGCGATGCTCGCAGCCGCACTCATGCGAAACATATGTGAGTACACAGGAATTGCCACCATCCATATGGGAGAGATAAATGACCTGGGAGGTATAAGCCTCTCTCTATTCCTAGGCATGGCAATGATCACACTAAGGCTCTGGGAGCTTGCATCACTCGCTCTCCCGCTCGTCATACTGCTTGCAGCACAGGTGCTTCTCATAATCATATTCACGTATGTTATCGAGTTCAACATCATGGGGCGCGACTACGATGCAGCCATACTTGTATCAGGCACCTGCGGCTTCGGAACCGGAGCCACCCCAAATGCCATGGCAAATATGCAGGCTGTCTGCGACCAATATGTGCCATCCATCAAGGCATATCTGCTCATACCGCTTGTCGGGAGCCTGTTTGCTGACTTTTTGAACAGCCTTGTAATCACATTCTTTATAAACTTACTGTAAAACAACCGGAGAAAAATATGTTTGAAAAACTGAAAAAAATATTTAAAAACAGAGACGAAAAAGAAAAACATAATTACGATTTAACTTTTGACAACGTGGCAATACCTGAGGTGCACGTAAAAAGCACCGAAAGTCACGAGGACACAGATAAAGAAAATGCACCTATCAGCTATGACAATGTTGCCATACCTGAGGTGCATATCAGAAACAGAAAAAATAAATAAACTAAAACTCCATATGCCTTTTGCCCTTTCACAAAGCACCTATCCTTCCCTGCTTATTGTCCTTATTCTGCCTTCTCAACAGATATTATCTTTCCCTCAAACGGATCTACCTCTGAAATAGTACCTGTATACTTAACAGTCACCTTATCTCCGCTTGCGACACTCTCGAGTCCGTCAGGCTTCTCATCGAAGGTAAAGCTGTATGGTGTATCCTTATCATCAGTCACTACAAACATGAAGTCCTTTATGTCATCGATTGTTCCTGTAAGCTCCTTCTCTTCCTGTGAGCCCTTTTCACCTTCATCCTTGGTATCAGCCTGCTTTGCACTTTCGGTGCCTGCTGCCTTATCCTGCTTTGTATCGCTCTGTCCGCAGCCTGTAAACAAGCCGGCGCAAAGCATAGCTCCTATTACAATTGTAATCAGTTTTTTCTTCATTATGATATACCTCTTTCTTTATTTATAAGCACTACTATGAGTACGTTTTCTAAAGAGTACTCTTCTATCCACCTAAAGTAAATAGAATACATAAAATATTAAAAAAATCTTACGAATTACTGCTTTTTTGAGCCTCTTGCGAGCCTTGCAGGATACCATTTTTCAAACCATCCGGTAAATATGCCCATCAATACAGGCATCAGATTGTTTACGACAATAAGTGTAGCTCCAACACCTGCCTTTTTCAGTAGAAATGTCCACACTGCTGTCAACACGTATAATACTCCCCATGCCGCCGCAAGTATATAATTCGTCTTCATAAAGAGAAGATTTTTATGTGCGGCTTCACCGCCATAATTGTATTTCACATATGTTGCGCATAAAGGCTCCTTTGTCAGGCATGAAACCAGCCAGAACAGCCCAAACACCAGATATCCGATATCTGTTGATATGTCACCTGCTCCTGTCAGGCTTGCAATCGCAGAAAGTATAGCAACAGCAACAATTGAGAGCTGATCCCATATTACAAATTTATGTTTTCTCATAATAAAAGGTATAGCGGATGCCACCAAAAGAGCAATCACAGAACCCTTTTCAGTATTGACAGAAACTGCTATCCAAAACGTAATCCATGGTATGAGCATTGTCATCATGGATGGATTTTTCTGTACCTCCACACCTTGTGATGTTTTTTCCGCCTCTTTGACTTCCGATGTACTTCCAAAAAATTTATCCCAGTTTACCATCAAGGAAAAATCACCTGTCACCGTATACATCTGCTTTCCCAATGCCTCTGCGCCACCTATCTCGCCTCGGGAAATAGCCGACCATACCGTAAAAGGCGTATCTATGCGTGTAGTCGCGGCAAGGCTTTGGTCAGTAAGCACCTCACTACCTTTATCATCAAGCTTTATTTGGTATGTATGCTTCAAATCGGTATAGCATATCTCAAGCACGCGTTCCTTTCCGTCATAGGTATCCTTATTGTATAATGCAGCCATCTGTCTGGTGAAAACAAGGTCATCCGCTTCCTTTTCTCCTGTTGTCCTGCTGATTCCCCAGCTGGCATCCGCCATACTTTCAAATACATCCCTTGGATATAAAAGAGTATGGAGCGTCACTTCTGTTTTTTCAGATATTTTTCCTGTGATGGCATATTCTGCCCCGGCACTTTTTACCGTAGCCAGATATTCGTCAGTCCTCTTTGACAGCTCTTTTACACGAAACAGCTCCCCCTGACCACAAAATATGGTTGTATAATGCCCTTTTCCAAGGAAATGGTCAAACATCCGAAGTACACTGTCATAATTTCCCTCTGCAGAATAAAAGCCACAGGTAGAGATTAGCACATGCCTTTTGCCTTCCATGTCATATCTGCAATCATGGCTGCCGCTTCCGTATCCGTCATCCTTTGTACTCATAAACGGCAGGCTCATGGGAAGCTGCCTGTCAATCACGTTCTTTAGTATTCCCGGCACACTAAAATAGTACAGAGGAAACGACCACACAACAATATCCGCTTTAAGCATTTTCCCAATAACAGTCTGCATATCGTCATTTATGCAGCACACCCCCGGTGTCTTCTGCCAGCATGCAAAGCAGCCCTTACACGCTCCTACATTCATTGAGGCTACATGCATTTCATCAATGGATATAATAGCTTCATTTTTGCTCTTATATCCTTCTTTGAAGCCTTCTATAAAGCTGTTTGCAAGCCTTAACGAATTGCTTCGTTTGCCTTTTGGACTTCCGTTAATCAGAAGTATGTTCATGCTTTATGCCCTCCTGTAAGTATATAGTTAATTTTAGTATAGCGGATTGACAGGCAAAAAACAATTAAAGTTTAGACTTAGAAACAATACCATAATTATACATTCAAAATACATTCAAATTCTTAAATATGCCTTGTAATTAAAGTACTAGCATAGTAGAATATACCTATATTATTACGAATCAGGAAAATTCATATGGGTTACGATGAAAAAATTTTTAAAGCAAAGGCGAATATCAAGGCCCGCAGATTATGGCTTGTTTTTGCTATATTGCTGACCGCAAATTATGGAACCGACACAGCAAATGGCGCTTATTCTGTCAGTAATTATATCATTTTTGTTATTTTATGCTGGCTGCCTTTCGTGTGTGGTGACATACTTCTAAAAAGGAAGGGGAAAGATAATGATCATTACAGGCTTGCATTTGTCATCGGATATGGTATTTTTTACGTATTTCTTTTGTGTACGACAACCTCACCGATTGCATTCACCTACATTCTTCCGATAATCAGCCTTATTGTAATATTTAAGGATGAAAATTCATGATTTACTGCGCTGTTGCAAATATGCTAAGCCTTATTGCAAGTATTGCATTTCACATATTAGTACTAGGTCAGAACACTGCTGTAGACCACAAAAACTATCAGCTTCAGATAGCATGTCTTTTACTTTGCTACATAGGCTATATCATGTCGGTGCGTCACCTGACTGAGTCCGATGCTGCACTCACCGAGAGCATAAAGTCTGATTTAAATCGCGTTGTCACGACAGTTGAGCAGGTTAAAACCGCTTGCAACACTATAATGGACGGTATAACCGTGGTCCGTGAGCTTGCTTCTGAAAACAAGCATGGCTCAGATGTTGTCGTTGATGGAATGAATAAGCTTACCGGAAATAACAAGCAGCTTCAGTCCCACACTGCTTCTTCCCATGAAATGACTACCGATATAAGCTCACAGGTTGAAAATGTTGCAGCCATGATAAACGATATGGTTTCCCTGACAGCCGAATCAGGCAAGCATGCCAAGGTCAGCTCTGAGGACCTTGAAGGTCTTGCCCAGACAGCAAAAACCATGTCGGAGCTTTCTACAGAGGTTGAAAACATCCTGACTACATTCAGAGATGAATTTGAGATGGTTAAAAATGAAACCGGAACAATTGATAATATTTCAAATCAGACAAACCTCCTCGCTCTTAACGCTTCTATCGAGGCTGCTCGTGCAGGCGAAGCAGGTAAGGGATTTGCTGTTGTTGCCGAACAGATCCGTACATTAAGCACTGAGACGAGAAATTCATCCGGTCAGATCAGCGAGGCGCTCTCACGGCTTGACGAGATTTCCGGAAAGATGACCTCATCCATTGAAGAAACGCTCCGCCTCATCCAGCTCACTCTTGAAAAGGTAATGCAGACCGGTGAAAATGTAGAGAAGATCACAAAGGATTCCAATAAGCTCGGAAGCCATATCCGTGAAATCGATGCCGCAATGCAGGAGGTTGAAGCATCTAACCAGCAGCTTGTCGACAATATGGAAAAGGTATCTGACATCGTAGAAACCATGACCTCATGTATCGGTGCATCTGACGCGATAAGCCGCAAGATGCTCAGTAAATATGATGAAAGTGCAACAAATATCAATAATATCGAGACTGTTATCCAATCCCTCATGCACGAGCTCGGAGTTGGTGGATTTATGGGACTTGATGATATCCGCCCGGGTATGAAGGCCAAAGTGATCCTGACAGATGTACAGACCGGCAACGAGTTCCATTGCGAAGTAAAGGCTGTTGACGAAAACGGTCTTAAGCTTGTATCAGGCGGCTTATCTGTAGACTCATCCAGACCTTGCAATCTGTATGTTACAGTTGGCAATGTAATGTACTGCTGGAAGGATCTCACAATCACAGATGGCCTTATGATAACAGTCAATACGCAGCCTGAAATCTTGAACCGTAGGAAATACCCTCGCATGGATTTATCAAACAAATGCACTATCAAGCTTAAAGGAACCGACACCACATTCAAGGGTACACTTGACAATATAAGTGCAAACGGCTTTGCATTTTTGACAAAGGATCCTTATTTCGTGGATCATAAAGGAACGAAGGTTACTATCTCGATAGAGGACTTTGCGCTTGCTGACCACTCAGTATTGGAGGGATATGTAATCCGCTGCTCAAATAATGACGGAACATATATCGTCGGTTGCCAGATGCCTGAGGATAATTATTATATCCAGACATATGTCGATGAACAGCTTCGTGCTCACTCATAAAAATAAAAGCTATGAAAGCCTTTAACCGGGCTCTCATAGCTTTTTTGATTGATAATCTTCTATCCTATTATCTTCTATCTATTATCTTTATCTTCTATCTGCATGATGTTTTTCCTCTCTGGACTCTCATATATACATTGTAGCTGTGAATGCTGAATATTATGATACCTAGCAATGCACAGGTTATCACAATTGTACGGATGTTCTTCTTTTTTATAATCATAAATGTGTTCTCTCCATACCTTAGTACCTACATCGTATCTGTGCTTCGTTCTCTATTCATATCACATATACTTGTATTTCTGGTACTAATTATACAACATATAGTGCCTAAAATCTATACTCTCGGCGCGAAATGTAGTTTTTATGGTGTGAAATGCAGATTGGCAATAAAAAACAAGGGAAAGTATTAAATACTTTCCCTTGTAAAATCTTACATATAGACTTTTAAATTAGAACCTTTGTCTATTTTGCCTGCTCTGCGATAGCAGCCTGTGCTGCAGCAAGACGAGCGATTGGTACACGGAATGGTGAACATGAAACATAGTCAAGTCCAATCTTGTGGCAGAACTCAACTGATGAAGGATCTCCACCGTGCTCTCCACAGATACCAACGTGAAGGTTAGGATTAACTGGCTTTCCAAGCTTAATAGCTGTCTCCATTAATTTACCAACACCTGTCTGGTCAAGCTTAGCAAATGGATCGTTCTCGAAAATCTTGTTGTCATAGTAAGCGTTAAGGAACTTACCTGCATCATCACGAGAGAATCCGAATGTCATCTGTGTAAGGTCGTTTGTACCGAAGCAGAAGAAATCAGCCTCTGTAGCGATCTCATCAGCTGTAAGAGCAGCTCTTGGGATCTCGATCATTGTACCTACATGGTACTTGATGTCAGCATTTGCAGCAGCGATCTCAGCATCAGCTGTCTCAACTACAATCTTCTTAACGAACTTAAGCTCTTTGATCTCACATACTAATGGATCATGATCTCAGGCTCGATATCCCAGTCTGGATGAGCTTTCTTTACATTGATAGCTGCACGGATAACAGCCTTTGTCTGCATCTTAGCAATCTCAGGATATGTAACTGCAAGACGGCATCCTCTATGACCCATCATTGGTTGAACTCATGGAGTGACTCACAGATAGCTTTGATTTCCTCTACTGACTTATTCTTAGCCTTTGCAAGCTTCTCGATGTCAGCCTCCTCTGTAGGAACGAACTCATGAAGAGGTGGATCAAGGAAACGGATTGTTACTGGGCATCCCTCAAGAGCCTCGTATAATTTCTCGAAATCTCCCTGCTGATATGGAAGAATCTTGTTAAGAGCTGTCTCTCTCTCCTCTACTGTATCAGAGCAGATCATCTCACGGAATGCAGCGATTCTCTCTGGATCGAAGAACATATGCTCTGTACGGCAAAGTCCGATTCCCTCTGCACCAAGCTCACGAGCCTTCTTAGCATCTGCAGGAGTATCTGCATTTGTACGAACCTTAAGTCTTCTGAACTCATCAGCCCATGCCATAACACGTCCGAACTCACCAGCGATTGAAGCATCAACTGTTGGGATGATTCCAGCGTAGATGTTACCTGTTGTACCATCGATAGAAATCTCAGATCCCTCTGTGAATGTCTGTCCTGCAAGTGTGAACTTCTTGTTCTCCTCGTCCATATTGATATCACCACAACCAGATACACAGCATGTTCCCATACCACGTGCAACTACGGCTGCGTGAGATGTCATACCACCACGAACTGTAAGGATACCCTGAGCAGCTTCATTCCTGTGATGTCCTCTGGAGATGTCTCAAGACGTACAAGTACGACTTTCTCTCCTCTTTCAGCCCATGCCTCAGCATCGTCAGCTGTGAATACAACCTTACCACAAGCAGCTCCCGGAGATGCTCCAAGACCCTTTCCAAGTGGAGTTGCAGCCTTAAGTGCAGCAGCATCGAACTGTGGATGTAATAATGTATCAAGGTTACGAGGATCGATCATTGCAACAGCCTCAGCTGGTGTCTTATGTCCCTCATCTACTAAATCGCAAGCGATCTTAAGAGCAGCTGGAGCTGTTCTCTTACCATTACGGCACTGAAGCATATAGAGCTTCTTGTTCTCAACTGTGAACTCCATATCCTGCATATCATGGTAGTGATTCTCAAGAGTCTCACAAACCTTAAGGAACTCAGCGTATGCCTCTGGGAACTCCTGCTCCATCTGAGCGATTGGCATTGGAGTACGAACACCGGCAACAACGTCCTCACCCTGTGCATTGATAAGGAACTCACCCATAAGCTTGTTCTCACCAGTTGCAGGATCACGTGTGAATGCAACACCTGTACCTGACTCGTTATTTAAGTTACCGAATACCATTGGCATTACGTTAACAGCTGTTCCCCATGAATAAGGGATATCGTTATCTCTTCTATAAACATTTGCACGTGGGTTGTCCCATGAGCGGAATACAGCCTCGATAGCAAGCTTTAACTGCTCTACAGGATCTGAAGGGAAATCTGATCCTAACTGATTCTTGTACTCAGCCTTGAACTGCTCTGCTAACTCTTTGAGGTCAGCTGCTGTAAGGTCTACGTCAAATTTAACACCTCTGTCCTCTTTCATCTTGTCGATGAGCTGCTCGAAGTATTTCTTTCCTACTTCCATAACAACGTCTGAGAACATCTGGATGAAACGTCTGTATGAATCATATACGAAACGCTCGAATGCTGGATCTGGGTTACCAGCGATCATAGCTGCAACAACATCATCATTAAGACCAAGGTTAAGGATTGTATCCATCATACCCGGCATTGAAGCTCTGGCACCTGAACGAACAGATACGAGAAGAGGATTCTTAAGGTCACCGAATTTCTTTCCGTTAACCTCTTCCATCCATTTTACACCTTCCATAGTCTGAGCCATAATCTCATCATTGATCTTACGTCCATCCTCGTAGTACTGTGTACAAGCCTCAGTAGTGATTGTGAAGCCCTGTGGTACAGGAAGTCCAATCTCTGTCATCTCAGCGAGGTTAGCACCCTTACCACCGAGAAGATTACGCATGGTCATGTTACCCTCTTTGAAGGTATATACCCACTTGTTTGCCATTTTGCAATTCCTCCTAAATTTTATTTCTGGTATGGTAAAAAAAACCATCCATATACTTGATTAATGTGTGCACTCATACAAGCGCACACATTAATAATACCATAATTTCAGCAAATATCAACTAATTTTTATTATCTTTTCCCTTATGTTTCATACTATTTTTTGAACACGGACAGACTTAACATTCTTTACTATGACAAATATCATAATTACAAGAATTGCAACTATCCCAAGCGCACCAATAGCCAGCGGAACAACCATTCCACTCTCACTGATCATGGTGGCAAGCGGTACCTGCTCATCTGCTATATCATGCTTATTGTCGTTTGCCGCCTGCGGTACCTGCTCATCTGCTATATCAGTATTTGGCTGTGCCTGTGGTGCCTGGATTCCATCCTGCGGATCATTCTGTCCGTCAGGCACTATTGTGTTTGCGGCATTTGCTCCATCTGCAGCTCCGTTATTTGCCGCTCCTGCTGCATTGCCCGCTGTATTAGCTGCCCCAGCTGCATTTGCAGCTCCTGCGGCTGCCTGATTGCCGCCTGCCGCAGTATTGTCATTTGCTCCATTTCCGGCAGCAGCCATGCTTGATGCAGCCCTTGAATATACAAAGTTGAACACGTTTTCTGATGCATTTGACGAAAGCTTTCCTGTCTGATTATAGCTGTCCGGAATATATCCATCTATATACAGATAAGCTATAACCGGCTCATCGCCCACATTACCATAATAGGTACGGCTTTCTGCAAGCTTATTGCCATCTTTATCCACATAGTTGACTGTATACTCAGCAAGCTCGCCCGGTATGCCGTATGCTACAACATAGTCCTGATCTCCCGATACGAGAAAAGCCGACTGTGCAACCGTATTATTGTCACGGCCGCTTAATCTTATTCCCTTTACGTAGTACTTGCTGTTTTCATTAAGCGCCACACTGCCCTGTGCATCACAGCTGATGACATCTCCATATTCAAGACCTGTGACAATTATTTTGTCTCCTTTAGCAGAAACAGAAACCGAAGCCTCATTGCCTGATGCCTTTCGTACCTGCACACCACCGTTTATGCTTCCCTGACCTCCGGCTGAAAAGGAAACAGTGTATGTATATGAAAATGCCTTTGCATCTGCTGTCTGTGAGAAAACACCGGTTATGACAACAAGAGCTGCAAGAAAATATTTAAGCAATCTTTTCATTTTGCTTAGCCCCCTTTCTGTCACTTACGAAAGCCAGTATCATCAAAATAATACCAATCACAAACACTACAGCTGACGCTATTGACCAGATATCTCCGGTCTTTACCTTGCTTGTTGTAGTTGTAAATGTAGGTGGATTTGATAAAGTTGGATCAGAGTTATCCTCTACCGCAAAGTTCATCATAAGCTTTGCGAGTGTATCCTGATATATATTACCCTGACTCTCTCCGTCAAGCCCTACCAAAAGCTTCACACTGCCTCCCTCTCCAGGCTCTAATGTCTTTAAATAAAAGAACTTATCCAGAGAGTTTGTAGCCTCATTGAGTCCTTTTCCGGCTGTCGTCTCCTTCTCACCACCTACGCTGGTGCTGCTGTATATAGTGTCCTCTTTTCCATCCGGTCCTACGAAAGTAAGAATATATGAGTATCCACCATTTTCAGCCACAGCCTGTGTATCCTCAAGACTCTTTAATACATCATTGGACATATACCATTTCGTCGAAATACTGCTGTTATTCTTTATATCAACGGAAAATGTGACAGAATCTCCCGGCTCCATCTGTGAGACAGAGGCTGCTATTTTATTTGAATCGAACGAACTGACCATCTCCTTGCCGGTAAACTCACATGAGCCGGCTGTAGTAGTATTCTCATCTGCAAATACAGTGCCTATCGAACCAAGGATAAACAACATGCATGATAATAATGCGATAAATTTTTTCATATTGTCCTCCTTTACTCTAAGCTAAGTGCCCCGTCATCTGATATATTTACATCAACACCCCACGCACTCTTAATTGCGTCCTTTGCATTGTGTGTCTGTACTGCATCAACAGTTGCCTCCAGCACAAATTGCGCACCATCATATTCATAGGTAGTAGTGATGGTTGTAAGTCCGTTATCATCAGTCTGTGATGTCTGACCCACAATGCTGCAATATCGCCGGATATACTGATTTTGTCTGTAAAATCAGTGGATGTCTGACCTTTTTTTAAAATAGTACTTTTAGTAGAAAATTACATTTACGCTCTGTTAGTCCCAGCACTCCTTATCCTCTGTCCAGCCATCGTTTGTAAGTCAATCTGTATCTTTGATGGATCAAGTTTTTGAAAGCTTATCACCTGTCTCCTTATCTGCCCAGTAATGCTGCACAGTCACTCTCACATACTCATCTATCGAGCCGCTGTTTTTGACAGCAAGCTTCTCATCGTACTTTTTGTCGAGAATCAGTTTTTCATCTCCGGCATTCTTTAGCATATCTCCAAGCAGCACTCCTGTTGCCTCGCTCCAGTCATCATCCTTATGCTTATAATCACGCCAGCTCACATCATTGCCATTCTCAGTCAAAGTAACACCGATGGATTTGATGTCAATCTGAGCCAGATAATTATCACTCATATATGTAAGAGTCGCTTTTGTAGATCCAATCGTCGATGCTGCAAGCATTATCGCAGAGGATGCTACAAGTATAATTGGAAGTTTTCTCTTCATTACTCTTCGCCCTCCTCTTTATCATATTGTGCTGTCGCATCCCATTTTGCATCAGGTGCGACACACGGATTGCCATTCTGATCATATGTGACAGGAGCACACTCCTGAACCACAACTACATTGAAGCTGGTCTTTACCTTTTCACTAACTGTGATAGTTGCAACAATCGGCTCGGTTTTACCACCAACCGGCACTACCTGACTGTAATACCAGTAGCCATCATCTGAAAGACTCCAGTTTGAGCCTGATGCCTGTATATCAAACTGGCTTGCTGCAATTACCTTTACCCTGACAAAACAGTCTGCTTTTCCTGTATTCTCAATCTCAATAGTTTTCTTCCAGTCCTTAAACTTCTCCTTGACATCAGTTGTAGGACCGATATCTACTGAGATACCGCCCTTTGCCGTAGCATAGGTTGTAAAATATGCCAGTGTCGGTTTAACTGAAACACCACAGACAATGAGTGTTGCAGCAAAGGCTGCACATACAAGAATACGGTGATTTCTATTAAGTTTTTTACAAGACTCTGATAATTTTTTCATTAATTCTGCACCCATTCCCATCCGGTTCCGTCATACTCAAAATGGTTTACGACACCGGTACTATAAATCAATTTGTCGTTGTAATCGTTTGTGAAATCAACATCTGCGGTCTCACCGGCCACAATCTGTGTCTCTATGCTGTCTGAGGAGGTCACCTGATAACTGCCAGCGGCATATACCTCCTTTACTATCACCCTTGACCCTGCCGGAATATTGTCAATAACTACGCTCTTAGCCCCTGTACTGTCAAATCTGATTGATGCGATATCTGAAAACACCACATTACCATCTGTCGTAGGCCTCAACATCAAATGCAAACACCGGCTCACCGAGTGCTGTATTGTATGTCTTTAATGTCTTATTAATCTGTAAGCTTCCCATAAGCCCGGTCTGTTCAGGCTTCAGATCGATATCGATATCATCATATATCCATGAATCTGAGCCGCTTCCTGTCATAGCAAACTCATTATTAGGAGCCGAAACCAGATACGGCACAAATGTGTATCCAAATCTTTCCGAATTAGCCGGCTTTGCATACACCAGATACAGTCCCGTCTTAACGCCTGTAACGTTTCCCCTTCCGTTTGAAACATCTATTACCTCATCTGCTGTCAAAGAACCTTTGTCTGCAATGTCCGCAGCTGTCTTTGCCATCTTTTCCCAGTCATCTGCGGTAGTTTTACTGCTGATATCTGATATAGATTTAGCCAGCTCATCAAACTGCTTCGTTGCAGTGTATACATCGTTCTCATCTACATCTGCCACTCTGTAAAGCTCTACGGGAAAATCCACAGTATACAAATCCTCCCATGTATCAGGGATATCAACTGTTATAGAGCATTTCTTATCAATATCAATATGCGTCCTTGCAAAAATGCTTCCACATGGCAGAGAAAACAAGGCTATCGCAGCTATAGCTATACTGACAGCTCTTTTTAAACTATTGTGCATTTTTCCTCCTTCCTGATTCTATCTGAATCTATACAATATCGTTTTACTAAGTATCTTACAAATTATAATATACAAAACCAGAAACAGAATGCCAAGCACTATGGCTTCATGTAACGGCTGTACCTGCTTTACATCCTCGACAATAAGTCCCTGTGCATCATTTGCAATCCTGTGGCCCCTGATAAGAAGCCTGTGGGAATTCACACCATACGGTGTACATGTAATAAGTGTACAGTAATCCTGCCCTTCCTCAATCTTTAAGTCATTAAGCTCATCAGGTAAAACAATCCTTATCTGATCAACCTCGTAGGTCAGTGTCTCGCCAAGCACATACAGCTTAAATGTGTCACCCTCTGCCATCTGGTCAATATCCGTAAATAGCTTAGATGAGGTAAGTCCCCTGTGTCCTGAAACAGCACAATGTGTGCTTGCTCCGCCAACCGGAAGCGATGTGCCCTCAATATGGCCAACACCTATCTGAAGTATTGTATTGTCTGTGCCGTGGTAAATCGGCAATGAGACATTGATGGACGGAATCTCAACATAGCCCATGACTCCTGTGCCAGATACATCAAGAAGACTTTCATACTCTGCTTTATCCTGATCTGACATTTCATAACGATCCTGCTTACTTAAAAGCTTCTCATTATATGCCTGTGCAGCTTTTCGCATCTCATCAAGCTTTTGCTCATCCGTGTTGTCTACCGCATCAACGTAGCTTGCAATGGCTCTGGACTGATGAAATGAATTCCAATAATCACTTACTGTCGGATATAGCAGTAAGGACAACCCTGCGATAAACACTACGCCAAAAAGAATAGTAGATAAACGTCTTTTCATAGTGCTCTCCTTACTGTTACATAAACTCTAAATAAAATCTATTATAGCTGCACAGATTTATAACCTGTGGCAGCATAATATTTAAAACTAAATAGTGCCAGTCAGATATTAATTATCTAACACGCTTCTTTGTTACAAGAACAATTCCACCACCGATAACTAAGATAGCACCAATTACGTAGATTGCTACACGTCCGGCACCACCAGTTGAAGGAAGAACTGAACCTTGTTGTTTACTACATTTGTAGATAACTCACCCTTATCAAGCTTAACACCTAAATCAATAATTGAACCAGATGCTACATCTCCTGTAAGATCTGTAAGCGTTGGATTATCACTAGACTCGTCATGCTTTGCAGAAATTGTAAATGTCTGATCCTCGATTGAGTTGTATCCGTCAGGTGTCTTTGTCTCGCGTAATACGTATGTACCATCATCTAAGCCTGTGAATCCGAATACTGTTCCCTCTGTATTAGTAGAAAGAATCTTCTTAACCTCTACAAGCTTAAGCTCCTCTTGTCCGTCAACCTTTACTTTCTTGAAAAGTGAGAACTCTGCACCTGTAAGTGGCTTATTATCTTTGTCAACCTTGTTTACAGTTAACTTGTAAGTAAATACGATAACCTTGTCTTCAGGAGTCGTACCTCTGTCTCCCTCACCACCATTGTTAGGGTTGTTAGAGAACTTAAGACTAACTTTATTTGGGTTTCCGGCTGCGCCGATTACCGCATTCTCGTTAAGCTTTGCTGTATACTCAACAACAATCTGATCTGAGTTTTTAGCGCCAAATGCTAAGATATTGTCACATGTAAATGTAAGTGTCTTAGCTGTTGCATCATAGCTAGGTGTGAAATAATCTGTAACATCCTTCTCACCTAATTTAATTACTGCATCATTGTTGTAGTCAAGTCCTTTTGAAAGAGTATCATCAAACTCGAGAGAGTATGCCTTGTAGCTTTCAATGTTGTTTGCTAATGTAGCTGTGAGCTGGAATGGAACATCATCTCCGATATCGTAATCGGCTGAATCCTGCCAATCTGTTGTCACGCCTGTTGTGTCGTTTGTATCCTTAACCTTCTTCTCTACAGAAGGAACATCTGCCTTTACATTTGCAACTACATCATCTGTAATATGAAGAATGAACTCTGTGTAAGATTCCTGACCCTGTAAAGAATTATCCTGATCTTTGATAAGGTAGTAACCTGGCTTAAGGTTGCTGATTACATTCTTTGCATCCGGATCTGTTACTGTAACTGAGCCTGATGCTGATGCTAAGTTTGCACCAATAATCTGCGCCTGCTCTTTAAGCTCTGAAGAGTTGTTACCAAAACCACCGAGTTTTTCAGCATAACTAGCAGCATCACCGCCGAGAGCAGTCTGTCCTGCTTCTGTAATGCCCTCTCCCCACTTTATGTTAGAAAGAGTTGCTTTATCTGCTGATAAATCACCAGATAAAATCTGATAAGCCTCATAAGTGTGTCCTTTGACAGCCTTGTTAAGTGTAAGACTGAATGTGTTTTGATCTGCGTTTGGTGCTGCAAATACAGTTACACTCATTGCAAGTGTAAGAATCATAGCAAGCACTAATGCAATGCTTCGTTTGATTGTTTTCATTTCGCATTCTCCTTTTTTTATAATACTTTTTGTTTTTTATAGAAAAGTGTTATTGTAGCTATCGCAATAAGCACAACTCCACTTAACATATACAACCATCTGTTACCGCTTCCACCTGTTTCAGGAAGCTTATACTCATTGAGCTTATTTGTAATCTCAATAGTACCTGAGTCAACAGCCATATTCTTTCCCGGTGCCACATTGGCATCAGTTCTGTTAATCACTGTTCCATCTGTATTCTTAAATACATAAGAAACATCATAGCCTGACATACTGTTGTTCTGATTTATTCCAACCTCTGTAACATAATACTTATAGGTTTCGCCTGTTATATGACCTATATTATCTGTCTTTTTCGTAGGAAGGTCTTTGAATTTATAAGACCAGTTTCCATCTTTATCCGGTGTCACTTCTACGGTATCACCGTATTTATCATCATTTCCTGATGAATCCACCCGATGTAACTGTAAATAAATACTTCCATCTGTCTTATTTATAGGTTTGTTATTGGAATCAACCCAATTTTTTTCAACAGAAATTTCTGTTGTTGGAATAGTCTCATCACCGATATATACTATATCATAATTGTTTGCCAGACATTTTCCTGTTAAGCTGTTATTTGGAGCTGCCACAGGATATTTATCTTTATCCAGCGAACTAAAGTAGAAATATGTTTTTTCCGGTTCTTCTGGAAGAACATAGCCACTAGGAGCCTTTGTCTCAACAACATAATACTGTGTGTTATATGTCATTGAATTTTTATTAAAGACAATCTCTATCTTACCTTTATCATCGGTAACATATTTATTAACATAGACATATCCTTCTGGTGTTTTCGTAGTATCTGTACTGTTTGGATCATATTTGTAAACATCAAACTCTGCATTCGGCAATAACTTTCCGTTATTTCCCTCTTCTGTCTTATAAAGAATAAACGAATTATTCTTATATACATAAAACGAAGAATAAGATTTAGTGTACTCTAATTGAGTGTTAATATCTGTTTTACTATTATCAACACCTTCCAGTGAAACGGCATTAGATACATTAAATTTAGGTTTTGAATCATTATACTCCTGTAGCAAATCACCCTTTACACTATAAGTGTATGTCAACATTATAGCTTTTCCATCAGGGACAATAGCATTTATTGTTTTGCTTGAATACTCCCATTCATTTGATGCTTCCTGTGAATCATATGTCCATTTACAGTCAGATATCACCTCACCAGGTTTGTATGTTCCATCGTCCTGCTTGATAGCCTCTCTGAACTTAACTGTACCAGGCATCAAATCCACCTGCCAGCTTACCCTAGCATTTTCATAAGTTATTTTTTTGTACGACAAAACATCTTTTAAATTTAATGGCCTACCACCATCCAGATATGTCTTGCCCTCCGGATTTATAAGAACAGTATAATTCAACTTATGTTCATCATCATTCCAGCTTCCGTTTTTGCTTATAACTTTATCTCCTGAATCCGGAATATTTTCATTATCCTGCTTTGGTTTTGATATTATCTGTGTCTGGCTAGATTCACCAATCTTATCATTATTGTCCGATTTAGCAGAAGCTGTATTCTTGTACACAAGCTCCTTTCCTGCCTCCAGGGTTTCAGCACTATCAGCCTTACATTTGTAAACAAGGAAAATTTTAGAACCTTCTCCCCAGCCACGAACCTCTGCATCTTTTGGCTTTTCTACAGTTGTAGTTATTACCTCACGACCATTGCTTGTATCTTTTTTACATGAAGTATTAATTCCCTCAGAATAGTAATTTTTGCCATTTAAATTTTCTACTTTATAGCTCTTGCCATCCAATGTAGGGTATGTAAAACCTTGGTCTGAATTATTGTATTTTAACTTTACAGTAACATTTTGTACGCTGATGCCCTCCGGCATATTATCAGTGATTGTATATTTGGTTGCATTTTTATCCATTGTAACCATTACAATCCATGTGAGCGTTCCGTCATATCCTGAATCAGTGGTCTTTACATATGTATCTGCTGTATTGTTATTTCCATCACTCTTAACAATTGATGATTTAATATCTTTTGTCGTTTTAAAAGAGTCATTTGCATTAACATTCCAGAAATTTACGTTGTTCTTAAACTCGAGTTCGCCACCTGCTGAATAGTCTGCATATGATTTATATTTTAAAGTTACTTTATAACCATCTTTATTGCTATTAGAAGGTACAAACTTATCTTTAAACTCAAACGAAAATCTGGTAAACTTAGCATCCGTTTCGCTATTAAGAGAATAAAAATCATACTCATGATCGCCGGATTTTACTTTAAAATTATATATCGTATCGCCAAAAATGTTTTTTGCCTTATCAAATACATCTTTAACCTGCTGATAAGTCATATAATGAGCCGTATTGTCTGAAGTATTATTTGTCAGTTCATCAACAAACCAAGCCCCTGCATCCGCTCCGGTTGAAGGAATGGTAAATGTCGATTCCCAACTGAGCTCATACCTGTTATTCTCAGTCTCTTCATTATGGGCAGTCAAGTTCTTTGTAACTTTTACATCTCTATGAGTTCCCGGAACATTTACTCCGGCCCATTTGCTAAACGATATCTCTTTGTTATTGAAATTAACCTGATTATTAACAGGCTGGTCATAGCTTTGTGGTGTGACAGATGTTTCATATGTAATAACATATGTACTGTCATTTTTATTATCTATAGCCACAAAGTTAATACCGCTAATCTTGCCTTCTTTGTCCTTTTGGATTTCAGCACCTTTACAGTCGGTATCCTGTTCAGAGCTTATTTTAAAATTCTTTGCATCCTTAAGGCAGTTATCTGTCAGTACAGCCCCAACAATATCATTTCTTTCTTTATTAACAGTGATTGTCCACTTGACAGTCTGACTGTCTGAGTCGTATGCACCTGTTTTATCAAGATCATCTCTCGTGTATTTAATAACACTGCTTGATGTATCAATAACCTTTTCATTAGACTTTTTATTTATTGATTCACCGGTAACCTTGTTAGACGCCTGTGACTCATTTCCACTATCGCAAAGAGATGTGTCATAATAATACTTGTATTTTATCTGGCAGCTTTCACCGGCATTAAGCTTAGGCAGCGTTGCTGTAAGATTATATTTATGATTATTATTGTCATTATTCGAAGAAGCCGTAACATTAGCAGTATATTCACCACCAACCTGCTGTCCGTTTTTAGTTATTGTGTAAGTAAACTTTGATGTATCAACAGACATTTTGCCGGCCTCCAACACATCATTTAAAGTAATAACATCCGGTGTACCTTTTTCAGATGAAACATCAACAACATACTCAGCATATTTGCCATTGTCATCTTTCTTAAGCGTATTATCTGTTGTATTTGACTTTTTAACGGTAATATCATAATTAGCGCTGTGGTTCTTATCCCAATGGATATATTCCTTGCTTATATCTAATGTAGCATCTCCGCCTATCTTAACAACAACATCACCATTGTCCTTAACTTCACTATAGCCACTTGCGCCAAATGTCGCACCACCTTTAATTTCAGTAGTGTTGCTTTGTATGTAATCATCAGCAAATTTAATCAATACAGAAAATGTACCATCATTGTTTTTTATAAAGCGATAATTACAAAACTTATTGCCGCTTTCGTCTGTATATGAATGCCAGCCATCACAAACCGCATCAGGAATAGATATATCCTGTCCATAAGTCATATAATAATTCTTAATTATATTTCCGCTTTCATCCTTGAACTCACCCTCGCCTATGGCGAAAGACATATCAACCTTATAATTAAATGTCTTTCCATCCCATTCTACTTCAGGCTGATCACCTTCAAGCTTCACCACCGGAGGATTTTTAAGCTTCCCCAGATTGGTATATGTTTCCTTCTGTCCATCCACCTCGAACTCGTACTTGTTCTGATCTTCTGCAGATGCAGGTTGTATAAGTCTGTACGCAGTAATGCCCAGCACAATAACAGCCATTGAAATAATAAACGTAGCAAGCTGTCTACGTCTTCTCACTCTTTTAAGCCGTTCTTTGCCGAGACGTTCCATATCCTTATCCATTCTGCATCCTCCTCCTAATATATAAGTGTAGGGTTTAGATACCCCAACAGCCAGTTGGGTTCTATCCCTCTTATTGCTAAAGCTGTACAATGATGAGGTATCGGTCTGACAGTATTCTCCTTGGACTCAATAGACGTC
>ENA-OQHA01000037-OQHA01000037.1-human-gut-metagenome-genome-assembly--contig:-NODE-37-length-67684-cov-5.713220_pt1 | contig 67684 bp, 60 predicted proteins | sample MGYA00242558_ERZ504707 | MGnify/ENA primary metagenome ERZ504707 (study PRJEB26092, sample SAMD00036197) | human gut metagenome | host: Homo sapiens | study: EMG produced TPA metagenomics assembly of... | reverse complement strand
CTAGTCTGTTTATCTAAAGTCTTTCAAAGAACTATCTTTTCTTTCGTGCTCCCGTTTCAGCGGGAAAGCGTTTGCAAAGGTAAGGTGTTTTTTCGTAACCTCCAAATTTTTTCGAAAGTTTTTTTGATTTCGGAAGGTTTTCAGAAGGCGTGCGGCTTACCCTTTCTCGCTCCCTTGCACATCGCAAGGTAAGATACTCAGTGCAGCAGTCAGCACTGTCTCCCGTAGCCTCAGCTCTGCCAGTCTGTCATCTTCAGCGGCTCTCCCTCTCGAAAGCGGTTGCAAAGGTACAGACTTTTCCTTTCATGCAACTTTACACCATACTTTTTGCAGGATTTTTCAGGCTATTGCCTAACTCGCTGATTTACTTTATGCTATAAAGCATATTTTTTATTGCTATGCAGAAATCCGTGTGAAATCCCCTACATTATATAATTCGTGCGGGCGCGTACGTATGCGCGAAACGAGACGGAAAAAGTTTTACAAAAAATAGGGGAAAACAGCTGCAAAGCCTGAAGCTGCGAATGGAATACGGAAAAAGGAACGGAATTTTTACACGAACGAAAAGGAACTTTTTACGTTTCCGTTACGAAAAACCTACGGCTCCGCAACGCAAAACGTACGGTTCGAACGGCGGAAACATATAGTTCAAAGGAAGAAACTATACAAACGACCATCACATTTAATAAAAAACTCTTTGACTTTTCTACAAAACCAAAGAGTTTTTATTTAAAGATATTATCTTCTTAGGGAAATGTGTCCATCAATCGGAAATCTTTCACCTTTCCATGCTTTTCTCGAAGTCCAATCTTCAGCTGGATCAGACCAAAATGGATGATCAGCAGGAAGTCCCAATGGCAAATAGACTAAAGAAGTCATATAAAGACTTCCATTATTCGTATAATAATTAGCCAAATTAGGCTGGTGTCCCACAAATCCAAGTTTCAAGAAATTCTCGTTATCAAAATTACCCTCAACAGAAAACATATTTTTCATTACTGCGGTAAGTGCACTTCGGATTTGTCCATTTTTCAGGTCCTCTGGCAAACCATATTTCCATGCGGCAAGCGCCATTGATTGAAATGCCCCCATACGATACACCACAGATCGGCCAAATGCCGGATAGGTGCCTTCAGGAGAAATAAGTCTTTCTATGAAAGTATTAAAGCGCTGCATTCTTTTAACCCCTAAAGAAACAGAAACTGGAGTTGAAAATTTATTAGCCTCACAAACCTCTAATACTTCCACATACATCGGATGTATTACATAAGAGTTATAATAATCCAAAGCAAATTCCGGTCCATCACTATACCAGCCATCACTCAGATACCATTCATTTATCTTATTGACAGCTACAGTTAGTGCATACATATCAGCCTTTCGCCTATAGACAAAAGAAAGGCCTCAGTCATGGCTCTAAAAAGCAACCAGTTATTATACGCCGGCCGTATCACTCTCAACCCGATAAACCTATCGATATATCTTTGCTTAGTTATCGGGTCCAGTCTATTCCAAGTTGCTTCAGGTGCGCGCATAAAACTTTCTGCAATATAAGCCGCATCTACCAATATCTGAGTGGGCCCTTCCCACAACAAGCAGTCCGGGCTATCAGGATTTACCGCATTTTTATACGATGATATAGCCCAGTCACGGAGTTGTTTTCTCATTCTACCTTCTTTACTTTCATCATCTGGCAAAGCAAGCCATGGTGAAATACCAGCCATCAGGCGTCCAAAGGCTTCCATATAAGCACTCGTTTGTCTCTTCCATCCCAAGTCGGACTAAGCTCCAGATTCATGTTCTTCTGCAATTCACCTTTACTCATATTTTCAAGTATAGGCTGCGCTATCTTATAACATAGTTCGGTCCAAACTTCCCGGTCACTAGCCTGTGACTCTTTATCATTTTTTGCGACAACATGAACAGATACTAACATAAGTGCTACTAAAAGCACACTTTTAATTTTCATCATAGTCATTTATTTTAATGCAAGGTTTTTACTTTTTTCTATGTCTACTTTTCGTTTCAATGCTTCCAGATAATAATAATCTGCATAATTCAAAGGAACATCTATTTCGCTGTTATGAGGAATACTTCCCACTGAATGCATCAGAATAAACCGCCCATTCTCACCTAATCTTGCTGTGTAACGCTCTGAAGCAAGGCTTGCCATAATATGGTCAGCATATTCCTCATAGGAAATCGCCTCAGGCACTCCCAATGTGCAAATCTCGTACAAAGCAGAAGCTATAACAGCTGCAGAAGAAACATCTCTAGGCTCATCAGGTATTTTAGGTGCTTCCATGTCCCAATAAGGAACAAGGTCCTCAGGCATCTTTTTATGGTTCTTCATGAAATTAAAAGTCTTTATGGCCTGCTGTAAATATTTTTTATCGCCCGTATAACGATAACACATTGTAAAACCATATATAGCCCACGCTTGTCCACGTGACCAAACAGATTCATGAGAGTATCCTTGTGCTGTATGACGGTGTCTTACGCTCCCGTCTGAAAGACTGTAATCTATGACATGATAACAACTTCCATCTGGACGAAACTGTTCCTTCAATGTTCTGTCAGCATGCGCTACGGCAATCTTATAATAAGTAGAATCACCAGACAGTTTTGTTGCTTCAAACAACAATTCCAGGTTCATCATGTTATCAATTATAACCGGACATTCCCAGCCTCTTTGAGCCTGCCAACTATTTCCAGAAACATTCCAACTTTGTATAGTTCCAGGTTTTTCCCGGAAACGGGTACATAAAGAGTTAGCTGCTTCTATCATCACATCTTTATATTCGGCCTTTCCTGATAACCTAAGCCCATTACCATAACTACAATTCACAATAAACCCTATATCATGATGCCAAGTAAGTTTTTTAGCCTCATCCAACGCCTCCGTATACTTTTGTGCAACAGAAAGAAGCGTATTATCATCCGTAAGTTCATACAAATACCACACACTTCCTGGGAAAAAACCACTTCTCCAGTCTGAGAACCCACAATAATAAACTTGCTCGTTCTCGTTCAAAGTCACAGGATTCAAAACCTTGCCACTCGCCTCAATTGTATCAATCTCCAATCCAATCTGACACCTAGCATTTTCAACAGCCTGCTCAACCCAGGATTTTTCAGTTGATTCTGCTTTTTTCATACAGCTTCCCAACCCACAAACAGTTGCTGCTACACAACAATTTAATAACAATTTTAAAATACCCATAAATATTTTCACGCATTAAGTTTAACTTAAAAAGAGATTGTAAAAGTATAACAACCCTTTTGCTCTTTTTCTTTAGCAATAAAAGACAACCTATAGACCTCCGCTCCCCATACAGACGACAATTTTTTATCCGTAAGTTTTACACATTCCTTTTTTACTTTAAACATCTTAGTATCATATTTCAACGTACCTTTAACCCCATTGACAGAAATCTCAATTACACCATCTTTTATGATTATGTCTCCCCATGACAAGAAATTAATCACATTTTCTTTCTTTATCTCATTCAGTTCAAACCGGTCACTTATCATAAGAGCGTCAGACTTCATTGTATAAGAACGAATCCATTTCTTCACTCCAGCTTCATCAGGATAAGCTGTAGCTATGTTCGCAGAGAAACTATTCTTCGTAGCTTTAACTTCCGTAGCCTTATACTGGCGTCCATACTTTTGAGGAACCCCGTTTATCATCGGCAAATTATGATAATTACTTTGCATAGTCCAAATCGTGTATCTTTCACTACTAAACGTCTGTCTTGTGTAAGTACCAACTCCCGCATCAATAATAACCGGCATATTATTTACCCACAAAGAGAAACTGCCCGCATCATTATGATTATGGCTTTCATCATTATATCCTCCTTTTGCGGCAAAAAGGCCTTCTTATTTCTTACATAGCAAAATTCCGTCTCAGGATACCAGGTATAAGAAACACCTGTATAGGCTTCTTGATACGCACATAATTCATCCTCCACTAAAAAAGCTTCTAAAATACGGAACAGATCACGACCTCTAAAAGAAATCTTGCTTCCCTTATTTTGCATTGAAGCAAACTGCTTCAAGATGTCACTCTTTACAGCTTTTCCATATCGGTATATAAGATAAGGGTCTCCACCTCCTTTGGCAGAAGCATCCGCAAAATTAACAACCCATCCATTCCCTACATAACTTCTTGCAATATACTCTCCCATTGCTTTAATCTGCGGATTGTCAAATATTGAGATTTTACCACCAGTTATCCGATTCAACAAAACAAGATAATCGAGACATTTTCCTGAAGCATGCCCCCAATAAGAAGGTCCTTCTTCACATGCTCCGTCAGAGTGAACATAATTAAGGAACTTATCCACCGATTGCATACTACGGGAAACAGCTTTAGAAAGACGGTCTACATCATTCTCCAGCAGCATAAATGTCATCAAACAATTACTATTGCACCATGATTCCAGTTATTCACCATTTGCCCTTTATAATTCGCAGCCAGCCACCAAAAACTATCATTATTCAAATAAGGTTTCATTATTCTTTCATCCAGTTCTCTGTATAAGCGTCGGGAAATTTCCGGATCTATCTTGTCAAATTCTTCATGCATAAAATAATATACCCATGATAAAAGACTTCCCAAATCCCCAGCTGTTAAATCAATCAAAGGATAAATGGGTGTAGGCAATGCACGGTGTGTAGGCTGAGTCACCAAATGGGCTGACAATGCCCAAGATGTCATTTCACAAGTATGAAAGACTCCATTAATAAGCTGGTCTATAAAACGTCCCCTCCTTCTGCCAGTTCAGCAAGCATAAGCCTCACGATAGCTTGATTGTTGTCATCAAAAGGCCGTTCCATAATCTCCCGATTTCCACTTCTTTCAAACTCCAGATAGTCTGTTGCCTTTACCACTTTCCAAGTGTACCCTAAAAGCGACTCTCCATTTTTAATAATTTCATCTTTATATTCCCCTAAAAACCGACTCCATCCTTCCCGATCTTTATAAGAAGGATACTGAACCCATTTTTGATTTAAGACAAGGCACTCCGCAAGACTTTCCTGAGCCGCCACATGTTGAAGAAAATTTCTCTCAGTATAAGCAGCCACTTTAATACATGAAAGAAAAACGAAGACAATTAAAGAAAAAAAACTTTTTGTTTTCATGATATTAGTATTATTAATTAACAATGCAATATTAAGGCTTAATCATATAACAAGGTATCAATATTGTACATAGTAGATACACAAATTGTATAGATCACTTCCAGCACTATTTTATACAAGAAAAAACAGTTTCTTCGAGTTATTAAAAGCTGCGCAATCAGTAATTTCATATAATCACCTATAAATTAATAAGATACGCACCACCTATTCTAACAATTATATTGACATAAAAATATTCCTAAAAAATCTCCGGATTTTTTTTACATATATATCGGACAATTCGTATAATAGAATTTACAGATTCTAACAATCTTTGCTATGTCAATAATTCACAAACTTAAACTTATACTTATGAAAAGTGCTAGGAACTACAAAATCTCCATGACCAGAATTTTGGCAGGAGTTTCTTTAGCTTTTTTGCATCAGGCATAGCTACCGCAGCCAACGAATCATCGTCACCACATGCAGATGCAATTGAAAGTATTTTACAGCAAAAAGCAATTAATGGTAAAGTTCTTGATGCGGCAGGTGAGCCTATTATTGGAGCTAACGTAATTGTGAAAGGAACAACTAACGGAACGATTACCGACATTGACGGAAATTTTACCCTAAATGTTCCTTCGGAGTGTATTCTTCAGGTTTCCTATATTGGATTTAATACACAAGAAGTAAAAGTTACTTCTACTACCAACAACATTACTGTAAATCTTAAAGAAGATACGGAAACACTGGAAGAAGTAGTAGTAGTAGGTTATGGTACTCAGAAAAAAGTAAACCTGTCAGGTTCTCTCTCTACCATCAATGTAAGTGAATTAACAGAAAGCCGTCCTATCACAAACGTATCTCATGCATTGTCAGGACTTGCAGCCGGTGTCAGTGTCCAGATGTCAAGCAACCAGCCAGGAAATGATGACGCCTCCATCAAAGTACGCGGTCAAGGAACACTTAATGATTCTTCTCCTCTTGTAATCATAGATGGAGCTGAAGCCAGTATCAATACCGTCAATCCTCAGGATATTGAAACAATGACAGTATTGAAAGACGCAGCATCTTCTGCCATCTACGGTTCACGTGCTGCCAATGGTGTCATCTTAATAACCACCAAACAAGGTAAGTCAGGTAAAATTAAACTTGACTATAACGGTTATGTATCATTTACCTCTCCTTCTATTCCAAGTTCTATGGATCCTGTTTCCAATTATGCAGATTACATGGAATATATCAATGAAGGATATAGAAACTCAGGAATGGCCGAAAAGTTCTCTGCACAGACCATTCAAGAATGGAGAGACAATGAAGGGAAAGATGCCTTGCGCTATCCAAATTCAAACTGGATTGATGATACATTCAACAACTCTGTATCACACAATCATGTAATTTCAATGAGTGGAGGAAGTGAGAAAATAAGATTCTATTCTTCATTTGGTTATCAGAACAATCCGGGAGTCATGGATAATACAGGGTTTGAAAAATATAGCGGTCGACTCAACATTACAGCAGATATCAAACCTTGGCTAACTTTAGGAGCATACGTAAATGGGTATGTATCAAACATGGATCCTGCGGCCAAATATACAGATACCTCAAGCACATCAACCTCTGTAGATGACGTATTCACATACGCTTCTGCCACTACTCCAGGCATGGTATTTCAAGCACCCGACGGAAGATTTGGTGCGATGAATAATCCAGAAGACGATGCACAGAGCGCTGTCAATAACCACTAGTACGCCTTAACCAAGTAGCCGGTAACATTGCAAAACACAATTTGAGAACTCGTTTTGTAGCTACATTAAAACCATTCAAAGGATTCAGCATCACAGGTTCTTATTCATATGATGTTGTAGATGAAGAAAGAAAACGTAAGCCTGTCATCCTGGAACAATGGAACTTCAGAGACGAACTGATTACACGTACCACAGAAGGTAAATCAAGCATCATGAACTACGACGGAAAAACACAACGCTATTTCAATGATGTAGTAGCCAGATATGAAAACCGTTTCATCAATGATCAGTTAGGGCTGAATGCAATGATTGGTGCCAGCCAGGAAAGATATTACCAACATAACTTCCAAGCGACCAAGTATGACTTAATCGACTATAGTCTAAACGTGATAAATGGAGCCACAGGAGACGCCAGTGCATCTGGATCAAGTACTGAATGGGCTATGCGATCTTTCTTCGGACGTGTAAACCTTGACTGGAACAACAAATATCTGCTCGAATTAAACCTTCGCGCTGACCAGTCTTCACGCTTCCTCTCTAATAAAAGAACAGGGTATTTCCCCTCAGGTTCTTTTGCATGGAGAATCGATCAGGAAGAATTTATGAAAGGAGCATTAGAAAAAGGACTTAGCAATTTAAAACTTCGCCTTTCATACGGTTCATTAGGGAACAATTCTGTAGGCAACTACGATGCGCTTGCTACTTACGCAATTGATAACAGTAACTATTCACTAAACAACCTGCTAGTGCAAGGACTTGTTCAAACCAAATTGGCCAACAGGGCACTTACCTGGGAATCAACTTATATGACAAATGTCGGAGTTGACTTTGGGTTCTTCAATAACCGTTTTACTGGAACAATTGATTACTTCCACAAACGTACCAAAGATATCCTTATCGAACTACCTGCTCCTTTGGTACATGGTTCAACCGATATTCCCAAACAAAACAGTGCTATTGTAACTAACCAAGGAGTTGAATTTACTTTAGGATGGCAAGATAAGATTGGTGACTTCTCATACGGCATCAATGGAAACTTCACTTATGTAAAAAATATTGTCAATAAATTTAAAGGAAGAGACAAAGGTGGTATGAGTATTGACGGCGCAAACGTTATCTGGGAAGGCCATTCCATCAACTCACAATATCTTTTGAGAGTTGACCGCATCATCAAACAGATGAAGACCTGCAACTTGTTCAACAGATTATAGACAACGCAAAACAATTATATGGTAACAACATTGCAGAAAATCAAATATTCTCTTCAGGTAAGCCAGAAAAAGGAGACTTCTTATACAAAGATACCAATGGAGACGGACTGATTAACTTGGATGATAGAGAAATTGTGAGCGACGGTCCTAATCCTAAGTTCCAGTTCGGACTTAATTTAAATGCATCTTACAAAGGGCTTGATTTCTCTGTTCTTTTCCAAGGTCAGGCTGGAGCAAAAATCTACTGGCAAAATGATTTAGCCAACACGGCTTCTGTACGTTATGGTTATCAGATGAATAAAGAAGTTGTAGAAGGAAGATGGTATGAAGGAAGAACTACATCTGCCGAATATCCAAGACTACTTGAATATTCAAATAACAAAAACAAACAGATGAGCGATTTTTATCTGCAAGATCTTTCATTCTTAAAAATACGTAATATTCAGTTAGGATATACCTTACCTAAATCAATTGTATCCAAAACCTCTCTCGAACGTATCCGTGTTTACGGAAGTTTGGAAAACTTCTTCACCTTTACTTCTTTTAGAGGATTTGACCCTGAATTAGGAGGAACACTGGGATATCCGACCATGAAAAATGTGGTAGTAGGTATTAACGTATCTTTCTAACATAGTTTTATAACCATTTATGATTTACCATTATGAAAAAATATAAATTAATTGCAGTTTTAGCTGCTTCAATGGCATTCACCACAGGATGTTATGATTTGGATGTTTTTCCGGAAGATCAATTAAATTCTACTACTTTCTTCCAGACTCAAGCCCATGCTGACCAAGCCATGATGGGAGTTTATAGCCTGATGACAGACGAAGACGTCTTTGGCCGACAATTTGGTTTTGATTGCTTAGGAGGTGTTGGCAGCGGTTACGACCCAGCTTCATATGCCACCATCGCAAGAGGCACCTATACTAGTAGCGAAGGATTTGTTACAAACAAATTCCAGAAACTTTATGAAGGAATTTCTCGCGCCAACATCGTCTTACAGAATGTAGACAAATGTGATATGACAGAAGAGTTAAAAGAGCGGTATAAGGCAGAAGCCAAGTTCATGCGTGCATTATATTATTTCACTCTTATGGATTTTTGGGGAGGAGTTCCTATCTACGATGAAACTACCATTGTAGAAGATGAGTTTATGAGCATGCTCAAACCCAAAAGTGACATTGAAACTGTAAGACAATTTATCCTGACAGACCTTGAAGAAGGAATAAAGAAACTGCCTGTCGAATGGGATAGCACCAACAAAGGAAGAGCCACATCCGGAGCTGCCCTTGCACTAAAAGGAAAGTACTTCTTTATGCTGGGAAATATGATGAAGCCAAGAAATGCTTCAGAGAACTTATTGGTGAAACAGAAAATTCTCAATATGCAGGAGTGTATAAACTCTACGAAGAAGGTGAGAACCCTTATTCAGACCTGTTCAAACCTGGTGGTGACGAAAGTAGTGAAATGATTTTTGCCATACAGAATATTGGTGGAATTGGACAGGACTTCGGTATGCCAACCACTTTCTACATGGGAACAAGAGCTGCATTTGGTAGCTGCTGGAACAATGTAATGGCCTCGGTCAATCTTGTAGATTCTTATGAATGGAAAGATGGATCACCTTTCAGCTGGACAGAAGCAAAAGCCTCATACGGCTGGAATGGATATCCAACCTATAATGATGCTGTTGAAAATACAGAAACAAAGAAAAAAGAATACCCAATGCGAGAAGAAGTCTTCTACTCCAAACTTACCGAAGACAATAAAAGTGTAAAAGAATACACAACACACAGAGCTGAATTATTAAGCATGTATGAAAATCGTGACCCAAGAATGGCGTCAACGGTGATTCTTCCATACACTCAATTCAAAGGTTGGGTCAGCAATAAAGCTAAAGATACAGAATTGTCATGACAAAAGAAGTCGGAATCTGCAACGAGACCAATGGATTCATACGTGTCAACGGAAACTATGAATACTATCCATTCCGGAAATTTGTAGCAGAATATGATATGGATGGAGCAATAAACAACCGTGCAGATACCCCTATTAACTTCCCACTTATTCGCCTGGCAGATGTATATCTAATGCTGGCAGAGTGCTATATCTTCTCAGAATCTGGCTTTGACAAAGACAATGCAGTGAAGTACATCAATAAAGTACGTACAAGAAAAGGAGTAAATATGCCTGAAATCAACAACGGTACCCCACAAATGGCAGCCAATACAAAAGAGGAAGTTTTTGAACGTTTGCGCCACGAACGTACAATAGAACTTGCTGCTGAAGGACATAGCTTTAGCGATATGAAAAGATGGAAACTTCTTGAAACTTTAAATGGCCCCGTATATGGAATAGCCTTATACAATGCTTATTACACACGTGTTGTGACAGAAAGAGATTACTTATGGCCATTCCCATTGTCTGAATGCGAAAAAATCCTGATTTGGCTAAAGGACAAAACCCTGGATGGTAAAAATAATTTCTATGGAAAAAGGCGTCTAAAAATTAGACGCCTTTTTCCATAGAATTATTTCTAGAACTTTTCCTATAATTTTGAGGGGTTACTCCATACTGATTTTTAAAACACCTACTAAAATAGACAGGCGAACTAAACCCACACTTATCACCCACTTCTGAAACTGGTATATCCGGATACTTCTGTAACATAGTAGCAGCAAACTTAAGCCTGTAATTTAGAATAAAATTATTAGGAGTCGATACCAGTAAGGCCTTAAATTTTGAATACAGAACAGAACGTCCTACCCCAATTCTCTTTACAAAGTTCCGGTATATCAAATTCCGTATCATCCATATGTGCCTCAATAGCCTCAGAAGTTTTCTTCAAAATCTCCTGATCAAGCAAATTAATACTAGTCAGATCAACTTCCGTTATTGGATTTTTACGTATCTGGTTGTGTATTAACAATCTATTTCGAACCAAGTTATTTGCTCTTGCAAGTAGGATTCTCGGATTAAAAGGCTTCGAGATGTAATCATCCGCTCCTCTATTAAGGCCTTCAATATTCTGTTCTACACTATTTAATGCAGTAAGAAGTATAATAGGAATATGACACAAGTCAATATTGTTCTTTATTTTCAGACACATTTCCGTTCCGGACATCTCAGGCATCATAATATCCGAAATAATTAAATCAGGCTTATATTCATATGCTTTATCTAATCCTTCCTTGCCATTACTTGCCATTATTACCTGATAAAAAGGTGAAAAAAGCTCACATAACACTTGAATAAGCTCGTCATTATCTTCCACAACTAAAACCGTATATTTTTTTGACTCTCCTTCTTCGCTTTGGAAACTTTCTTCGTTAGCAACGGCACATATTCCAACTCTACTATCCTCATCTGTCTCCTTCAAATCTGACTCCTTCTCCCGATCCGCAAAATGAACATGCTCATCATGAATATATCTTGCATCACCAAGTGGAAGTTTTACAGTAAATACACTACCCTTTCCCAACTGACTATCTAGCAAATTTCTCCATGATGTTTCTCTACAATACTCTTCGTAAGAGCCAAGCCAATTCCAGTACCTGGAGATGTAGCAGTCTCAGAAGATCCTTCAATCTGATAAAAACGATCAAAAATACGATTAAAATCACCCATTGCTATACCTTTTCCAGTATCATGTATTGAAATAGCCACATTCTCACCTTCCACGCATATTTTAATCTCAATACTACCTCTCTCCGTATATTTAAAAGCATTCGACAACAAATTAAGAAACACTTTCTCTAACTGCTTTGAGTCAAACCAGCATAATATTACTTCCTGATTGGAGAAAAACTCATATTTAAGTCCTTTACTATGTGCATAATCACTAAATACATAAAATATCTCTTTCATAAAAAGGCAGATATCTTTCTGCGACATATTCAGCGTATATTTATTTTGTGTAAACTTTCTAAAATCCAAAAGCTCAGAAATCAAGTTATTCATATATTGAGCACTTCTCTTAAGCTTCAAACCCGGTTATACACCATTGGTTGTAGATTGGGCATCTGAAGAAGAGATTCTATGTGACTTATTATTAAGGTAAGTGGAGTACGAAACTCATGACTTACATTGGTAAAAAACACCAATTTTTCATGATTAAGTTCTTCTATATGCTGCTTTTCAAATCTCTCTTTTTCAAGTGAAAGAAATAAATCATTTTTCTCTTTTCTATAACGTATTATCATCCAAACGATGGTAATAAATATAATGATATACAAAACCCATGCATACCATGTGTTATACCACGGCAACGAAATACAGATATTAAGTACAGCCATATCCTGTGCATCACCATCTGCCATTCTAACACACAATGTATAATTTCCAGGAGAAAGATTCGTATATCTCGCAAAAGGAACTGTAGTCGAAATCCAAGTCTTATCAAACCCTTCTAATTTATATTCAAAAATCTGTTGTACATGCCTGTTTATATAATCAGAACTAGCAAACTCTATAATTATATTATTTTGCGATGAAGCTAAATCTATTCTATCTGTGAATGCCAAAGATTTTTTCAGGATTTTTCCTTCCTCCGATGGATGTATTATAGCGTTATTTACATTAATATTAGAAAAATAAATCGGTTGTTTATGTTGTAACGGAGATAAAAAATCAGACTCTTCAACACGTGTTATCCCCTTTGTATCGCCAACGTAAATTATATTTTCCTTAGAAATACAGATGCCACATCCATATATAATAGGAGCTTTTAAATAATCTTGCTTTATACTCGCAACGTCTTTTTATCCGTATCAAACATAGTTATTCCTCTATCTCCTATAAGTATCAATTTACCATTTAAGGTCAATCGGGAAGAATAACAATAATTACTGGGAAGATTACTATTATATGATGTATAGGTATTAATTGTCTTCAAAGAGGTATCATAAACAATCATTCCACTGCCTAAAGTACAAATATAAAGTTTTTTATCTACTGAAAGAATATGCGACACCTCTCCTAAAGCATGAAGTGATATTATTTCCTGTTTATGAGGAGTATCAAGAGAAATTGCTTTTATATTATTTCCAGATGTAGTATAAAAGTTCCGTTCTTATCTATATCAAAAATCATTGCTTCACCAAAACAATCTGGTAAATGAGTAAATCTGTTTGACCGAGTATCGAGCAAAAACACTCCCTCTCTTGAGGAAACAACAATTTTATTTTTCCACTTTTTGACATGGTGTATAATTCTTCCCGGCATAACGGGAGATTTGTAATCCGTAGAATAATTATAGAAAGTCTTCTTCTTAATGTCATATCGAGACAAGCCTCCAAGATGTGTACCTATATATAGCATATCATTATCCATATCATAGCACATACTTTTCACATTATTATGAGGAAGCCCATGACGTGAAAGAGGCGTGGCAGTAAATTGCTCCACAGTTCTCCACCCACGATCTATACAACTGACTCCTCCTCCATCCGTACTTATCCACAAATTCCCTCTTTTGTCCATTATCATTTCACCAATGTATGAATAATAAAGACTAGACAAATCCTTTGCCTGATAATCGTAATGAATTACACTATTTCTTGTTGGGTTGAAATAATTTACGCCCCCAAAATAACTTCCAGCCCAAATATTTCCTTGCCTATCTTTGAAAAGCGAAAAAATAGAAGGATGATTAAGCCCACCCGCATACTGCGGAATATTTACGGCTGCATAAGTATGGTTTTTTATATCATATTTCTGTAAACCCATAAAAGTGCCAAACCATATATTCCCATCATCGTCTTCAACAAATTCACGAATCTGCGGGTCAATTATACCGTTTATGCCATTCGGACAAAGTGGAATTTTCTCTATTCTATCATTCACTCTCCGATAAAGTCCATTCATTCTCGTTCCTATCCACAAATTATGTTTTGAATCTTCATATATTCTATAGATATCTTCTCCCGGTAAAAGGTACTGCTCCTCCCAAAGTGCGCCAAAAGGAGAAATAATTATACCATCAGTCGTACCTACATACATATTGTCTCTGTCAACTTCAATTACATTAACAGAGGTAGATTCAGGTAAAATTTTATAAATGCTTTTTTTATGAGTTTTGAGATCATACAAAAATATGTTGTTCCTCTGTGCATACAAAATATTTCCTTTATATGCAGTCATAGCCGTTACCTTCCCTCTATTATCTATCTTACAAAACAGTTCGGTTTGCACATCATAAGCATACAAAAAGAAATCAGAAATAAAATACACTTTATTGCCATCTACAAGATTTTCTGATACAATGGAAGATATACTATTACCAATCCATAATTTCCCATCTTTCCCATTATCTACCTCACCCTTGTAATATTTAATCTTACCTCCGTCATAGACATTTAAACCTTCTCTTGTACCGAACCACATTCGCCCCAAAGTATCCTGTCCTATAGCCATTACAGAAGGCTGAGATAGCCATTGCCTACACTAAGATTCTGAAAATATTGTGCATTGGATTTTATTGTCGTCAATATTAATAATATAAATAGTATAAAAAATAACTTTCGCATCATTTTATGCTTGCATTATTTATGAATAAGTTGAACATAGTTAGATTTCCCGACTACAAAGTCTATGGTTTATCGTGTGCCAAATTTAAAAAATTATCGTACGTATATCAAAAATCAGAGTAAAGAAAAATCCGGATATAAAATAAAAGAACTTTCAAACCATTTTCTATCCATAATTATAAATTTAAAGGAGCTTTTCAAGACCTAATCCTGAAAAACTCCTTTAAAATAAATCAAACTTTTTCCATTCTAAAATTCACATTCTTCTTCATTTTCTACGGAAGGAATGGTAACCAGGACTTTATCAATTCGCGCACCATCCATATCCACCACTTCCAGCACAAAATTATTCCACTCCAGTGTTTCTCCACTTTGTGGAATATGCTGTAAATGCTGCAGAATTAAACCTCCTACCGTATGATAGTCTACATCTTCCAAAAGGTCCTGACGATTAAAGTAGCACAAGAAATCATACAACGGACACTGGCCGTCTACCAGCCAGCCATCTTTATTGATTCGCTTGATAATATCCGGTTCTTCCCCAGCATCATCCATAGAACCAACTAAGCCTTCCAGAATGTCACGCAAGGTGATAATTCCCACGCAAGCTCCAAACTCATCACAAACCAGGGCACGACTTATCTTCTGGGCCTTCATCTGCTCCAAAGCCTTATACACATTCATGTTTTCATGAAAGAATGTAGCCTCATGCGTCAGAGCCGGCAAATTGAAATTCTCTTCAGAAAGATGTAACACCAAATCCTTCAGGTTTACTACCCCTTTCACCTTATCCAAGTCACCATCTTCCGTCACCGGATAAAACTCATACAATTCATTCACCAGCACAGCTTTCACTTCAGCCGCCGTCATTCCACTCTCAAGTGCCACAATGTCACTCTTATGCGTCATAATGGAGCCTACTTTCAAATCGCCCAACAAGAATACACGCTGTACAATGTCCTGTTCTACAGGCTGTACTTCTCCATCGTCTGCTCCTTCTTTAATAATAGACTTGATTTCCTCTTCTGTCACTTTACTGTCGGTATCCTTGATGCCCAACAGATTAAAGATTGCTTCCGTACTCTTAGATAACAGCCAGACAAAGGGTAAAGCCACTTTTGCCAGCACATTCATAGGCCGTGCCACCAGCTTAGCCATTCTCTCGGCCATGCTCATACCAATACGTTTAGGCACCAGCTCACCAAAAATAATAGTAAGATAAGTCACTATCACTACAATTATTCCCTGTGCCAGTCCAAAAGCATAAGAAGAAGCAACTCCCCATGAGATAAGCAGATTCGTCAGGTCGACCGCAATTTTATTTCCCGAATAGATACCGGTCAAAATACCAATTAATGTAATACCAATTTGAACTGTAGAAAGAAAACGATCTGGGTCCCCTGCCAGTTTCAATGCTACGCGAGCAGATTTATTCCCTTTTTTACATCTGTCGACAACCGGGATTTTCGGGCTGATATTAATGCCACCTCGGACATGGCGAAAATACCGTTCAGTACTATCAACCCGATAATAATGATTATTTCATCCATATATAAAAACAAGTGTGTTTCAGGGGAACAAATTTATATGAATGTTCATAGCAAAAAAAGTGAGCTGCCTATAATTATATTGTTTTAACAAACAGACAGTTCACTTTTTTCATTTCTCTTTTCACCTTACACACATGAAGTTAGCCGGCTACATCAGAATTTTTTCGATTGCATGAAGTTCCTCTTCTTCAAATGAAAGATGATTCAACGTTTTCAAACTATCTCCCAGCTGTTCTACCGAACTGGCCCCTACAATCACGGAAATCACAGTTTCGTTTTTCAACAACCAGGCCAGAGCCATTTCGGCCAGTGACTGTCCGCGCATAGCCGCCCGTTCATTCAATGCTTGTATCTTACTCAACACCTCCGGCGTAAGCGCCTCTTTTTTCAGGAAACCACCCCTTGCTATACGAGAATTATCCGGAATACCGTTCAGATAACGGTTAGTCAGCAAGCCTTGTGCCAAAGGAGAAAAAGCCACAAACCCACTTCCATTCTCCTTCACAGCATTCAATATCCCCTGAGATTCCGGTTCGCGTACCAGCATGCTATACCGTCCCTGATACAGTAGGCAAGGCACATCCCGTTCTTTCAGATAACGAGATGCAAACAGATAGGCATCCAACGGGTATTTAGACAAGCCGACATACAAAGCCTTTCCCTTACGCACAATATCAACCAATGCCTGAAGAGTTTCTTCCAACGGCGTTTCCGGGTCATACCGATGAGAATAAAATACATCCACATAATCCAGATTCATCCGCTTCAAGCTCTGGTCCAGGCTGGCCATCAGATGTTTTCTGGAACCCCAGTTGCCATACGGGCCTGGCCACATGTCATGACCTGCTTCGTGGAAATAAACAACTCATCCCGATAGAGCGAACGATGACTTCATAATCTGCCCAAAGGTTTCTTCGGCTGAGCCATAAGAAGGTCCGTAATTATTAGCCAAGTCAAAATGTGTAATTCCATGATCAAACGCATAGTGCAATTTTTTCCGGCTAAGTGAAAGTGTATCTACATCACCAAAATTATGCCATAATCCTAAAGAAATAGCGGGCAGCATCACTCCACTACGACCGGCACGGCGATACTGCATACCACATTCGTAACGATTTTCAGCAGCAGAATAAACAGGTTCTATCATTAGACTTAATTTTAAGGCGTACAACTTTATTTTATCATATCAATGACAAAAATAATCTTTTCTTTTAAAAAAGAAATGGGCCATTCCTTTTCATAACGATTCCTCCGAACCTGATTCACAAAAATGAATGACCCATTGACCTGCCACAAGTTATTTTCCTGTCTTCACTTTATCCCATGAGGGAGGAGTGACTCCCATCAAATGGCGGACAAAGAAGTCATAACGCTTGTGTTCGCCAAAGTCCTCTCCCATCGTGTGGTGAGCTCCCGGGATAACCACCAGTTCAAAATCTTTATTGGCTTTTATCAAAGCATTGGCCACCTGCATGGTAGAAGCCGGATCTACATTATCGTCCAGTTCGCCTACCACCAGCATCAACGGACGACTCAGCAGATGAGCATTGTCTACATTGGAACAAGCACTGTAGGATTCATCTACCGGATATCCCATCCAAAGTTCATTCCACCAGATTTTGTCCATACGGTTGTCGTGACATCCACATGCCGAATAGGCAGCCTTGTAGAATTCCGGATGGAACAACACGGCCCCGGTAGACTCCTGTCCTCCGGCAGAGCAACCGAAAATTCCTACCCGGTCAATATCCATATAAGGATATTTCTGCGCAGCGGCTTTAATCCAGGCTATATGGTCGGGCAATCCGGCATCTTTCAGGTTCTTGTAACAAACTTCTTCAAATTCTTTTGAGCGGAAAGAGGTCGTCATACCATCTACCTGTACCACAATGAATCCCAGTTCAGCCAGCGATGTCATCCACCAGTTATAAGAAGAGAAAGTCTTCGGCACATACTGGTCGCCCGGTCCGGAATAAATGTATTCAATTACCGGATATTTCTTCGACGGATCAAAGTTAGACGGGCGATAAATCACTCCCCACATATCCGTTTTTCCATCACGTCCTTTGGCAGAAAATACTTCCGGGGCTTTCCAGCCATTGGCCAGCAAAGCAGAAATATCGGCTTTATCCAGCTGCATACGGATTTTTCCGTTCTTTGCATCACGAAGCACAGCAATCGGAGCCTGGTCTACTTTGCTATACACATCTACCAGATACTTATAGTCGGATGAATACCAGCATTGGTGCATTCCCTCTTCCGGAGTCAGTTCCACCAGGTTACTTCCATCAAAATTGATTTTATAATAATGAATCAAGTACGGGTCCTCGCCTTTCTTCATACCATTAGCCGAAAAGTAAATCACTTCATTGGCCTCATCCACATGCTGCACTCCACGAACATACCACTCGCCTTTCGTAATCTGATTCAAAGGCTTTCCGGTAGCCCGGTCGTAGAGATACAAATGGTTGTAATTATCCCGCTCACTTGACCAGATAATCCGCTTGCCATCGCTCAGGTAGTTACGGTAAATGCGAGGATAGTTCACGTATTTTTCTTCCTTTTCTTCAATCAACGTACGCACACTGCCATCCACTGCCGACATTTCCAACACGCGATATACTTTATGCCCGCGTTCATTGTATTCGAAAGTAATGGCCTTACTATCCGCATTCCACATCGGACCAGACAATTCATACTGATGGCTGAACAGCTCCGTAGAAGGAATCAAACGACGGCCGGATTCTACTTCGAAAATACAAGGCACCTTGAAACGCAGCTCGTCTCCAGGTTTTGCATATTCCTGCTTATGCAATTTGGGTTGCGCCTGATCGGCAGGAGAAGATTCCACATAATATACATAACGTTTTTCTACCGGACGAATCCGACAAGATACCACCGACTTGGAATCGGGCGACCACTGGATATACGAAGAATAATAATTGCTCAACGTTCCATCCTGACTCAGCTGCTTCTCTTTGCCTGTAGCCACTTCGCGACATATACGTTGTCATTTTTGATAAAAGCGGTCCACTTACCATCCGGTGAGGTAACCGGGCTACCTTCTTTCTCATCGTCCACTTCCATCCAGTGGCGTTCCTTTCCACGAGAAGGTATTGCTCCTTCATCCAACAAACGGTTATTTTTGATGCTGTAAGCCCAGAACTTCCCGTCCAATTGGAAGCGTAACGTATCCAATGAAATATTTAACCGGCAATTCTGAAGCGGAAGGTTATAAGCATTTATCTCACGTCCTGCTTTTTCTGTCAAAGCAGACGCCATTTTCTGCTGGTCAAACAATGCCGTACGTTTTTTCGAAGCAGCATCTACCTTCACATATTCCTTTCCCTTTTCTGTCTGCCGTACATACCAGAAAGCAGAAGTCTGATCTACCCAATGCGGAACCACACCTGCATACAGCACGTGCTTGGCATTGTATTTCTCTCGCAGCGCATACGCACGGTTGTAATCCTCTACCGTACCTTGTGCCCAAAGTGAGATACAAGACATACTTCCTAATGCAAATAACAAAACGCCTGATTTGAATAAGTTATTTTCCATTTTATCATATTATATTAAAGAATTCGGGATTTCAGATTCTCTTCAGTCACCCCCAAGAAAACCCAAAACCCCGAATCTGATTGCATTATTATCTATTAATTCTCATGGTTATTTCACTTCCCACTCATACAAACCTGAAGAATTCTTATCCGGCTGTACCACTTCCAACTTCACAGCCTTTGTCTTCGCCGGTTCAAAGTCTACGGTATTCGGATTGCCCTTCTGTACCCCATACGCTGTAATATTCTGAACTGGAGTCCAATTGCCAGAAGCATCTTTATAATAGATTTTCCAAGACTTCGGTACACGGCAACCTCCCCAAGGAGCATCATCATACCAATACACTGTAGAGCTGGAAACTTCCATTTCTTCCGGGAATTCGTATGAAATCCACTCTGTAGTACCTTCTTTCGGCCACCAATGATAATACGGAATCGTACGGTCATTTTCATCCTTCGGCACCAGTCCGTCAGAAATAGAAGACAGTGATTTCACTTTATGTGAAGCATCTACCTTACTCTTCGATGCCAGTGTCGGGATAGCAACCGGACGAGTAGCACTTACTTCATTCGGCAACCACACAGCCATATTTCCCGCTCCACGATGTGCCCATGCATAATATGGAATCATGGTCAGTGTATGATCTTTTGCGACCAGACGGCCTGATTCATCGTATTCCAATGTCTGAGCCTGAGTCTTAATCTGATTGATACCATACAACAAATCCGGTTTTTCTACGACTTCAAACTTCGGAGTGCGGTTCATCAATACACTCAATACATCAAAATCATTGTCCGGCCATTCTGCACAATACACAATCGGACCACGTTCTACAGAAACCCGGCCACGGTCAGCTTCCACCTTTCCATTCGCTCTTACCGTACGCACGTTCATATCGAAGTGAACTTCTACCTTATCTCCCTTTTCCATTTACGGTCGATGGTCAGGTAACCTTTCTGCAAATCTGATGTCACTTCTTCACCGTTCACCTTCACACTATATTTCGGACGTACACCATCGGTATAAGTATACAAGTCACTCGGAACTACCTGATTGCGTACCCATCCCGGAATACGAATCTTCATGGCAAACTGTCCGGCTGAATTACGGTCTACTGCCAGTGTAATATCCCCGTTCCATGGATAAGATGTGGTTTGTGAAAGTGTAACCTTCTTTCCGTTTACCTGCAAAGTAGCATTATTGGCAATAAACAAGTTTACGTATACATCTTTTCCTTTTACTGCATAAACATAGCCCGGAACAGAAGGGATGAAACGACAGATATTAGACGGACAACAAGCACAACCGAACCAAGGCTGACGCTGGTGCTGGCCCATAGACTCCAACGGATTCGGATAGAAGAAACCGCCACCATCCAAAGATACACCTGAAATCAATCCATTGTACAAAGTACGTTCCAGCACATCGTAATACTTGGACTCTCCGTGCAAAAGGAACAAACGGTAATTCATATATACATTACCGATAGCCGCACAAGTTTCACAGTAAGCCGACATATTAGGAAGTTCATAATTCTTTCCGAAAGCTTCCCCGTTGTTTGTCGCACCAATACCTCCGGTGATATACAATTTCTTAGAAACAATGTTATCCCAGATACGGTCGATGGCATGAATATAAGCTGTATCACCTGTCAAGGCAGCCACATCGGCCATACCAGAATACATGTACGCTGCACGTACTGCATGTCCTACTGCCTCATCCTGTTCAATTACCGGTTTGTGAGCCTGACTGTATTCATCCCGACGAGAAGTATAGCCGCGCTTATCCAGGAAGAATTTAGCCTGATCCAGGTATTTCTGGTCACCCGTTACCAGATATAGTTTAGCCAATGCCATTTCTGCAATCTGGTGACCTGGCACACGTACCTGCTGTCCCGGTTTGTCACCAATCTCACGGCAGACACAGTCTGCATAACGAATGGCTATATCCAGGAAATTCCGTTGTCCCGTAGCCTGATAGTGTGCAATAGCACCTTCTACCATGTGACCTAAGTTATAGACTCATGGCTCAGTTCTTCCACCTTCTCCCAGCGTTTACTACCGGCCCATTCATGTGGATGTTTAGGATTCATAGTACGTGAAGTGTACAAATAGCCGTCAGGCTCCTGCGCAGCAGCCACAATTACCAGCACACTGTCAATGTATTTCTTCAGCTTCTTATCCGGATAAGTCTGAAGCAGATAGCTGGCTCCTTCAATAGTCTTATACACATCCGTATCATCAAATGAATAGCCTGTCACCTTATTATTTTCACTCGGATGAGCTGCCATTTCAAAGTTCTTGTAGCGTCCGGTTTCTTCACATTTGCTAAAAGCCAATGGAATAGTTACTTCACGGCTGGCTTTCAAACGCTGTCCCCAGAAAGAATCCGTCAGTTTTACCGAAGTAAACGGAACCGGATCAATCGGATAGCCGTGTGCAGAAGCCTTCTTCTGCGCGTATGCCCCACCTCCTATCAAGGAAAAAAGCAGAGCAGAAATCACAAATTTTTTCATGGTGTTACTCATATTTTATAGGTTATTATTCTCATTTATCTTTCAAGGGAAGTGCCTCATCCCAGATCTTCAACGCATGCAGATAGCCGCTAAAAGGCCAGTTACCTTCTGCATTCTGTCCCAAAGTTACAAATTGTATCGGTTTAATCAGCAGCTGAATATCTTTTGAACTGATTAACTGCCCGTTTATATATACCTTCTCGATACGTCCGTCAAAAACGACATAAATATGTTGCCATTTTCCTTCCAGTGACTTAGCCTCCTTATAACCGACATCTTCGTACCAGCCATAATGGTTCAGCATTCCGCAACGAGGTTCTGTGCCATTCACCAGCATGATTTTTTCCATTTCATCGTGCGAGCTGGTAAAATCGGCCACACATTCATTCTCAGCCATTTCCGGATTCAGCACCCAGGCTTCCAACGTATAAGGAGCATTGTCACGAAGAGTAGCCGGCAAGGTAAAGCTGGAACGGAAGAACTGCTCGCCTTCAAAACGGAAAGCTTTCTTACCCTGCTGTTCTTCTACAATTACCGGAGCCTTTTGAGTCTCAAAATAACCTTCTACAACTCCCTTATTCGGAATATATCCTACCGTATCACCTACTGCAAAATCATCTGCATCCAGAGATACCAGCAATCCTCTTTTCATCTTATCAGAAGCCTCTACACGTACCAAACCTACAATTGCATCGTAAGCCTTTTCTGCTTCTTCCTGTTTCCAGTTATAATAACGGAAATTTGTCAATGTCAGTTCCTTGTCCTGTGACTGAATAACTACCTTTCCTCGCTGTACATACTTGTCTGCCGATTGGGAAACCCAGCGGTTATTTTCATACACCCAGACTGTAGTTGTATGCTCCTCTTTTGGATTAACAACCGGAGACATAAATTCCAAGCATGTACCTGGGGCCAACACAATAGCCTCCTGTCCGTCAATACGCTTACGGGAAACTTGTCCGGATTTCAATTGGAAGACACCGCCCAGCATACCGCCGTCGTTTCTCCACTCCGTACCGTTCCAGTCCAAGCCCGAGAGTCCCATCCACAACTGAGGAGATGCCGTTTCAAACTCGCCGAACACTTTAATGTTCCACAAAGCACCGGCAAAACCATTTTTCTGTGTTCCCGTTGTGGTTAATCGTACATACCGTGCTTTCACATCACCGAAATCTACCATCGGACTTCCAGCCAGATAATTGGAACGCTTATCCGCAAAAACATCCCACTTCTTTCCGTCTACTGAAGTCTCAATTACATACTGATAATACGACGTGCCATATTCAAATTGTGTCCACACCGTACGGATATTCTCAACCTTCTGCAAGTCAATCTCAATCCACTCCTGCCCCATTGTCTTCGGACGCCACAACGTACCATTATTATCGTCTACCGCATATTCAGGCACAAAGTTGGCATCATAATACGAAGAAGCTTTGACCGGTTTCCGATAGGCCAAGTTTTTCGATTTCAATACACTCTTGGCAAAAGCCCCCACTCCGCTGTGTGTTCCTTCTATAGGAGCGATGGAACCATCAGCATTAAATTTCAGCTTGTCAATACAAACCTGACGATGAAATCCACGGTTGGAATGAGGATTATCATGACGATGGTATACGATATAATAATTATCTCCTTCCTGCAAAATGCTGTGATGACCCGGTCCGTGCACTGTACCGTCGGCGGACGTCTTCAGGATTGTACCTCTATATGTATAAGGTCCAAGCGGTCCTACCGTGCTCGTAGCGTACTGCACATGATAGGTGCTGTCATGACACGAATCGGAAGAATACATAAAATAATAGATACCGTTTCGTTTCATCACAAACGGCGCCTCAAAGAAATCTTTTACTTCCGTATTAGGAATCAACTTTGTTTCCACAAAACCTTTCATATCAGACGTCATCTTTCCAGCCCCGCAGCCAAAACCTTTATAGATACCCCATGTACCCCAATACAAATATACCGAGCCGTCATCGTCTACAAACGTCTGGCCATCCAGCGTAATGGCATTCTTCACAAAACGGTCGGGAACCAATACGGCTTCACTTTCTCCCAGTACATTCTTCCATGGTCCACGCGGTGTATCTGCAACTCCTTCATATACATTGCAAGGCTGACAGTAGAACATACGATATGTGCCATCGGTATGCTGCATTACATCCGGTGCCCAAATCCAGTGGCTGTCCGGCCAGTTCATCGGCATAATGGTCCAGTTCTCAAAATCCTTGCTACACCATACCTGCGAAGGGCCAAACCCTGCCCCACTACCATCAGTCGTAGCATAGACATAATATGTATCTCCGAACTTCTTTACCGTAGGGTCTGCAAAATACCCTGGAATAAACGGATTCCCCGCACCTGGAGTATTCCATTCCACCTTTTGTGAATAAGCAGTACTCAAAACTGTACCCAACAACAAACTTGTCAATACATGTTTTTTCATTCTTTTCCTCCTTTTATTATGGGTGCACTTCATTCAATATCGGAATTTCAATTTCATAAAAATACTCTTTCAGCAACTGATACATGTCAGGATCATACGATTTCAGTTTCGTACGACGGTTCATGGCATTGTGTACTTTATTCGGAGTCTCCGAATAACGGTTACAGTTGAAGAACGACTGCACACATTCTGCAAAATACTCTTCTTTATTTGAAATAGCATACGTATCCTTCCACAATCCCTTGGCAATGGCATTTTGTCTGCACTGCTCCAAACGGTCGTTGAAATCAGGCTCTACACCTACAATACCAATGGTATGGAACAAATGTGCAAACTCATGAATCAGGATATTTTCTCCCACATACTTGTCACCTGGGAAAGCCAGCACATTCTCTTCTCCACAGCTGGCCGAAAAGTCATCTTCCGGAGCACCGCCAAAGCCTCTGGCACGCTTATTCCAGAAAGCGATATTCTCCGGTGTGTTGCAGATATGCGCATATTCCGGCAAATCACACACCTCTTCGTGCTCACCGATAATCATCACATGACATCCTTTGCTCACCATGTACTGCTTCACATCCGGACGCTTCGCCAGCATCAGCGATACAATCTCATACGCCTTTTCCAGAGCCTCATCACGTACCTTATCAGATGACACGATATATAATCCGTCTACTTCCAAGTATTTTTTATAAAAAGAAGGGATTCCTTTTCCCGCAGGCACAGCTGAAGGTTTCACTTCCGTTACAAAAGTACGCTCCAGTTTCAAGGCAAAGCTCCTCCAGAAGCCAAATGGATAGGCAGTTTCGTATGGGCATCTACCACAAAAGTTTCCTTCACATAATCTTCTGCCTGGCGAGATGCATTGACACCGTCCTTGAACAAAGTACATTGATACTTTTCCCCTTCACCCAAGAAAGAGAAATCCAGTGTCACCTCACGCTCATCCCAGTTTGTCATACCTCCGATATACCAGTTAATATCTTTTTTGCGAACCGTCACAATTGATTCACCAAGTTTACCTGAATAAATAAAGGTAGAATCTGTTTCCACCGGAATCGAACTGATGAAATCCACACATTCCTGCTCTTTCAAATAATTTGTCGGTGCATCACACAGCATCGTAAACGGAGAATCGTGCACAATGTAAGCAGCCAACTGATGACAGCGTGTACCCATACTGGCGGGACTGGAATACATAGGCTGGAAATCACGCTTCGACAAGTTCCGCATAGCCCCCGGTGTATAGTCCACATAGCCAGCCATCAAACGGATGTACGGGAAAGTCACATCATAAAGCGGCATATTCTTCTCCACCTCACTCCATTTCATCTCTTCCATACCAAACACGCTTTCATAATTTACCACATTCGGATAAGTACGATTTAAACCGGTTGGCTTATAGATACCGTGATAATCCAATATCAGTTTATATTCTGCTGCCTTTGCCGCAATACGATAAATCATTTCCACCGCAGTCTGGTCATCCCGGTCAAGGAAATCCACCTTAAAGCCTTTGATTCCCATTTCAGCATACTTCCGGCAAGCCTCATCCAACTGTGAATCCAGCACATTGAACACCGTCCAGAGTACCAGCTCCACTCCCTTGCTCTTTCCATATCGAATCAATTCCGGCAAATCCAGTTCAGGAATCACTGTCAGCATATCCCCACTCTTCGGGTCATACCAACCTTCGTCCAATACGACATATTCCAATCCGTTCCGGGAAGCAAAATCAATATAATACTTATATGTATCCATATTAATACCTGCCTTGAAAGGTACCCCTTTCAGGTTCCAGTCATTCCACCAGTCCCAAGCCACTTTACCCGGTTTTACCCAAGAATAGTCTCCAATGCGGTTAGGAGAAGCCAGCGCATATACCAGATTATTCACCGGCATTTCTGTATCCTTCTCCGTTATAGCCAGGATACGCCACGGATACGTACGGTTTCCTTTTACGCGTGCTATGTAATCCTCCGTTTCCGTCACATACTCCTGCTTGCGCCATGGATAGAAATCCGTCTTTTTCGGATAAGGAGCAAACACACCTTTCAATGCCTGCTTTCCATCCGGCTGCACAAACATTCCCGGATAAGCTTCCAAGTCCGACTCCAGCAGTGTCACCTTCGCCTGCTTGCAATCCACTGTTACCGGCAAAAAAGCCAGTTCCTGTGGAGCCTCTGACAACGGTTTCACCTCATACGTATTTTGAAAAGCCATTGCCATCGGTTTTTCCTTATTCGTAGAGTACGGCAAATAAGCTGTATAATCACCAGCAAACCGGAATTCCGCAATTTCATTCTTGATAATCAAATCCTCTTTGGAAGAGGTATAAAAACGATAAGCCACTCCTTCGTTGTAGACACGGAAATACACTCCATACTCACCTTTCAGCTTCAAGTTCATTTCATTGCAAACTGCCTGAAACGACTTGAAGCGATAAAAAGGTGCATCAATGTCCTGAAAAATCTTTTTAGTTTTGGCAGAAATCACTTTCGCCCCACCCGCCAGAGCAGGTGTCTTTCCTTCTTGAATTAACCCTAATTTACTATCAACAACAATAAGAGAGTCTTTATGATATACAGAATAAATCAGTCCGTCCGTACCCGCAGAGATTTCTACTTTCAACTGCTTGTCGGGCGACTGCACCACATATACTTTATTTCCGGCTGCCATCATGGAAAGACAGCTGCAAAGCCATAAAACAGCACTTACGATTAACGATGTATTTTTCATATCATAGAATATTTTTCCAATTGCAAAGAAAAAAGATAAACGAATAACTCTCTGCCATTGAAGTCTGAAACGATAACAATATTATCCCAAAATCGCCCCTCCTGCACCCAGGAGAGGCGATTCTATACTATTTTTTCATCCTATTGGACGATTTTTGCCTGATTGGAACTTTTTACGAAATACTGATTGAAGACGATACCCAACACAATCATCACCAGTCCGATGTAAGTAGTAAACACAATCTGCTCGCCCAGCACGACAGAAATGAAGAACAATGACATGAAGGGCGACAGGTAACACAACTGGTTTATCAATGCCGGATTGGAAGTTTTCCGCATGGCCAGTCCGAAGAAAATAAAAGGAATTCCCATTTCAAATCCTCCGACGTACATGCCCGACAACACACCGGTCAGCGAGCTCAAGTTCAACCCACAGAACAAAGCTCCCACTGACAAATAAACCGAACCAAATAAGAAAGTCAAAAACAAAACCACACTACCATCCGTCTGTACCTTATTCCGGTTATTCAGCATCCAGTAGGTAGCCCACAGCACAGCACTCAGTGCCGCCAATAGAAACCCCTCGGTCGATACACTCATCTCTCCGTTAAATCCGGTACCGATTGAGATCAAAGCGACTCCCGCCAAAGAAACAAACATACCGATGTATTTCTTCTTAGGTATAGGTTGTCCGGCAAACAAAGCCAATAAAATCAGCAGCACAATCGGCCAGGCATAGTTAATAGCTGCGCCACCTGCGCAGGAAGCAAATCGTATGCCTTGAACAGCACCAAGTAATAAGCCACCGGATTCAGCAGTCCCAGTCCGGCATAATACAGCCATTGTTTCCCAGTCAGATTCCCAAGCAATCTCCATTTCCGCTGTGCAGTCAGCAACACCGCAAATATCACCAGTGAAGTCAGGCTGGCCACCCACAACATCTCGAAATGCGTCAGATAACGCAAGGCCATCTTGAAAGCCGTGGCCACCGTCGACCAGCTTAACACCGCCACACAGGCACACGCAATCGCTTTACTATCGTTCGTCATCTCATTGCCTCCACTTCTTCCGTTGTCAAAGGAATCTTCTTACCCAGTCTCCGTGCTCCGGTAGCCGTAATCAGGTAATCCTCCTCATTACGCAGCCCCGTAAAGTCCCGATAACTTTCCAGTTTCTCATAATTAATGAAATCGGTAAAACGATGCTCTGCTTTCCAGTAATCCATCAGTTCCGGAATAAAATAGATACCCGGCTCAATGGTCAGTACAAAACCCGGTTCCAACTTACGAGCCAGACGCAACGACTTACGCCCGAACTGCGTACTCTTAGGCTGTCCGTCATAACCGACCCATACCTCTCCGAGATTTTCCATATCATGCACATCCAGTCCCATCATGTGTCCCAGTCCGCAAGGGAAGAACATGGCATGTGCTCCCTGTTCTACCGCATCTGCCGGATTTCCTTTCATCAGTCCCAGCCCTTTCAAGCCTTCACAAATTACCCGACAGGACAAGTCATACACATCACGGAAATATACCCCGGGCTTCAAAGCATTCACCGCTGCCTGATGCGCAGCCACCTGAATATCATAAATATCCTTCTGCCGACTGGTAAATTTCTTTCCCGCACAGATAGTAGAAGACATATCACCTGCATACCCCATGGCCGTCTCTGCTCCGGCATCCACCAGCAACATATCCTCTTCCTTTACCGTATGCCCATGATAATGATTATGAAGAGTCTGTCCGCATACCGTAGCAATGGTCGGGAAAGACAAGTTACATCCATGCACCTGAGCCACCGCTTCCAATGCCGCAGCCACCTCATGCTCCTTCATCCCGACACGCAACACACGCATTGCCTCCAGATGCATTTCAGCCGTCACATCACATGCGCGTTCAATCTCTGCAATCTCTTCTTCCGTCTTATAATTTCGCAGGTTCACAATCCCTTTGATAAACGGAATAGAAGGCATCTCTGCTCCCGGCTTTACCCCTAACAGGTCCATCAGCTTCAGGCGATGCTCTGCCCGATAAGGCGGAAGATAATGTACCGTACGCTTCTGTGCCACCACCTTCTCTACGTACTTCTTCAGTTCAGCCAGTGGCAAGGTTTCCGTCACTCCTACTCGCTGTGCCTTCTCGTGTAAAGTTGGCTGCGTCCCCATCCACACGATATGGTCAATGGTCAGTTCATCACCAAAAATGATTTCACGGTCCTCGTCAATATCAATTACAGCCGCCAGACCAGCGTATGACAATCCCCAGAAATAGAGGAATGAAGAATCCTGCCGATAATTATACGTGTTGTCTTCATAATTCATTCCACACTCGTCATTCCCTAAAAAGAGCAATAAGCCGGAGCCTACACTCTCCTTCAACTGCCGCCTGCGAGCGACATACGTTTCTTTTGCAAACATACCCCAATAAAATTAGTTCTTTAAATCCGTTCCTTTCAGTCTGATGCGATAAGGCCACTGTGCATCTTTTTCCCCACTTTCCGGTGAAGGATTCATCCAATGCTCCTCTGGTGCCCCCATCACTACCAACCACAAATATACTAACTTCTCGTTTTCAGGCACCTTAAAAGTGAGTTTTCCTTTTTTATCGGCAGACATTTCACCATATATACTCTTCCCGTCGGCTTTGACGGCTACAAACCCATATCGCCAACCGGCCTTTTCCGGATGTACCGATACATATCCGCCTTGCTTTCCATTTACTCCTTCAAACTGCAACTCCACCTTTGTTCCCGGTTCAGGTACCCTCAGCGGAATGGCATTAAATCCATAATTCTCCGGACAATTTTCGGCGGCCACCTGATACCATCCATCCGATTGGGCTGTCAACTTGCAAGTGTACTTGTTCGCATAAGGACGCGTATTCTTCCACACCCTGTCAAAATCCCAGTTAATCAAATGCCGGCAGGCATCAAACATCTCATCACAGAAAGCTTCCTGCGACAATCCCGTCATGCGCTTGTAAGTCATCACCGGGTCTTCCCCTCTCTTGCCCTGACGGAAAAGCTCTGCAATAATCGGACGTCCTCGCTTCATCCCCCAATATTCCAGAATATACGGTGAGTGATAAATATTCTCCAAGTGCAGATAAGCCTTGTGCGTCAACTTTGTAAAAGCTTCCCAGTGATAGCGTTCATCCGTCTGCCAGTCCGGATTCACCTGCCATAACATCCACTGTGATGCCATTTCGAAAAAGCCGGAGCCACCCCAGGCCTCTCCTTCTCCGTCACACGAAATCTGTGCCTGAAAGCTATGACCTAATTCATGTGCCACGCAGTTCAATTTCTCATCCTGTATACGATTAGGAGCCGCCCATAGTGCACCAATCTGCTGGTCATAATCACCTCCGTAGGCCGTTCCTTCCAGCGAATAATTAATCATCACCATCATCCGGTAACGGTCACTTTTCGAACCCGGTTTCGTGAACTGTAAAGAGTCACGGAAGAACGTATAGAAGTATTCCAGTTTATCCGTCAGGTTATTCAAATCTACATGCATGTCATGCCCTTCCAACTGAGGAGGATTGGCCAAATCGTTACCGAAACCTTTCTCCCAAAACACCACCACATTATCCGTACAGCACATCCGGTGATAGCTCCATTGGGATTCCGGGTTCTGAAGATCCATTCCCTGCAAATCTTTGGGAATGTAGATTTCTTTTCCTCTCAACTTATTGTTACATAAATCAACGGGACATACCGATTGAGAAAAAGCGGCAGTAAAAACTGCCGCTAAAAAACATGTCCCTATTAGTCGTTTGTTCATTTGATATCAATATTAAAGACTAAAGTTATTACATATTGTTGTCCGCCCTTTGTATAGACCAAGGCTTCTTTCACGATATAATTATCACCCGAAGCTAATTTTCCCGGATATTGTCCGACAGAAAAACTAAAGTTTTTCGCATCATATTCCACATAGACCTTACTATCATTATCACTTCCCCATCCAATGGGATTGCCAAGACTATCGAACCAGAACCCGTACCCATTAGCAGTCGTATTATAGTCCAAACTACCATTCGGCTTCACAGCAGCAAAAGCAATCTTTCCTTCCTGAGGCTCAGACTTTGCTGATAACATGTTCGAAGTCAATTGTGAGGGTTGCATAGCAAGCGCCTGTGCTATTTTCGTAAGATCTCCATTTTCAGAAACACTGACAGAAGCCCCATTATAATCGGCATCACTTGCTGCAAATGTAACATTATACGTCAGTGTCAAATCCTGAGGTTCAGCATCCGGGTCGATTGTAATATTTCCCAACAAATTTGTATTCTCAAATTTCACCTTATACGGGAACTGTTCATCAGTCAACTCTTTTTCATCCCACGGATGAACTACATAATTCTGTGGTGCAGCCTGCACTATAAAATACAAACTCTGTGTACCAGCCGGAACAGTGAAGGAAACACGTCCGCTCTTATCGAAATGTGCTTCACCATACTCCCGGCTTCCATCCTGTTTCAAAGCTACAAAACCATACATCCATCCCATATTTCCGGCACTACCCGCCGTATTGTATTTCGTGGTTGTACCCTTCACTGTTTCCGATTCCATATATTCACCCGGATCACCCGAAGCCAGTGTTGCACCAGGTTCCAGCCCTACAAAATCAGCCGCTACTACCATATTGCCCGCATCTGGCACATTTAAAGGAATCACATTAAAGCCTGTAGCCTCCGGACAATTGGCATAAGCCACCTGATAATATTCACCACTCGTATAAAAAGTAGTATGATAACGTCCGAGGTAGCCCTCTGAATACTCACGTACTCCATCAATATCAAAGGTTGCCATCCTGCTGGCATAATCATACAGTTCCTTTTTAGTTTTACTCCAGTCGCCATTGCAATACAACCGTGTATACGCCGAAATAGCATCCTCCGGATAGACAGACTCTCTCCAAATATTACCGATTGTCTCAATACCGTGTTTCATAGTCCAATAAGACTGCAACCAATAACTGGCATAACGCATCCATTCATTTTCAAAATGACGATGATTATTATTCAACCAGACGTCAAAGTTATAAGAGGTAAACATCTCCTCCGGATAATCCTGGAATGATTGCCACTGCGCACACTGCTCCCAGAAGCCACATCCACCATTGCTTCCTTCATATCCATAGCGGAAACCCGATTTAAGGTCATCATTTCCTCCCTGGCATAACTTATCGCAGTACACCTGATACTGGAAACTATGTCCGATTTCGTGTGCAATAGTAGAGCCTACAGGCTGGCATGTACTCGGATTTACCCACAAGGCCCCGATGATATTGTCGTATCCAGAACCTGTGGCAAGCCATTCTTCCTGATACAACAAATATATTTCCATTTTATAACGGTCCAAAAATGATTTCCCCTGTCCAGTTTCAGCAAATTTCAGTTTCTCCACATTAGTCCGATAGAATAGTTCCGCCTTTTCCAGGAGGTCATCTATATCTACTCTCAAATTGGCAGGAACTGTTTCCGCATTAGGGTCATCACCAAAACCAGCTTCCCAGAATACGAAGAAATGCTCACTTTGTTTGGAACGGAACCATGACCATTTGGCATCACTTCGGAGCATATCCATCCCTTCAAACTCAGCCGGCTTGTAATATTTATCAAAGTCCTCAATATTATCTTCAGACATAACCTGTAAAATGTTTTTATCCTCCTCTTTTTGAGGAACCTTATCGCTACAACTCCACAGCAAGCAGAACCAAAGCAATAAACACATAGTTACAGATCTATCCAGATATTTCACAGATTTAAAACACATAAAGACTTAACTTCTCATTACTAAATCGATAAATAAAAACGTCCTGACAATTCTATCAGGACGTTTTTGTTTAAGGGAATGGATATTCTCCTAAAATATCCATCTTTCCCTAATTATACTATTCTGTAATATTACAAGTAACAACGAAACGGAAAAATTTGGTTGCATCAGTAGTATCAATAAATCCAAAACTACAATTATATTGTTTACCAACTGCCGTTTCTGGCATGCAACATAATTTTACACAACTCTTACTTACATCATCAGAGTCAGGTTTAAAATTAGCACATACTACACCAGGGTAAGCACATACCTTACCAGCTTCATCAAACCAATAGCCTGCAGGTGCCTCACCTGTATAAGCACTTTCTGTATCCCATACACCAGTTGTTGGGTCTGCCGCATAAAACTTAATTGTACCTTCGTCAAATGCTGTAATAAATTCGTCCAATGTCATTTCAAACACAGCAGCAATATTTTCTTCAATTGAGGTCAACAAAATATCATCCGACGTATAATTTGTATTAGGAAGTGCCACAGTAGCAACAGCTACAGTCGGGTCTGTCACACTCGCATTCAGAGTAAAGCGTACATAGTCGTCATAATCCGGACCGTTTTTAGCGAATCCTACTTCCAGTGCCAACACTGTACCAGCGGTAATTCCGCCTTCCGACAATTCAAAAACCAATTCCTTGTTCGTTTTATCCAGTACCACAGAAGCTCTGCAAGCCGCATCGTCCTGCGCACAAGGCTGGTTCGCCGAGTTGAAATACCAACCGGCATCGTCCTTGTTATATGGCGTCTTTAACCACTGATTACGAGTCGTATTAATCGGATAGAAAACAGTTTCGCCTGTGCTCAATCCATCAATCACAGCATCTACACTCATACCCATCTTTTCTTCAAACTTTGCAGCATAGTCCGAAAGCTTTACTGTATATGAATGTTCTCCATTTACTTCCAAGGCACCAGTAGCAGAAATCTGAGCTTCTGTGTCAATCTTTAAATAAGGGTTTTCATTTTCCCCATAAACATGTTTTGAGGTAGCATCATTGTAATCGTCACTACATGCTGTAAATGCGAGCAACGAACAGCAACAAAATGCTAATAATATATTCTTTTTCATGATAAATCTTTTTTAAGTGTTTTCATTAACCTCCATAACCCGGATTTTGTTTCAACTTCAAGTTTCCTTCCAGGAATGTCTTATGAATCGGGAAGATATCACAATGATTATCATTCACATCTTCTTTACGGTCTTTACAGAACCAAGATTTGCCATTGAACACATTCTGTCCGTTCGTCATACGGAAACGAATCAAGTCCTGGCGACGATGATGTTCTGCTACAAACTCCCATGCCAAATCATCCAATAATCCACCTAAAATAATATCAGCACCACCTTCTTCCGTAGTTACCCAATTATCCGGTTCATCTTGTTTGGCCGTATTCTCACGATGACCATATTTGTACACACTGCCACCTTTCAGCTGAGCCACTGTACGGGTAGCTTTTTCCGGATTATCCTTGAAAGCACGTGCACGTACCTGTGTAACCAGACGAGCAGCGTCTTCTTCGGTTTCGCCATTATATCCACCCAAGCGCAACAGACATTCGGCTTTCATCATCATAGCGTCTGCCAGACGGAAGAAAGGAACATCGTCGTAAGAAGTACCCCAGTCGCCAGTCTTGATTTCATATTTCACCAGACGGGCTCCTTCCATTGGGTAACAGCCCGGATTATCTGTACTACGGATTTCACGTGTATAGTTCAAAGGTTTACCATCTACATAAATAGTATTACCATTCATATCTTTCTGTTCACCTTCAATCCAACAGTCTGTAAAGCGTGTATCATCCGGATCGTAAGTTTCAAGGAACTGTGGCAAAGCTGCACTTCCGCCTGTAGCCCATCCGGTAAATCCCCATGTAGCACGTCCGGCTTCGTTCATCCATTTGTTGGCATAATAGTTACCACCGGCATACAAATATTCAAACGGAATACCGAAAATAATTTCCGGAGATGTAGAAATATCTTCCTTGAAGTTATCAGAATAATTCGGTGCCAGTGCGAACGGACCTGCCAACACCTGATTCAACTCATCGATACATTTCTGATAATAAGAATCATCCGAATGGTCATTAAACCATGCGTTATGATTCAGATACATTTTAGCAAGAATCATGTGTACCGCATAGTTATTGATTTCACCCATTCTCACTTCATCACCGCACTTATCTTTAATGTCATTCAGTTCCGTAATCAGAAAATCCCAAACCTCCTGCGGTTTAGCTTGCTCGGGTTGCCAGCCAGTCGGATGATCATACGTAGTATCCAATGGAATGTTACGGAACAAATCAAACAAAATGTAATAATACAATGCACGATAAGCACGAAGTTGTGCAACTGATGTTTCTGCCTCCTGTACAGCCTTATCCGCCAAAAGTTTATTGCAAGCATTAATACCTTCATAAGCATATTGCCATTCAGTCCACAAATGGTCAATCTGTGAATGGAAATTGTGCTCATGCATAGCAATATAAAGATCTCCCCATCCCACTCCAATTCGCAAAGGAGTAGTCCACAGATCAGAGGTCTCATCCATCACATCTGCATAACCATTCCATCCCCAATACAAGCTACGCAAGGAAGAATATACAGGAGCAAACATGGCAGCAGCATCCTTATCTGTAAATTCGTACTTTTCAGATGCCAGCTCACTATAAATAGTTTCGCTCAAATCAGTACAGCTATTCAGTGAGAGCATACTTGCACCGATTACTGTTCCGAGTAATGATTTATATAAATTTGATTTCATATCGATTCAATATTAGAAAGTTAAGTTCAAACCAAAGGTAAACGAACGAATGGATGGATATTTATCACGCGCATCAATACCTGCAGAAGTAGGATACCAGTTGGACAACTCTGGATCCAATCCAGAATAACCAGTAATACAGAACAAGTTATCACCAGACAAATAAGCACGTACCCCCTTGATGTATTTATTGTTCTTCTTTATTGGGAAAGTATAGCCAATAGTAAGGTTCGTCAACTTCAAGAAATCACCATCTTCCAAATAATAACTTACAAAAGTCTGAGGCTGAGAAGAAGACAATGTATACTGTCCACCATAAGGAGCTTCCTCAACAGATTTCAATCGGTTGTATGCAATAGAATTGTTTTCATAGAAAGCACGAGGCTCATTCAAAATCTTGAATCCCAATTGCTGGTAAACTGCATACTCAAATCCCAGTTTTTATAAGACAAATTATTTGTCCATCCCAAATAGACTTTAGGCAGACCGCTACCCAAGTACTGACGATATTCATCATTTTTCAACTGATCAATTAGAGAATTCTACAACCTCTCCATCTGGTTTTTCAATCAGGAACAGACCATTCTCGGATACACCAACAGATTTCAATCCATAAAATTCTCCCAAAGCTCTACCTTCTTCCATACGGTGAGTAGAAATACTAATAGGTTCCCCCAGTCCCCCGGTATCCATAAAGCTGTTAGATTCATACATATCGTTAGACAAACTCAACAACTTATTTTTATTAGCAGAAACTGTAACAACAGTTTTCCATTCAAAGTCTTTGGTACGCACCGGAACTGCATTTACAGCAACTTCGATACCTTGATTTCGTACAGAACCCGCATTAGCCAAAGTTGAATTGAATAAGTTCGGAGGAGTTGGAACTGTGTACCAAAACAATAAATCAGTTGTCTTCTTGTTATATACATCAATAGAACCACCCAAACGATTATCCAATACACTCCAATCTAAACCCACATTGAATTCCGTAGATTTTTCCCAACGAAGATCCGGATTCGGATTAGAACTTACAGATAAACCTGGTAACCATTTACCATCACTATAATAATAGGAACTGCCATAAGCGTACTTTGTCAATGAAATATACGGATCATTCGGTATAACACCAGTAATACCAAAACCTGCACGCAATTTCAAATTATTTAGCCAAGTAATGCCTTTCATAAACTCCTCATTACTGATAGTCCATCCTAATGAAGCAGAAGGGAACGTACCCCACTTATTGTTATCTCCAAACTTGGAAGAACCTTCCCGACGTACACTCACCAACAAATTATAACGATTATCGTAGGCATAACTTACACGGGCAAAGAAACCAATTAAAGTATTTTCACTGGCACTACTGCCCATTCCTGCTTTACCTTCCTTCAAAGCCTGACCTATACCCAAATTATTCCATTGGAAGAAGTCTGTTGGAAAATTATAGTTATTAGCATAATTTTGTTCATATTTGTAATACTGGTAACTATAACCCACCATTGCATTCATACGATGCTTACCTACATTCAAATCATATTTAGAAGTAAGCTCCAAATTATTCTGAAAGCTTTCACTATTTGTGTGATAAGCATATCCTGTCCATTGGTTCAATTGGTTCCCATAATAATCAGAAGTATTATACCCCTTATCGTGGGCACCAAAACGACTGGTAGCTAACATCAAATTGGTTTGCCATCCTTTAATGGGTTCAAAAGTAATATTACCAGCAGCACGAGTCTCTTCGTAAGTATAATTACCCAAACGTTCTTCCAACATTCCTACCGGATTATAGTAGTAGTTTACCCCGAAATCTTCATTATAAGAACCATCTTCGTTATAAATCGGAGCTGTCGGATTACGTGCAATTGCCTGACGGTAGATATTTGATTGGTCTGTGGCTGTAGCATTGGTTGCACTATTCTTATGCCATTTCTTGACCATATTCAAATTAACCTTCAACATATCATTCAGCATCCAGTGAGAAACATCAAAACGCATACGGATATCTTCTGCATACGTATTCATAATCACACCGTCTTCCTTACGATAAGTAAAGTCTGCTGAATAAGTAGTCTGTTTTGTACCTCCAGAAATATTAAAGTTGTGATTATGAGTAAAACCGGTACGGCTGATGGCATCCAGCCAATCAGTATCATACCCTTTGTCTGTAAAGTTTGTTTTCCCGGCACGTACATCTTCTGCAGTCATAAAATCCAGTTTCTTGCCAAACTGAGAAGCAGAAACGTAGCCCGAATAAGAAGCAGTAGTATGTGCCTCACGCTTACCGGTTTTTGTAGTTATCAAAATCACACCGTTTGCACCTCGTGTACCATAGATAGCTGCGGCAGAAGCATCCTTCAACACATCGATAGCTTCAATATTTTCAGGAGCGACTGTACTTAAATCTCCTTCCACTCCATCTATCAGAATCAAAGGAGTTGTACTACCATTTACGGAGATAACACCACGCAGACGGATGGCAGAAGTCGCATTCGGGTCACCAGAACCTTTTGCAATACTCAAACCAGCCACCTTACCTTTAATCAAATCGGCCGCATCGCCTACCTTACCCACTGTAAAGTCTTCCGCTTTTACAGAAGCAATCGCACTGGTCACATCACCTTTACGCTGCGTACCGTAACCAATTACCACACTTCGTCCATCACTTCCGTATCTTCCTTCAAGGTAATGACAGCACCTGCCTTCAACTGACTGACAGGAATTTCCTGCGTCTTATAACCGATGTAGCTAATTTGAAGTACTGATTTGGCTGATACATTTAAGCTAAAATTCCCATCAAAATCAGTAATCGTACCATTGGAAGTGCCTTTCTCCATAATATTTGCACCAATAATGGACTCACCTTTTGAATCAACCACCTTACCAGAGATAGCCTTTTGTTGCAAGACAGTCTCCACAACCGGTGCTCCAACAGATTCCGCATAGGTTGCCATAGGTAAACAACCTGCAGAAAGCACTACACATGCCGACACTTTTACAAATGCACGACTAAACAACATGCGATTTAACTGTGTATTCATCTTGTTTATATTTAAGGGTTAATAAATCACTCTACTTTCCATTCAATAATACCTCCCGAAGCTCCTTTCTGAAGCTGTGCCGAGATTTTCAGTCCGGTAGTCTGGACTGGCTTGAAGTTTACTACATTGTATTTGTCCTTTTCTACCCCATATTTATCACTCGTTTCTACTTCTTTCCAGCTGTTTCCAGACTTGTAATACAATGTCCAGCTTTGCGGTACACGGAAATCACCGTCGTAATGATCAAAATCCAGCCAGTAAACTTCCACTTTCGATACGGTGTAAGGTTTGTCGAATTCGTAGGCCAGAGACTCCATCGTACCATTCTTCAACCACCAGTAGAAATAGGGCTTGGAAGTATCGGAAGAACGTTTCGGCTCCCACTGGTCGTTCACGCCCCATGCGTAGGACATCACAGCTGCCGACTCGGGCGCATCTTTCTGGATTGCAGCCTGAATGGTGAATGTCTGTGCCTTTGAAGCAATAGTCGGCTCGGGAGTTGGAATTGCATATTCTTTTGATTCCGGAATCCATACTTCCATCTGGTCGGCTCCGCGGTTGTTCCATGTAGAATAAGGAATGGCCTTGAATGCAACGTCTTTCACTGTACCGTCTTTTTCAACTTCCTTTGCGGTACCTTTCAATACCATCACCCCGTTCAACAGATTGGCTTCGTAAGAAGCTTCTATCGGAGTATCATTCGGAATAAATTTATTGAATACGATGCTGTCAGGCTGATCCTTTCCTTCCAGACAGAACATAATCGGTCCACGTTCCAATGCTACCATTCCACGGTCTACTTCCACTTTATCGTTGGCTTTGATACGACGAACGTCCATCGGCATTTCCAGTTCAATTACATCACCTGCCTTCCATGTACGTACGATGGTTTCGTAGCCGTCACCTTCTGCTCCACGTGTAGCCGAGCCGTTTACCTTCAATGTATATTTCTTGGCCGCATCGGTATATGCATACAGGTCAGAAGCTACAGGAGCAGCTTTTGTCCATCCTGGGATACGGAGGCGGATAGCAAATTTGCCTTCTTTTTCAGGAGTAACCTTAATGGTTACTTTTCCGTTCCACGGATATTCGGTAGTCTGTTCCAATGTTACCTTATTATCTGCGGTCTGCATTTCTGCCTTACCCTGAATATAGAGGTTCACATAAATGTCATTCTGCTGGGTGGCATACGCATAGCTTGGTACGGAAGCCATAAAGCGGGTTACATTACCCGGACAGCAGGCACAGCCAAACCAGCGCTGGCGTTCGTGTTCTCCCATAGATTCCAGCGGGTTGTCATAAAAGAATTTGTCACCGCTCAGAGAAACACCTGAAATCACGCCGTTGTACAAGGCACGTTCCAACACATCCACATACTTGGAATCACCCGTGGCCAGGAACATACGATAGTTCCAGTACACATTGGCAATGGCTGCACAGGTCTCACAATAGGCGGTATGATTCTGCAATTCATAATTCGGGCCGAAACCTTCTCCCTGCGCTCTGGACCCCATACCTCCGGTGATATACAGTTTCTTGCTCACCAGGTTATCCCACAAACGGGTCAACGCATGAAAATAAGCCGTATCGTTTGTCAGGCTGCCACATCGGCTACACCAGAATAAAGGTATCCGGCACGTACCGCATGACCTACAATTTCATCCTGCTGAAGAATAGGCTTGTGGTCCTGGCTGTATTCGCTCAATTTGTGTCCGTCTGTTCCACGTCCGGTTTCTTCCACAAAATAACGGGCCATGTCAAGGTATTTCTTGTCACCCGTTACCTTATATAATTTACACAATGCCATTTCCACGATAGGATGGCCTGACGGCACATGTTTCTGTCCTTCACCCGGTCCGAATACCTTGCAAACCAGGTCGGCATTCTTGATAGCCACATCAAGGAATGTACGCTTGCCCGTAGCTCGATAATGTGCTACGGCAGCCTCATACATGTGACCACTGTTATACAACTCATGACTGTTCAGTTTTTCCCATTTGGAACGTCCCCACCAACCAGAAAGTCGATAGCACTTATTTGTCACACAGGTAGTCAGGTATCCGTCCGGTTCCTGAGCTGCTGCAATGATATTGATTACGCTATCCAAATAATGATCAAGCTGAGGGTCATACTTCACCGCCAATGAATAAGACGCTCCTTCTATTACCTTATACGGGTCAGTATCATCAAAAGAAAAATCACCACGATGTTCCCCTTTTTTTAAACCGCCTGCAATAGCGAAATTATCGAAACGACCGTTCTTCTCACATTCCTTGAAAGCGGAAGGAATAGAAACCGTACGGTTTGTTTCAATACGGGGCAACCAAAAACCATCATTAATATGTACTTGGGTAAACGGAACTTCCTGAATAGGAGCATCCGGTTGCTGATAGGCCGGTTTTGTGCAGGAAGTGATTCCCAGCACAGCGACACCACTCATCAATATCAAAAGCTTGTTCTTCATATTATATAAATTGGGTTCTTTATTCGTTTGTTGCAAATGTAGAAGTTTAAAGATTGGAGTGATAAAAATATCATCCATTCCACTACCAAAATAGTCGGTGTCCTACGTATATCTAAAACATGGCAACACTCTATAATCCAACTAGTTATACAATTACATTAGATTTTTTTGATATGTTTCAGGACTATTTTTAGCATCTATCATGCAGACACTCATTCTTCCTGCCGCCATTATTATACTGACAGCTGAACAGCATCAGCACCTTGTAAGAATAATATCATAGTAATAATTCTTCCACACATCCTTAGATAAAGAAGGAAATATGGAAACAAATTCTCTGTTTCACACTGTGAAATACAAAAACCACAGTGTGGGATATATATTTCACAGTGTGGGATACAAATCCCGCACTGTGAAACAGAGAATATATTAGGGCATTTCACGGAATAGGCTGAAGACTTCTAAAAAATATACCGGAGAGTTCAAGACAATGCTCCGGAATCTTTAATTAGACTTTTACATTATTTTTCTATACTATTTTATATGCTTTATTCGTATGTTTTAGTCATCTTTGTAAAGATTTAAAAAGAAAACAACACGTATGAAATCCTTTTACTGTCTAATCATTAGCCTATCAATCCACCTATGTGGCTATGCTATATTACCTACCCAGTTCCATTTTCGCCATTATAATATTGAAAACGGAGTTCATCCAATAATATTTCAACTTTATTCCAAGACCAAAAGGGATATATCTGGATAGGTACAGAAAATGGATTAAACCGTTTTGACGGTAACCAATTTACCCTTTATCAAAAAAACAATCCACTCTATTCCAATTTCCACGCCAATTCAATCAATACCATTTGCGAAACTACCGACAAAAAGCTATGGTTAGGAACGGACAACGGCGTATTCATCTACAATCAAGTTAAAGATACATTTACCCCATTTGTCAAACAAACAAGTGACAAAACCTCTATCACTTCATGGATTACACATATTATTCAAGATAAAGCTGGAAATATATGGATTGCCACACACAAACAAGGTATCTTTCTATTTAACACACAAACCGATAAACTCACCCAGTTTGAAATACCACAAAACGACAATATTGTAATCCGTATACTTAATGACGAACAAAACAATATATGGCTATCAGGCCCTATCAACTTTGCAAACTAAATAAAGTAAACAACACATTTGAAACTTATACGATTGAAGGAGAAACAGAAGGCGTCTACTCCATGGCACTATGGGAAGACAATTCACACTATATTTGGATAGGAACCTGGGATAAAGGCCTCTGGAAACTCGACCCACAAACAAAACAAGTAGAGAAATACCTGACAGAAGGAAAAGGAATATTACATATTCATTCCATTCTTGAATACTCTCCAGAACTGCTGTTTATAGGTTCAGACGACGGACTTACGATATTTAATCCTGTCACCCATGAAAGTTTTCTCTATGATAATTACGGAGATAGCGAAAAATCATTGTCCGATAAATTTATCTATCCTATCCTAAAAGACAGGGAAGGAGGAGTATGGATTGGAACCTATTACAATGGGATAAGCTATCTTCCCCCTACTGCGGACAATTCAACGGCTACTCCGAATCCAGCGACATTCCTTACTTCAACAGTCGAATTATCAGCCGTTTCTGTGAAGGAGAAAATGGAAATATCTGGATTGCATCCGATGATTCAGGACTCAGTTGCTTCAATCCTTCCACAATGCAATTTTTAGATTTTAATGGAAGAAAAAAGTTGAATAAACATAACTTACATGCACTCTGCATGATAGATAAGGATTTATGGATAGGCACATACGGAGACGGTATACAAGTCCTAAATGCACAAACAGGAAAAATCAAGAATTATAATACCACAAATGGTCTGGATGAAAATAGCATCTATTCTATTTTTAAAGACAGTCAAGGACAAATTTGGACAGGCTCAATGAATGGAATTTGTCAATACGACGCACAAAAACAACATTTTACCCCTATTAAACATTTAGAAGCACTTATTATTGAAATTGTAGAGGATGCCAAAGGAAATCTTTGGATTGCCACTCAAGGAAAAGGACTGTTCCGATATTCTCCACAAAAGAATAAGGAATGGGAAAAATATGGTCTGGAAAAAGGTTTCAATAGCCTAACTGTCAACCATCTATGCATTAATAAAGACAATGAAATCTGGGCTGCAACCAGCGAAGGACTGTACTTATATAATCCCCTTAAAGATATATTTACTTACCAGCCACTTAGACTTCCCAACGAGTGTATCAATGCCATCTTGGAAGGAGAAGACTGCCTGTGGCTTACCACTGCCAAAGGACTGGTGAAATATACTCCAGCCACACAAGAGACTCAGATTTTCACTAAAAGCGACGGGCTGCAAAGTGAAGCATTCATCATGGCCTCTGCGTTAAAAACACGCAACGGTGAGTTCTATATTGGAAGCATCAACGGTTTTAATACCTTCTATCCTCACCAATTGAAACTCAATACACAAAAACCGAATGTAGTATTGACCAGCCTGGAAATTTTCAATCAGAAAATTGACACACAAAAAGACGGTACATTACCGGAAGCCATCGACCATCTGAAAGAAATTCATCTTTCTTATAAAGACAATGTCATTACCCTGAATTATGCGGCATTAAGTTATTGCACTCCACAGAAAAATCAGTATGCTACATGCTGGAAGGATTTGACAAAGGCTGGAACTATGTAGGTTCACAGCACAGCACCACCTATACCAACCTTCCGGCAGGCACGTACACCTTTAGAGTGAAAGCCTCCAACAATGACAATATATGGAACGAAGAAGGAACTTCCATCCGTATCATTGTACATCCGCCTTTCTATCTGTCTCTGCCTTTCAAGATTGGCTATGTGTTGCTGTTCTTGCTTGCCCTAGGTCTTTTGCTACGCTACGTCATACGGCGCAGTGAGAAGAAACATGCCAAAGCCATTGACGAGCTGAACAGCAAAAAGGAAATAGAAATTCACGAAGCTAAAATTAATTTCTTTACCATGATTGCGCATGAGATACGTACGCCGGTATCACTCATCATCGGACCGTTGGAAAAAATCATGCAATCAACCCATATTCCTACCAACGAACGTCAGGAACTGGAGATTATCGACCGTAACAGCCAACGGTTGCTGTACCTGGTAAATCAGTTACTGGATTTCCGAAAAGTGGAACAAAAAGAAATACGGATGAAGTTCAGCTCACAATCCATCAAAGAACTGATGCAGGCTGTATGTGAACGTTTTTCGCCAACGCTTCAACAAAATGGAGTGAGTTTCTCCGTCACTTATCCTGATGAGCATTTCCATGCGGATGTAGATAAGGAAGCACTTACCAAGGTGCTAAGCAACCTGCTGACAAACGCCAACAAATATACGCAAAGCAGGATTGAGGTCCGTTTTCAGGAACATCCCGAAAAACAGACCTTCTCCATAGAAGTAAAAGACAATGGAAAAGGAATGAATGAAGAGGAATTGAAAAAGATTTTCAAACCTTTCTATCAGGCTTCAGAGAACAAACCGGGAACCGGTATCGGACTCAGCATCGTAAAAGGGATTGTAGAAGCACATCATGGACAGATCAAGGTAACTTCCCAGCAAGGGCATGGTTCTTCATTTATGATTACTCTTCCTCAAAAACAGGAAAACCTATCGGCTGAAGAGGAAGAAAATCAGGCAGGCAGTCCGCTTCCGGAAGATATTATCCCAGAGCAGAATGCCACAGCTTCCATGTCGCAGAAGGTGCTCCCCATCATGCTGATTGTAGATGATAACGAAGATATGCTACACTTCCTCTCTTCTCACTTTCAGACCAGCTATACCATTGTGACGGCTGTAGATGGGGTGGATGCGCTCAACAAGCTGAAGGAACAGGAAGTGGCCCTGATTATCAGCGACTGGATGATGCCGAACATGAATGGAATTGATTTGTGTAAAGCGGTACGAAACAATCAGCTGACCAGTCACATTCCGTTTATCCTGCTTACGGCAAAGACCGATACGGAAGCCAAGATTACGAGTATGAATTGTGGGGCAGATACCTATATCGAGAAACCGTTCTCATTGCAATATCTGGAGGCATGCATCAAAAACCTGTTAGAACTGCGTTTGCAGTTACGACAAAAGTTCTCACAAATGCCGACTGTTTCCATCAACTCCATTGCGGCCAACCAGAACGATAAGGTATTTTTGGAGAAGATGAACCACCTAATTGAAGAGAACCTGAACAACGAAGAACTGTCAGTCGACTTCTTGGCCGAGAAATTGTGTATCAGCGTTCCGGATTGTTTGTGAAAATCAAAGGACTGGCCAATACGACGCCGAATGAAATGATTCAGATTATCCGACTGAAGAAAGCGGCTTCCCTCTTGCTGGAAAACCAGTACCGCATCAATGAGGTAAGCTACATGGTGGGATTCAATAATCCGTCTTATTTCAGCAAGTGTTTCCAGAAACAATTCGGAATGAAACCGGGAGAGTATATAGCCAGTCATGCACATAAAGCAGAATGAAAATTTTATGTATCTTTGCGTCACAAAGATTTGATTAAACCATGAAGTGTATAGAAATCACCCCACCGGCTGACATACAGACTTGTATTCAGTTGCCTTCTTCTAAAAGTATCTGCAACAGGGCACTTATCATCAATGCACTGGCGGGCAGTACATGCCGTCCGGAGAACCTGTCGGACTGCGATGATACGCGCGTAATGATAGAAGCATTGACACACATGCCGGAAACGATTGACATCATGGCTGCCGGTACGGCCATGCGTTTTCTGACGCTTATTTGTCCGTAACTCCCGGTACACATGTACTGACCGGAACCGAACGGATGAGACAACGCCCTATCAAGATTTTAGTGGATGCCTTGAGAAGTCTGGGGGCGCAGATTGAATACACGGAAAATGAAGGTTATCCCCCGTTAAAGATTACGGGAAAGGCACTGGAAGGACATTCACTCTGTCTTCCGGGAAATGTCAGTTCGCAATATATCTCGGCCCTGCTGATGATAGGACCGATGCTGGCACACGGCTTGAACCTGGAACTGGAAGGAGAAATTATTTCACGCCCTTACATCAACCTGACGCTGAAAGTGATGAAAGATTTTGGGACAAAAGCCGAATGGACATCCGACCATACCTTGCAGGTGGCTCCACAGCCTTATCATCCTGTTCCTTACTACGTGGAAAGTGACTGGAGTGCGGCTTCCTACTGGTATGAGATCGTAGCATTATCCAAGCATGAAGCTGTCGTAACGCTTCCCGGACTGTTTGCACAGAGTCCGCAAGGGGATGCTAAAGTGGCTGAGCTGTTTGAGCAGTTGGGTGTCTGCACGCAAAGAGAAGGAAACAGCGTGACATTGAAACAAACACATACGCATACCGACCGAATGGAATATAATTTTGTGAACCAGCCAGACCTGGCACAAACTTTCGTGGTGACTTGCGCCATGTTGGGAATCCCCTTCCGCTTTTCCGGACTGCAAAGTCTGAAAATCAAGGAAACCGACCGGATGGCTGCCTTAATTGCCGAAATGCGTAAATTAGGTTATGTACTGGAAGAAAGTGAAGGTTCCGTACTTTCATGGAACGGTACCCGATGTGCTCCGGATGAATCGCCTGCCATCGACACGTATGAGGATCATCGCATGGCCATGGCTTTCGCACCAGCTGCCCTCTGTAACAGTGCATTACGCATCCGCAATCCGCACGTCGTATCCAAGTCTTATCCCCGGTTCTGAAGATTTACTGACGGCAGGTTTTCGTATCACCCAACTTTAATCTGATTCATTATGTGGATTCTTGTCATTATTTTAATTGGAATAGTCATTTTCGGATTGATAGCCGGATTCTTTTATAACCGCTCTATCCAGAAAAAATAGAACGAGGGGAACTGAAAGAAGCCCCCGAAATAAAAACCGTGGACGAAGAATGCTGCGGACAGCATGAGATTTGTGAAAAAGAGAGTCTGCTGGCAGCTGTCAGCAAACAAATAGAATATTACGACGATGAGGAGCTGGACCGCTTCAAGGGACATCCGTCGGACAACTACACGGAAGAGGAAATCAATGAGTTCCGGGAAATCATGTATACCATGAAGGAGGAAGAGGTAGCCGGCTGGTGCCGCAGCCTGCAACTCCGCGGAATAGAAATTCCTGACGAACTGAAAGATGAACTGTTCCTGATTGTCGGAGAACGTCGTTTTCACTAAGCTGCTATTCACCAATGAATATATTAGAACTATTTCATTATACGTTTTTCCAACATGCCCTGCTGGGAAGTCTGTTTGCCAGCATTGCCTGTGGAATTATAGGCACGTATATCGTTACCCGCCGACTGGTGTTTATCAGTGGAGGAATTACGCATGCCTCTTTCGGAGGAATCGGTATCGGCTTATATGCAGGTATCTCCCCGATTTTAAGTGCGGCCATATTCTCTGTGCTGTCAGCTTTCGGAGTGGAATGGCTCAGCAAGCGCAGTGACATGCGGGAAGATTCTGCCATTGCGGTGTTCTGGACATTTGGTATGGCAGTAGGTATCATCTTCAGCTTCTTGGCTCCCGGATTCACCCCCGACCTGTCATCCTTCCTCTTCGGCAACATCCTGACCATCAACCGGAGTGACATTACACTGCTGGCTATCTTGAGTGTGGCACTTATTCTATTCTTTACATTGTTTCTAAGGCCTATCACAGCCATTTCTTTTGACCGGGAATTTGCCCGTTCACAGCGCATTCCTGTGGCTGCTTTCGAATATACGCTCATGGCTTTCATCGCCCTGACCATCGTAGCCTGCTTACGCATGGTGGGTATCGTACTGGCTATCTCTTTGCTCACGCTTCCGCAGATGACGGCCAATCTCTTTACTTATAGTTTTAAACGCATTATCTGGCTGTCTGTCGGCATTGGTTACATAGGCTGCTTGGGGGGACTGCTACTTTCCTACCAGCTTCGGGTACCTTCGGGAGCAGCAATCATATTTATCTCAATTTTAATTTATGTAGGAGCTAAGTTAATTTGCATGCTACGCAAGAAAACGGCTCATTAGGAATATCGGAATCAAGTTAAAATCACAGTATTATGGAAATAAAAATCAACTCACTGGACAATATCCACGAAGCTGCCAAAGAATTCATCGCAGCGATGGGAGACAATACGGTCTTTGCCTTTTATGGTAAAATGGGAGCCGGAAAGACTACATTCATCAAGGCCGTATGTGAAGAATTGGGCGTAACAGATGTCATCAACTCACCGACATTTGCCATTGTCAACGAATACCGCTCAGATGAAAACGGAGAACTGATTTACCATTTTGACTTCTACCGCATCAAGAAGCTGGAAGAAGTGTACGACATGGGATATGAAGATTATTTCTACAGTGGCGCTCTCTGCTTCATTGAATGGCCGGAACTGATTGAGGAACTGCTTCCGGGCAATGCAGTGAACGTGTACATTGAAGAAAAAGAAGATGGTACACGCACAGTCCGCTTCGACGAGAATAACGCATAAAAATGGGAATACACTATTTTATACAAGGGCTATTTGTCCTGGTTGGACTTTTGTCTGTACTGGCAGCCATCTGCAACTGGAACTGGTTTTTCACGGCACAGAACACACAGTTCATCGTGAGAAACGTAGGACGGAAACAGGCACGCTGGTTTTATGCCCTGATTGGCATACTGATGATGGGAACAGGAATCTTTTTCTTCCTGTCCATTCAGGGTACGGTGTAAAAACGAACAGAGTTTTCAACAGCTTGTTAATAACTTCTCCGGTTATTAACAGGCTGTTTTATTTTTCCACACTTCAAAAATCAAGGGAGAGCTGACCGTCGCCCAGCAAATTAAAGCTCATACGATGATAAGGAGTCGTGCCGTAGGCAGCAATGGCAGCCCGGTGTTTTTTGGTGGGATAACCTTTGTTACCCTTCCAGTCGTACATGGGATATTCCTCATGCAGACGGTTCATGTAATCATCACGGTAGGTCTTTGCCAGAATGGAAGCAGCGGCTATGGAAAGATACTTCCCGTCTCCTTTCACTATAGTGGTATGCGGAATTCCCGGATAAGGATTGAAGCGGTTCCCGTCAATCAGCAGATGCTGAGGAGTGACCTTCAACTGAGATACGGCTCTGTGCATGGCCAGAAAGGAAGCATTCAAGATATTAATCTTATCTATTTCCTCGGGTGTCACTACCCCTACAGCCCAGGCTGTAGCTTCTTTCTCGATTACCGTACGCAATTCATAACGCTGTTTTTCTGTCAGTTTCTTGGAGTCATTGAGCATTTCATTCTGAAATCCGGGAGGAAGAATGACGCTGCAGCATAGACGCTCCTGCCAGACAACCACGACCGGCCTCATCACAACCGGCTTCTATCAGGTCTTTATGTAAATAGGGTAACAGCATATATGAATCATTCTATTTTTTCGGACTGCAAAGGTAGTGCTTTTTTTCAAGTGTGGCCATTTATTTTCAGCAGAAGTTATCCCTGTGTTATTCACCGATTTTCGTATCTTTGCCGCACTAAACAGAAACTTATGGTACAGATTGACGACGTAATAGTAAGCCTGGATGTATTCCGGGAAAAATTTCTATGTGACTTGCACGCCTGCAAAGGAGAATGCTGTATTGAAGGGGATGCAGGCGCACCTGTAGAACTGGAAGAAGTGGAGAAACTGGAGGAAGTGCTACCCGTAATCTGGGACGATCTGGCTCCGGAAGCTCAGGAGGTAATCAACCGCCAGGGCGTGGTCTACACAGACGAAGAAGGTGATCTGGTTACTTCTATCGTCAACGGAAAGGACTGCGTATTTACTTGCTACGATGAGAAAGGCTATTGTTATTGTGCCATCGAAAAAGCATACCGGGAAGGAAAATGCAACTTCTACAAACCGATTTCCTGCCACCTGTATCCGATACGCATAGGAGATTACGGTCCGTATAAGGCAGTCAACTACCACCGATGGGATGTATGTAAGGCCGCAGTTTTGTTAGGAAAGAAAGAAAACCTGCCGGTTTATAAATTTCTGAAAGAGCCGTTGATTCGCAAATTTGGTGCTGAATGGTATCAGGAGCTGGAAAATGTAGCCAAGGAACTGGAAGCACAGCATCTGATTTAAAACAATAAGAATCCCGCCACAAGATACTCTCCTATGAGATTTCTGTGGCGGGATTTTTCATCTTTTATTTTGCTTTTTCTACGCGTACTTTTTTCACCAAGCGCAAGGCATAGTCTACGGTTTCTCCGGATTTCACAATTTGAGTATTATAGAAGCAAAAGGTGGAATTAAAGTCATTGCACAAATAGCGGCAATCATACTTATTGAAACGATCCAATCCATTTTCCGCCAACATATCGCTAAGTGCGACAATCGTATCATCATACTGGTCGCGGAATTCTTTGGCTTCTTCTGTGGTAAAAGTTCTCCAGCCTGATATTCCATCTTCTTCATAAGCCTCGCAAACAGATATGGCTTCCGCTTTTTTCAACAGCCACTGACGGGGAGAGACGAGTGTAGCCATCACCTCATTCCCCGAAAGAGATTCTACTTTCCACACGAAAAAAGGTCCCCAAATGGTTTCTGACTCGGGCAATACCTCGGAAACAATCACGTCGGTATCCTCCTCTGTATCTTGCCCGTCATCTTCGTCCTCGTTGCCTTCCGTACCTTCTCCTCCATCAGGAGCATCCGGTTCTTCCCACTCTCCTTCTTCGGTCATATTCTCAAAGGGAAACTCTTCCGACACTTCCGGTGTCCAGCCGGCTATCTGGTTGTTTCCTTCCAAAGATATTTCCCCATCGCCCGTACTGATAAAACGATAAGCCTTCCGGCTTCCAACGGATAATTAAAGAAATAGCCATATACCGTTTCCTCGGATGCAGTTTGAATATTCAAAGAAAGATGAGTCTGCAAACCTTCCGAAGGGAATACATATATAGGTCCGGCCTTCCACACTCCCTTTATTTTTTCACAGGGTACAGAAGCAAATGTGCCATCATTACTCAGAGTTCCTTCCAATGTTATTCCAGAACTGACAGGAGAAATACGAGCTTCTACCGAAACAGCTTCAGCAGGAAGACCTCCAAAGGAAAGATACAAAGCCGCCACGGCATAAGAAAGAGAGACGGAAACTTTTATATCCTTCTGTAATTTAATGACATTCTTTCCTATTACCAAAGGAGTTTTTGCATGATTTCCCTCAGAAAAAGTCAAAAACTGTTTGGAATTTAAAGACATCGGAGGGAGATAATCTCCAGACGACAGACCTGATAAAACAGAAAATACATATTCTCCTTCCGACATGGAAAGGACGGGCCATTCTGATTGAGTCAACACCTCCTCATTCCAAGTAACAGTGCCTTGTGCATCAAAGAAATAAAGATGAAGAGGATACAACGGAGTAAAAAGCTGGGCATTGGATAAGGTGACATCAATTCCGTACGGACCGGACGTGTCAGTCGGTTCATCCTCTCCTTCTACCTGATAAGAGCCGCATCCCACAAAAAAGAACATGCAGGCCAGCATCATAAAAAACGATTGAGTCTGATAGCGCAATTCCATAGTCTTTTTCTCTTAAATAACGCTATCAGACTCAATCGTCTACCCTCAGTGTTCAATTATTTACGGCTAAAAATATTTTTCCAGTTTTTAATCATCATTCCTAAACAGAAAACAACGACATGGTCATTCTCCTGTATCATCGTATTACCGGTTACCAGAATACCTTCACCGTTACGAATCAATCCTCCGATTGTCGCACCTTTAGGCAATCCCAAATCTTTTACTGCCTGCTTGGTAATCTTTGCTCCTGGTTTGACTGTAAATTCTGCCACATCGGCATTGGCAAAAGTCAGACATTTCACATTCGAGACATCGGCATCCAGCATCATCTGGTAAATATGACTGGCAGCAATAAACTTCTTATTGATTACCGTACCAATATCCAGACTTTCGGCCATACTGATGTAATCCACATTCTCCACTTCGGCCACTGTCTTGGTTACGCCCATTCGCTTAGCTGCCAAGCAAGCCAGAATATTGGTTTCGGAATTACCGGTTAAAGCAACAAAAGCTTCGGTATTTTTTATTCCTTCTTCCATCAGCAACTGCATGTCACGACCGTCGCCGTTGATGACCATCACTCCATCGTCTACCAGCTCTGTTAGACGATTGCAACGGGCGATATTGCTCTCAATGATTTTGGCTTTCATGTAATCGGGCATGTATTGCACGGTACGTACGGCAATGCGGCTTCCTCCCATAATCATCACATTACGGACATCAGCCTCATTTTCTTTTCCGGAAATCTTACGAATATAAGGGATATACTTTTTCGTCGTGGTAAAATAGACAATGTCATTCAACTTTATCACATCATCTCCACGTGGAATGATTGTTTCGTTGCCTCTCTTAATGGCTACAATGTGGAAAGGAATATTTCTTCCTCCCAGTTCATGCAAAGGCACGTTCAGGATTTCTGCCTTTTCGCGCATTTTGGTTCCTAACAGGACCAATGCTCCTCCTGCAAATTCCCACCACTGACGAATCCAGCTCATTTTTACGGCATCCACAATGTCGCGGGCCGCCAGCATCTCCGGATAAATCAATGAATGAACTCCCAGCTTAGCAAAAAATTCCTTATGCTTGGGCAGCAGGTATTCATAGTTGTCAATACGAGCCACGGTTTTCTTGGCTCCTAAACTTGTAGCCAACATACAGGCCGTCATATTACGGCTTTCATCAGGCATAACCCCGATAAACAAATCGGCCCCTGCGACTCCGGCTTCTTTTAATCCATTAATCGAAGTGGGCGAAAGATTGACAGTCATAAGGTCCAGGTTGTTTCCCATGGCACTCAACTTGCTCTCGTCCTCATCCATCAGGATAATATCCTGCTTTTCGCCCGACAACAGTTTGGCCAAGTGAGTTCCTACGGCACCTGCACCAGCTATAATAATTTTCATAAATTCATTATCTGTGTAATTGAACTAAATATCCCCTTTTCATCCAGACCGCAAATGGCATACAAATCATTGACTGATCCGTGTTGCACAAAAGCATCGGGAAGTCCCAACCGCGTGACACACGGCTTATAACCATGGTCACACAAAAATTCAAGTACGGCACTTCCCATACCGCCATTGCGCACTCCGTCTTCGATGGTCAGCACCCGCGTAAATTTCTGTCCTACTTCATGCAGCAAATCTTCATCCAACGGTTTCAAGAAACGCAGGTCGTAATGTGCGATACTACATCCCAGCTTTTTTTCTGCAGAAGCAATGGCTGCTGCGGCTTTATTCCCTATCGGGCCAATCGTAATCACTGCCAAGTCATTACCATCTTTCAGCTTACGCCCCTTCCCTACTTCTACAGCCTCCAGCGGACACTCCCAATCCGTTAGTACGCCTCGTCCACGAGGATAACGAATGGCAAAAGGTCCTTTATCCGGCAACTGGGCCGTGTACATCAATTTTCGCAACTCATGTTCATCGTACGGAGAAGCAATTGTCAAATTCGGTATCGGCCGCAAATAAGCCATATCAAAGGCTCCATGATGCGTAGGTCCGTCTTCACCCACCAATCCGGCACGGTCCAGACAAAGTACCACATTCAACTTCTGAATAGCTACATCATGAATTATATTATCGTATGCACGCTGCATGAACGAAGAATACACATTACAGAAAGGCAAAAGCCCGTCTTTCGCCATTCCTCCAGAAAAAGTGACGGCATGTCCTTCCGCAATTCCTACGTCAAACACACGGTCGGGCATTTCCTTCATCATAATATTCATGGAACATCCGGAAGGCATGGCGGGAGTTACCCCCACGATTTTCTCATTCTTGCGGGCTAATTCCAGCAGCGTATTTCCAAATACGTCCTGGAACAACGGCGCATGCCACTTGTATCCGAAACGATACGTTCTCCCGTTTCCTTATCAAAAATACCGGGTGCATGCCACAAAGTAGCTGCTTCTTCAGCTGGTTTAAAGCCCTTTCCTTTACGAGTGTGTATGTGCAGCAGTTTAGGGCCCTTCATGTCCTTTATTTCTTTCAGAACCTTTGTCAAGGCAGTGACATCGTGTCCATCCACCGGACCGAAATAACGGATATTCAGTCCCTCAAAGATGTTCTGCTGCTGCATCAGCATGGACTTCAGGCTGTTGTTGAAACGTATCAGGCTCTTACGCCGTTCATCGTTCAAGATTCCCCAGCGATAAAGCTTTCTCGACAAGGCATTTCTCAAACGGTTATATCCCTCGGAGGTATGCAGATTCAATAAATACTGCTTCATTCCACCCACACTGCGATCGATGGCCATATTGTTATCGTTCAGGATAATCAGCAGATTATTAGGAGTAGAAGAAGCGTTGTTCAATCCTTCAAAAGCCAGACCGCCACTCATGGAACCGTCGCCAATAACGGCCACCACATGACGGTTATCTTCTCCTTTCCGCGCGGCTGCCACTGCCATACCCAATGCAGCCGAAATAGAATTCGACGCATGTCCACACGTAAAAGTATCATATTCACTTTCTGAAGGAGAAGGGAAAGGACAAATACCATTCAACTTACGATTGGTACAGAAACGGTCACGACGGCCAGTCAGAATCTTATGTCCGTATGCCTGATGTCCTACATCCCAAACGATACGGTCGTAAGGAGTCTGGTACACATAATGAAGAGCCACAGTCAGCTCTATCACCCCCAAACTGGAACCAAAATGTCCCGGATTACAAGACAATTCATCTATAATCTTATTTCTAAGCTGATTACAGACCTCTGGCAACGCTTCGACAGAAAGTTTCCGTAAATCCTCTGGGCTATCTATCTTATTCAGCAAATCGTATGAAGTCGTCTGTTCCATCCTGTTCCTCATTAACTTTAATCGCACAAAAATAGCATAAATATATATAATGTACTTACATTTGCAGTAAATTTTCTCTTGCCATGGAATTCAGAACCAAAGTTGAACTACCCGCCAAAGGCCCTAAAATTCAGCATACCGACCGGCTGATGATATGGGGTTCCTGTTTTTCCGAACATATCGGGAACTTACTGGCCGAACATAAATTCAATTGCGATGTGAACCCTTTCGGGGTGTTATATAACCCCATGTCAATAGTGACTTCCATACAATGCTTGTTGAAAAAGGCTCTCTATCGGAAAGAAGATTTACGTGAGGAGCAAGGAGAATGGTACAGTTTGATGCACCACAGTACCTTTTCATCTCATGAAGCGGAAGATTGTCTGCAGAAAATCAATCAACGCATCACACAAGGGCATGAAAATCTGCATCAAGCCGACTGGATTATTTTACATGGGGCTCATCTTTCGTCTATACCTGGAAAGAAAATGGGGAAATTGTAGGCAACTGTCATAAGCTTTCTTCCCGGTTATTTGAACGTAAGATGGTCAGCGCCGATGAAATAACTGCCATATATTTACCTTTATTACAGGAGCTGAAAGCGATACGTCCGAATCTGCAATGTCTCTTTACTGTCAGCCCGATACGTCACCTCAAAGACGGCTTGCATGGCAACCAACTCAGTAAGGCGAATTTGCTCATCGCAATTGACCAGATTTGTCGTCAAATAGATTTCTGCCACTATTTTCCTTCTTATGAGATTATGATAGATGAGCTACGTGATTATCGCTTCTATGCTGACGATATGATGCATCCCAGTCCGCTTGCCATTCAATATATCTGGGAATGTTTCTACGATTGCTATTTTACACCTTCTACTCTCTCATTCCTGAAAGAATGGAACAAAATACGTCAGGGACTGGCCCACCGTCCTTTTAATCCTGAATCAGAAGCCTACCAAACCTTTTTAAGTCAAATACTGTTAAAGATAGAGGACTTAAAAGAAAAATTACCGTACTTAGATGTTCAAAAGGAAATAAAGTTATGTCAAGCACAATTGAAGAAATAGCCTCCATTTTAGGAGCTCAACGCATAGGAACTACCCCCTCTACAATCGACTGGATTCTAACTGACAGCCGGTCATTGTGTTTTCCGGAAGAGACACTGTTCTTTGCCTTAAAGACAAAACGCAATGACGGACATAAATATATCCCGGATCTTTACCAGAAAGGGGTACGTAATTTCGTTGTCAACGAAATACCCGAAGCGGCCTCATCATATACTGATGCTAATTTCCTGATTGTACCCAACCCGCTGAAAAGCTTACAACGTCTGGCATCCAAACACAGAGAACAATTTCAGGTGCCGGTCATTGGTATCACGGGAAGTAATGGAAAGACTGTGGTAAAAGAATGGTTATACCAGATACTAAGTCCGGACCGTACCATTACCCGTTCTCCAAGAAGCTATAACTCACAAATTGGAGTGCCTCTTTCCGTATGGCTGATGAATGAACACACGGAATTGGGAATCTTTGAAGCCGGTATTTCCGAAATGGGTGAGATGGAAGCATTACGCCCTATTATCCAACCCACCATCGGTATTCTGACCAACATCGGAGGAGCACATCAAGAAAACTTCTCTTCCGTACAAGACAAGTGTATGGAGAAACTGCAGTTGTTCAAGGACTGCGACGTGATTGTGTACAACGGTGACAACGAACTTATCACCAGCTGTGTGACCAAATCACTGTTCACAGCCCGTGAAATTGCCTGGTCGACCAAAGATTCCGAACGCCCGCTTTTCATTGAGAAAATCCTGAAAGACGATACGGGAACCACCATCAAATACCGCTACTTAGGATTCTTCAAGGAATACCGTATCCCATTCATTGACGATGCGTCCATTGAAAACTCACTCAACTGTCTGGCCGTAGCACTTTACCTCATGGTACCCCCTGAAACAATTGCTGAACGCATGCTTCATCTGGAACCCATAGCCATGCGTCTGGAGGTAAAAGAGGGTAAAAACGGTTGTACATTAATTAATGACAGTTATAATTCAGACTTTGCCTCGCTCGATATCGCACTCGATTTTATGATGAGACGCTCGGAAGACAAGAACCGGAAGCGTACACTCATCCTGTCGGACATGCTGGAAAGCGGACAAACAAGCAAACTATTATACAGACAAGTAGCCGACCTGGTTCATAGCCGGAAAGTAGACCATATTATCGGAGTAGGCGAAGAAATTTCTGCTGCAGCCAACCGGTTTGAAATACAGAAAGACTTCTTTACCAACACTTCCGAACTTTTGAATTCCGGTTTGCTGAACCAGCTGCATAACGAAGATATTCTGATAAAAGGGGCACGTGTATTCCACTTCGATGACATTACGGATGCGTTGGAACTGAAGGTACACGAAACCATCTTGGAAATCAACCTGAATGCACTGGTAGACAACCTGAACTACTACCGTAACAAACTGAAACCGGAGACTAAAATCGTTTGTATGGTAAAAGCCTCAGCTTATGGGGCCGGCTCATTTGAAATTGCCAAGACACTGGAAGACCAGCGAGTAGATTATTTGGCAGTAGCTGTGGCCGATGAAGGAGCAGACTTGCGTAAAGCAGGTATTAACAGTTCCATCATCATCATGAACCCGGAAATCACGGCTTTCAAAACAATGTTTGATTATCGCCTGGAACCGGAAGTATACAGTTTCCACCTACTGGAAGAACTTATCAAAGCCGCGGAACGTGAAGGAGTCAGCAATTTCCCGATTCATATCAAGATTGATACAGGTATGCACCGGTTAGGATTTGCTCCAAGCGAAATCCCGCAACTCGTACAGCGCCTGCAGAAACAGAGCGCAGTCATCCCCCGTTCTGTATTCTCTCACTTGGTAGGCAGTGATGCAGAACGTTTTGATGCCTTCACACGCCATCAGATAGAAACGTTCGAAGCTGCCTCGACCACGCTTCAGGAAGGTTTCAAGCACAAGATTATTCGTCATATCTGTAATACGGCAGGTATTGAGCGCTATCCGGGTGCACAATTCGACATGGTCCGCCTGGGAATCGGATTATATGGGATAGATCCGTTTACCAACAAGATGCTGCACAATGTCACTACCCTGAAAACAACCATCCTGCAAATCCACGAGGTACCAGCAAATGAAACTGTAGGCTACAGCCGTAAAGGTGTACTGACACGGGATTCACGCATTGCGGCCATCCCCATCGGATATGCCGACGGATTAAATCGCCATCTGGGTAACGGACATGCTTACTGTCAGGTGAACGGACAGAAAGCCCCCTACGTAGGAAATATCTGTATGGATGTATGTATGATTGATGTAACGGATATTGATTGTAAGGAAGGTGACAAAGCCATTATCTTCGGCGATGATCTCCCGGTAACAGTACTCTCCGATATACTGGAAACAATTCCGTATGAAATCCTGACCAGCGTATCAAACCGTGTAAAGAGAGTCTACTACCAAGATTAATCTTCTATCTCGTTCATAACAATACGGCCTCGACGTAAGATGGTTAATTTCTTCGTCGAGGGCCGTATTTTATTCTTAAAAAAACGACTCATCAAATAGAACAAAAGAAAGTGACCAAGAACGGCACACTGAAATCCGTCACAAAACCATGGAATATGGAAACTACCACAAATTGCTGTCCTGAGCAACGGGTAATGATGGGCAACGTAGTATCCATAGTAGTCGCTCCTCCAGCCGATATAGGAGCCAGATTACCAAACCAGCGCACCAACAGAGGAGCACAAAGCAAAGTAATAATTTCACGCATAATGTTGGAAAGCAAAGCAATGGTACCCAGTTCCGGCCCCTTATACTGCGTAATAAAAATACTGGAAAGGGAATAATATCCGAACCCTGCTCCTACAGCCATACAATCAGGAGCACTACGATGCGGAAGAATCAAGCTTACCAAAGCTGCAGCAGAAACAGTCCCCAATATAGTAGCTACCGGAAGAAATATCAAGCGTGGATTCAGCGAACGAAAATTCTTCAAGGTCTGCGGGTCATGCCCCACACTCAATCCTACACTGAACATCAGGGCACACAAGGCATAAAACTGATATTGCTTTTACTTATATCAAAAGGAATCAGATGAAAAAAGCCACACAATGTGCCCAAAATAAAAAAGCCGATAATAATCAAACTTCCTTTCATGCCTTTTCTCCTTTCTTTTTATACAGCAAATACCATAATCCCCAAGCTAAAATACAGCTGCCCAACACACAAGCTAATGTAATCACAAAAGCCTCTACCCCCAAAGTGGCAAGTCCCTCTACAATCCGGCGATTACCTCCTACTTCTATTCCCAGCAAAAACAACAATGCCCAAATTAACAAGGTAATGACTTTACCAATCCACGAAAACTCCTGACGGCGAAGGAGAAAGCCTATCAACATCCCCCCCAACATAACTCCAATGACTATAAACATGTGTTCTTATCCAAATTTTGCGGCAAAAATAGTGAAATATTCCAAATAAAAAGGACTACTGCTCACGCGGTAATCCTTTTTTATTTAGTTAGTAATTTAATTTTGAGAGAATTGAACTTCACAGCCTCGTTGTTGTTTTAAGTTTTAATAAGCACTAACTATTTATATAAAAGCAAATGAAAATGTTCTATCTGTTACTGTTTTCTTCCAGTCTGGGTTTGGAAGATGTTTCCCGAATCAGCGTCTTCACCGAATCACCTTCGTAGGCAACCTGCGGAGTCTCCTGACGGTTTTCAAACTGATCATGCACATATACAATACCTGAAGCGCCTCCCTCTTCTGTCGCATGTTTCACTACTCCTCCTAATGTAAAAAGCAACAACATCATAGCCGCAGCCTTAAACAGAGGCATAAAACGTGAATAAAGCGTCAGCTTTCTGGCCTTTACTACCGGACGTTCAATTTCCGCAAGCACACGCTTGTCAAAATCATCACCCAGCTTCATCCCGGCAGCTTCTTCCTGGTAAGTAAACAAAGAACGATAGCGGCGCAAATGGGCAGGAAGTTCTTTCTGCTGAAAGAAAATCCGAAGAATCTGCTCTTCCTCTACCGAGGTTTCACAGTTCCAATAGCGTTCCAGAAGTTGTTCAATGTACTTATAGTCCATAATCGTTAATCTCACTGTATTTTAATTTGATGCGTTGTCGGGCCCTGAAAAGGTTTACTTTCACCTGCTCTTCCGTGATCCCCAACACATCAGCAATTTCTTTATAACTCTTACCTTCAATATCCCTAAGCTGAACAATCGTTCGTTGCTTTTCCGGGAGTTCATTCACCAGCCTGTGTACCAACTGAAACTGTTCATTCCGTTCAAACTGGCTTTCGGGAGTCTGTGCATCCGGCATTTCCTGCGTTTCCGGTGTCAAGGTCAGATTCTGGGCCTCTTTTTTCTGACTTCGGTCAATAGCTAAATTCCGAACTACCGTCAGACAATAGGCTTCTATGGATTCCAACTCTCCCCACTCGTCACGCTTGTTCCACACCTTAATCAGTGCATCCTGAACAATATCTTCCGCCTCTGCCCGGTCGAACGTAATGCGCAAGGCCAACCTGAAAAGCTTATCTTTCAGCGGCAGAATATTGTCACGAAAACTGATCTCTTGCATGGCTCTCTATACTAATGACGGGTGAGTTTCATAAAAGTTACACCCACCCGCCAATTTTTTTGAATTATTTTCTGATAATTGTTCCGGAATCTTTGTGAATTGCTGATGCTAAGGTTATTACGACCTGCGACACACCGGCATCCAAGGCTGAAAAAGAATTTTCCAGTTTAGGAATCATACCACCTTGCACGATTCCTTCCTCCACATACTGTTTAAATAAATCGGGAGTCAGCACCGGAATTACACTGTCATCATCGTTTTCATCGCGTAGCACCCCTTTCTTTTCAAAGCAGTACACCAATGTCACATCAAAATACTCGGCCAAAGCTTTTGCGGTTTCTCCGGCAATGGTATCGGCATTCGTATTCAGCAGATTTCCATTCCCGTCATGCGTCAATGGTGCCATCACTGGTACAATCTGACGATGAATCAGGTCAGCCAGGGCCTTTCCGTCTACTTTCTCTACATCTCCTACGTAACCGTAATCGATGTCTTTCACCGGACGTTTCACCGAACGAATTACATTCATATCTGCTCCTGTCAAACCTACGGCATTCACCCCTTTTGCCTGCAAACCGGCCACAATATTCTTGTTGACAAGTCCGCCGTAAACCATTGTCACCACCTTCAAGGTTTCTGCATCGGTAATACGACGTCCATTTACCATCTGGCTTTCAATTCCCAACTGTGAAGCAATACGAGTGGCAGAGCGGCCTCCTCCATGCACCAGCACCTTATAGCCAGACAGAGATGAAAAATCATCGAGCAACTGATTCAATGTATCAGGTTCCTCTACGATTTTTCCTCCTACTTTTATAACGGTCAGTTTTTCTTTCATAATGCTACTTTCTTAAATTACTCCAGATAAGTATATCCATACAATCCGGAACGATAATTTGCCAGGAATTCCTTTCCTTCCTCCAGCGAGATACGTCCTTCTTTCACAGACTTCGTCACCCAAGTTTCCAGCGTACGTACCAGCTTCTTCGGGCTATACTGCACGTAGTCGAGTACTTCGGCCACAGTTTCTCCATCAATCACCTGGTCAATGCTGTAACCTTTCTCATCCACACTGACATGTACGGCATTGGTATCGCCGAACAAGTTGTGCATATCTCCCAGGATTTCCTGATAAGCTCCCACCAGGAACACACCGATATAATACGATTCCTTTGCCTTGATGGTATGTACAGGCAAGTCGTGTGCCACGTTACGGCTGGTCACGAAGTTGGCAATTTTTCCATCCGAGTCGCAAGTAATATCCTGCAAGGTAGCCGTGCGGTCAGGACGTTCATCCAGACGCTGAATCGGCATGATGGGGAAAATCTGGTCAATCGCCCAGGAATCCGGCAAAGACTGGAATAGAGAGAAGTTACAGAAATATTTGTCAGCCAACAGCTTGTCCAAATTGCGGAATTCATCCGGTGCGTGTTTCAAGCCCGATGCAATCTGGTTAATCTCACGTGTAACCGACCAGTACATACGTTCAATCTGTGCACGAGTCTTCAAATCGACAATACCGTGGCTGAACAAGTCCAGCGATTCTTCACGAATCTGCTGAGCATCATGCCATGCCTCCAGCATACGGCTCTGATTCAGGTTATCCCAAATCTGATAAAGTTCCTGCACGAGTTCATGATCGTCTGCACTCACCTCAAAGTCTTCGTCCATAGAAGGCAGTGAAGCTGTTTCCAGCACCTCAAATATCAATACCGAATGATGGGCAGTCAGTGAACGGCCACTTTCTGTAATAATGTTCGGATGAGGAATATTGTTTTTGTTGCTGGCATCCACCATGATGGATATAGAGTCTTCACATATTCCTGAATAGAATAGTTCACGCTACTTTCACTGTTAGCAGAGCGGGTACCGTCGTAATCCACTCCCAGTCCTCCACCTATATCTACGAATTCTACCGGGAAGCCCAACTGATGCAACTGCACATAGAACTGAGAAGCCTCACGCAATGCAGTCTTGATGCGACGTATCTTTGTCACCTGACTACCTATGTGGAAATGAATCAGCTTCAGGCAATCTTGCATTTCTTTCTTTTCCAGGAAATCAAGTGCCTCGAGCAACTCACTGGAAGTCAATCCGAACTTGCTGGCATCGCCTCCGCTTTCTTCCCACTTTCCGCTACCGGAAGAAGCTAATTTGATGCGGATACCAATATTCGGACGTACATTCAGCTGCTTGGCCATCTTGGCAATCAGTCGAAGCTCGTTCAACTTTTCTACCACCAGGAAAATACGTTTACCCATTTTCTGTGCCAGCAAAGCCAGTTCAATGTAGCTTTCATCCTTATAGCCGTTGCAGATAATCAGTGAATCAGAATCCGTATTAATGGCAATTACAGCATGAAGTTCCGGCTTTGAACCGGCCTCCAGCCCTAAATTAAATTTCTTTCCATGACTGATAATTTCCTCCACTACCGGTCTCATCTGATTTACCTTAATCGGGTAAATAATGAAGTTTTGAGCCTGATAGCCATATTCTTCAGAAGCCTGTGTAAAGCAATTGGAGATTTTCTCAATCCGGTTGTCCAGAATATCCGGAAAACGTACCAGCATAGGAGCGGTTACGTCCCTCAACTGCAACTCGTCCACCAGTTCCTTCAAATCGACGGCTACTCCGTCTTTTCGTGGAGTTACTACCACATGACCTTTGTCATTGATACTAAAGTATGAAACGCCCCACCCCGTGATGTTGTAGAGCTCTTCAGAGTCTTCAATACGCCATTTTCTCATTTCACTACATAAAGTCTAGATTTATACTTCTTTAATTTATCAATTCATTCAAGCGGCTTACCGCTCTGTCAATCTGTGCATAACTTTCAAGTCTTCTGCGTTGAAACGCCATTTGGCCTTAGAATAATAAGGAAGTCTTTTTTCCAAAGCAGAAGTAATAACCTGCATCAGCTCTTCATCCGTTTTATTCGCCAACAGCGGACGTTTGGCCTTTGCTATCTTTAAACGACGGAACAGTACTTCCGGACATACATCCAGAAATACTGTTTCGCCTGTATGATTCATATAGTCCATGTTATCGAAAAAGCAAGGAGTGCCTCCTCCGCATGCAATCAATACATTTTCAAATTCTCCCGCCTCGTGCAGCATCTTCTGCTCCAGCAAGCGGAAACCGTCTTCTCCCCTTTCCGCAAACAAGTCGGAAATGGATTTATGCATGCGTTCCTCGATGTACCAGTCGAGGTCGACAAACTGTAGCCCGGTAGCCGCACTGTAAGCCTTGCCCAGTGTGGTTTTTCCCGAACCCATATAGCCAATCAGGAAAACTCTTTTCATTTCTTTGTCTTCGCCTTTGCTCCTTTCGCCTTGCGCATCTCGGCTTTCTGTGCCTGCAGTTCTATTACCTTGAAGCAAGCATCCAGGTTCAGGTCTGCCGGATTCACGTTTTCAGGAATCTTATAATTTTTCTTCTGGTAAGCAATGTAAGGTCCGTAACGACCATTCAAAATCTGCATATCCGGATTTTCGGGGAACTGCTTAATGATTTTCTGTGCCTCTTTTTCTTCTTTTCAGACAACATCCGTACGGCTTCTTCAAAAGTCACAGCCATCGGATCCATTTCCTTCGGAATAGACACATATTCATTTCCGTGGCGCACATACGGACCAAAACGTCCGACTCCTACCGAAACGGTTGTTCCGTCAAGTTCGCCCAATACACGCGGCAATTTAAATAAATCAAGCGCTTCTTCCAGTGTAATTGTTTCCAAAGAGTGTTCCTTGTTCAGCTGGGCGAATCTTGGTTTTTCTTCATCGTCCGAAGAACCAATCTGTACCACAGGGCCAAAACGTCCGATTTTCACCGAAACAGGTTTACCGCTTTTCGGGTCAGTACCTAACATACGCTCGCCCACTTTATGCTCTGTCTTCGTCGCCAGTGTAGTTTCCACGAGCGGATGGAAATTCTCATAGAACACTTCCATCAAATCGGTCCATTTCTTCTCCCCTTCGGCCACTTCGTCGAATTCCTTTTCTACACTGGCCGTAAAGTTATAGTCCATAATTTTCGGGAAATACTGCATCAGGAAGTCATTGACTACACAACCTACATCGGTAGGAATCAATTTGGATTTCTCACTTCCACTCATTTCCGTCTGCACCGTTTCCTTAATTTCTTTTCCCGTCAGTTTCAGCAATGAGTATTCACGCTTCACTCCTTCCTTGTTTCCCTTTTCTACATATCCTCTTTGCTGGATTGTGGAAATAGTAGGAGCGTATGTAGACGGACGACCGATGCCTAATTCTTCCAGCTTACGCACCAGGCTTGCTTCTGTATAACGTGCCGGAGCCTGACTGAAACGTTGCACTGCAGCAATTTCTTCCCGCTGCAGAACCTCTCCTACCTCCATTTTAGGAAGTCCGGCAGCATCTTCCTGTTCTACTTCTTCATCAAATGATTCTTTGTAGACTTTCAAGAAACCATCGAATGTGACCACTTCACCTACAGCCTGAAATTCATCCTCACAGCCACTCACCGAAATGGTAGCTGTCGTCTTCTCCAGCTCTGCATCAGCCATCTGTGAAGCCAGCGTACGTTTCCATATCAATTCATACAGGCGTACTTCCTGTGAACTTCCTTCGATGGATTCATTTGACATGTATGTCGGACGAATGGCCTCGTGTGCTTCCTGAGCCCCTTTTGTCTTTGTCGCATACTGACGTGTATGTACATAACGTTCTCCCATCAAAGAAAGAATGGCATCCCGGCTTGAAGACAAGGCCAGTTCAGAAAGGTTTACCGAGTCGGTACGCATGTAGGTAATCAACCCGCTTTCATACAGACGCTGTGCAAGCATCATCGTCTGTGCCACGGTAAAACCAAGCTTACGGGCTGCTTCCTGCTGAAGTGTAGAAGTAGTAAAAGGAGGTGCCGGTGATTTTTTAACCGGTCGTGTAGTAATATCTTTGATTTCGAAGGTAGCATTCTTGCATTTTTCAAGAAAACGCTGTGCTTCTTCTTTGGTTTTGAATCGTCGGCCAAGAGTTGCACGAATTACAGCCCCTTCTGCATCCTTAAAGGTAGCTACTACCTTATAAGAAGCTTCACAGGTAAAAGCATTAATTTCGCGCTCACGCTCTACAATCAGGCGTACGGCTACCGACTGTACACGTCCGGCTGAAAGAGCCGGCTTGATTTTACGCCAGAGCACCGGTGAAAGTTCAAATCCCACAATGCGATCGAGTACACGACGAGCCTGCTGGGCGTTGACCAAATCAATGTTGATATGACGCGGATGCTCTATAGCCTTCAATATAGCCGTCTTCGTAATTTCGTGGAATACAATCCTTCGTGTCTTTTCGGGGTCCAGTTTTAATACCTCAAACAAGTGCCAGGAAATGGCTTCTCCTTCGCGGTCCTCATCGGATGCGAGCCATACCATGTCGGCCTTGGCAGCTTCTTCCTTCAACTCTGCCACCAGTTTTTTCTTATCTTCCGGTATTTCGTAAATCGGCTTGAAATGCGACTTTATATCAATACTGAACGCTTTTTGCTTCAAGTCACGGATATGACCATAACTTGACAATACTTTATAACCCTCCCCCAAAAACTTTTCAATAGTCTTAGCTTTTGCCGGAGACTCCACTATGACCAGGTTATTTTGCATGATATTCTGTATTCCGTTTTTATATAATTCCGTGACAAATGTAGAAAAAAAATTATAACATACACGATAAACAAACTGAAAATAACTTACTTTGCAAGGGAATATACATTATAACTACCTTAATTATGAACAACAAAAGTATCAACAGCAACAAACAATTCATGATAGGAAACGGGATACTCGCTTTCGGAGTATTCTTTATCGTATGCCTTTTTTTATATTTAGGTTTTCGTAATCAGTCTAAAAGCAACGACAAGGAAAAAACATTTGCCGGAATTTATACGGTAGAAATAGCTGACTCCTTTACCGGAGACAGTCTTTCGGTATATATCAATGACAGTCTGCTATTTAATTCAAGCATCGGAAATACTGCCATCAAATTTCAAGTGAAACGTTTCGCAGAAGAAAGTACGCTGATGGTGGTAGATAATCACACCGATGAAATCACTCCTTTCAACCTGAATCCGGAAGGTAGCCAGATTGCAGTGGAAAAGAAAAACGGTAAAATCTTTATTCAGGAAACGGCAAACGACTAAAGAAAAAACGACACACGTTACTCCATTTACAAGTAAACTTTTTGTTATTTTCTACGTTTCTCGAAGCGAATCCCTATGTTTTCCTTATCGGAAACGTAAGGCTCCGCTTCGGGAAACGTATGTTTCAAGGCAGAGAAACATAAAAATTATCCTGACCTCAGAAAAAATCTCCTTTGGCATTTTTCTTTTATTTTTTCACATTTCAACTTCTTTTTTATTCCTTACAGAAATTCCTCCCTCTTCAAATTGAAACAAATCAAACAAGGTTTCTTAGAGAAAGTCCGCCCGTGTGCGTAAACGAAAAAATGTTATTAAATCAGCAAAGTTTCGAAAATAACGGATTTGCAATTGGAAATTAGAATAAAAGGCTGTACTTTTGGGTCGAAATCATTTATTTTTAACCTAAATCCACATTTTTA
>ENA-OQHA01000036-OQHA01000036.1-human-gut-metagenome-genome-assembly--contig:-NODE-36-length-68297-cov-10.519701_pt1 | contig 68297 bp, 69 predicted proteins | sample MGYA00242558_ERZ504707 | MGnify/ENA primary metagenome ERZ504707 (study PRJEB26092, sample SAMD00036197) | human gut metagenome | host: Homo sapiens | study: EMG produced TPA metagenomics assembly of... | reverse complement strand
CTTCCTCCATCGTTACAGCAACATTTGGTCTGCTTCTATCTTAGCTTTTTTATTTTATACCCAACATAAGAAACCTCCAATGTACCTTGGACATCCGCTTCGAAGGAGAAATTCCCATCAAATCTGTTACTGTACCATTAGTCGTTCCAACTTCTTTAACAGCAGCTCCAATGATCGGTTCACCATTTACATCCAAGACCTTGCCTTTCACAGTCACTTTTTTCTTATTATGAGAATTAGAAGTCCCTGTTAGCTGTCGTTTTACAATAATTTTCTTCCCTTGGATTTCATAATCCAATCCATTCTGCCCTTGAAGGATTTGCTGAATAATATCCTGAATAGAAGAATTCTGACCAGATACGGATACTTTTTTGCTTGTATCTACATCTGATGATGAGAACACGAAAGAATAACCAGACGTTTTTTTCAACTGCTCCATAGCTTCCTTTACTGTTACGTTCTGAACAGAAAAGGAAACATTTTGTGAAAAAGCCGATAAATTTAGGCAAAGCGCTGCCGAGGCTACAAGTATAGCCTTACTAAAGTTCCTCATAATTAAAGATTTAAGTTTATAAAATTCTACTTAGATAGATCACAAAGGTTTACTTCATAGATAAACCAATTTAACTTGTTCCTGCCTGCTTCATATTAATTGTATAGTTTAAGATTATCGATATAATATATATTTTCCATTCTCATAACGATATTTCATTTGATTCGTAGATGCCATGGCATCAAGCACATCTTTTATAGTATTTCCTTGTACTTTAAATACTCCATAAAAACGTTTATCTTGCAAGGAATCTGCGACGATTATTTCAACTCCATAGCTGCGCATTAAACGTTTGGCTATGTGTTTAAGAGGTAATTCATCAAAAACAATTCATCATTAATCCACGTATTAGAACGTTTGGCTTTCGTACTTGTTTTTTTCATTTCACCTGTCACCTTGTTCATCACTACTTTTTCATCAGGTTTTAAACAAAGTTCAGGCATACATTTTATCTCATTATGCAGAGCGACTTTTCCTTCCATAAGGTTCACAATTGCTTCATCATCATCCGGATAGTTACGAAAATTAAATTTGTTCCTAAGACCTTCAGATTAACTTCCTTTGTCTTTACTTCAAATGGAATATCAGGTTACGAGTTACTTCAAAATATCCTTCACCTTCCATTTTTAATCGGCGGTCATCTACTCCAAAACCTTGAGAATAAACAATCTTCGAACCTGCATTCAACCACACCAATGTTCCATCCGGAAGATATAGTTTGGTACGAGCTCCCAGTGGAGCTTCAACTACGATATCAGCAAAAGTTTGCTTTACAGCCTCTTTTCCTTGCCAGTATCCGGCAAAAGGCAACAGCATGATTAAAATAACTGCTGCTACACGTACCACGTCTTCCAAGACAGTCTTCGCATTTGCTCATCAGAACGTTTAGCTTTATTTATACGCTTTTGAAACAATTCAAATGCTTTATCCTTATCAAAAACACAAGTTTCATCCGCAATACAGGAAGAAAACCATATTTCAACTTTATTTTTTACATAAATACGATTTTCTTCTGATTCAGAAGCCCAGTCCTTTAACTGCGCAAACGCCTCCTTATCTAATTTACCGGATAGGTACTGGGTAATAAGCAAATCTATATCGTTATTTTTCTCTGTTTTCATATTCTAAAAAGGTCCTTTTACTATAAAGACAAAAAATCAGAATTAAAGGGTAGTCCCAAAAGACATTTTTTTAATTCTGATTAAATTTTACTTGTTTTTATTCAGAAATTTTTCCATAATCTGAACTAAACAACACTGGTAATATATTAAATTACAACCAAATACATTAAAAGAGAAAATAGCTAAATGAAATCTATGCGCTCATGAAAATATATACGATAAGTAACTTCAGATAATTCCCCAAACGCTTTTGGAGAAAAGCCAATGCATTTTTTATATGGTACTTGACAGTATTAACAGATATACCAAGTTCTTCGGCTATTTCTTCATACTTTTTTTGTTCAAAACGACTCTTATAAAATACTCTTCGACACTCCAATGGTAGTTCGTCTATACTACGCTTCAGTTCATCTTCCAGTTCTTGTTCTAAAAGCATACCTAACGGCTGTTTATCATCAACAAACAGAAAGTCTAAAAAATCCATACTTCCGGTGACAAAAAGAAGAAAGATGAAGTTCTTCACGATGACTTTGCGATTGTAGTTCATTCAGACAACGGTTACGTACGGCACGCATTAAATAAGCACGGATAGAATAACGAATCTCAACTTCACTCCGATGTTCCCATAAATAAAAAATAACATCATCTACAACTTCTTCTGCTAAAGCTGCATTATTTAAAATCTGATTGGCAAAACGGCACAGCAATACGTAGTGACAATCATAAAGCAAACGGAATGCTTTTTCATCACCCGTACGAAGTTTTTTGATTAATTGCTCCTCCATCACATACATCATACTACCTTTCTCTTACATAAGTTTTTTATCAGAACCTACACCTGTAACAGTAACCCGTTTCCAGTGAGAAGGAAGCGCCGACGGAAGCTGGACGATTCCTTCATCCGTAATCTGGAGTCCGCAAAAGCCATTCAATACAGCCTGCAATAAACCTCCTGCTCCAGTCATGAAATATGGATTGTTACTTGTGGGAGTTTCCGAAATAACTCCGAAAGGCTTTCTCAGGTTGGGCTCATAACAACGACGAAACATCTCGTATGCTTTATCTGCTTCTCCCATACGAGCATACTGTACGCAATAAACAGAGTACGACATAGCCGGTCCATCTTTCTGATCTATACGCTCGGCATAATATTCCAAATCTTGTCTCTGTCTGTATTCATCAGTTATCAACCCTAGTGGATAAGCTAGCAGATTTGCATCAGCTTGTTTGATCATTTCGCCTTTATAAGTGGAATGCTCACGTGTCACACCATTTTCGAATTGTAATACGCGGATATTTTCTCCAATCTCCCGCCATATTTCCGGAACCTTTTCTCCACAAATCTCAGCAGCCTGACAAGCATACTTAAGCGCAAGTGACGCTGCACCGTTTGTAAACGCATTATCTGTAACACCGTTTGCATATTCATCAGCTCCGGTCACGTTATGAATTGAATATGAACCATCCTGATTGCGAGTAACACGACTTGTCCAAAAGTCTGCAATTTCTTTGAGCAACGGATAACCTTCACGTTGCAGCCAACGCACATCACGAGTTACACAATAATAATTCCAGCAGGCAATTCCTATGTCGGCTGTAATATGATGTTCAAACGGACCGGTCAATGCATGAGTAGGCGTAGCTTCTTCACCAGAATCATCACTCTCCCACGGGAACATTGCTCCCCGATAACCATATGCCAATGCCTTTTTACGAGCAGCAGGAAGACGGTCAAAGCGATAATCAAGCATCGACCGGGCTATATCCTGATTCAACAGAAGCATAGGAGGATACATCCACAATTCTGTATCCCAAAAGATATGTCCATTATATCCCTGCAACGATAATCCCATAGGAGGAATGCTTAAGCGACTACCTCCACGGCAAGAGGAATATAAATTAAATAAGGCAAATCTTACGATACGCTGTGCGTCATCATCTCCTTCAATACGTATATCACCTTGCCATAGTTCATCCCAAAGACGATAATGTGCCTGCATCAATGCTTCTTCTCCCTCATGCACTGCATAAATTACCTGCCGCTCTGCTTCATTATAAGGATCAAAAAAATCACGCGATGAACATACGCTTCCCACTAAAGAAAAACAAAATGTTTCTTCCTTTTTTAACTGAATAGAAAAAAACAATTCCCGAGTAGCTTCATCATACATAGCTTTATCTGTTCGCCATTGAAAAGAAAAGAAGAAGTAGAAGCTACCCGACGATATCCGAACCGAGAAGTTGCATCCGATTCAAGCATGTACATACGATTTCCATCAGCTTCCATTTCACGATACCGAATTGAAGATTGCGAATAATCGTCTGGAATACCCATTTCTGAACGGACTTCCAACAACATATCCTTACATGCCTGAATAGTCACACGAATTAAACCGGCATAAGGCAAATTGCGTAAAGCACACAATTCATAAGAAACATCTGCTTTTTCTAAAGCATGGAAGCCTGTTCGATGTACGGCACGGCGCATATCTATCGTTTGTTGCCAGCCTGAGATATTTGAAGTATCAACTTTTTTATTGTCTATTTTCATAGAAAGACAAAACGGATTAATTCCTCTCATCACTCGACTAACAACATGAGGAGATGCAGCATCGAATACATGGTTCAGCATAACATGCTCTACAGCAAAAGGCTCTTTTTGAGGAAGAATCCCTATACATCCGTTTGCCATAGGAGCAGGAGCATATGGAGCTTGAATATCAACAGCATGCAGTTGCCATAGTCTTTCTTCTTCAGCTTTTAAAGATGTTACAGACAATATTATTCCCAATATAAAACATATAGCATGTATTCTCATAGCGATTTTCATTCTGAAGTACATTTTTTATTATTTTCAATTCAGACTTTGGCAAAGATACATTTTTCTTTAAAATAAAAATCAACTTCCTTGAGTGTAAAGCAAGCAGCAGTAACATTTTCACAAAACAGGATATCATAAAATAAAAATATGAAAGTTGACTTTCTTTACAATAAAATGTATTTAAACCTTATCAAACAGTTGACTAGCTAAGCGAAAATTCATATTTTTGCACAATTAATTGAAATTACGTAATTTAGTTAAAATGAATCAAGAATTCGAGCTTATCGCCAAGACCTTCCAGGGACTGGAAGAAGTGCTGGCACAAGAACTCACCGAGTTGGGAGCCGGAAATATTGAAATCGGACGCCGCATGGTTTCTTTTACCGGTGACAAAGCAATGATGTATCGTGCTAATTTTTGCTTGCGCACAGCTATTCGTATCTTAAAACCAATCAAACATTTTACTGCAAAAACAGCAGATGAAGTGTATGAAGCTGTTAAAAGTATCTCTTGGGAAGACTATTTGGATAATATGAGCAGCTTTGCTGTTGATGCGGTAGTATTCTCCAATGAATTCCGCCATTCGAAGTTTGTTGCTTATAAGGTAAAAGATGCTATTGTCGATTATTTCCGTGAAAAAACAGGCAATCGTCCATCTGTACGTATTAGCAATCCGGATCTGGCTATTAACATCCATGTTGCAGAAGACCGTTGTACACTTTCACTCGACAGTTCGGGTGAATCACTTCATCGCCGTGGCTACCGTCAGGAACAAGTAGAAGCTCCCTTAAACGAGGTGTTGGCTGCCGGAATGATTCTGATGACTGGATGGAGAGGCGAATGTGACTTAATAGACCCGATGTGTGGCTCTGGAACAATTCCTATTGAAGCAGCACTCATCGCACGCAATATTGCTCCGGGAGTATTCCGTAAAGAGTTTGGCTTTGAAAAGTGGCGTGACTTCGACCAGGATTTATTCGATTCAATCTATAATGATGATTCTAATGAACGTGAATTTAACCATAAAATTACGGATATGACAACAATCCGAAAGCCAACGAAATTGCTGTGCACAATGTAAAAGCAGCAGGAGTAAGCAAGGATGTCATTCTAAAAATCCAACCGTTCCAACAATTTGAACAGCCTAAAGAAAAGAGTATCATTGTGACTAATCCACCTTATGGAGAACGAATATCTTCTGATGATCTGCTAGGCCTATACCAAATGATTGGAGAACGCCTGAAACATGCATTCAGCGGCAATGATGCCTGGATATTAAGCTACCGTGACGAATGTTTCGACCAAATTGGACTAAAGCCTCAGTCAAAGTTCCTTTGTTTAATGGTTCACTGGAATGTCAGTTCCGGAAATATCAGATTTTCGATGGAAAATACAAAACCTTCCGTAGTGAAAACAGTGACAAAGAATTTAAGCCTAAGCGGGAAGGAAACGAAACCCGTTCACGGAAGCGTGCAGAAAAAGTAGAATATAAAGGAGATAAAAAAACAAGTTTCCGAACAGAACGTAAGGAAAACGATAAGAAAAACTTTTCTCGCGAAAATCGTCCTTCACGTCCTTCTACTGATGACGGACGCCCTAAGCAGGCACCCGCACCTCGTTATATGCACCGTCGTCGTGCAAACGAAGAAAATACAGAAAATGAATAAGTAACGTATATCCACTGAAAATGAAGCGTATATTTCAAATAATAGCTCTATTCTGTATGATAGCAACAATTTCATCTGCCCAAGAGAAAAAGACATTCACCCTCAATGATGTAATACCGGGTGGAGATAATTATTTTAATCTTGTGCCGAAAAGCATGCCCGGACTACAATGGTGGGGTGATATATGTGTCCGTACAGATATAGAGAACATCAAAAAATAGATACTAAAAGCGGAAAAGAAAGTATACTCGTCACACTGGAAGAGGTAAATGAAGCGCTGAAAAATGGCAAAATGCCTTACAAACTTACAGGTCATATCAAACCACTTCGTACACTGATGGCTGCTTCACTTCCTTGGGGTGACCGTAATGTGATTACTTTTACCCAGTATGACGACCGTACTCCCGGACAAAAGTACATGATATGGTATGACTTCAGCAAAAAGAAAATAGTCAATCTATTTAACCTGCAGGGAGAAGGTCCGACAAACTTCGATTTCTGTAAAGAAAATGGCTACATGGCATATACTATCGGGAATGACCTGTATGTAGCACATGAAGGGGATTTCAGCAGCATGGTTAACCCAAAAGTTACAGGGAACCAACAGCAGGAAAAGGATGTCGTATATGGCCAAGCTGTACACCGTAATGAGTTTGGTATCATGAAAGGTACTTTCTGGAGTCCGAAAGGTACTTACTTGGCTTTCTACCGTATGGACCAAAGTATGGTAACCGATTATCCACAGGTAAATACTACAGCACGCATTGCCGAACTTGTTCCTGACAAATACCCAATGGCTGGTATGACAAGCCATAAAGTAACTGTCGGAATATACAATGTAAAAGATGGCAAGACAATTTATTTACAAGCCGGTGATCCTACTGACCGTTATTTTACTAACATCAGTTGGGGCCCTGACGAAAAGAGTGTATTCGTTATCGAACTGAACCGCGACCAGAATCATGCACAACTGGTTCAATATGATGCCGTAAGCGGACAAAAGATAGGAGTACTTTATGAAGAGAAACATACTCGTTACGTAGAGCCTCAGCATCCTCTGATATTTTTACCTTGGGATGATAGCCAGTTTATTTATCGGACACAGCGAGACGGTTTCAACCATTTGTATCTTATGGATACAAAAACCAAACTGAAAGGTGAATGGAAAACTGGAAAGGATAGTGAAGACCAATATTGTGAATATCTGAAAACAATCCCATTGACTGAAGGCAACTGGTTAGTTCAAGATGTTTTAGGATTCAATGCTGCTCGTAAAGAAATCATAATTGCAAGTACGGAAATATCTCCTTTACAGACTAATATATTCAGTCTGAACGTAAAAAATGGGAAACGTACACTGATCGGTATGGAAGATGGTACTCACCAGGCCAAATTATCAGCCAGTGGAACCTATCTTATCGATTACTTCACTTCGAATAATGTTCCACGTGAAATCAGTATTCTTCCTACTACCGGGAAAAAGGTACAACTCTGTTTACAGCAACCGACCCGCTGAAGGAAAACTACAATTTACCGGAAATTACTGTAGGAACAATTAAAGCAGCCGATGGAGAAACAGATTTGTATTACCGCTTAATTAAGCCTGTTAATTTCGATCCGAACAAAAAATATCCGGCTATTATTTACGTATACGGAGGTCCACATGCACAAATGATACATAATACCCGTTTTTATGATGCACGTGGATGGGATCTTTACATGGCACAACAAGGTTATGTAATGCTTACTGTTGACAACCGTGGAAGTGATAATCGCGGTATTAAGTTCGAAAATTGTACCTTCCGCCATCTTGGTACAGAAGAAATGAAAGACCAAGTACAAGGAGCCAAGTTCCTGCAATCACTTCCATATGTTGATGCAGACAAAATCGGTGTTCATGGATGGAGCTTCGGGGGATTCATGACAACTAATCTTATGCTGACTTATCCGGATATCTTCAAGGTAGGAGTAGCTGGTGGTCCGGTTATCGACTGGCAATCTACGAAGTTATGTATGGAGAAAGATACATGGATACTCCACAAGCTAATCCTGAAGGATATAAGGAATCAAATCTTCGCTTAAAGGCTGGTAACTTGAAAGGTCGTCTGGAAGTAATTATCGGTGGAATGGATCCTACCTGTGTACCGCAACACAGCATCAGTTTTTACGTGCTTGTATTGACGCTGGAACTCATCCAGATTTCTTCATCTATCCGGAAGACGGTCACAACATGATGGGGCGCGACCGCGTACACTTGCACGAACACATCACCCGTTATTTTCTTGATCATTTGAAATAAAATAAAGAAACAAATCATAATACTGTAAACATATGAAACTGTTACTGTTAGGTTCAGGTGGACGTGAGCATGCACTAGCATGGAAAATTGCCCAAAGTCCGAAAATAGAAAAACTATACATCGCTCCAGGTAATGCCGGAACACGTGAAGTTGGTGAAAATGTAGCGATAAAAGCAGACGATTTCGAGGCTATCAAAGAATTTGTTGTAGCAAATGGTATCAACATGGTAGTAGTAGGCCCTGAAGATCCATTGGTAAAAGGTGTCTACGACTTCTTTAAGAACGATGCTGCATTGGCCAATATTCCAGTAATCGGTCCGTCAAAAGCAGGTGCCGTACTCGAAGGAAGTAAAGAATTCGCTAAAAGATTCATGCAACGTCATCATATCCCGACAGCTGGATATAAAAGCATTACTTCTGCCAATTTGGAAGAAGGTCTTGCTTTCCTCGAAACATTACAAGCTCCGTATGTATTGAAAGCTGACGGTTTGTGTGCTGGAAAAGGTGTACTGATTCTTCCGACTCTAGAGGAAGCAAAAAAAGAACTGAAAGAAATGCTCGGCGGTATGTTCGGTAATGCATCGGCAACCGTTGTTATCGAGGAGTTTTTGAGTGGCATCGAATGTTCTGTTTTCGTTTTGACTGACGGAAAGAACTATAAAATCTTACCTGAAGCAAAAGATTACAAACGTATCGGCGAGGGCGATAAAGGTCTGAACACCGGAGGTATGGGTTCTGTTTCGCCAGTACCGTTTGCAGACGAAGCTTGGATGAAGAAAGTAGACGAACGCATTATTCGTCCGACAGTAGAAGGCCTGGCAGCTGAAGGCATCGATTATAAAGGATTTATCTTCTTCGGTTTGATTAACGTAAAAGGTGAACCGATGGTTATTGAATACAATGTCCGTATGGGTGACCCTGAAACTGAAAGTGTCATGCTGCGCATTAAGAGTGACCTTGTGGAACTGTTTGAAGGAGTAGCGGCAGGAAACCTCAATGAAAAGACACTTGAAATAGATTCACGTTCTGCAGTATGCGTTATGCTGGTATCTGGCGGTTATCCAGAAGCATATGAAAAAGGATTCCCTATAACAGGAATCGAAGAAGCTAAAGCAGGAGGCAGCATCGTATTCCATGCCGGAACAGCATTGAAAGATAATCAGGTTGTCACATCCGGAGGTCGTGTGATAGCTGTCAGCTCATACGGTACCAACAAGGAAGAAGCATTGAAACAATCCTTTACCAATGCCGGAAAAATTTCATTCGAAAAGAAATATTTCCGTTCTGATATCGGTTTCGACTTATAATATTTCAATTCATCACCACAGCTACACCAATTATTCTGTTTAAAGAGTAAATGAGTGTAGCTGTGGTGACATTTCTTTTGTCATCAATATCCGTCACATGATCCAGACCAGAAACAGATTTCAATACGAAGTTGCGACAGGACGTGCCACACTTCCAGTTGTAAGTACTTTAACACTTATTCTATGGGTCATATCGACTCCACATTTATGGGCAAATATTGGCTCGTTATTAATATTCAGCCTTACTACTTACCTGCTACTGGAGACGGATACGAAGTTTGCACTGATACGTACACGTACGACGCTTCCTGCTTCTTTTTTTCTTCTGTTTTATGCGGCAACACCTTTTCTTGCATTACATGGGATGTTACACTATTACTTCCAGTATTCTTTCTTTGTATGCTATATTCACTGTTTCAAAGCTATGAATCTCCCCATGCTTCGACCGCCATATTCCATGCTTTTTTGTGGATGGGGTTAAGTAGCCTTATTCTTCCTTGTATAGCTTGGATTACTCCGCTACTATATATTCATATGATTAACCTTCGTTCGCTTGAAGGAAAAACCTTTTTTGCCGGAATCATTGGCTTTACATTACCTTACTGGCTTCTGCTGGGATATGATTTGTATACGGATCAAACCGAAGAATTCTACAATGTAATTTCGCATATTCTACAGTTTGATCAAATAAATTATGCATCCATACATTTCAGCTATTATACTTTATGGGGAGTTATCACAATATTATGGATTGCATTTAGTATTCCTTATTTACGATTTGCATATAAAGACAAAGTACAAACTCGTATTTTATTACAAGTGATACTATCCATGGGAGTATGGATAAATATTCTTATGGTTTTACAACCATCTCATATTAAAGCATTACTTCCTTTAGCTATTATTCCGATGGTATTTATGGGAGGACATTTATTTTCACTTACTTTCAATAAATTTACCCGAATAACTTTTATTACGGTTCTTGTTATCTGGTTTGCATTGTGCTTATTTAATTTATGGATATATTTCTTCAACTTCTGACCGACTGGGGATATTTTGGTATGTTCTTATCTGCTTTTCTTGCCGGAACAATTTTACCATTCAGTTCTGAAGCAGTCCTACTTGCTTGTGTTGGCTTAGGACTCGACCCTATATGGTCTACCATTGCCACAACAGCAGGCAACGTTTTAGGTGGACTTACCTGCTATTGGATAGGCCATCTTGGAAAAATGGAATGGATAGAAAAATACCTTGGAGTAACTCCGAAACAAATGGAACGTGCTACCCGATTTATACATGGAAGGGGAGCATGGATGGCATTATTCTCTTTTTTGCCTGTAGTAGGAGATGCAATTTTAATTGTATTAGGATTGATGAGAGCTCATATTGGGATTGTTACTATTTCAATGAGCATCGGAAAGCTGGCTCGTTACGCTATATTAGTAGCAGCAACTCTTGGTATTATCAGCCTTTTCTAAAATAATTATTATATCAATTTTAATTTATGATAGAACTAGAACAAACTGCAGATGGAAGTTATACACTTTTCGTACCTGAACTAAACGAACATTATCATTCCGTAAAAGGGGCTTTGACGGAGTCTGAACATATATTTATCAACATGGGAATGAAACATCATCCCTCCTCTACACTGCGAATACTGGAAATCGGTTTCGGAACCGGGCTCAATGCATTTCTCACTCTGTTGGAAGCTGATAATTCAAAACGTCAAGTTCACTATACAACAATAGAACGCTACCCTGTAAGTAATGATATTGTACATCAACTTGCCTATCCAGAACAGATCTGCCCAAAACGTAGTAACGACTTCTATGCACTGCATAATTCAGCATGGAATACAGATATAAGCTTAACACCTTACTTTACTTTACATAAAGTAGAAGGAGATTTTACGAACTATAAATTCCAAGGAGCATTTGACCTCATCTACTTTGACGCTTTTGCCCCAGAAAAACAACCGGAAATGTGGAGCCAGGAACTATTCAACACCTTATATGCTTCTCTAAATTCTGGTGGTATTCTCACAACATACTGTGCTAAAGGAGTAATACGCCGAATGCTACAAACTGCGGGATTTACAGTAGAACGTCTTCCAGGCCCTCCAGGTGGAAAACGAGAAATATTGAGAGCTTCAAAATAAAAGATTTCCCTTCGTAGGGACACTCAGTAAATAATATAAAATTAGCCAACTAATTCATACACAATGTATTGCGAATTAGTTGGCTTTTTGTATCTTTAGATATTCCCCCGAAAATAAGGTTTGGCAGCCAAAACGGGGGAAATACCCCAAAAAAGATATGGCTAAGATACAAAATATTTCGGAAATACAGCCCACTTTGGGCTTTACAGAATTTGATGTTCTGGAAAAATATCGCAAGAGTTTTTATGAGAGTGAACTGGGCAGGCTTCACTCAGTTTTCCCGTTTGACCGTATGGCAAAAGCCATAGGCTTGTCGGAACAGCGTCTTGGACGCAGGAACATTTTTAGCCCTCTGGCAAAGATTGCCCTTATGGTCCTGAAAGCCTACACCGGATTCTCCGACAGACAGCTGGTGGAACATCTCAACGGCAACCTCCACTACCAGATATTCTGCGGAATCATGATAGATCCGGCCTTTCCCATAACCAACTACAAGATAGTCAGTGCCATCCGCAATGAGATAGCATCCCGTCTTGATATTGACTCCCTTCAGGAGATACTGGCCTCCCACTGGAAACCATATCTTGAGAACCTTCACGTGTGCATGACTGATGCCACGTGTTATGAAAGTCACATGCGTTTTCCTACAGATATGAAACTGCTTTGGGAAAGTATTGAATGGCTTTACAGGCATATCTGCCAGCATTGTATGGATCTTGGGATAAGGCGTCCCCGTAACAAATATGCGGATGTGTCAGAGTCCTATCTTTCATACTGCAAGAAAAGAAAGAGGAAGGCCTCAAGAACACGCATGCTCAAGCGCCGTATGATCAGACTCCTTGAAAAGCTCATCGTACAGAGGGATGAGATTCATAAGGAATACGGGAGATCACTCAGATATACACAGGATTATCAGAAACGCCTTTCCATAATCAGAAAGGTTCTTGTACAGGAGAAGGAACTGTTTGAAGGCAGGAAGGTCAATGACCGCATCGTCAGCATCGACCGTCATTACGTACGTCCTATCGTAAGAGGCAAGGAAACAAAGTCTGTTGAATTCGGTGCAAAGGTTAACAACATACAGATAGACGGTATATCGTTTATCGAACACCTCTCGTTCAAGTCATTCAATGAGGGAATACGACTGAAGGACTGTATCCGTATGCAACAGAAACTCATGAATGTCAGGGTTAGATGTGCGGCTGGAGATTCCATATATGCCAATAATGCAAATAGAAGGTTCTGTACAAAATATGGTATATCCACTTCCTTTGTACGCAAGGGAAGGGCGGCAAAGGATGAACCCTTGAGAAAGGTTCTCAGAAGTGAACTTTCAAAGCAGAGAGCTACCAGGCTTGAAGGAAGCTTCGGTACTCAAAAGCAACACTACTCACTCGCAAGAATAAAGGCCAGGAACAGGAAGACTGAAATCCTTTGGATTTTCTTCGGAATACATACGGCAAATGCCGTACTGATGATAGACAAGGTCACCAGCAGAACAGCTAAAGCGGCATGAGATGAATTTACAGACAGGAGCAGAAGAGGGCATCAGACTTCTTCCGGAACATCATGTCCAACAGATAGGATTATATGAAAAAACACAGAAAAAGGGCAATAATAATGGCATATAAAGTGATTATACTCTATCGACTTTATATGCATCTTACGTTTTAGGGACATTTACTGAATATCCCTAGATTTAACTATATATAAAACAGCCCTGTCATTCACTTTAAAAGCTGAATCTGACAGGGCTGTTTTATATATAGCTAACTATTAAAACCTTTCGTCCATTAAAAGAAGGAGAGTTTCACTCCATTCTTTTTCAGAATAGAGCAACAACCATAAGCAATAATTATAGAAAATTATTAGATACTTTTACTCTTTGCAGAGTTTGGCACAAAGCAAAATTACTCTCTGTAAACCAGATTATTCGAGTTCATACGTTGCATGTACTGCTGGATAAACGATTTTACTTGTGTTTCCATAGCCGAAGTGTGTCCTGAGCATGGTATCCTTCACATCATCTTTCAGTAAACGGTCGGTACGGTAACGATAAGCTTTCAGCACTTTCTCTCCATCGAACTGAATCATATAATCTCCCTTTACAAACTGATAGACATTTGTACCCATTACATTATTCACTGAGAATTTCTCAGCAGCCGGAGTCTGGAGCGCATCCTGCCCGAAACTGATATACGGGCGATCATAACCCAGCAATCCCAGTACAGTCGGCATAATATCTATCTGCTCGACAATCTTGTCCTCCATACCGCGAAGCTCCGGCATACCGGGAGCATAAAACAAGATAGGAACACTATACAAACCCAAGTCGGTCATATACTCTGGATATGTACCAAAGCTGGTATGATCGGCAGTTATCACAAACAATGTATTATTGAACCAAGGCTGACGGGAAGCTTTCTCAAAAAAGAGCTGCAAGGATGATCCGTGTAGCCGATACAACGCTGAAGCGGAGTTGGTCCGTCTGGAAACTTTCCTTCATAACATGCTGGTATTGCAAACGGATGATGTGAACTTGCCGTAAATACGGAAGTAACAAACGGCTGCTTAAATTCTGTCATCTTATCACAATAGTATTGCAGAAACTCTTCGTCCCAGATAGCCCATGTACCGTCGAAATCATCATCACCGTGATAGCGAGGATCTTCATTATACTCCGTACGTCCGTAATAATCAGTAAATCCTACTGAACGAGCAAAGGCCTGAAATCCCATCGAACCGTTCATAGCCCCATGGAAGAAAGCCGAATAATATCCTTTGTTCTTAGTCAGCTCACCTGCAATGCTGGATACATCGTTCAGCGAAGCCGGTGTAAGGAAGAACGGCTCAACAAAACTCGGTATGGACGACAAGACCGAAGGCATTCCCTCGATACTCTTTCGCCCGTTGGCATAAGTATATGTAAAACTCAGACTCTTTGTCAACAGTGAATCGATAAACGGTGTATAACCTTATATGTCCCGTTATCCAGATCAGGATTCAGCTTGCCTACAAATTCTTTCGTAAAGCTTTCCCAAATAATCACAACCACATTCATCGGCTTGAACTGTACTGAATCGGCAGGAACATGTACCGGAGAATATACGGCAAGTGCTTCACTTTCGGCATATAGTCGGGAACAATAAAAGCCTTTTTCCCGAGTGTACGGAAAATAGAAAACGGTGTATTCAGCACCACCCCCGCATCCAGCGGCCGGTCGACATACTGATTGGCATTACTAATGGTAATCGGACGTGTAGCAGTTGTCATACCTCCACGCATACCAAATACTGTAAACAGTATGGCAACCAGCAAAGTAACGGTCTGTATCAGATAATATTGCCACTTGCTATATACCGGAATATTCCGTGGTGCCCGATACAATTTATAAATAGCATAACAGAACACTGCCGCCAATACCACCAGATACCAGTGCGAAATAAACTCATCCATGAAGATAGAAGCCAGATTACCCCCACCCTCATTGCTAAATTCCTGAAAGACACTCATGGTAGTACGCCGTCCGGAAAAACGGAAATACACACAGTCTACCAGATTCGATATCAGGAAAAAGCCATTGACTACCGTAAAAATCCAGCGGACAACCTTATAAAAGGTAGCATTCTCTTTCCAATGAAACGGCAGCAGAAACAATAAAATAAACAAGGCATTGCTATACAAAATGGCCGTCGTATCAAAAATAATACCTGCTCCGAACATATTCAGCGCATATTCTCCTGTCAAGTTCTCACTGAACAGACGGAAATTCTCAAGCAAAAAAGTCAAACGGCAAAGCGAATAACACACATAGATAATGAACAAATTCCATATCAAGGAAAAGACATTCGAAAACAATTCTTTTTTCATTGCCAATGTTTTTGGAGGTTAAGAGCGACAAAGTTAACGATTATTTTCCAAACCCTCTCAAGACCTTATTTTAAAATAACTTTTCTGTAAAACAGAACACAATATAAGAAATTTAAAGTACCATTTTCTATCTTTGTAACCGAATAACAATCTGTTACAACATGAAAAAGAAAACTATCATCCGACTTAGCATCACATTGATTGTCATCGCGGCACTCGCACTGTGGATCAATTCACGCTGGAGCGCATGGTTCCACAACGAAGCAGAACTTCCTTATGCACCGCAGTCAGAACCCGGACGAGTACTACTCACTTTCGGCGATGAAAACGAACTGTCGCGCAATATCAGCTGGCAGTACGACTCTATAGTCGTACCGTCGCATGTCGATTGGTAGATACACTTTCGAAAGATACCATACAAATCGATGTACAAGGAGAAATTTTCCAGTCACGTAGCGGAAGGCAGCATACTACGTTGCCAAACTCCGTACCTTACAACCTGACCGCTATTATACTTACCGCGTTTGTAATGAAGGCAAGACCTCATCCTGGTATAGCTTCCGTACATACAATCAGTCTACCCGCAACGATTATTCATTCATGTATGTAGGCGATGTGCAAGACAGCATCAACGGGAAAGCAAACCATTTTTCCGTGAAGCATTGCAACGTCATCCCGATACAGAGTTTTTTGTGTTCGGAGGCGATCTGACCGAACGTCCAACTGAACAACGCTGGGAAGAAACATATCGCGGGCTGGATTCCATCGGACAACAATACCCTGTCATCACCGTTACAGGAAACCACGAATACCTGAAATACATCATTCGCAAACTGGAACGCCGCTTCTCACTGGTATTTTCATACTATCTCGACTCAATGGTAGGCGAAAATCAAGTATATACTCTGAAGTATAACGACATGCAAATCTTCTGTCTCGACAGTAACCGCGAGTTCTTCTACCTGTGGACTCAGAAAAAATGGTTAGAAGAACAGCTCAAGAAAAGCAATGCACGATGGAAGATCGTCGTACTTCATCATCCGCTATACTCCATTAAAGGCAGTATGAACAACCTGTTTCAACGTACCATGTTCAACCCGCTGGTTGAGGAATATGGAGTCGATCTCGTACTGCAAGGACACGAACACGCTTATGCCCGTATGACTGCCCACGGTGAAAATGGAGAAGCCAAGCACCTGTTTATACAGTCAGTCACTGCTCACCCAAAAACTACTACATTGAGTTCGACAAGCGGTTCGACAAGTTCGGAACAGGTAGCCGTTACTATCAGCAAATCCGTGTACATGGCGACACCCTCACCATGAACGCCTACGATGCCACGACCAACGACTTATACGATGCTGTCGATATAATAAAAGATAAAACCGGAAAATCCCGACTGGAAGACCGTGGAAAAGAGATTCCCGAAGCACTGATATTCCATTCCAACGGCGGAAAAAAAGAAGAAGCTTCCAGAAGCGAATCGATGAATACAAACAGCGGAAAGGTATCCAATAAATATAAGATGAAAAAAGGATTTATGACTTTTGAAATGTCATAAATCCTTTTTCCATATCGTATTAAGCAATTATCCTTTCTTTTGATTTTTCAGTTTCAGTTGAAGCAGAATCCCTACCAGCGTAATAGCAATCATGAACCACCAAAAGCGGATATATCCAGTATAATCCATAGAATAAGCTACCATAAGCCCTGCGATGTCAACCATCAAATCAATCAGCTCACTCCGCAGATTGCCCGTTATACACAAGAAAGACTTTTCCTTTCTGTACAATTGTATAGCATAAATCACATGCATTATAAACAGCCCAATGATTAAGACAGAAACCGTATAAAGAGCCAGTCCTTAGATCCGTAGCAGGCAATATCGCGACAAATAATAATATAAGCCTTGATGTATCAGAACCTAAACGTAAATTTTTAAAAGCCATACTTACTCTATTTTTTAGTTTACCATGTAATCCAGTCACATTATCTGCCAAGCAGATAAAATCTTACCGCATTACAGAAATGCTTGAACGAAAGTTCCAGTTTCCTGCCAAACTTATGGTCACGCCAGCTTCCGTACACCCGATGTTCCCCAAAAGCATCCGGACTATGCTTGAAGCGGCTTCTTGGCGACAACCAATGAGTAGGATATATATGTATACCATCCAAATGCTGTTCCTCCTCCTTGCAGACATATCCCCTACGTTCCGCAACACTTCGCATGATATACGGAGAAATCGTCTGGTCCAGCGAACCGTCAGGACGGATAAAGTCCCGTTCCTGATAATACTCAAAGACCTCCTTACAGAAATCATTTCCCTTTGAACCGATAAAGAACGCGGCCTGAATACCATAATCGGTTTCTCCTTCTTCCCACCGCTCATTAAACGTAGCACATCCGGTTTCAGGAATAAACCGGTCGAAACGCTTACGCAGATAAATATCACTGTCCATATACACGCCACCTTCTTTATATACAGCATAAAAACGGACTACATCTGCCGCAAATGCCCATTTCCTGACCGACAGCGCCTGGTCTATATATTTACAACCGATAGCCTTTGCATCCTCGTACGTCCAGACACGTACCTTATAATCAGGAAGAACACGCTTCCAGCTTGCCAGACAAATCTTGATTTCCAGCGGATAAGGATCCTTGCTGAACCAGCATAAATGAATAATTTTCGGGGGCATGATATCTACGAATTTTGAGTGTTCCACGACATTTTCAACCATTCTTCTTTTGTCCGTTTCCATCGGTTATGACTCCACAGCCAATACGCAGGAGCTTCCTTTATCTGTTGCTCCAGATGCTCCGAGTACATATCCGTCAGCTGATACTCAGGTAATTCGGCAGGATGCAAGGTCAGCAGTTCGAAAGAAGCATGATAGTATCCGCGCTTTACCCGTGTTACTTTCAGGTAGTAAACGGCAGCATCCAGCCGGCGCCCTATGCGTTCCGTTCCTTGAAAGAAAGCAGTGTCCCGATGCAAAAACTTGTCCAGTGGCTCATCCCTTCCCATCCAGCGCCTGGTCGGAAATAAAGCCTATCATCACTTTCTTTTCTCCTCTGCTGAGTGTAACCAGCCGGCGTAACGTCTCCTTCATCGGAATGGACTCACCACCAAACTGTCCGCGAAGGCGGAGATATAACTTATCGAACGCCTTATTATATAAAGGATGATAAATCTGTCCGCAATGAATTTCAGGAAACCAGTATTGCAGAGAAGCTACATACTCCCAGTTGCAATAATGTCCCAGACATACGAAGCAACATTTTTCCCAGCCTTATCCAACTCCGCGCGTACCTCATCCAGTCCGCTGAAAGTCATACGCTTCATCATCTGCTTTTTCGACATGGAAAACAATTTGATGGTTTCTACCACATAATCGCAGAAAAAATGATAGAACTCCTTTTCTATCTTCAGAATCTCCTTTTCACTTTTTTCCGGAAACGAACCGGCAATGTTGCGGTGTACAATATCCCGGCGATATTTCAAGCCATAGAATAACGGTACAAACAGCAGGTCGGATATGAAATAGAGTACCCTCAATGGCAGCAAAGAGAGCAGATACCAGAAGAAAAAATCAGATAATATATGAATTTCATTGAATTGCCATGTTTCAGTTAAAGTGCAAATTTATAAAATAATATGCAAAAGCACCTGCTTTATATAAAATAAAACAATAAATTACACTATCTTTGTGCACTATATTATAACAGAAATTTTTCCTGCATGAAAGAATTTTTCCAAATGATGCGGCGGTTCATTTCGCCCTACAAAAAGTATGTTGTCGGAGCAATAGGTCTTAATCTGCTGTCGGCAATATTCAATGTCTTCTCTTTTTCACTTCTTATACCGATTCTGAACATCCTGTTCAAGACTGGAGAGTCAGAAAAAGTATATCATTTTATGGAATGGGGAAGCGGAGAACTGAAAGACGTTGCCGTAAATAATTTCTATTATTACGTATCCGAATTGATAGAAATATTCGGCTGCCACTACTTTACTTTGGCTGGGACTTTTCCTTGCAGGAATGACCCTGCTGAAAACCGCATGCTATTTCGGTTCTACAGCCATCATGATTCCGCTTCGTACCGGTGTAGTACGCGATATCCGCATCATGGTTTATTCAAAGGTAATGTACCTCCCACTCAGCTTCCTATCTGACGAACGAAAAGGTGACATCATCGCCCGTATGAGCGGCGACGTTGGCGAAATAGAAAACTCCATCACCAGCTCACTCGACATGCTGTTGAAAAACCCGATTCTTATCATCTCTTATTTCGCCACCCTGATTGTAACCAGCTGGCAACTTACCCTGTTTACCATCATCGTGCTGCCAGTTATGGGATGGATCATGGGACGTGTAGGACGCAAACTGAAACGCCAGTCGCTCGAAGCCCAGAACAAATGGAGCGAAACCATGTCGCAGTTGGAAGAAACATTAGGCGGTATGCGTATCATCAAGGCATTTATCGCAGAAGAAAAAATGATAAACCGCTTCGTGAAGTGCAGTAATGAATATCGTAGTGCAACCAATCGCGTAGCCATGCGCCAGAGTCTTGCCCACCCGATGAGCGAGTTCTTGGGAACCGTACTCATCGTACTTGTACTTTGGTTTGGTGGTTCACTGATTCTAAGTGCTAACTCTACCATCAACGCTTCTACCTTCATTTTCTATATGGTGATACTTTACAGCATCATCAACCCGTTGAAAGATTTCTCCAAGGCAAGTTACAATATCCCGAAGGGGCTCGCTTCAATGGAACGTGTAGACAAGATTCTGAAAGCTCCAAACAACATTACAGAACGTACCGATGCCGAACATATCAGCGAAATGAAAGAAGGACTGGAATTCCGCAATATTTCGTTCAGCTACGGCACGCATGAAGTACTCCACGACGTCAGCCTGAAAGTACGCAAAGGACAGACTATTGCATTGGTAGGACAAAGTGGTTCAGGAAAGTCAACACTAGTCGATTTAGTTCCCCGCTTTCACGATGTGCAGGCTGGTGAAATTCTGATAGACGGAAAAAATATTAAAGATCTGGTAGTAAAAGACCTCCGCGGACTGATAGGTAATGTAAATCAGGAAGCCATCCTGTTCAACGACAGTTTCTTCAACAACATTGCTTTCGGTGTAGACAATGCCACCATGGAACAAGTTGTTGCCGCTGCCAAGATAGCCAATGCCCACGATTTCATTATGGAAAGTGGAAAAGGCTACGACACCAACATTGGCGACCGCGGCTGCCGCCTTTCAGGAGGACAGCGTCAACGTATCTCGATAGCCCGTGCCATCTTGAAAAACCCGGCCATCTTGATTCTGGACGAAGCTACTTCTGCCCTTGATACAGAAAGTGAACGCCTGGTACAGGAGGCTTTGGAACGTTTGATGAAGACCCGCACTACTATTGCTATCGCACATCGCTTGTCGACTATCAAGAATGCCGACTGCATTTATGTACTCTATGAAGGCCGTATCGTAGAAAGCGGCAGACACGAAGAGCTGCTCCAGAAAAACGGTTACTATAAACGTTTGAACGATATGCAGGCTCTGTAGATTCTGACCATACCAAACGTATAATATAACCAAAAGGTCTTGTACAAAAAAGAAAAAAGATGAGGATGTTTTTAGAAAAATATCCTATAAAAGAGAAATATTTATCTTTTACAGCCCACAGTAACACTCATTTAAAGTTTACCTTTTGCAATACATTTATTTAAATACCATTTGCCAAGTAAAGGAGAAAATTTATAATAACGAAATAATTTTCTTTTCCGACGCGACAACATTTTTTTTAAATCTGGATATTGCTTTAACTTAGCTAGCAATGCTGGCATTAACAAATCAATCCTCTCTAGCTTTCTAAACATTATCTCTACCCAAAAATTATTAATTTCTAAAAAAGTAAACTCTTTTTCTACCTCAGAAAAAACTTGCTTACTTTCTAAGAAATCTTTTATCCATAAAGGAAATCTTTTAAATTCCTCATACTTTTTATCAGTTAATGAAGAGATATGAGACATTGCATCCACATGCCTATTGTACAATAAAATAGGTTTATCTAAAAAACAACTTTATGAGCATATAAAAAAAGTTGTGACATTAATATAGCATCTTCTCCATATGAAATATCAGGAACTAATATAATAGAATTTTCTAAATATAAACTCCTTTTCTGAAAGTTACTCCAAACTGACCAGAATACTAAATTGGAAAATGAATATTTCAAGCATTGAATTCCTGTTATTTCCTTAAAATCAGTAAAAGGAGCTAATTCATTTTTTTTCTTATCCTTCGGATACGCAAAAATAAATCTAGCATTCACTATATCAGCTCCGCTACTCTCGGCTCTACAGACTAAAGATTCTATAGCATCTTTTAATAAACAATCATCACTATCAAGATGTTGTATATATTTTCCAGAAGCAATATCTACTCCAGTTCTTCTAGCCGAAGGTAAACCCTTATTTTTTGGTATATATAAATTATACGAGTGTCTAATTTTCTATATTTATTAATAATATCTTCACTTCGATCTGTACTTCCATCATTTACAATAATAATTTCAAGTTCTTTATAAGTTTGTTGAACAACACTCCAAAGACATGAATCCAGAAATGACTCAGTATTATAAACAGGTATAATCACAGAAACTAATGGGTTAGAGGTAGTCATAAAAATGATAAAAGAAAGAAGTTATTATAAATATATGTTTTAATATACAAATGTACTAATTTCAAAGAACAAATATAATTTATTTTTATATTTTTGCTTAATATGATTAAATCCAACAGATCATGAAAATTGTATTCATTTCCCATCTAGCACATTCTCAAGGAGGAGCTCAAGGAGTTCTTGTAGATTTAATAAAAGGGTTAAAACAATACTATCCTGAATACCAAATATATATTATCTTTCCTAAAAAAGGGGACTTAATTGATATATGCTCTCCATACATCAATGGCTACAAAATAATTAAACAACCATGGTGGATCATACCAGGAAAAAAAATCAAATGCCATACAGCAATAGGACGTTTTTTCCGTATAGTGAAATATGCTATAAAAACTTTACAATATCTTCGAAAAATACAGCCAGATTTTGTCATTACTAATACTTTAGCATCTCCAACAGCTGCTTTAGCCGCTTATTGGGGTAAATTTAAACATATCTGGTTTATTCACGAAATACCAACACTGTCTACAGATTGTACATTTTTATATCGAGAAAAATATATATGCAAATATATAGAGAATTCTTCTATCAAGATATTATCTGTTTCTGAAGCTATTTCAACATACTATAGTCGTTATTTAACAGACAAAACTAAAATAGAACGTATACATTATGCTATTGAAATACCTAGTATAACTTCCACCCCAAATCACATTTATACCCTAATAATGGTAGGTTCTTTTAATGAAAATAAAGGACAGAAAGAAGCTGTATATGCTAGTAATATTGTTAAGAATAAGTATCAAATACCATTTCAATTATTATTAGTAGGTGCCAATAAAGATAAATATACCCATGAAGTAAAAGAAATTATTAAACAAGAAGGACTTACTCAACAAATTAAAGTAATAGACTTTACTTCTTCAATAATAGACTATTACCAACAGGCAGACGTACTAATTACCTGTTCCGCTTCTGAAGGATTACCAAGAGTGATTATTGAGGCACAAAAATTAGGAATACCCGTTATTGCTACTTCTATTCAACCTAACAAAGAACTAATCGAATCAGGATATAATGGATTATTATACCAAAGAGGAAGCTATAGCGAGTTAGCCCAACATATTATTGAATTAAGTGATAAACAAAAACGAAAAAAAATGAGTGAATATGCAGTAAATCGCATAAAAGATCTTTATACTATGAAAGGTTTCATTACAGAATTCACAAAAACAATTGATAAATATGAATAAAGTTCTTTTTTACCATTTAGAATTTCCTGCAGGAGGTACAGAAAAAGTAACTATCAACATAGCTAAATTTCTTAGTAATAAAAACTATGAGATTCATGTTATGACTTCAAATAAAACGCAAGATAAAAATTTTCCATATATTAAAAATATTATAGAAATTCCTAACCAGAAATCTGCCTTTGACGAATCTTCAGCTGAAAACTTTTTAATTGAGTATTTACAACAAAAAGAGATTGATATATTTGTACTTCCTGCAAGACTAGCACCTGATTTATGCTCACAAATAAAAAAAAGGACAAAGTGTAAAATCGTTTTTTTGCCTACATAGTATGCCTTTATGGGAAGTAAAAAGTTTATTATGTAGTAAAAAAGAAAGGAGTAGACGCAATTTATACAAAAGAATACATTGGTATACAACAACTTACATAAAAGGATATTGGTTTAATTCTTACAATAGAAGATTTATAGCTCCATATCGAGAGACTTATAATAATGTAGATGTATTTGTTACTCTATGTACTGACTACAGAAATAAATTAAAAAAAATCCTACACTGCTCAGGTAAAAAAATCGAAATAATATCAAACTCTGAAGAGAGACCTTCTCAAGTAAATTTAAATAAAAGAAGCAAATTATATATTCAGGTAGATTGAGTTTCTTTGACAAAAGAGTAGACAGATTATTAGCTATATGGGAAAAATGCCAAGATTCACTAAAAGATTGGGAGCTTATCATTATTGGAGAAGGAGAAGAAAGAACAAATTTAGAGAATCTAGCAAAAAAATGAATTTACAGAGATTAGTTTTTGCAGGCTATATTTCAAACATGGAACCTTATTACCAAAATGCCTCTATTATTTGTCTTACCTCAAATTTTGAAGGATGGCCACTTTGCCTTACAGAAGCATTATCATATGGAGTTATACCTATATCCTTTAATTGTAGTGAGGGAGTAAAAACAATATTAGCATCAGAAGACAAACCTATTGGAATTCTCATTCCACCTAACAATCTCAATCTATTTGCAAAAGAGCTAATAAACTTAGCTAATAACAAAAATAAAATGGAGGAAATGAGGCAGAATATTATTCATAGATCTAACCTTTATACATCCGACATCATTGGAGATAAATGGTTTACCTTATTTAATAGACTACAAAAGTAATAATTATAAAACCTTCAGCCTATCACGCTTTATAGTAACCAGCCACGGGCAAATGAATCTTAAATAATTATTCAAATGGAAAAGTCTCAAATCGGAGGCTTTTCTCCTAGACGCTCACTTAAATACCTGCTAAGTTCTATTCTTTTGTCCGCATCATTTACTTTCTTTATTTTACGGCATATCATGCCATGTGCTAGCCTACGTTTATACTTCTTCATTCCAGGGAAAGTTTTTTCCATCAAAAAAGTGTATCAATATCTTCTTTTATACGATTTCCAGACTTAACTCCCTCTACACTAACTTTTGCTGTATGCTGACGAAATTTATTCAACTCTGCATAAACTTCTATCATATCTCCTTGTAACAGCATCTGGAACCAGAAATACCAGTCGCCACTATATCTCATACTTAAAAAAGAGGAATCTGATAATTTAATAGCATAAGAACGACGAAACAGTACTCCGCTAGCATTAGCAACACAACAATTCCAATACATATTATGCTCCGCATAAGCCTTCCCTGAAAATCTGCAAGCTGATACAGTCGGCTTATTCTTCCCCCAGTAATTGGCTTCCTGTGGCAATATACTGCCATTCTCATCTATATATTTTGAAGCAGTCATACATACAGATATATTGGAATATTTCTGCACCTGCCCCACACAAGTTTCCAAAAATGTAAACTCGCACAAATCATCGGCTTCTGCTATCCAGATCCATTCGCCTTTTGCCAGCAGAATCCCTTTCATCCATTGTTTGAAGGGACTTCCTGTGTTTTGCTCATTTACAATAAAATGAGAAACATGAGGATTGTTCTTATATTTGTCAAGAATCTCTAAACTGTTGTCTGTAGAAGCGTCATCCAAAAGTATAAGTTCAAAGTCTTGAAAAGTCTGATTCAAGATTGATGACAAGCGCGCATCCAAATAACGTGCGTAATTATAATTAGGAACGACAACACTAACCAATGGAGCTTTTTCATTCATAAACACAAAATTCTATGTTTCAACAGCAAAGTTACTACAAAAAAGTGAAATGCGGAAAGATATAGTGATAGAATTGAGTTACAAGGGTTTTGGTTGAAGTGGCGATAATCCGTGAAGCCATTACAATCCCTGCCGAAGCCAAATCCTGACGCCGCTACGTTACTTGTTCGTAACCATGCCCGAAAATGCGACAAACGGGTACGAATAGCGAAACAAGGCTCTAAGGAATAGTGAGTTATCCATAACTCATGCGAAAAATCAGGTTACGGAAAAAGATTGCGCCGTTCCTCCCCGTTTTGCGTACCAACACCGGACTCTTCACCAACTAATTTTGAAACCCAAAAATTAAGGACAATGAAGAGTACATTTTCAGTAATCTACTACCTCAAGCGTCAGGTAGTGAAAAAGGACGGGACAGTTCCCGTCATGGGACGCATCACGGTGGACGGCAGCCAGACACAGTTCAGCTGCAAACTGACTGTCGATCCGAAACTGTGGGACACCAAAGGTGGACGTGTCACGGGCAGAAGCACGGCGGCACTCGAAACGAACCGTATGCTTGACAAGATGCGGGTACGCATCAACAGGCATTATCAGGAAATCATGGAGCGTGACAACTTCGTCACGGCGGAGAAGGTGAAGAACGCCTTTCTCGGACTGGAACACCGCTACCACACGCTGATGCAGGTGTTCCGCCAGCACAACGAGGACTACGAGAAGCAGGTGGAGGCAGGCATGAAAGCCAAAGGCACGCTGCTGAAGTACCGCACCGTTTACAAGCACATGCAAGAGTTCCTCGACATCCGCTACCATGTGAAGGACATCGCCCTAAAAGAGCTTACCCCGGCTTTCATCTCCGACTTCGAGATGTTCCTGCGCACGGACAAGCACTGCTGCACCAATACCGTGTGGCTGTACGTCTGCCCGTTACGGACGATGGTATTCATCGCCATCAACAACGAGTGGCTGACGCGCGACCCGTTCCGCGAGTATGAAATCAAGAAGGAGGAAACAACACGCAGTTTCCTGACCAAAGATGAGATCCGCCTGCTGATGGAGGGGAAACTGAAAAACGCCAAACAGGAATTGTACCGCGACCTCTACCTGTTCTGCGCCTTCACGGGGCTGTCGTTCGCGGATATGCGCAACCTTACGGAAGAGAATATCCGCACCTACTTCGACGAACACGAGTGGATAAACATCAACCGCCAGAAAACGGGCGTGGTGTCCAACATCCGCCTGCTCGACATCGCCAACCGCATAATCGGCAAATACCGGGGACTGTGCGGGGACGGCAGGATATTTCCCGTTCCGCATTATAACACGTGCCTTGCCGGTATCCGTGCCGTCGCCAAGCGTTGCGGCATCACCAAGCATATCACGTGGCATCAGAGCCGCCACACGGCAGCCACGACGATATTCCTCTCCAACGGTGTTCCCATCGAAACGGTCAGCTCCATGCTCGGACACAAGAGCATAAAGACGACGCAGATTTACGCAAAGATAACCAAAGAGAAGCTCAATCAGGACATGGAGAACCTTGCCGCAAGATTGAACGGCGTCGAGGAATTTGCAGGTTGCACCATCTAAAAAGAAAAGCCATGAAACGTGACACAATCATCATCGAGGACAAGGCAGTCAGCGTAACCGGTAACGACGTGTGGATGACCGCCACCGAAATAGCCGGATTGTTCCATACGACCGTCCCGGCAGTGAACGCCGCCATCAGAGCCGTCCGCAAGTCGGACGTGCTGAACGACTACGAGGTGTGCCGCTACATGCAGCTTGAAAACGGGCTGCACGCGGACGTGTACGCCCTTGAAATCATCATCCCGGTCGCTTTCAGGGTGAATACCTACAACACCCACCTGTTCCGCACATGCTGGTGGGAAAGGCACTCTCACAAGAGAAACGGCAGACATACGTGATGTTCATACAGAACGGAAAAGCCGGGTATTGCTGATTGCACATACCCCATAAGACAAGTAAACGGGTAGCACCACAAAAGGTGTCACCCGTTTACTTTTTCATGAAACCGCCTCACTCCAGCGGCTTGCGGTAGTTCGCTTCCAGTACCCCGCGCAGCCCCGTTTCCGGGTAAAGCACCTTCCCTCCCAAAAGTATGAAGGGCAACACGCGGTTGTTGCGGTATTCCTGCAAGGTGCGCCGGCTCACACGGAGCAGTTCCGACACCTCGCCGTCCGTCAGGTAACGTTCCCCGTCCAGCGGAGGACGGTAGCTTTCCAGAAATGCGGACAGCCATTTCGAGCCTTTGCGCATATCCTGCACCACAGAGGCTATCGGCTCGTCTTCCATCGTAAAAACATCGTTGTTCTCGTTCATCATAACTTCGGATTCAGTGGGTGAATAAATCAAATCATCTGCCGTGCGGATAGAGCGTGCCGACAAGCGGTATCAGCCGCTTCACCTCCTCTGGCTTGTAATAGAACCTGCGGTTTATCTGCGAGTAGCCGATAAGCCGCCTGTCACGCAGCGTCTGCAACGTGCGCGGGCTTATTCTCAACTGCCCGCAGACCTCCTCGCCCGTGAGCCATCTTTCCATGCGCCCCGTGTCGCTTTTGCGCCTCAGGGCGGCGACCTTCTCCGAGAGTGCGCCGAATGCCGCCACCATCATCTCGAAAGTCTTTTTCTCGATAGATACTATTTCCATATTCATGTCATTTAGAGTTTGCCGCAAAGGTAACGAAACGGCATACAAGACGTATCGTTTTCCGCTGAAAGGCTGCCTGTTGCGCCGTTTGACCGGGTTACGGAGCCATCTTCCGCAAAAATCTTACGTGAGTCACGTAGTGAGTTGTTAAAGCCCCTTTTGTTTATTGCCGAATTTTGTCGCAGAAACAAAAAGAAAGGACTGAACATGAAAGTGATAACAATGGAAAGTTCCGCCTACAAGGAGATGATGGCGCAGATTGCGAACATCGCAGGGTACATCCGCGAGGCAAGGGACGAGAAGAAACGGAAGCGGGAAACCGAAGACAAGCTGCTTGACACGGCACAGGCGGCGAAGATGCTCAACGTGAGCAAGCGCACCATGCAGCGTATGCGCACCGACCACCGTATCGAGTATGTGGTGGTACGCGGAAGCTGCCGCTACCGCCTTTCCGAGATACTGCGGCTATTGGAGGACAACACAGTAAGGAACGAGGAAGGGACAATAGACACCCTGTTCCACAACCACACGCTGCGCACGGGCGGCAAACCAAAAGGAAGGAGGACATAGGTCATGGAACTGCTCACACGAAACAACTTCGAGGGCTGGATGCAGAAGCTGATGGAACGGCTCGACCGTCAGGACGAACTGCTGCTGGCGATGAAGGCTGAGGGGAAACAGCCCACTATCACGGAAAGCATCCGCCTTTTCGACAATCAGGATTTGTGCATGTTGCTCCAGATAAGCAAACGCACCCTCCAAGCTACCGCAGCGTAGGCGCATTGCCCTACAAGACGCTGGGCAAGAAGACCTATTACAGCGAGGAGGACGTGCTGACATTCCTTTCCAACCATATCAAGGACTTCAAAAAGGAAGATATAGCCTTCTACAAGGCTCGTATCCATAATTTCTTTCATAAATAACCCATTAAAACATTTTTCAGATGGCAAAGAAAAAAGACGAAAAGGACGTGCTGGTAGTCCGTGACGAGAAGACAGGCGAGATCAGCGTGGTAGCCGGGCTGAACGCGGACGGCACACCCAAGCGCACCCCCGCAAAAGCGGAGAACGCGCAGAGTTTCCTGCAATTCGACCGACATGGCGACGTGCTGGACAACTTCTTCAAGAACTTCTTCCGGCAGTGCAAGGAACCCAGCCGCTTCGGTTTCTACCGCATTGCGGCAGACCAAGCTGAAAATCTCTTAGAGGTGATGAAGCAACTGCTGAAAGACCCCGAAGCGAACAAGGAGCTGCTCGCCCCTCACAAGGTGGACACCTCCGACTATGAGAAGAAGGTGCAGGAAGAGATGGCAGCACAACAGACAGAGAAACAAGAACCTCAAAAACAGGAGAACATGGAACAACGGAAAGAACAGCAACAGGACAAATCCGAACAGATGCAGGGCAAACGTGGCTACCAGCCATCGACGAGAGTAAAATCAACTGGCAGGAGCTGGAGGACAGATGGGGCGTAAAGCGGGACAACCTTGAAAAGTCCGGCGACCTTACGAAGATGCTCAACTATGGCAAGTCCGACTTGGTAAAGGTCAAACCGACCTTCGGCGGCGAATCATTCGAGCTGGACGCCCGCCTCTCCTTCAAGAAGGACGGTGAGGGAAACATCAGCCTCGTGCCGCACTTCATCCGCAAGGAGCAGAAGCTGGATGAGTACAAGGAACACAAATTCTCCGACAATGACCGGAAGAACCTCCGCGAAACGGGCAATCTCGGTAGGGTCGTGGACATTGTGGACAGGGAAACGGGCGAGATCATCCCCTCCTACATCAGCATCGACCGCAAGACGAATGAAATCACGGACATTCCGGCAAGCAGGGTGCGCATCCCGGAGCGCATCGGCAAGACGGAAATCACCACGCAGGAGCGGGACATGCTCCGCGCCGGACTGCCCGTACGCGACAAGCTCATCGAGCGCAACGACGGCAGAAAGTTCGTCACCACCCTGCAAGTGAACGTGGAGCAGCGCGGCGTGGAGTTCGTGCCGGGAACCGGCAAGTCGCCCCGTACCGCACAGACACAGGAAACCAAAGGCGACACATCGAAAAGTCAGGCGCAGGGCGGGGAAAATGCCGCACAGACCAAGAAGGAGCAACGCCGCAACACGTGGACGAACGAGGACGGCAGCATCCGCCCCATCAGCAAATGGAGCGGCGTGAGCTTCACCGACCAGCAGAAAGCCGACTATGTGGCGGGTAAAGCCGTGAAGCTGGAGAACGTGACCGACAAGCAGGGCTTCCATGCCACGATGTATATCAAGTTCAACCCGGAGAAGGGACGCCCGTACCGCTACGACACGAACCCTGACAATGCACAGCAGGTTGCTCCGTCCAACGAGAGCCGCACGCAGGTGGCGGTGAACAACGATGGCAAGACCAACGAGGCTACAAAGAATCTGAGAGAGCCGTTGCAGAAAGGTCAGACCAACCCGAAGGACGCCCGCCAGCAACAGCAGCAGGAGAAGCCGCAGAAGAAAACGGGCAAGGGCATGAAAATGTAATCCCGTGTCCGCCACTGAATCCAAAATAAAATCCAAAGTATCAACAAAAAAGAAGAAGACATGAAGACAATCATTGCAGAAAAGCCCTCCGTGGCACGTGAAATCGCCCGCATCGTGGGCGCGACAAAGAGAGAGGAAGGATATTTCGAGGGAGGCGGTTATGCCGTGACATGGGCATTCGGACACCTCGTTCAGCTTGCCATGCCCGACGGCTACGGCGTGCGCGGATTTGTCCGTGACAACCTCCCGATTATTCCCGACACATTCACGCTCGTCCCCCGTCAGGTCAGGACGGAGAAAGGTTACAAGCCCGACAGCGGCGTGGTGTCGCAGATAAAAGTCATCAAAAGACTGTTCGACACAAGCGAACATATCATCGTGGCGACCGATGCCGGACGCGAGGGAGAGCTTATCTTCCGCTACCTCTACCACTATACGGGTTGCACCACTCCTTTCGTGCGCCTGTGGATCAGCTCTCTCACCGACAAAGCTATCCGCGAGGGACTGCGGAAACTCGAAGACGGCAGCAAATACGACAACCTCTACCTCGCCGCCAAAGCGCGGAGCGAATCCGACTGGCTCGTGGGCATCAACGGCACACAGGCGTTATCCATCGCCGCCGGACACGGCACGTATTCCGTGGGGCGGGTGCAGACACCAACGTTGGCTATGGTATGTGAACGCTACTGGGAGAACCGCCGCTTTACGTCCGAAGCATTCTGGCAGCTCCATATCGCAACGGACGGTTGCGACGGCGAAGTCGTGAAATTCTCATCCTCCGAGAAATGGAAAGAGAAAGAACCGGCGATGGAACTATATAATAAGGTAAAGGCGGCAGGTTGCGCCACTGTCACGAAAGCCGAGCGCAAGGAGAAGACGGAGGAAACTCCCTTGCTCTACGACCTGACCACGCTCCAGAAAGAAGCCAACGCCAAGCACGGCTTCACGGCGGAACAGACGCTTGAAATCGCGCAGAAACTCTACGAAAAGAAGTTGATAACCTATCCGAGAACGGGAAGCCGCTACATCCCCGAAGACGTGTTTGCCGAAATTCCCAAACTGCTCGCTTTCATCGGCACACAGCCCGAATGGAAAGACAAGGTGCGGGCAAAAGCCGCCCCGACACGCCGCAGCGTGGACGACGGCAAGGTGACAGACCACCATGCCCTGCTCGTCACGGGTGAGAAACCGCTCTTCCTCTCCAAAGAGGACAATACCATCTATCAGATGATTGCCGGGCGCATGGTCGAGGCATTCTCTGAGAAATGCGTCAAGGATGTGACCACTGTCACGGCGGAATGTGCCGGAGTGGAGTTTACCGTAAAAGGCAGCGTCGTGAAGCAAACCGGATGGCGTGCCGTCTATGGCGAGGAAAAAGAGGAAATTACCATCCCCGGCTGGCAGGAAGGCGACACGCTGACACCGAAAGGCTCGTCCATTACCGAAGGAAAGACCAAACCCAAGCCGCTGCATACCGAAGCCACCCTGCTCTCGGCAATGGAAACGGCGGGCAAGGAAATTGAGGACGACGCACTGCGGCAGGCGATGAAGGACTGTGGCATCGGTACTCCCGCCACACGCGCCTCCATCATCGAAACGCTTTTCAAGCGCGGTTACATGGAACGCTGCAAGAAGTCGCTTGTTCCCACCGAAAAAGGACTTGCCCTCAATTCCGTCGTCAAGACGATGCGCATCGCCGATGTTGCCATGACGGGCGAATGGGAAAAGGAGCTGGCGCGTATCGAGCGCGGGGAACTGTCCGACGACACCTTCCGCAAGGAGATAGAGGCGTACACACGTGAGATAACCTCCGAACTGATCTCGTGCGACAAGCTCTTCGGCAGCCGTGACTCCGGCTGCGCGTGTCCCAAGTGTGGCACGGGCAGGATGCGGTTCTACGGCAAGGTGGTACGCTGCGACAACACGGAGTGCGGACTGCCCGTGTTCCGGCTGAAAGCGGGACGCACCCTGTCCGACGATGAAATCAAAGACCTGCTCACCGAAGGGCATACCAAGCTGCTCAAAGGGTTCAAGAGCAAACAGGGCAAGAGTTTCGATGCTGTTGTCGCCTTTGACGGGGAATATAACACGACTTTTGTGTTCCCGGAGGCTAAAAAGGACAAGAAATTTTCAGGACGGAAGAAATAGTATTAACTTTGCCACTTGTTCAGAGTAATGAATTGTTCTTCGATACCGGATTACACTCATACTTTGGATTTAGTGGTGGCACTCGGAGGGATACCGAGTGCCTTTTTCTTCCTTTTTCCAACCGATTATCCCGTTAATTATCAATCCGCTAAATCAAAGTAATGAACAACAAGAAGAAAAACGAGGGTCAGACCGACTTTTCCTATTACGGTCTGTACCTGCTGGACTATCTCCGCACGAACAAGTTTGAACAGGCTGACGACACCGCTTTCATACGGGAACGGGCCGACCGTGCCGCCGAAACGTATGAGAGGGCACGGCTTGAAGGCTATCCCGCCGATGGTGCGCAGGAACTGGCGATGGACACGCTGCTGCGCGGGCTGCATTATTCCCGTTACGCCATCCTCCGCGAAGTCGTGGAAAACGAGTTTGCCGATGAAGTGCCGGAAGAGAAGCGTGAAGCCTTTGTCCTGAAACTGCTGCCGCTTGTCGGCAACGTGTTCTCCGTCTATGACCTCTCGGATGACAATTTCGCCCTGTCTTCCGATTACGACCTGCTCTACACGGAGCTGACGGGAGCAACCGTCCTTTACTTAGACGAATATGGCGTTTAACCGCAAACAGAAACTGCGGGACAACATCGAGGCGATACGGACGGCATTCATCCTTGACAGGGAAAATAGGACAGCGACAACCGAAGAGCGTGCCATACTTCAAAGGTACTGCGGTTTCGGCGGTCTGAAATGTATCCTCAACCCTGCAAAGGAACTGACGGATGCCGTCCGGTGGGCGAAATCCGACCTCGAACTGTTCGCCCCGACGGTGGAGCTGCACAGGCTTATCCGTGAGAACAGCAAGGACGAAACAGAGTACAAGCGGTTTGTGGATTCGCTGAAAGCGTCCGTGCTGACCGCTTTCTACACCCCCAAAGAGATAACCGACACCATCGCGGACGTGCTGGCAGATTACAGCGTCCGCCCCGCCCGTATGCTCGAACCGTCGGCAGGTGTCGGCGTGTTCGTGGATTCCATGCTGCGGCACAGCCCCAATGCGGATGTGATGGCTTTCGAGAAGGATCTGCTCACGGGTACAATCTTGAGGCATCTCTATCCCGACCAGAAAATGCGCACCTGCGGTTTTGAGAAAATCGAAAGACCGTTCAACAATTATTTCGACTTGGCGGTGTCCAACATTCCGTTCGGTGACATTGCCGTGTTCGACGCGGAGTTTCAGCGGAGCGACTCTTTCGGCAGACGCTCCGCCCAGAAAACCATCCACAACTATTTCTTTCTCAAAGGACTGGATGCCGTGCGTGACGGCGGTATCGTGGCGTTCATCACCTCGCAAGGGGTATTGAATAGCACCAAGACCTCCGTGCGTAACGAGCTGTTCAGTCAGGCCAATCTGGTATCCGCGATACGCCTGCCCAACAACCTGTTCACGGACAACGCGGGCACGGAGGTGGGCAGTGACCTGATTGTCCTGCAAAAGAACCTCAGCAAGAAGGAAATGTCGCAGGACGAGCGGCTGATGACCGTGATACAGACGGACACGAAAACCGCCCTGACCGACAACGCCTATTTCATCCACCACCCGGAACGCATCGTGCATACGATGGCGAAACTTGACACAGACCCTACGGGAAGCCCGCTATGGTTTATCTGCACGAGGGCAAGGCAGCAGGCATCGCCGGGGATTTGCGCCGTATGCTCGACGAGGATTTCCATTACAGGCTTGCCATGCGCTTGTATTCGGGTTCAATCCGGCAGGCAGGAACGGAAGAAAAAGTTGCCGTTCAAAATAAAGTAGAGCGTCCTGCCATAAAATTGGAAACAGTATCCTCGGCGCAGACGGTGGAAACTCCGACAGAAAAGCCGCAACCCGCAGATGAAAAGCCGGAGATAGAACCGCGCCCGCAATATTCCGCAGGCGTGCAGCTCACCCTGCTTGACCTCTGGGGGATGACGGAAGAGGTCAGCCAACCGAAAACCTCCAAAAAGAAAAAGACGGTGAAAAAGGCAGTTACGGCAAAGTCCACTCCGCCCAAACCGAAAGTCACGGTTACACCGACAGCTCCAACTGCAAAACCCGCAATGGAGAATAAGGAGGTGAAAGCGGAGAACACCGCCAAGCCTGCCGACCCGGACGACATCTATGCCACACTGGACTGGGATACCAATCCTCCATCAACGGTTTCTATGAAATGATGATGGGTTTGACGCCGGAGCGTAGGAAAGAACTTCGGGAACTGGCAAGGCAGCATAACGAGAAACAAGTGGCGGAAAAGACGGAAGTGAAAGCCGTGCCGGAAACTTCCCGTGAGCAGCCACGACAGGAGGAAACACAGCCGGAGGCAGTCGCCGCACCTGCCGTTACAGATACCCCATCGGAAGCGGTGGGGACTTTCCTTTTCCCCGACATCGAAGCGGAAAAGCCGAAGGAGGAAGTCGTGGACCTTTCTCCGCGTGCCTACCACCGCACGCCGGAGATGCACCTGCGCGAAGGGTCGCTGGTGGCTGACCGGGGGCGTCATAACATCGGCTACCTGAAAGACATCACGCCATACGGGGCGACATTCCAGCCGCTCGACCTGAAAGGATACCAGAAGGAAAAGGCGTTGTTGTATGTGTCGCTGCGTGACGCCTACGAGCGTCTGTACCGTTATGAATCGCTCCGGCGCGAGGCAAATGTTCCGTGGCGAGAGCATCTGAATACCTGTTACGATGAGTTTGTCATGCGCTACGGCAACCTCAACGCCAAGCAGAACGTGAAGTTAGTGATGATGGATGCGGGCGGGCGCGACATCCTTTCGCTGGAACGGATGGAAAACGGAAAGTTCGTCAAGGCGGACATCTTCGAGCATCCTGTTTCCTTCGCGGTGGAGAGCCATGCCAACGTAGGCTCTCCCGAAGAAGCCCTGTCTGCGTCGCTCAACAAATATGGTACGGTCAATCTCGACTATATGCGGGAGATAACCGACAGCACGGCGGAGGATTTGCTCACTGCCCTGCAAGGGCGCATCTACTACAATCCGCTCGTGACCGGTTACGAAATCAAAGACCGTTTCATCGCCGGAAATGTCATAGAGAAAGCGGAACGCATAGAGGCATGGATGGGTGACAATCCCGAAAATGAGCGTATGCCGGAGGTGAAGCAGGCGTTGGAGGCTCTGAAAGATGCCGAGCCGCAGCGCATCGCCTTCGAGGATCTGGACTTCAATTTCGGGGAACGCTGGATTCCGACGGGTGTCTATGCCGCCTACATGAGCCGGCTGTTCGACACGGAGGTGAAAATCGCCTATTCCGCAAGCATGGACGAGTTTTCGGTGGTGTGCGGCTACCGCACCATGAAAATCACGGACGAGTTTCTGGTGAAGGGGTATTACCGGAACTATGACGGTATGCACCTCCTAAAACACGCCCTGCACAACACCTGCCCTGACATGATGAAGTCCATCGGCAAGGACGAGCATGGCAACGACATCAAGATGCGCGACAGCGAGGGAATACAACTCGCCAACGCCAAGATTGACGAGATACGAAACGGCTTCTCCGAATGGCTCGAAGAGCAGTCGCCGCAGTTCAAGGAGCGGCTTGTGACGATGTATAACCGCAAGTTCAACTGTTTCGTGCGCCCGCGCTACGACGGCTCCCATCAGACCTTTCCCGACCTCAACCTGAAAGGCTGGCAAGCCGGGGTATCAAGAGCGTCTATCCCTCACAGATGGATTGCGTCTGGATGTTGAAACAGAACGGCGGCGGAATTTGCGACCACGAGGTGGGAACCGGTAAGACGCTGATAATGTGCATCGCCGCGCATGAGATGAAGCGTCTGAATTTGGCACACAAGCCGATGATTATCGGGCTGAAAGCCAACGTTGCGGAGATTGCAGCCACCTATCAGGCGGCATATCCCAACGCACGTATTCTGTACGCTTCGGAGAAGGACTTTTCGACCGCCAACCGTGTGCGCTTCTTCAATAATATAAAGAACAACGACTACGATTGCGTCATCATGTCGCACGACCAGTTCGGCAAGATACCGCAGTCGCCGGAATTGCAGCAGCGCATCCTGCAAGCAGAGCTTGACACGGTGGAGGAAAACCTCGAAGTGCTACGGCAGCAGGGAAAGAACGTGTCGCGGGCGATGCTGAAAGGATTGGAGAAGCGCAAGCACAACCTTGAAGCGAAGCTGGAGAAGGTGGAACACGCCATAAAGTCACGCACGGACGACGTGGTGGATTTCAAGCAGATGGGCATCGACCACATCTTCATAGATGAGAGCCACCAGTTCAAGAATCTGACTTTCAACACGCGCCACGACCGTGTGGCGGGATTGGGAAACAGCGAGGGAAGCCAGAAGGCACTTAACATGCTCTTTGCCATACGCACCATACAGGAGCGCACAGGAAAAGACTTGGGTGCGACCTTCCTCTCCGGCACGACTATCAGCAACTCACTGACTGAATTGTACCTGCTGTTCAAGTACCTGCGCCCGAAGGAGCTGGAACGGCAGGACATAAGGTGTTTCGACGCTTGGGCGGCGATATTTGCCAAGAAGACGACGGATTTTGAATTTAACGTGACGAACAATGTGGTCCAGAAGGAGCGTTTCCGCTACTTCATCAAAGTGCCGGAGCTTGCCGCCTTCTATAATGAAATCACGGACTACCGCACGGCGGAGGATGTGGGCGTTGACCGTCCTGCCAAGAACGAGATACTGCACCATATACCGCCCACGCCGGAACAGGAGGACTTCATACAGAAACTGATGCAGTTCGCCAAGACGGGCGATGCCACCTTGTTGGGCAGGCTGCCGCTTTCGGAAACGGAAGAAAAGGCGAAGATGCTCATCGCCACGGACTATGCCCGGAAAATGGCACTCGACATGCGCATGATAGACCCGAATTACGAAGATCATCCCGACAACAAAGCGAGTCACTGTGCCAAGATGATCGCGGAGTATTATCAAAAATACGACGCCCAGAAAGGCACGCAGTTCGTTTTCTCTGATTTGGGGACATACCAGCCGGGCGACGGGTGGAACGTCTATTCGGAAATCAAGCGCAAACTGACGGAGGACTACGGTATACCGCCAAGCGAGGTGCGCTTCATTCAGGAGTGCAAGACCGACAAGGCGCGGAAGGCGGTGATAGACGCCATGAACGCCGGGACGGTGCGTGTGCTGTTCGGCTCTACCTCTATGCTCGGAACGGGTGTGAACGCCCAGAAACGGTGTGTGGCTATCCATCATCTCGATACGCCGTGGCGACCGTCCGACTTGCAACAGCGTGACGGACGCGGAGTTAGGGCAGGTAATGAGATTGCCAAACATTTCGCCGGGAACAACGTGGATGTAATCATCTACGCGGTGGAGAAGTCACTGGACAGCTACAAGTTCAACCTCCTGCACTGCAAGCAGACTTTCATAAGCCAGCTCAAAAGCGGTGCGATGGGTGCGCGTACCATCGACGAGGGGGCAATGGACGAAAAATCGGGCATGAATTTCTCGGAATACATGGCGTTGCTCTCCGGCAATACCGACCTGTTGGACAAGGCGAAACTGGAAAAGCGGATCGCATCGCTCGAAGGGGAACGCAAGTCGTTCAACAAGGGCAAGCGTGATTCGGAGTTCAAGCTGGAGTCAAAGACCGGCGAGTTGCGCAACAACACGGCTTTCATAGATGCCATGACGGAGGACTGGAACCGCTTCCTGTCGGTGGTGCAGACCGACAAGGAGGGCAACCGCCTTAATATAATAAAGGTGGACGGAGTGGATTCCGCCGATGAGAAGGTCATCGGAAAGCGTTTGCAGGAGATAGCCAAGAATGCCACGACCGGAGGGTTGTACACGCAGGTCGGTGAACTTTACGGTTTTCCGATAAAGGTGGTGAGCGAAAGGATACTCAAAGAGGGATTGGAGTTCACCGACAACCGCTTCGTGGTCGAGGGGAACTACAAGTACACCTACAACAACGGGCATCTGGCGATGGCTGACCCGTTGGCCGCCGCCCGCAACTTCCTCAACGCGATGGAGAGGATACCCTCCATCATCGACCAGTACAAGGCGAAGAACGAGGTGCTGGAGATGGAGATACCGCAGTTACAGGAGATAGCGGGTAAGGTGTGGAAGAAGGAGGACGAGCTGAAGCAGTTGAAGTCCGAACTTGCCGCCCTTGACCGAAAAATTCAGCTGGAGCTTGCGCCACCCACGCCCGAAGTCGCAGAAAAGGAGAATGAAGGGCAACAGCTCAAGCCGGAAGCGGAAGATGTGAGGAACAGGCAGGCGCAATATCCCGAAAATGCACCGCCGCAGATACGCAGTCCGGCGGATAGTATCGTTGCCAACCATGTCATAATCGGGCGTCCGGGACTGTATGCCAAGGAGGAAACCCGGTCCAAAGGATTGAAAATATAACCTAAGGAATTTTATCTGAAGTATTAATAAGGGCTATCCCAAAAGGTCTAAAAGTAAATTTTATCCTTTCTGCAAGTATCTATAGGATGGCAACTGCATTTTTTTCTTTTTGGGCAGCCCTTATTAAAATTTATTCTTATTTTAGGTTATATACATTCATGTCCATTTATGTAAAAAATTCCTGCTGACCTTGTTTATGTCTTGTCAGTCACCATTTGCAAAACCATATTTGACCCTCAAAGAGGCTGAATTTGATAAGTAACTTGCTACATACTCATAATAAGGAGCTAAATAGAACACGAATGGGAAATACACAAATGCTAAACTAAAGAAGATATTGGCCAAAATAAACGCTATACCGAGAGAGAAACTTGATTTTTCAACTTCCTAAAACGGTGTTGTTCAAACATTTCTACTTATTTGTACTTGCCAGTTGAACCTACGCTTCCCTAATAAAATGTCTATGGTAAAAAGTTAAAAAATCCTCCCACTTTTGTTAGATATATTTTTTTGTGTAATTTTGTAATCGTTATGCGGCAGTAATAATATACATATTAATACGAGTTAGTAATCCTGTAGTTCTCATATGCTACGAGGAGGTATTAAAAGGTGCGTTTCGACAATGCATCTACTGTAGTATATTATTGCTTAATCCAAATGAATATTATAAATTTAGGAATTCTTGCTCACATTGATGCAGGAAAAACTTCCGTAACCGAGAATCTGCTGTTTGCCAGTGGAGCAACGGAAAAGTGCGGCCGTGTGGATAATGGTGACACCATAACGGACTCTATGGATATAGAGAAACGTAGAGGAATTACTGTCCGGGCTTCTACGACATCTATTATCTGGAATGGAGTGAAATGCAATATCATTGACACTCCGGGACACATGGATTTTATTGCGGAAGTGGAGCGGACATTCAAAATGCTTGATGGAGCAGTCCTCATCTTATCCGCAAAGGAAGGCATACAAGCGCAGACAAAGTTGCTGTTCAGTACTTTACAAAAGCTGCAAATCCCGACAATTATATTTATCAATAAGATTGACCGTGCCGGTGTGAATTTGGAGCGTTTGTATATGGATATAAAAACAAATCTGTCGCAAGATGTCCTGTTTATGCAAACTGTTGTCGATGGATCGGTTTATCCGGTTTGCTCCCAAACATATATAAAGGAAGAATACAAAGAATTTGTATGCAACCATGACGACGATATATTAGAACGATATTTGGCGGATAGCGAAATTTCACCGGCTGATTATTGGAATACGATAATCGCTCTTGTGGCAAAAGCCAAAGTCTATCCGGTGCTACATGGATCAGCAATGTTCAATATCGGTATCAATGAGTTGTTGGACGCCATTTCTTCTTTTATACTTCCTCCGGCATCAGTCTCAAACAGACTTTCAGCTTATCTCTATAAGATAGAGCATGACCCCAAAGGGCATAAAAGAAGTTTTCTTAAAATAATTGACGGAAGTCTGAGACTTCGAGACGTTGTAAGAATCAACGATTCGGAAAAATTCATCAAGATTAAAAATCTAAAGACTATTTATCAGGGCAGAGAGATAAATGTTGATGAAGTGGGTGCCAATGATATCGCGATTGTAGAAGATATAGAAGATTTTCGAATCGGAGATTATTTAGGTGCTAAACCTTGTTTGATTCAAGGATTATCTCATCAGCATCCCGCTCTCAAATCCTCCGTCCGGCCAAATAAGCCCGAAGAGAGAAGCAAGGTGATATCCGCTCTGAATACATTGTGGATTGAAGACCCGTCTTTGTCCTTTTCCATAAACTCATATAGTGATGAATTGGAAATCTCGTTATATGGTTTGACCCAAAAGGAAATCATACAGACATTGCTGGAAGAACGATTTTCCGTAAAGGTCCATTTTGATGAGATCAAGACTATCTACAAAGAACGACCTATAAAAAAGGTCAATAAGATTATTCAGATCGAAGTACCACCCAACCCTTACTGGGCCACAATAGGGCTGACTCTTGAACCCTTACCGTTAGGGGCAGGGTTGCAAATCGAAAGTGACATCTCCTATGGTTATCTGAACCATTCTTTTCAAAATGCCGTTTTTGAAGGGATTCGTATGTCTTGCCAATCTGGTTTACATGGATGGGAAGTGACAGATCTGAAAGTAACTTTTACTCAAGCCGAGTATTATAGCCCGGTAAGTACACCTGCTGATTTCAGACAGCTGACCCCTTATGTCTTCAGGCTGGCTTTGCAACAGTCAGGTGTGGACATTCTCGAACCGATGCTCTGTTTTGAGTTGCAGATACCCCAAGTAGCGAGTTCCAAAGCTATTACAGATTTGCAAAAACTGATGTCTGAGATTGAAGACATCAGTTGTAATAATGAGTGGTGTCATATTAAAGGGAAAGTTCCATTAAATACAAGTAAAGACTATGCCTCAGAAGTAAGTTCGTACACTAAGGGCTTAGGCATTTTTATGGTTAAGCCATGTGGGTATCAAATAACAAAAGACGGTTATTCTGATAATATCCGCATGAACGAAAAAGATAAACTTTTATTCATGTTCCAAAAATCAATGTCATTAAAATAATGGAGCGGTCAGGAAATTTCTATAAGGCAATACGGTTGGGATATATACTTATCTCCATTCTTATCGGATGTATGGCATATAATAGCCTCTATGAATGGCAGGAGATAGAAGCATTAGAACTTGGCAATAAAAAAATAGACGAGCTCCGAAAAGAAATAAACAATATCAATATTCAAATGATAAAATTTTCTCTATTGGGTGAAACAATACTGGAATGGAACGATAAAGATATCGAGCATTACCATGCACGGCGTATGGCAATGGACAGTATGCTCTGCCGTTTCAAGGCCACCTATCCAGCAGAGCGCATCGATAGTGTGCGCAGTCTTTTAGAGGATAAGGAACGACAGATGTTCCAGATAGTCCGGTTAATGGATGAACAACAATCTATTAACAAGAAGATAGCCAATCAAATTCCGGTTATTGTACAGAAAAGTGTGCAGGAACAGTCCAAAAAGCCAAAACGAAAAGGTTTCTTAGGCATATTCGGCAAAAAAAAGGAAGTAACTCCAGCAGTATCAACCACTATCCTTCATTCGGTCAATAGAAACGTAATCAGCGAACAGAAAGTGCAGGATCGCCAATTGTCGGAACAAGCCGACAGCCTTGCAGCTCGTAATGCAGAACTTAACAGACAACTGCAAGAATTGATTTGCCAAATAGAAGAAAAGGTACAAACCGAACTGCAAAGCCGGGAAAACGAAATAGTTGCCATGCGTGAAAAGTCATTTATGCAAGTAGGCGGTTTAATGGGATTCGTTCTTCTATTGTTGTTAATTTCCTACATCATCATACATCGTGATGCAAAAAGCATTAAACAATACAAGCACAAGACAACTGATTTGATAAGGCAACTGGAACAATCCGTACAACGGAACGAGGCACTGATAACGTCAAGGAAGAAGGCGGTACATACTATCACCCATGAACTGCGCACACCGCTGACAGCAATAACAGGCTATGCCGGACTGATACGGAAAGAACAGTGTGAGGATAAGTCCGGGCAGTATATCCAAAACATACTGCAATCCTCCGACCGTATGCGGGATATGCTTAACACTTTGCTTGACTTCTTCCGCCTGGACAACGGCAAGGAACAGCCCCGTCTGTCACCCTGCCGGATTTCAGCAATCACGCACACACTTGAAACGGAGTTCATGCCTGTTGCCGTGAACAAAGGGCTGTCCTTGTCCGTGAAGACTGGACACGATGCCATTGTATTGACCGACAAAGAGCGAATAATACAAATCGGGAATAACCTGCTGTCAAACGCTGTCAAGTTCACAGAAGAAGGCGGTGTTTCTTTGATTACTGAATATGATAATGGAGTTCTGACACTGGTCGTTGAAGATACAGGTACAGGCATGACAGAAGAGGAACAGAAACAAGCGTTCGGTGCGTTTGAACGTCTATCAAATGCCGCCGCAAAGGAGGGTTTCGGGCTTGGGCTTGCCATAATGCGTAATATTGTGTCGATGCTTGGCGGAACAATCCGTTTAGACAGCAAGAAAGGGAAAGGCAGTCGTTTCACAGTTGAAATTTCTATGCAGGAAGCTGAAGAACAGCTTGGATATACAAGCAATACACCTGTTTATCATAACAATAAATTCCATGATGTTGTCGCCATTGACAATGATGAGGTATTACTTCTGATGCTGAAAGAGATGTATTCCCAAGAAGGAATACACTGCGACACTTGCACCGATGCTGCGGCACTGATGGAAATGATACGCCAGAAAGAATACAGCCTGTTGCTGACAGACTTGAATATGCCCGATATAAACGGTTTCGAATTGCTGGAACTGTTGCGTTCGTCCAACGTGGGCAATTCACCAACAATCCCGGTGGTTGTGGCAACCGCTTCGGGCAGTTGTAACAAAGGGGAACTATTGGCAAAAGGCTTTGCCGGATGCCTGTTCAAACCGTTCTCCATATCGGAACTGATGGAGGTTTCCGACAGGTGTGCCATAAAAGCGACACCGGACGGGAAACCGGACTTTTCCGCCTTATTGTCCTATGGCAATGAAGCCGTCATGCTGGAAAAGTTGATAACTGAAACAGAAAAGGAAATGCAGGCGGTACGGGATGCAGCAAAAGAAAAAGACCTGCAAAAGCTGGATTCCCTGATCCACCACCTGCGCAGTTCGTGGGAGGTGCTCCGTGCCGACCAACCGCTGAATGTACTTTACGGATTGCTTCGTGGCGATGCTCTCCCGGATGGTGAAGCGTTAAGCCATGCCGTGACTGCCGTGCTGGATAAGGGAGTGGAAATAATACGGTTGGCAGAAGAGGAAAGGAGAAAATACGAAGATGAATAAGACAAAAATAATTGTGGTGGAAGACAACATCGTGTATTGCGAATATGTCTGCAATATGCTGTCACGGGAGGGCTACCGCAATATGAAGGCTTACCACCTCTCAACCGCGAAGAAACATCTGCAACAGGCAACAGATAATGATATCGTGGTTGCCGACCTGCGTCTGCCTGACGGCAGTGGCATAGACCTTTTGTGCTGGATGCGAAAGGAGGGAAAGATGCAGCCCTTCATCATTATGACCGACTACGCCGAAGTTAATACCGCCGTGGAAAGCATGAAACTCGGCTCGATAGACTATATTCCCAAACAGCTTGTGGAGGATAAACTTGTCCCCCTGATCCGTTCCATACTGAAAGAACGTCAGGCAGGACAACGCCGTATGCCTATATTCGCCCGTGAAGGTTCCGCCTTTCAGAAAATCATGCACCGCATAAGGCTGGTAGCCGCCACCGATATGAGCGTGATGATATTTGGTGAGAACGGCACGGGCAAGGAGCATATTGCCCACCTGTTGCATGACAAGAGCAAACGTGCAGGCAAGCCATTTGTGGCGGTGGACTGCGGTTCACTCTCCAAAGAGCTTGCACCGTCGGCTTTCTTCGGACACGTCAAAGGTGCATTTACAGGTGCGGACAATGCCAAGAAAGGATATTTCCATGAGGCGGAAGGCGGCACGTTGTTTCTGGACGAGGTAGGAAACCTCGCGTTGGAAACCCAACAGATGTTGCTCCGTGCCATACAGGAGAGGCGGTATCGCCCGGTCGGAGACAAGGCAGACCGGAATTTCAATGTCCGCATCATCGCTGCTACCAATGAAGATTTGGAGGTATCGGTGAATGAAAAGCGTTTTCGGCAGGATCTTCTGTACCGCCTGCACGACTTCGGGATAACCGTTCCTCCGTTGCGTGACTGTCAAGAAGACATTATGCCGCTGGCAGAGTTCTTCCGTGATATGGCAAACAGAGAGCTGGAGTGTAGCGTGAGCGGGTTCAGTTCCGAAGCACGTAAAGCGTTGCTGACACACGCATGGCCGGGCAACGTGCGGGAACTTCGGCAGAAAGTTATGGGTGCTGTATTGCAGGCGCAGGAAGGTGTTGTCATGAAAGAGCATCTGGAACTTGCCGTGACGAAACCGACCTCTACTGTCAGCTTCGCCTTGCGCAATGACGCGGAGGATAAGGAGCGGATATTGCGTGCGTTGAAACAGGCAAACGGCAACCGGAGTGTCGCCGCAGAACTGCTCGGCATAGGCAGGACAACACTATACAGCAAACTTGAAGAGTATGGACTTAAATATAAATTCAAGCAATCATAGCCCGTAATTCACTGAATTTGGCTATCTTTGCATAACATTTGAGAAAAACGGCGATTGGCAGGAGCTTTTCGCCGCCAACATATAGGATAAGACCGCAAGGCGTTTCAAGCGAAAATCTGGTAAATTGGAACTACGGAGACGATTGCGTGATGCTTATGCTATGCTTACGCATAGCGTGCATTCACGTACTCTCCGTAAAGGCTTTACCAGAGCCATCGCTTGAAGGTAGTGTGAATTGCACGCTACTTTTTTACCCTTGCCTAACGAAAGGAAACGATTATGGGTAAAGTTCAGATTCTCGCCGTACTGACGATGGACGGATGTCTTTCTTCAGAGTTATATGATAAAGCACATCAGGATTTGTGCCTTGACCGTTGCGGTCTTGATGAAATCAGGAAGAAAGCCTTTTACCGTGTGACACCGGACTATTCCATTTCAATGCTGCACGAATGGAGAAAAGACTGCACAAACATCCGTTACCTCGCGGAAGCCACACCGGACACGGCAGACTATATAAACGGACTGCTGCGGATGCACGCTGTGGATGAAATCATACTATACACCGTTCCTTTCATATCCGGAAGCGGACGACATTTTTTTAAGTCGGCTCTGCCAGAGCAACACTGGACGCTTTCCTCTTTGAAAAGCTATCCCAACGGTGTATGTCGCATTATCTATATCCTTGATAAAAAAGCAAGATAGCCAAAATGTGCGGCAAGCATACATTTCTATTTTCAGGAATAGAATAAATGTTCCGATTACAAACAATTTAAGTCGGAGATAATTTGTCCTTGTGAAAAAATACTGAATTTTATACCTCTGAAATCCAGCACTTTGTAAAATTGAGTGTTGGATTTTTTATTTTCTGCCGCGTTTTTTGCCAATTATATTCATGTGCGCACGCAGAAAACAAAGTGTAATTTTCAAAATTGACAGAACCATGAATTATTTCTTGCTGGCGGAAACCGACTTTTTCCGCCTGATAAACGAAGCCGGCGACTGCAATATGGAAACGGCATACACGGCTTTCGCCACCCAAGTGATCGAACTGTGCAACGGCGGCATGGACATGAACCTTACCGTCATCGCGCTTGCCTACATCGAAATCGAGTTGCAGCACCATCCCGTACGTAATCTGTCAGAAGAAAAAAGAGAGATTGCCGCCTACGTCAGCAAGGCTCTGTCTTTCGTAAGAAAGATGCAGAAATTCCTTGCCACGCCCCAAGTGCCACCACTAATATCCGCCAACAACGCAACAGAAACCACCGCCAGCCTTCTTCAATGGACGGGCAATGCCATCGACCTCGTGGAACTTATCTACGGCATAGACGTGATGGGCTGCATCAACAACGGCAATATGCCGCTCAAACAGCTCGCCCCACTTCTCTATAAGATATTCGGGGTTGATTCTAAAGACTGCTACCGCTTCTACACTGATATCAAACGCCGGAAGAACGAAAGCCGCACCTATTTCATTGACAGGATGCAGGAAAAACTGAACGAGAGAATGTTGCGTGATGAGGAGTTGGAGCGGATGAGAAAATAAAAAAATATCCATTACATATGAGAAGACAGGAATACTCGTATCCTGTCTTTTTATTTTCATTTAATTATATATTAATTAGCACAATATATGTGAGTTTTTCATTCCTATAAGGACAAATTTCAGAAACGTATGTCTGGTAAATTATTGAGTCATCATAGTATGAACATATATCATTACTAAAAACAATGAAACAACTTCCATAAGATTGTGGTTGTAAAAATCGCCATTTAATAGCCCGTTTTTTTTGTAAAATTCGCCAATTAAAAAAATATGATTATCTTTGCATTATATTTTATAAGGTATGGAAACAGTAAATAGAATACTTCAAGAGAAGATTACAGCACGAATCGCGCCCAATAAAGCAGTACTGATTTTTGGTGCTCGCCGTGTTGGTAAAACGGTAATGATGCGTAAAATTGTGGACAACTATTCAGGTAGGACGATGATGCTCAACGGCGAAGACTACGACACATTAGCACTATTGGAGAATCGCTCAATAGCCAATTATCGGCATTTATTGGATGGTATTGATTTGCTGGCTATTGATGAGGCACAGAACATACCACAAATCGGTAGTATTCTGAAGTTGATAGTTGATGAAATACCGGGAATAAGTGTCTTGGCAAGTGGTTCTTCGTCATTCGATTTGCTGAATAAGACTGGTGAACCGTTGGTCGGCCGCAGTACGCAATTTCTCCTTACACCATTCTCGCAACGGGAAATCGCACAGACGGAAACGGCACTTGAAACCCGCCAGAACCTCGAAGCGCGCTTGATTTACGGTTCCTATCCCGAAGTAGTAATGATGGAGAACTATGAACGTAAAACAGACTACCTACGTGATATTGTCGGTGCATACCTGCTTAAAGATATCTTAGCAATTGACGGCTTAAAAAATTCGAGCAAGATGCGCGATCTACTGCGATTGATAGCTTTTCAGTTGGGCAGCGAAGTTTCTTACGAAGAGTTAGGTAAACAACTCGGCATGAGCAAGACGACCGTTGAAAAATACCTCGACCTATTGGAAAAGGTCTTCGTTATCTATCGTCTGGGGGCTTATTCGCGTAACCTACGCAAGGAGGTTACAAAAGCTGGCAAGTGGTACTTCTACGACAACGGCATTCGCAATGCCATTATCGGGCTTTCTCACCGCTGGCCATTCGGCAGGATGTCGGTGCGCTGTGGGAGAACTACATCATCGGAGAGCGGCGCAAAGCGAACTTCAATGAGGGACTGCACAGGGAGTTCTATTTCTGGCGCACCTACGACAAACAGGAAATCGACCTGATTGAGGAGAGTGCCGACAGTCTTACCGCCTTGGAGTTCAAGTGGGGAAATAAAATGCCGGCCGCACCGAAAGCCTTCCAAGAAGCCTATCCCTATGCCGAGTTTCATGTGGTAAATCGGGAGAATTATTTGGAGTTCGTATAATCAATAAATTACGTATATGGAAACAAAACTACAATCCAAACAGCAATATCCGCGGTTTATCCAAAATAAACCGTGTGGTATTGACAAATTCGATGGAGGTTCGCAAGAAAGGTTGGCAAAAACTATTGCTCGCCATTTTTGTCAGAATGATTCATTGGATGAGGAATGTACTTTACCTCGAATTATCGGCATCGAAGGTATTTGGGGATCTGGAAAATCCAACGTGGTTAAAATGTTGGAACGTGAATTATCAGACGACTATTACTTTTTTGAGTATGACGCATGGGGACATCAAGAGGACTTGCAACGCCGCTCTATATTGGAATTGCTTACAAGCAAACTTATTGATGATGGTATCCTATCTGGAAATGCAACAATAAAAGTCAAAGGTGGAGGTACGAAAACCGTATCATGGTCTGAAAAGCTGAAATATTTATTAGCCCGTAAAACGGAGACCGTAACCGAAAAATATCCCCTTATCAGTAATGGTATGGTTGCGGCATTTTTGGTTGCAGTTTTAACTCCGATATTTACATTTATTGCGTATGCAGTAAAACCTACACCCACAACATGGTGGTTTTCTTTATTGTCTATTATCATAGCTGCACTGCCAGTTCTTATTGCATTGTGCGTTTGGAAATGGGCATATAGCAAAGATCATAAATATGGATGGAGTTATATGTTAGCTATTTATCAAGATAAAGTCGAAAAGGACGTTTGCTATGAGACTTTGAGCGAAGACGAACCAACGGTTTACGAGTTCAAAACATGGATGCAAGACATTTCTGATTTTATCAAGGAAAAAGGACAACGTAAATTAGTCCTTGTTTTTGACAACATGGATCGTCTCCCCGCTGAAAAAGTAAAAGAATTATGGTCTTCTATCCATACGTTCTTCGCCGATAGCGGTTTTGAAAATGTTTGGGCTGTTATTCCTTTCGATGAAACACATTTAGCTTGTGCATTCGGAGATGAGACCGACGAACAAACGAAACAACTGACCAAGTATTTTATCAATAAAACTTTCCCTATTGTTTATCGTGTTGCTCCTCCTGTTATTACCGACTATCGAAGTATATTCAACAAACTGTTTGTTGAAGCATTTGGAGAAACAGAAAATGAAGCGAAAGAAACTATAAATCGGATATTCAGATTGGTAAATCCTAATGCCAATGTTAGGGAAATTATATCATATATCAATGAGATGGTCGCTCTTAAACAAGAGTGGTGTAACGAAATTTTGATGATAAACATAGCATTGTTCTGTTTGAAGAAGACGGATATTCTGGCAAATCCAGTAGAACAAATATTGTCCGGCGACTATCTGAATGGCATTCAAACAATAATTAACAATGATCTGCAAACACAACGCGAAATTGCAGCTTTGGTATATGGTGTCGATGTTGAAGATGCTCGACAAATTCCATTGAAAAAATATATTGAAGGCTGCATCAACGGAGAAGAAGACCACGACATAAATCAATATGCAGAGACTAATAAACAATTTGACACTGTATTAGAAGAAGTTATACAATGTATGGACAATGCGCTTATCGATAAGATTATACATTGTTTGCATAAATTAACTCGAAAGAGCGATGTTATTCTGCGTGTATGGCAAAGAATAGCACAATTGAAATTAAAAGAATCCATAGAGAAGCAGGTGTTCCCTGTCGAATACCAAGAACTGCTGTTGCATTTAGACACGGAAAGCCAAAACCATGTGATTGCTCAATTATATAAGAAGATAGTTCGGTTCAATGACTTCAATGGCGGCGACTATTTCAAAACGTTAGATGCAATAGACAGGTTTATTGCGCAAAATAAGTTGGCGTGCGATTTTACGTCATTGATTGAAGCAAAAACAGTCAAGCCAAATACATTTATCGATTATATTCAAGCTGCAAATGCAACAGATGCTGCCTATCGGGATAACGCGACAACTAAAGCATATAAATATTATCAAGTAGCAACAAATTCGGAGGCGCTCGATAATTATTTGGCAAACTTACTACCCGATAATTTCGACCATGCAGATATTGTAAAAACGTTAAAAGATAATTCTACCTATACGTTTCCAACGCTTTTGCAAGCGATCACGAATTGCATTGATGAACAGAATGTAAATAAAGATAATATAGGGGCTATATTTACAACCTATCGTTTATTGGCATCTGACGAAGAAAGACCTTTACCTGTAACGTTAGATTCAACCTACATAAATCAGTTGCATTCTGAATTAGAAACTGATGGCCGAAACATTAAAGAGTCTGGATATTACGATTTAGTCGCCATGCAATTGGCACATGGTCATTCCGTTTCCTTAATAGAGGGTGGAGATATAAAATATGTTGCAGAACTCATGGACTATTATGTGGATCATGGAGACTTATTAGTAAATAGTGTGGGATGGAATATACCGCTATTAAATGAAACACTACAATACATGGTAAATCATAAACTTGGCTATAAATTATTGCTCTCAGACATATTGCCCCAATTTGAAGATATTAAGAACAGAATAGGTGTAACGGATGAGGTATTTATCGAGCATTTAGCAGAGTGGAATACCGATTTGGATAAGTATATCACTAAGAACAATATTAAAGATGTAATTCCTGACGCATCTTTTTACGATTTGACCACTAAAATAAGCAATGTCCTGACCGATCATATCAATAAAATAGCGTTCGAAGCGTTGTCTGAAATAAGTGTTGATACATTATACGCCCAAAGAACAGCACATACATCATATTATTGGTTTGTCGCAATAAAACATTTACTGGCTAAAATCAAATCCTTGCCAGATAACTTGACTGAATTTGGCAAAAAGATTCTGATGGATATTGCTTCTGGAACTCAAAGTTTGAATCCTTTCCCTAATTGTTTCAAGAATATAGTTGAAAGATTGGATAAACGAAAAATTAAATCGACAGTTACCGATATAAGAAATGATTTCTGCATCGGTAAAAAGACTATCAATGCAATAAAGTTTCAATTTTTCGAAACATGGCTTAGATCGCATGGTAATTTGAAAAGTCAAGCTGGAGACGTTATTGATAAAATAGTGAAACCTGTAATTTCCGATGGGGCATGCCGTTCATTGATTCTGCAAAACAAAGATTTTTATATGGATTTAATAAATACAGCAGGGGATGATGCTTATGAATTGAAAAAGAGTCTCCGAAACCTCATACAAAAAGATTCAGATCCGCAATTGGTTAAATTTGTCAATTCGATAGATTCAGTACCTGAGGTTGAAACCGCGTAAGTATTTGTCTAACAAGTCCGAATTTTACGATTTTACCCGTCAGAACTGAAGTGCCCCCCAAAAAAATTGTATCCAACTTTTGGGGGTCACTTCAAACTTCGATAGGGATAATTTTCAATTTTGGGGACTTGTTAGACAGTCTCATTATCTGGTAGCAGTTTACACAGCACCGGATCGTTTTTGATACGCTCCAGTTCCTCCTGCACAATCTGCTTCACCTCTTCCTTGATGCGCCGGTAGTTCGCCTGCACCGTTTCCTTCATGCGGTCGTTGCCGTCCTCGTCCGTGAAGTTTGTAATGACGGGAATTTTCTTGTAGGCACTTTCTTCCCGTTTCACCTTTTCGGCATCCACCACAATCTCGCAATGAAAAATCTTCTGCTCGATACGCTCGTTGAAGTTGTCGGATACAGAACCGACAAACATTCCCTGCGTAAGCCCGGAAATCTTACTCGGTGGAATGAGCGCGTCCATCTGCGTGTTGATGGAGGTGGAAACATCCTGCCGGTTGATGGAGATGGACTGCCGTTTCTGCAACACCTTACCGAACCGCTCGGAGAGCGTCTTGGCTGTTTCCCCCACCACCTGACCGGAGAAAATATTGCCGACAGTGTTCATCACCACTTTCGCCTCTTTGTCCCCGTAGTCACGCACTAACTGGCTGAAATCCTGAAAGCCCAGACACACGGCAACCTTGTTGCTTCGGGCGGTAGCTATAAGATTGTCCAACCCTTTGAAGTATATTGTGGGCAACTCGTCGATGATGACCGATGACTTCAGCATCCCCTTCTTGTTGATGAGCTTCACGATACGGGAATTATACAGACCGAGTGCCGCACCGTAGATATTCTGACGGTCGGGATTGTTACCCACGCAGAGGATTTTCGGCTCTTCGGGATTGTTGATGTCCAGCGTAAACTCGCTGTCTGACATCACCCAGTAGAGCTGCGGTGAAATCATCCTCGAAAGCGGGATTTTTGCCGACGCTATCTGACCCATGAGCTGCTCCGCAGCCCCTCCAAGCCACGCATCCATGAACGGCGAAAGGTAGTTCTCCAGCTCCGGATAAGAGGTCAGTATCGGAAATATATCCTCGTAACGGCGGTTCAGAAACTCGATAGCATGGGGAAACGTGCAAAACTTCCCGTTCTGATAGATTTTGAGATACCAGATAATACTGGCAAACAGAATGATAGGTGACTCCACGAAGAAGTCGCCCTGCTTTTGCACATCGGGTAAGTCAAGGGCATTACTGCCCCCTTCTCCCCTAAGAACCGTACGTGAGAGTTTCCCCTCATACGGCTCAAGCAACTCAATATTTCTATTTGTTGTTAGAAATCGGCTCATACTTTCAACAGTTTCGTTTATTTCGCTTGTAGCAGTTGTTATGGACAAGTTGCCGTACAATTGAACCACCAACAGATATTTCATTGACGTTCCATGCTTTTGTACAATCTATCTCCTTGCCGCATAACGGACAAGTCCGCTTCTGCTTGTTCCATAAATATAAGAGTGACTTACGTCCTTTGAGAGATTCCAGCATTTGTTGCTCCTTTCGCTGAAAGAAATAATCATCATATTCCGGGTCGAAAGGGTTTGCCTCCCCCTTGACTTGCTTGTACGGAGTATAATGTATATCCGACAACCTTTTAAGGGTCAGGTAGTTCACTTTCTTGCTTTTTGTTTCATATTTCCATGCAAACGTCCATTTACGCCCCCGAATTTCATGCCAATACTTATCTGCAACCCAAGACTTGCGTTTCTTTGGGTGGCGACGTAAAGCCCATTTCTTTGTGAGGTTGTAAATGTGATTGTCGCAACCGTGAAAAGCATTGGTTGATGCACCATATCGGTAATAGTTTCCCCAACCTGTTATCACAGGATTGAGCATTCGTATCAGCGATTCCTGCTTACACATTTTATGTCCTTTAACGATGTCACTGATTTTTGCCCTAAGGCGTTTCTGTGCATCTTTGGACGGAGATGTGTACAGCCTTTTGCCGAACTTCCTTACATTGAAACCTAAGAAATCAAATCCATCGTATATGTTCGTAATGGTAGTTTTCTCTTCGGATAAGGTAAGACCCCTTTCTTTGAGAAATTCTATCACCATTGGTTTGACCTCGTTTTCCAATAATTCCTTATCTCGACCTGTGATTATAAAGTCGTCCGCATACCTGATAAGATTCACTTTGTAGTGGAATGTCTTATAGTTGATGAAACGTCTTTTGAATCTTTCAGCCAAGAGTGGTTGAAGTCCGTCAAGTGCCATATTTGCAAGTGTCGGTGATATGATACCTCCTTGTGGTGTACCCTCTTCTGTCGGGAACAGTTTACCATTGAATACAGCTCCACATTTCAGCCATTTTCTGAGTATTGTTTTATCCATAGGGATATTTTCAATAAGCCAGTCGTGACTGATGTGGTCGAAGCAACCCTTAATATCTCCCTCCAAAATCCATTCGGGGGAATGCTGGCGATTTAGAACCGTATCAATCTGACGAATTGCGTCCATTGTCCTGCGCTTCTTTCGGAAGCCGTAAGAAAAACGGTCGCCTGTCGTTTCGGCTATCGGTTCCAATGCCATGAGATATAATGCTTGCATCGCCCTGTCTTTCATGGTCGGTATTCCCAACGGTCGGAGTTTACCGTTCTTTTTCTTGATGTGAACCCTACGGAGCGGCTGTGGATGGTAGCCACGACGTCTAAGTTCACCGATTGCTTTGTACTTGCGCTTGGGAGAGTCCCAAAGCTGTTTATCTACTCCAGACGTATTCTTCCCTTTGTTGGAAGTAACCCTCTTTACTGCCAATGCCTTGGCGTAAAAAGAGTGAGTAAGCATCCACTGCAAGGTTTTCACCTTGTTATGTCTGCCTTCTTTCTGAGCCTTTACAATACGCGCTTGTAGCTTTCGGACATAGGTTTCACACTTAGACCAGTTCATACCGTCCCAAGTCAGATTCCTGCTGTCAGCAGGCGCACACGATGTTTTAATCTCGTTCATTTGCTTTCCTCCTTTTGAAAGTTCTAAAAGTTATCTTGTAAAGAGTTACCATATACGGAAGTCTGCCCACTTTCGTGTCGGATGATGTTACCCTCATTAACTCGTGATGTTGGTTCAATCCGTATCCTCCCCATTACAGGGCGGCATTCGCTTTCTCCGTTATCTCATACCTGCACCCCATTCGGCTTGCCTTGCGGTTCGCTTACTCGCATTATTACGAGAGAGATACAGGCTTGCCCTGTTCCACGCAATTGACAAACGGATAGTTTAGGTTCTGCCAAGTCCGCCGGCAGTGCTATGTCCGTGTAACCCCAACATGGGCGAGGGTTATCCGACTGCTTACCTTTTGGTGAGAGCTAAAGTATCTTGCGCTCCTTCAAACCTTACGACGGCTAAAGTCAGTTCACATTACGTTAACCATGCTATCCAGCCTCGCCACTCGACGGTATGATACTAACCGCCCTTGACGTTCCCTCACGGTTCAGTCTTGTCCTTTCGGAAAGTGTACTTTGTCCTATAAGCTTAGCACAACCCATCACTGGAGATGCACCTTATAGTAGGCTACCGCTGACGGAACAGCGGGTTAAATCTTGCAATATACATTGCTGTTTAACAATCAATTACGTGACTTTTCAGGTCACACCCACGTGCGGTTCAAATTTAACATAATCGTGTAGGCACTCTCGTAGGCATCGGATATGTCGGTCATGAAGTCCGGGTGGATGGGGTTGCAGCGGTGGCTCTCCCTCGGATTGTCGAAGTTTATCACGTAGAACTTGGGCTTGACCTTGTAGCCGTCCAAGTGGGCGAGCAGGTGGTTGTAAGCTATCTCGGAGAGGTCGGGGTACTTGAAATCATACAGGAAAAGCGAATAGCCCTTCTCGATGGTCTGTTTTATGTACTGATTGATAATTGCATAGGACTTGCCCGAACCGGGCGTGCCCAAGACCATCGTCGCACGGAAGGGATTGACAAGGTTGATCCATCCGTCATACGCCCTGCCCCGGAACCAAAAGCGGGTGCGGAGATTGACGGAATACTCATTCTCCTTCAGCTCGGTCTCCTGCATGAAGGATTCGTTCTCGACATTGAACACGTCTTCGAGCAGGTCGGTCTTCAGCAGGCGGGACATCCATAGCCCCGCCATGAGCAGGCAGATATACCCGGCGGTAAGGGTGGCGATATACAGCACGGTGTCCGCCGGAAGTGGCAGAGGAAGGGCGAGCAACCACCAGTTACCGAAAAAGAGCAGCAAGCCGGACACGCCGCAAAGGATGATCCTGCGCCACGTGATTTTCTGTTCCTTCACGCCCTTTGTGCCGAGGCAGCTAAGGGCGAGGAACAGCACGGCGAAGAGCTTCGTCCAGAGGATATTGGAGAACAGCCCGGCGGTACGCTGGAAGCCGAGCAATATCCTATCGACCACACCGATGTCGATGCCCCACTCCCGGACGGACTGGTAACAGAACCAGTAAATATTTACCACTACAAATAAAATGCTTATCGCACGCATGAACTCCATGACTTTGGCGAGTCCACGCAAATCGTCTTCGTTTTGCATAATTCGTTGAAAATTAATGATAAAACTTCGTTTTATTATGTACATGTACTTTTTCTTTTGTCTTGACACAAAAGAAAAAGATACCAAAAAGAAAAAGTCAAGACTGCATTTTCTCGCTACTCCACTTCGCAATTTTCGGGGACAAAAAGAATTGCCTACGGCGAAAGTCCTACGTTCTGCATAGCCCAAACAAGTTTGGCTCTGCTCTCACTTAAACGGACTTTTCGCTACGCTCAAACAGCTTTTTGTCCTTATCCGAAAATCGCTGCGTTCCGCTTTACGCTGCGAAAATGAGGTCGGTATGCCATGCGGATGGTTGCTTGGTTAATGCTATCTTTTTGTTCTTTATTGCTGCCTGCCGTACTTGCGCCTCTTTTTCTTTTTGCGCTGCGGAGGTACGGGCTGGTCGCCGGACGCTCCGCCGGGTACGGGGGCAAAGAGGTTGAAGGCGGCCGCCACGTTCTGGGTGGTGCCGTCCTTGTGGTCGGGGCGGTAGCCGGTATCCTGTCCGTCCCATTGGGATGCGCCCGTATGCTCCTGCTGCCGGGTGGGATGTTCCACTTCGGCGGAGGGTTGCGGCAGGTGAATGCCTTCCTGCCCGGCGAAAAGGTCGTTGAACACGCCTGCGGAGAACTCCTTGCCCAGACGGGAGCCGTTGAATACGGCTTTGGCGGCATGGTCGATGAAGGTCGCCCCATAAATGCGCCCGGCTTCATTCTGACGGAATACCACACCGATACCCTGCCGCATGAGTTCCCGCTCGAACTGCGCCCGGTCATGCCCTGCGGTCTGCATGGCGGCGGCAACCTTTCCGGCGGTGGCGGCGGCGACCTCCCTGTGGGTCTTTTCCCATGCGGCAGCGTTGTGCATCCGCCTTTCGAGGGCTGCGACGCCCGCCTCCTTGCCGAACACGGAGGACTTGAAGGGCTTGCCGACCTTGTTGCCCTCCCTGTCGGTTGCCGAATAGATCAAGCCGTGATACTCCCGCCCGCCGTATTCCCCCTTCACCTCGTCCACCGTGATGCCGTAAAGGGAAAGGACGGCACGATATTCGCCCAGTGTACGGAAACGCCACTCCCGGGCGAGCGGGCGGATGACTCCCGCCAACTGCCCCTTGAGATTGCCGTCCCCGTAACCGACGGGCGACAAGGGCAGCCCCTCCTTCCACTGCTTGGGCGTAGCCGGGACAAGACCGAACTGCCTCTCCAGCTCCCGGCAGACCTTCATCGAACGCCCGTGCTCGTAGCTGTCGGAAATGGCACGCCCGGTTTCGTCCACCCGGACGGAGACGATGTGCAGGTGCTCCCGCCCGATGTCGTTGTGGCGATAGACGATATAGGGCTGTCTCCGAAGCCATGCGCCGCATATACTCCTCCGCCAAGCTGACAAACCGCTCCTCGCTCAAGCAATCCTTTGGGTCGGGATTGAGGGAGATGTGCAGGACGGGCTTCTCGGTCTTGCGGTTGGCTGTGAGGTAGTCGCTGAACGAGCGGGAAAGATGCCTATCGTGTAGGGGTATCGCCCTGCGGCTCGATAATCCGGCTGGTGAAAAGCACGTCAGCGTGCCGCTCGTCCACCTTCAACTGGTTGTAGGCAAGCACCCCGTAAAGGCTGCTGCCGTGCGAGATCTTGGCTATCATCGGACGGGGTATTTGCTCCGGAACTCCTCCACCAGTGCGGAAATCCGCTTGCTTAACTCGACCAGTTCGAGGGTGTGCCGCTCCAGCTTGTAGAGGAAAGCGAGGGCTTTCTTCTCCGAGAAATTGGATTTGAGCGCACGCACGCATTGGTTGTAGTTCGTGCCTATGGCACGGAACTGCGAGTGGAAAGTGGTCAGGCGCATGTAGAAATCCTGCGTCCCCTTATCCAGTTTAATGACCTTAATCTCCCTGCCGAAAAGTGCGGAAACGATAAACTCCGCCTTGGTCGCCTTGCCCGACTCGTCGAAAAGCGCGAGGAAACGGGCGTTGTCCCCGTCGTCCAGACGAAACACGTAGCGGTGGCTCATCTTGTCGGGCTTGGGCTTTCGCCCGTGGTTGCCCGCATACTTCTTCTGATTGTCCATCATCCTGTGAAATTTTAAGTGAAACATGGTCTGAAAACGCCGTATGCCTACGGCTCTTCCCCGTGAGCATCCCCCGACTCCGGAGGGGGATGCCACATCGAGGGGGCAAGGTGGTGGTGAGGCACGAAATTCATTTCGAGTGCCGCAGCACACAACTTGCCATTTTCGTTTGAAAATAAAATCCGTCCTGCCGGACAGATTGGGGATGCCCTTGCCTGCTGCGGAGTGCCGGGCACTCCCTCGGGCGGTTGCCGCTCTTCTCCATTCTTACTCCATTTGGTTTCCGCCTGCAAAGTAACAGCCCTTTTCCCGTCCGGACACCATACCCGGATGCGACAAACCTACGGGTGGAAAGACAATGCACGACACGCTGATAATCAAACGGATAAACTACCGATTTTTTGATATTCCTTTGCGCCGTGGAAGCGGTGAAACGACTGTCCGGACAGACAAGGAAACAACCGGATAGCCGACCGGACGGACAGCCGAACGGCTGACGGTCTTGCCGGACAAACGGACGGACAGTCGGATAACCAGCCGGACGATTGGCTAAACAGCCAAACGGCTAAATGATTAAACGGCTAAACGGTCAAACGGCTGGACAGCCGGACAAGCGGGCAGTCGGATGATTGGATGGATGCCGGGCTGAATGCATGACCGGATGCCTGAACGGATGAACGGACGGATGAACGGCAGAGTGGCTGAAAAGCTGACCGATTGAGTGAACAGAGAAGCGGCTGCACGGGCAGCCGGATGAATAACCAACAGAATGACGATATGGACAGACAGACATTGAACGTGGCTTTCGCCACACAGAAAGGCGGCAGCGGCAAGACGGCTATCACGGTGCTGGTGGCGGGCTACCTGCACTACCGCTTGGGGTGTCCGCTGGCGGTGATCGACTGCGACTTCCCGCAGTACAGCCTGTACGAGATGCGGGAACGGGACAGCCGGGCGGTACTGGAGAACGAATACCTGAAACGGGCGGCTTACGAACAGATGCGGCAGCCGGGGCGTGCCGCCTATCCGGTGCGCAAGTGCCGGGTGGAGCAAGCCCCCGACACGGCAAGGGAGCTGGCGGCGGAAGGCTGCTACGACCTGCTCTTCTTCGACCTGCCGGGCACGGTGAACTCGGCGGGCATCCTGCGCACGATCGCACAGATGGACTACATCTTCGCCCCGGTGAGTGCGGACAAGGCGGTATTGGAGAGCACGCTCTCCTTCCTCGACGTGCTGCAACGGATGATGCTGGGCAAGGAAACGAGCCGCCTGAAGGGGCTTTACCTTTTCTGGAACCAAGTGGACAAGCGGGAAACGAGCGGGCTGTACGAGAAGTACGGGCAGGTGGTCGCCGACATGGGGCTGCCGATGCTGCAAACCCGCATCCCCGACACGAAACGCTTCCGCAAGGAGGCGGACGGCACGGGACGGACGGTGTTCCGCTCCACGCTGCTGGCTCCCGACAGGCGGATGCTGGCAGGCAGCGGCATCCCCGAACTGACCCGTGAGATAGCGACCATCCTCAAACTGGAAGGCTATGAAGAAGCAGCGGAATGAGAAGCCCATCGACGAGGAGCTGCTGATGCGGATGATGGCGGGCGAGGCGGCAGGGACGGGAGAACCGGAAACCGGAAAGGAGGAAACCGCCGTGCCGGTGGAGAAGGCGCAGGAAGGGAAGGCGGCGGACACAAGACGGCGCAAGGGAAGGCAGGCGGACTACGAGACGACCTTCCTCAAAGGCATGGACATCCCCGCCCGCTACGGCAAGCCGGTCTATGTGCGCCGTGAGTACACGAGCGCATCGCCAAAATCTCGGTGATGCTGACGGGCGGCAAGGTGTCGCTCTCGGCATACATCGACAACGTGCTGGCGCAGCACTTCGAGCAATACCGGGAGGAGATCGAGGCGCATACGCCGGGAAACTGGAGAACCTCTTTTAAAAGGAAGGAGGAAACGGCATGATACTGAAATTATCGCTCACCGTCCTGCTGCTCTATTACCTTGCCGTGCTGTGGAAATACTACCGGCAGGACATCGCCGGGATATTCGGGACAGCGGAGACGGACGAAGACACGGAGGGAACGGGAAAGGAGCCGGGGCAACCGGGCGAGCCGTACACGGTCATGGGAGAAAGCACCTACCTGCCCTTCGCAGCGGAGGACGGGGAGGAAGCGGCAGCCGGGGCCGTGGACGAACCCGCAGCGGAGGACGACGGGGCGGACTACTCCGACATCGAGCCGGAGGAGGACGAGGAGGAGACGGACTATGAACCACGCCGGAGGAGATCCGGGAACTGGAGGAGGAAGAGGAATTAGGGGCTTATTACCCGGACGGCAACCCCGACTTCGCCACGGGGTATTCCTTCGATGACCTGAAAAAGGTGCGCCGGGTACTGGTGTCGGACAATGCGGACGAAAAGGCGGAGCGGGAAGCCCGTGAGGTGCTGCCGTCCGTGATGGGGTCGGACATCTGGGAGGCGATGCTGGACGAGTTCGAGGGCGCACGTGAGCGTGTCGCCCGACTGATGGACAACCATAATGTTTAATTAAAATTTTAAAGACAAATGAGACAAAAGAGAATCTTATTCACGGCGGCCTGCATACTGGCTGCGTGGGCGCAATGGCGCAGGGAAACGGGCAGGCGGGCATCACCGAAGCCACGCAGATGGTCACGAGCTATTTCGAGCCGGGAACGAAACTGATTTACGCCATCGGTGCGGTGGTCGGCTTGATCGGCGGGGTGAAAGTGTACGGGAAGTTCAGCTCCGGCGACCCCGACACGTCGAAGACGGCGGCGAGCTGGTTCGGAGCCTGCATCTTCCTGATCGTGGCGGCTACCATCCTGCGTTCGTTCTTCCTGTAAAACAGCGGACTATGGACATGGAAATCAACAAGGGGATCGGCAGGAACGTGGAGTTCAAGGGGCTGGAAAGCCAGTACCTCTTCATCTTCTGCGGCGGTCTGCTCGCCGTGTTCGTGGTGTTCGTCATCCTGTACATGGCGGGCGTGAACCAGTGGGTGTGCATCGTCTTCGGCGTGGCTTCGGCTACACTGCTGGTATGGCTGACCTTCCGGCTGAACGCCCGCTACGGCACGCACGGGCTGATGAAGGCAGCCGCCCGCAGGAGGCATCCGAGGTACGTGGTGAACCGCCTGAAAATCCCCCGATTATTTATCTTTAAACACTGGCAAGAATGAAAAACGTAATGAAAGCGGCGACGCTCGAAAGCAAGTTCCCGCTGCTGGCGGTGGAGAACGGCTGCATCGTGAGCAAGGAGGCGGACGTGACGGTCGCCTTCAGGGTGGAACTGCCGGAACTGTTCTCCGTCACGGGGAGCGAGTACGAGGCGATCCACTCGGCTTGGCACAAGGCGGTGAAGGTGCTGCCGGAGTATTCCATCGTACACAAGCAGGACTTCTTCATCGAGGAGAAGTACCGGCCGGAAACGGACAGGGACGACCTGAGCTTCCTGAGCCGGAGCTTTGAGAGGCACTTCAACGAACGCCCGTTCCTCTCGCACACCTGCTATCTGTTCCTGACCAAGACCACGAAGGTGCGGAGCCGTCAGGAAAGCACGTTCTCCACCCTCTGTAAAGGCAGGCTTGTCCCCAAGGAGATAGAAGACCGGGAGACGGTTACGAGGTTCCTCGAAGCCGTCGGGCAGTTCGAGAAGATCATGAACGACAGCGGTTTCGTTACGCTGCGCCGCCTCACGACGGACGAGATCACCGGGACGGAAACGGCGGCGGGCATCGTGGAGAAGTACCTCTCGCTCTCGCAGCACGACACGACGGTGCTGAAGGACATCCAGTTGAACCCGGAGGAGATGCGCATCGGCGACGACATCCTCTGCCTGCACACCCTCTCGACACGGAAGACCTGCCGGGCAAGGTGGCGACGGACAGCCGTTACGAGCGGCTCTCGACCGACCGCTCGGACTGCCGGCTGTCGTTCGCCGCCCCGGTGGGCTTGCTGCTGGACTGCAACCACTGCTACAACCAGTACATCTTCATCGACGACCACGGGGAGAACCTGAAACGCTTCGAGCAGACCGCCCGGAACATGCACTCGCTCTCCCGCTACTCCCGCTCCAACCAGATCAACAAGGCTTGGATCGAGGAATACCTGAACGAGGCGCACTCGAAAGGGCTGACCTCGGTGCGCTGCCACTGCAATGTGATGGCATGGAGCGACGACCGGGAGGAACTCAGGCGCATCAAGAACGAGGTGGGCAGCCAGCTCGCCCTGATGGAGTGCAAGCCGAGGCACAACACGGTGGACGTGCCCACGCTCTTTTGGGCGGCGATACCGGGCAACGAGGGGGACTTCCCCTTCGAGGAGAGCTTCTACACGTTCATCCCGCAAGCCCTGTGCTTCTTCACCGAGGAAACGAACTACAAGGACTCGCTTTCGCCCTTCGGCATCAAGATGGTGGACAGAATGACGGGCAGACCGCTGCATCTGGACATCAGCGACCTGCCGATGAAGAAAGGGGTAATCTCGAACCGCAACAAGTTTGTCCTCGGTCCGAGCGGAAGCGGCAAGTCGTTCTTCATGAACACCTCGTGCGCCAATATTACGAGCAAAACAGCCACATCGTGCTGATCGACACGGGCAACTCGTACCAAGGGCTGTGCGAGCTGATCCACCGCAAGACCAAGGGCGAGGACGGGATTTACTACACGTACACGGAGGAGAAGCCCATCAGCTTCAACCCCTTCTTCACGGACGACTACAAGTTCAGCGTGGAGAAGAAGGACAGCATCAAGACGCTGCTGCTGGCACTGTGGAAGGGCGAGGACGAGAAAATCACGAAGACGGAGAGCGGCGAGCTGGGCAGTGCGGTGTCGGCGTACATCCGCCGGATACAGCAGAACCGGGACATCGTCCCCTCGTTCGACACCTTCTACGAGTACATGCTGAACGATTACCGGAAGGAGCTGGCTGCAAGGGACATCAAGGTGAGCCGGAAGGACTTCAACATCGACAACTTCCTGACCACGCTCAGGCAGTATTACAAGGGCGGGCGCTACGACTTCCTGCTGAACTCGAACGAGAACATCGACCTGCTGCACAAGCGGTTCATCGTATTTGAAATTGACAGTATAAAAGATAATGCCGAGCTGTTCCCCGTGGTTACGATCATCATCATGGAAGCCTTCATCAACAAGCTGCGCCGCCTGAAAGGGGTGCGGAAGATGCTGATCTGCGAGGAGGCTTGGAAAGCCCTTTCCTCGCCGAGTATGAGTGAATATTTGAAGTACATGTACAAGACCGTCAGGAAATATTTCGGCGAGGCGATTGTCGTCACGCAGGAGGTGGACGACATCATCTCGTCCCCCATCGTGAAGGAGGCTATCATCACCAACTCGGACTGCAAGATCCTGCTCGACCAGAAGAAGTACATGAACAAGTTCGACGGCATCCAGTCGATGCTCGGTCTGACGGACAAGGAGAAGTCGCAGATACTCTCCATTAACCTCGCCAACCATCCCGGACGGAAGTACAAGGAGGTGTGGATCGGTCTGAACGGGGTGCAGTCGGCGGTGTATGCCACGGAGGTATCGGCTGCCGAGTACCTGACCTATACCACCGAGGAGAGCGAGAAGACGGAGGTGTTCGCACTGGCGGAAGAGCTGGGCGGGGATTTGGAACTTGCCATCAAGCGGCTGGCGGAGACGAAGTATAAATAATGTGCCGATGTGCTGGCGGTGAGCGGCGGACAGGCTGCCGGACGGATGGTTGATTGACCGGACGAACGGCTGAAGGGTCGGATGATTGACCAAACGGCTAAACGGTCAAACGGTTAAACAGTTAAACGGCTGGCTGGCTAAACGGCTGGCTGGCTAAACGGCTGGATGTACAAACGGCTAAACGGAATGGAGAGAATAAAATTATGTAAAACTTAAAAAACAGAATCAAGATGAAACGATTGAATTTAATCCTGCTGCTGTCGGCGGTAACAGTGGCGCTGGCGTTTGTCATTTCCTGCAAGGAGACAAATGCGGAACGGTTGGAAAAGATGTGCGGCGAGTGGGTCAGCACGGGCGGCAAGCCGCCCTTCACCCTCTGGGAAGAGGACGGCAAGTACCGTGTAACGGTCATGCACAGAAACCACAAGGGCGGCAGTGAAGCGGAGACCTACCTCGTCCGGGAAACGGAAGGGGTGCTGTTCATCGAGACGGCTTCGCCGTGATGATGGACTATGACCGGGAGAAAGACCGCATCCGGCTGTCGCCGGGCGGAGAGTACAGGAGAAAGAGTGACGGAACCCTAAAACAGTAAGGACATGAGAACGATAAAGGCAATCATTCTGGGCGTGGCGTGCCTGACGGCAGGTGCGGCCAACGCCCAATGGGTCGTACACGACCCCGGCAATCTGGCGCAGGGCATCATCAACACGGCTAAGGAGATGGTGGAGACCTCCGCCACCGCACAGCACACGCTGGACGGATTCAGGGAGACGGCGAAGATATTCGAGCAGGGGCGGAAGTATTACGATGCGCTCAAGGCGGTGCACGACGTGGTGAAAGGCGGCGTGAAGGTGAAGAAGTCCATCGGGCTGGTGGCGGACATCTCGGAAATCTACGTGCGCAACTACCAGAAGATGTTAGGAGACCCGAACTACACGCCGGACGAGCTGGAAACCATCTCGTTCGGGTACGCCAAGCTGCTGAGCGAGAGTGCGGACATCCTGCAAGACCTGAAGAACGTGGTGAACGTGACGGGGATGTCGCTCTCGGACGCCGAACGGCTGGCGATCATCGACCAGAGCTACAAGCGGCTGCTGGAGTACCGCAACCTCGTGCAGTATTACACGGACAAGAACATCTCGGTGAGCTACCTGCGGGCGAAGAAGAAAAAGGACGCCGACCGGGTGGTGGCTCTCTACGGGGATGCGAAAGACCGTTACTGGTGAGACCGGCAATATACAATAATGTTCACGTACATAAATATAATATAGGACTATGTTGTTAGCGATAGACTTCACGAACCTGCACGAGATATTGCAGGTATTGTATCAGGACATGATGCCGCTCTGCGAGAAGCTGACGGGTGTAGCCAAGGGAATTGCCGGGCTGGGTGCGCTGTTCTACGTAGCCGCCAAGGTGTGGCAGGCGCTCGCCCGTGCCGAACCCATCGACGTGTACCCGCTGCTCCGCCCGTTCGCCATCGGGCTGTGCATCCTCTTCTTCCCCACTTTCGTCATCGGCACGATCAACGCGGTGCTCTCGCCCGTGGTGAAGGGCTGCCACGGGATGCTCGAATCACAGACCTTCGACATGAACCGGTACCGGGAGCAGAAGGAGACGCTGGAGAGGGAGGCGTTCCGCCGTGACCCGGAGAAGGCGTATCTGGCGAGCAAGGAGGACTTCGACAAGAAGCTCGACGAGCTGGGCTGGTCGCCCAAGGACTTGAAGACGATGGCGGTGATGTACATCGACCGGACGGAATACAACATGAAGCGGAACATCCGGCTGTGGTTCCAAGAACTGCTCGAACTGCTGTTCCAGTCGGCTGCGCTGGTGATCGACACGATACGGACGTTCTTCCTGATAGCCCTCTCCATCCTCGGTCCGATAGCGTTCGCCCTCTCGGTCTATGACGGGTTCCAGAGCACGCTCACGCAGTGGATAACGAGGTACATCTCCATCTACATGTGGCTGCCCGTGAGCGACCTGTTCAGCTCGGTGCTGGCACGCATCCAAGTGCTGATGCTCACCCGTGACATCGAGGCGATGAGCGACCCGACCTTCATCCCGGACAGCTCGAACACGGTGTACATCATCTTTTTAATCATCGGGATATTCGGGTACTTCACCATCCGACGGTCGCCAACTGGATCATCATGGCGGGCGGGGTGAGCCAAGCCAACCGTGCGATGAACCAGACCGCAAACAGGTCGGCAACGTCGCCGCAGCGGGTGCGGGTGCCGCCGTGGGGAACATCGCCGGAAAAATCATCAAGTAGCGGCGGATGTCCCAAGAAAATGAGTCATAACGAATAAAAAACCGGAAACATGGAATTTAAAAGTTTGAAAAATATCGAAACGAGCTTCAGGCAGATACGGCTCTTCACGCTGGTATTCGCCTGCCTGTGCGCCGTGGTGACGGGCTTCGCCTGTGGAAGTCGTACAGCTTCGCCGAGGCGCAGCGGCAGAAGATCTACGTGCTGGACAACGGCAAGAGCCTGATGCTGGCGCTCTCGCAGGACGTGCGGCAGAACCGTCCGGTGGAGGCACGAGAGCACGTGCGCCGCTTCCACGAGCTGTTCTTCACGCTCTCGCCCGACAAGTCGGCTATCGAGGGGAATATCAAACGCTCGCTGCTGCTGGCGGACAAGAGCGCCTTCAACTACTACAAGGACCTCTCGGAAAAGGGGTATTACAACCGGATAATCTCGGGGAACATCAACCAGATGATAGAGATAGACAGCCTGCGGTGCGACTTCGACAAATACCCGTACAGCGTGCGGACATTCGCCCGGCAGATCATCCTGAGGGAAAGCTCCGTTACGGAGCGCAGCCTTGTAACCCGCTGTCGCCTGCTGGATGCGGTCAGGAGCGACAACAACCCGCAGGGCTTCATCATCGAGGGGTTCGAGATCACGGAGAACAAGGATTTGCAGACCCTCAAACGCTGACGGCTATGATAAGGAAATTCATCGTAAAGGCGCAGGACTGGGCGGACGGGAAGCTCCGCCGCCTCGCCGGGCGTATCTCGCCCGACATGCGTGTGGCAATCATCCTCGTGATGCTGGCGGCGTTCGGCGCACTGTCGGTCTATATGACCGTCTCCTCCATCTACCGCATCGGCAGGAATGACGGGAAGGAACTGGGATAGAGCATATCAGGCGCCTGCAATTGCCCAATGACAGTATTATCAACCCTTTTGAAAGCGGACGGCATGGGACTGGCGGAGAAGTTGAGTGAGTGGCTGCTCCGCGCCGGGAGCGGCAGGAGGAGCGGAACATGAGGCAGGTGGCGGCGTATTTCGGGAGCTGCTGAATAAGAGGCGTGCGGATGCCGGTGCAATCCTCCAGTCCGTCAGGGACTACCGGGACTGCCCGGAGGTAACAAGGAAACAGGCGGAGCTGCTGCTGGAACACAGGTTCTTCCGGTACGTGTACCAGACGGGCTATCCCGAATGGCGGGCGGTCATGGACGCCCTGAAAGAGACCCGTTACGGGATGCGTGAGGGGGCGGCAATCCCCCGGAGCGTGAGGGAGGCAGCGGAAAGCCCGATGCTGCGTCTGGCGGCGCAATACAAGGTTCTGGAGTACGAGTACACGAGACGCAACGCCCCGCAGCCGTTATCCCCCGAAGCGCAGGCGGAACGGGATGCGGCGCACCGGCTGCTGAACTGCTGCATGAGGGAGGGCGACCTCGACGCACTGAAAAGGCTTGCCCTGAAAGGCGAGAAACCGGACGACTCGGTGGCCATCCGCCACGGGCTGGCGGAAGGCTACCGCAGGCTCGAAGAACTGAGCCGGGAATGGAGCGAGGAGATGCGGGGCGACAACCACACCGTCATGGAACAGATCGAGTTGCGGGAGGCGGA
>ENA-OQHA01000035-OQHA01000035.1-human-gut-metagenome-genome-assembly--contig:-NODE-35-length-68608-cov-5.764606_pt1 | contig 68608 bp, 67 predicted proteins | sample MGYA00242558_ERZ504707 | MGnify/ENA primary metagenome ERZ504707 (study PRJEB26092, sample SAMD00036197) | human gut metagenome | host: Homo sapiens | study: EMG produced TPA metagenomics assembly of... | reverse complement strand
CACGTCGCGTCCATGCGCAGCTCGTGCGCGGAAAGCGGCGTCTGATCCTTCGGACAGTACGGCAGCACGCGGTAGCCTGATATGCGAGGCCCTTGTCGTACAGCTGCTTGAACGCCCACATCACGGATTCCATGTATGGAATGTTCAGCGTCTTGTAGCCATGCTCGAAATCGACCCAACGGGCCTGACGGTGCACGTAGTCCTTCCACTCGTTGGTGTACTTGAGCACGGAGGCACGGCAGGCGTCGTTGAACTTGTCGATGCCCATCTCCTTGACCTGATCCACCGAGTCGATGCCCAGTTCCTTCTGGGCTTCAAGCTCGGCCGGCAGACCGTGCGTATCCCAACCGAACACACGATTGACCTTGCGACCCTTCATGGTCTGGTAACGCGGAATCACATCCTTGGCGTAACCGGTCAGCAGGTGGCCGTAATGCGGCAGGCCGTTGGCGAACGGCGGACCGTCGAAGAACACGAATTCGTTCTGGCTGTGATCGCCGGAAGGACGGCGTTCAATGGACTTCTGGAAAGTGTCGTCCTTCTCCCAATAATCAAGGACGGATTCTTCCAGCTTCGGGAAACTGGGGTTCGGCGCTACATTGGCGCTCTGCTCACCCGCAGCTGCCTTCGGATACACGTTGTTTTCGCTCACCGTATCTCCTCGTAGGTTCTTGCTATCTATCTCCTACGAGGACGATGGCCGTAACGTCTGCTGGACGCCGCCACCGCGTACCACCTCGTTTGCCGCACTTTCAAATATACGTGCGACCGCTTGTATGTTCGGCTATTCGGGCCTTCCCGCCGGGTCTAATAAGTCGCTCACGCGACCGTTCTTCCGGAAGCTCCCCGCTGATAACGGATCATCGCTCGCATTTCGGTTGTCACTATAGCATGCAGCGCGAACTATTTTCGCTTGTTTTGCATGATTATGGACGATTTCACAATAGGTTTCATGGCGATTCACAATAGCTCTTATGTAGGATTACATACAACAGAAATGCCGATACTGACAGCCCATCAGTATCGGCATTGTAATCGTATTTTCAATATGTATTTTAGAACATACTATGTTCGATCATTCGGAGATTTCACCGGAAGCAAGCTTGGCTTCGAGCTCTTCGACAATCTCGTCGTGCATCTTCTCGGTGATCTTCACCTTGAAGAGGAACACGAGCAGGCTCAGCACGATGATGCCCAGCGGCACGTAGAATGCGCAGACCTTGAACATGCCGATGTTCGCGGCGGTCATATCCGCGGCGGTTGCGTCACCGATCATGCCTGCGGCTACGGCGATGAAGCGACGATACCGTTGGAGCATGCGCCTGCGATCTTGTCGAGCATCGGGCGGACGGACAGGGTGACGGCCTCGTTACGCTTGCCGTTCTTGAGCTGACCATATTCGATGGAGTCGGTCAGCGACAGGATGGCGGTCATCTGAATGAAAGTCTGCGGCAGGTAGAAGAAGACCAGACCGACGATGACCATTGCCAGATTGCTGGAGCCGACGGCGAACAGCAGGTAGCCGACGATCATGAGCACCATGCCACCCAAGTACAGGTAGCGGCGCGGAATGCGCTTGTTCAGGATCGGGTACAGCGGAGCCATAACCAAGCCGGTGATGACCGGGATGACGCCCACGATGGAGTATGCGGCGGTGTTGTCGAGGATGTACTTGAACAGGTACATGAGCACGCCGGTGGTGGCCACGTTGGCGATGGCGTACAGCAGGTAGCTCAAGGCAACCCACAGCAGCTGATCGTTCTGGGCCAGAGCTTGAAGGCCTGCAGCGGGCCGCCGTTGTCTTCGGCCTTGGCACGCAGCGTGGTGGTGCTTTCCTTGGTGCCGAACGCCACGGAGCACACGGTGAGGATGCCGAGGATGGCCACGATGATGGCGAAGCAGGTCCAGCCGGACTGGCTTTCGACGTACTTGCCGGTGAACACCCAGCTGAAGTAGGTGACGATCGGGATGACCACGATGGTCAGACCGTTGTAGCCGATGGAGCCGCCGAAGGAGCCGAGTGCGGTGTAGGTGGAGCGCTCGTGGGAGTCGGAACTCAATGCAGGGATCATACCCCAGTAGGAAATGTCACGCAGCGAGTAGAACACGTCGAGCACAATGAAGGTGATGATGAACAGCACGATGAACAGGGTAGTATTCACGTTCACCAGACCGAACAGACCAGTGTAGACGAGCACCAGCAGGATGGCGGAAACGGTACCACCGATGAGCTGCCACGGCTTGAAGCGACCCCACTTGGTGTTGGTGTTGTCGATGATGTTGCCCAGCAGCGGGTCGATGAAGATTTCTGCGATACGAATCACCACGACCAGGCCGGTGATGATGCCAATCAGCTTGGTGGCGACGCTCTTATCGACGCCAGAGAACAGCGAGCTCGTCACGTAGACGATGAAATAGGTGCTCAGTGCGTTGTAGAACGCGGACTGGCCGACGTTACCGAACGAGTACGCCACGCGAGACAAGAGGTTCCCGCCTTTGGAACCGTTGTTGCCATTTCCCATCTTTGCTTCTCCTTAGAAGTCAGATACAGGTCCTTCCTTGACCTAACTATCAGTATATCCCCTTACCTAAAGTTAGTAAAATTTATCACTGAACATATCGCCTATCGGCGTGTCATATTTTGTGAGCTTCTGTTCGAAAGATAGCCAAAAACGTTATTTTTTCGCCATTTACACAACAAAATAGGCAAACTGTCGCATTATCTTGTGGCAGCTTTTACCAAAATCGATATTTACGATATGCAAAAGCTTCCACGTCGAAACGAAACCAAGCCAATCTGGAAATAGCCCGATTACTATACAGTAAGTAAAGAAATAACCGCTATTTTGCCGGCACAAAACTATCGCGCACCACCAGCGACGTCGACAGGTACGCATGCTGACGAATCGTGCGTTTGCCGGAAATGGCATCACCCAACATCAGCGTCGCCACGCGCGCAAGCTCGTTCTGATCGATGGAGAATGTGCTCAACGGCGGCGAGGTCAACTGCGAAATCGTTTGATTGTTAATGCTGATCACGCTGATATCGCGCGGCACCAGCACGCCAACCGCATTGAACGCCTGCAGCACGCCAACCGCAATCACATCGGCAGCTACGATCACGGCATCAGGCAGCACGCCATTATGGTCGCGCACGAATTGCTCCCCCAACGCACGGCCGTTGCTCACGGTGAACAAGCCGTCGGAATACACCAATCCGTCGGATTGAATACCGAAACGCCTTGCCTCACGACGGAAATATGTGGCGCGATTCTCCTCATCGACCTCATAAAAGTTCATCAGGCAGCCCTTGCCTCCGATGAATCCAACGCGCTTCATGCCCTTGGCAGCACAGGCCGCGACCGCATCATGCATGGTCTGCTGCAAATCAGGCTGCACGGAATCGAACAGATTCGGCGCCGGATTCACGTCAATGAACACGCCATACGGCATGGCCCTATGCAGCCGCTCCAAGTCTTCCTCGCTGATCTGGTCGGCGCCTATCGCCATGAACCCGTCGAATTTGGAACTGCGAGCGATCATATCGTCGAGATTGTGGAACACCGTCATTTCCATGCGTTGCTGTTCCGCATTGCATTCGAGCGCCGAACGCAAATCGGTGAAATAGGAGTCCCGCAACGCCTCGTCGGACTTTTCATTGTCAAGCAATGCAACCTCATGAGGGATGACGATGCGCTTGGTCTGCACGCTATAGCCGAGGTCCTCGCTCGCCTGAATGATCTTGCGACGAGTCTCTTCACGCACCGATAGGGTGGGATCCCCGTTCAGAAGTCGAGACACCGTAGCCTGAGAAAACCCGGTACGTTGCGCAATCTCTTTAATCGTCGCCATGTCTCGCTCTCCAATTTAGTAAATCGTTTACCCATGAAAGGATAACCTATTATTGACATAACGACAAACCAAGCGAGATTTATGCAACGATTACGCAAGCCAATTATAATCGCTGCTCATGCAGCAGTCTCATGAACGTATGACGGAACCGCCTTCACGGAAGGCGGGCTGGCCGCAGCCGAATACCATGCATGGCAAAGACAATAAGAAATCCCTTGCTTCAAAATCGCAATTTCAAAGCAAGGGATTTTCCAGAGGATCCGTGCCGTTCAAAGCCACCGGCCATAAGGGCGGTATCAGCCGACAGGGATCGAAGCGCGGCTAGTGTAGAACGCTAGCGTGTGCTCGCATCGCTCCAATTCAGGAGACTATTAGATTATTCGAGTTCTACGGCACCTGTGTAGAGCTGATAGTACTCGCCCTTCTGCGCGATGAGCTCGTCATGCGAGCCGCGTTCGATGATGCGGCCATGGTCGAGCACCATGATCACGTCGGAGTTGCGCACCGTGGAGAGGCGGTGGGCGATCACGAACACGGTACGACCCTTCATGAGGTTGTCCATGCCGGCCTGCACCACCTCTTCGGTACGGGTGTCGATGGACGAGGTGGCCTCGTCGAGGATCATGGCCGGCGGATCGGCCACGGCAGCACGTGCGATGGAAATCAACTGGCGCTGGCCCTGGGACAGGCCGGAGCCGTCGCCTTCGAGCACGGTCTGGTAGCCGTTGGGCAGCATGCGGATGAAGCCGTCGGCGTTCGTGAGCTTCGCGGCGGCGATGCATTCCTCATCGGTGGCGTCGAGGCGACCGTAGCGGATGTTGTCCATCACCGTACCGGTGAACAGGTTCACGTCCTGCAGCACCACACCCAGCGAACGACGCAGATCCGGCTTGCGGATGCCCTTGACGGAAATGCCGTCATACAGGATCATGCCGTCCTGAATGTCGTAGAAACGGTTGATCAGGTTAGTGACGGTGGTTTTGCCAGCACCGGTTGCGCCCACCAATGCGATCTTCTGTCCGGGCTTGGCGAACCAGGTGATGTCGTGCAGCACCGGTTTGTCGGGGTTATAGCCGAAGTTCACGTCGGTGAAGCGCACATCGCCCTGCAGGAGGGTGAGGCGACCGTCCGGTGAGGTAATGGCGGTTTCACGGGCTTTCATGGCCACTTCGGCGGCACGCGCTCAAGGATTGCGCGGCTTGAGCGAACGGGTGCGTCATCGCCTTCCTCGCGCTTCCACGCCCAGTGACCGGTTTCATGGTCAACTTCGGTCATGGTGCGTCCATCTTCGCCGAGTTCCACGTTCACCAAGGTCACGGAACCGCCGTCGTCCTCCGGCTGCTCGTCCATAAGCGCGAAGATGCGGGATGCGCCTGCAAGCGCCATCATCACCATGTTGAACTGCATGGACACCTGGCCAAGCGGGTTCACGAAAGAGCGGGACAGCGTCAACAGCGAGATCAGCGTACCCAAGGTGAGCGGGCCAGCACCGGACAATCCGAAGTTGCCAAGTCCGGAAATCGCTGCGGATCCGCCGAAAATAGCCAGCAGAATGTACAGCAGGTAGCCCATGTTGCCTACGATCGGCATGGTCACATTGCCCCACGTGTTCGCTTCGGCGGAAGCTTCGAAGAGTTCTTCGTTCTTCTTGTCGAAAGTGGTTTGGGTGGCGTCTTCGTGGTTGAAGACCTTGATGACCTTCTGGCCGTTGACCGCTTCCTCCACGAATGCGTTCACATCGCCGATGGCGATCTGCTGCTTGACGAAGTAGCGTCCGGAGCGGGAAACAACCTTGCGTACCACCACAAACAGGATCACGGTGAAGGCGAGCACGAAAATGGTGACGGGCACCGACAGCCACAGCATCGACACGAGCGCGGCGATTGCGGATACCGCGGACGAGAACATTTGCGGGAACGACTGGCTAATGGCCTGACGCAATGTGTCGGTGTCGTTGGTGTAGCGGCTCATGATGTCGCCGTGTTCGTTGGTGTCGAAGTAGCGGATGGGCAGGGTCTGCTGGTGGGCGAACATGTCGTCGCGGATCTTCTTCAACGTGCCCTGCTCCACGGTGACGATGACCCACTGCCACAGCCAACTGCAGAAAATGCCGGCCGCATACAGGCATGCCATGAGCGTCAACGCGCGCAGCAGCGGCATCCAATCAGGATTGGTGGCGCCGACCATGGGCAGAATGTACGTATCGACCAGCGACTGCAGGAACAGCGACGATCCGCCTGGGCCGCGGCACCGACGAGAATGCACACTACCACAAGTGCCACACGCCACTTGTATTGGAAAATGTAACCGAAGATACGCTTGGTGGTGCCCGGTGCGGCTTTCTGCATCGGCGGCTTGCCGTGCGATTGCTGCATCTGATTTTGCGGCTTCCGCCGCTTCGCCTGCTTTGTCTGGTTGCCAGCCGCGTTGTTGTTGTCCTTGGATTTCAATGCGGAAGTTTGTTCAGTCATCTGTTGCCTCCTTTCACTGCAGTTCCTCAGGCTGGGCCTGATTCTTGGTTTGCGATTCATAGATGGAGCGATATTCGTCGCAGGTTTCCAGCAGTTCGTCATGCGTGCCGGCCGCCATGATGCGGCCATGATCCATGAGAGAATCATGTCGGATTCCTGCACGGAGGCCACACGCTGGGCGATGATGATCTTCGTGGTGTCGGGAATCTCATGATGGAATGCGGCGCGAATCAGCTGATCGGTTTTGGTGTCGACCGCGGACGTGGAATCGTCGAGAATAAGGATCTTCGGCTTTTCAGCAGCGCACGCGCAATGCACAAACGCTGGCGCTGACCGCCGGAAACGTTGGTACCGCCCTGTTCGATGTACGTATCGTACTTGTCGGGGAATTCCTGAATGAAGCCGTCGGCCTGCGCAAGCTGGCATGCGTGACGAATCTCTTCATCAGTGGCGTTCGGATTGCCCCAACGCAGGTTTTCGGCAATGGTTCCGGAGAACAGCACGTTCTTCTGCAATACCATGGCGACCTGATCGCGCAATACTTCCAAATCGTAATCGCGCACATCCACGCCGCCGACCTTCAGCGAGCCTTCGGTCACGTCATACAAACGTGGCACAAGCTGCACCAAACTGGACTTTGCGGAACCGGTGCCGCCGACGATGCCGACGGTCATACCGGAACGGATCTTCAAATCAATATCGTCAAGCACCGGCTTTTCGGAAGTGGCGGAATAACGGAAGGTGACATGGTTGAAATCAATCTCACCATTCTTCACTTCCATAACCGGATTTTCCGGATTCGTAACCGTGCTTTCCTCGTTCAGCACCTGGCAGATGCGTTCGGCGGAGGCCTGCGAAATAATGCACATCACGAAAATCATGGACAGCATCATCATGGCCATGAGGATCTGCATGGCGTAGGTGACCAATGCGGTCAGATCGCCGGCGGTCAATCCAAGGGCCGCATTGTTGCCGGATGCCACGATCTGCTGGGCACCCATCCAGGCGATAAGCAGCATGGACACGTACACGCACAGCATCATGAGCGGATTGTTGAAGCTCATAATGCGTTCGGCCTTGGTGAAGTCCTTGAAGATGCGCTCGGAAATTCGGTTGAACTTTTCGGTTTCGTGGTTTTCGCGATTGTAAGACTTGACCACGCGGATGCCCTGCAGGTTCTCGTCGACCACGTTGTTGAGCTTGTCGTACGTGTGGAACACGCGCTCGAACACCGGATGCACCAGTACTGCCAGACCGCACAGGCCGATGGCGAGCACCGGAATGCAGGCGAGGAACACCAGCGAAATGGATGGCTGATGCGGAAGGAGAAGATCCACGCCACAATCACCATGATCGGAGCGCGCACACCCATGCGGATGATCATTGAATATGCGTTCTGCAGGTTGGTCACATCAGTGTCAGTCGCGTGATGATCGAACCGGTGGAGAAACGGTCGATATTGGTGAAGCTGTAGCCCTGCACCTTCTCAAACTGGTCGTGACGCAGGTTTTTGGCGAATCCTGCGCCCGCAATGGCCGAGAACTTTCCGGCCAAAAAGCCGGATGTCAGTGAAACCGCCGAACAAATCAGCAGAATCAAGCCGAATTTCAAAATCGCCGGCATGCTGCCACCGCTGATGCCCTCATCAATCAGCGATGCCATGACGGTCGGAATAAGGATTTCCAGCACGCTTTCCACGGCTACGAATACCGGGGAGAGCAGGCTGGCTTTTTTGTATTCGCGCAGGGATTTGCCCAGTGTGCGAATGACGTGTTGCTTTGGTTTTGACGTTGTGGACGTCGTTGCGTTTGCCGCTGTCACTCCTTGTCCTTTCTTTTTCGTACTTACTTGCTTGCGTGTGTTACCTGAGGTTGTTTGCGATCGCCATTTCCTGCGACATTCGCAGTATGCGCGAAACGTATTCATCATGAGAATCGCGATTATGCGGATTCCGCCCATCGCATGATTCTTGCGATTCTTGCGAAACCTGCGGCTTTTGCGAAACCTGCGATTCGCCAAAATCCTGTTCCTGTATTTCCAAGCTTGAATATCGGCTTTCGTCTCCGATCAAACCTGTTTTCACCAGATTCGTCTGCATGACGTCAAGCATGTGCATGAATTGGCGGATCTGGTCGTCATCAAGACCTTCCAACAGGATTCGTTCCATGTTTTTCGCATTGTCGTGCAGCACTTCGGCAATATGCCTCGATTTGTCCGTCAATACGATCTTTTTCAGACGTGCGTCACGCTTCACCGACTCGCGGGCGATCAGCCCTTCTGCTCCATCAGTCCCAACACTCGGCATGATGTGGATCGGGTCACGCCGAAACGTTGCTCGATGTCTTGAGGGAAGATCTCCTCGTTATCATGTCTTGCCAAGTACACGATGATGTCAACGTTGCCGTTGCTGACGTCTTCCGCCTCTTCGGGACGGGTGACGCGCAAATACCGGTTGACCACGTTGTGCAGCGAGCGAATGGCCACGCTGGGAGGCTTGGTCAGGCCACTTTCCCAGACTTCGGCAAGTCGTGAACCTGACGGTTCCTTGTATTGTTCATTCGTCACTTCTGTCACACCACACATGCTAAACCTTGCATATACAACTGTTGTACATGCAACGATTAGCGTGTCGCGCATCTCATCGTCCGCGACAAAAAGGCCGAGGAATCAGATCCACACCGGTTCAGCGTTAACGGATCGAATCCCTCGGCCTTAAGCCTTGAATCCTACGAAACTACTTGGTGAGTTCAGCGTACTTCTCAAGCATGTATTCGAAGATCTGCTTGCCATCGGCGCCCATCAGCACCGACATGCTGTTGATCGGCATGGAATCGAGGAACAGGCGGGTCATGTCGTTGTCGGGCACCACCGGCATGCGGCCGGCTTCGCCCTCGGCACGCAGGATTTCAAGCACCTTGGAACCGAGCGGATCCTTACGCCATTCCATGAAGTTGGACCATTCGGTGAGCGGCTGGGCCTTGCCGTCGCCGTCGAGCTCCACCACCGCGGAACCGGCGATGTCACGGCTGGACGTGCCGACCTCGATGGTGTATTCGCCGCTCTCCACGTGCCAGTCATTGAACCTCTCAGACCAGTAGGCAAAGGCGCGATCGTCGAGCTCGAAGGAGACTTCTGCGGATTCGCCAGCCTTGAGGAATACCTTCTTGAAGCCCTTAAGCTCGTGTTTCGGACGAACTACGTCGCCTTGCCAGGAGCCACGTACACCTGCACGGTTTCGGCGGCGTCAACGTTCGAGGTGTTCTTGACCACTGCGCTGACGGATGCGGTACAGGCACCGGTCTTGACAGCCTTCACGTCGCTCACTTCGAACGTGGCGTAGCTCAGGCCGAATCCGAACGGGTAGTCGACGGCCTTGTTGTAGGTGTCGTAATAGCGGTAGCCCACGAACACGCCTTCGCCGTAGTCGACATGCCCCTCTTCGCCCGGCCAGTTGATGGTGCTCGGATCGTCGTTGATGTCGAACGGAATGGTCTGCGCGAGCTTGCCGGACGGGCTCACCTTGCCGAACAGCACGTCAGCGAGCGCCGGACCGCCGGACTGGCCGAGCAGCCAGGATTCGAGGATGCCCTTGGCGTTCTTGGCCCACGGTGCCACGGTGACGACGGAGCCGTTGGAGAGTACGACCACAACGTTCTTGTTTTCGGCTGCGACGGCTTCGAGCAGTGCGATCTGCTTGGCCGGCATATCGAGGGTCTCACGGTCGAAGCCTTCGGATTCGGCTGCTTCGGGGAGCCCCAGGAACATGAGCACCACGTCGGCGCCTTGGCAGCGTCGACGGCTTCGGCTTCGAGCGCGGATCGGCCGGTTCGAGGTCGAGGGTGAAGCCGGTGCGAACTTGGCGTCTACGCCACGCTCGGCAAGGGTGCTGAGGAAGCTGGTCATCTTGGTTGGGGTGATGTGCGAGGAGCCGCCGCCCTGGTAGCGCGGAGTGCGTGCGAATTCGCCGATGACCGTGACCTTGGCATCGCCGGCGATCGGAAGGATGGCATCATCGTTCTTGAGCAGCACCATGGATTCGATGGCCGCCTGATGTGCGACTTCGTCGTGAGCTTCGATGTCGAAACGATAGTTTTCGATGCTCATGGCTGCGCGCGTCTTGTTGACCAGGTCGATCATGCCTTGTGCCATGCGGTCGAGCTGTGCCGGCTGGATGCGACCGTCGCGTGCCGCATACACGATTTGGTCGTCGGTGTAGCTTGGCGGCATTTCGAGGTTGAGGCCCGCGTTGAGGGATGCGACGCGATCATGGTCGGCGCCCCAGTCGCTCATGACGATGCCTTGGAAACCCCATTCGTCGCGCAGCACGTCGGTGAGCAGCCAGTGGTCCTGGGCGGCATGCACGCCGTTGATGCAGTTGTATGCGCACATGATGGTCCACGGCTGGGCTTCCTTGACGATGTGCTCGAACGCCGGGAAGTAGATTTCGCGCAGCGCACGCTGGGAGATGTTGGCGCTGATGCGCAGACGATCGGTTTCCTGATTGTTGGCGGCGAAATGCTTGAGCGAAGTGCCCACGCCCTTGGATTGCACGCCGGCGACGATGCCGATGGCTTCATGACCCGCCAGGTACGGGTCTTCGGACCAGTATTCGAAGCAACGGCCGCCAAGCGGGTTGCGCTTGATGTTCACGCCCGGGCCGAGGATTACGGCGACCTTCTCCTGAATGCACTCTTCGGCCATGCTTCGCCAACCTGGTGGATGAGTTCCGGATTCCAGGAGCTGGACAGACCAGCCGCCGGCGGGAAGCAGGTGGCAGGCACGCAGTTGTTCAAATCGACTTCGCCGGTGGTGGCCGAGTTGGACTTGCGCAGGCCGTGGGGGCCATCGGTGATCATATAGCCGGGAATGCCCTTGGCTTCAACACCCTGCAGATGCCAAGCGTCGCCGCCGGAAGTCAGGGATGCCTTCTCTTCAAGCGTCAGATCATTGATGGAAGGATAGGTTTTTTCGCTCATACGTTCCTCTTTCGCATCGTTTTCTTGAGTTCGTATCGGTTAACCGATCTGCATGAGACCTCAACCCCGAAATCTCTACTAACCGGTTGGTAGGTACTTTATCAAAACCAACACCGCAACACGCCAATCTTCTTTGAAAAATCAATTAACCGACCGTAAAGTAACTGCAGTATTTACAACTTGAGAGAAATGACGATTCATAAGCATTGCAGCGCACATGAATCGCCATCAATGAAGGGCAAGAGAGGGAATCATCATGGCCAACGAAGAAGTCGACCGAAGGGCGGAGATTCTCAACGCGGCCGTCGAACTGTTTGGAACGCTCGGCTATTACGGCACTTCCCTGCAGAAAATCGCCGATCGCGTAGGACTCACCAAGCTGGCGTACTGCATTATGTCGGCAGTAAGGAAGGACTGCTCACAGCCGCGCTGGACGAAGTCTACGATCCGAAACGGAAGACATTCTTACCGACATAGTACGTGAGCCACGACCGTTGATCGCCGACATGTGGCGCAGAATCGTGGCGGTGAACGCACGCAGACCGCTTCAGGTGCACATGTTTTCCACGTTGAGTGCCGAAGCGATCGACCCGAACCACCCTGCACACGAGTACTTCGCCAATCGTGAGCTGCATAATGCCGATACCGCGCTCAATATCCGTTGGCGTGTGCCCGAAGGCGTTAATACGCGTCGGCTGCTTAATGCGGGATTCGCCATGATGGATGGAGTGCAGCTGCGTTGGCTGCGCACACCCGGTCAGGACCTGAACGCCATGTGGGCGGAATGCGAAGACACCCTGTTCCCCCTGCCATGTGGGAAGGCTACCGATAAGCCTCTGCCCCGGCACTGCATTACTGTATGGATGCAGACGTAAAAGGAGACATGTATGCGGATTTTGCTGGCACCAGACTCGTTCAAGGAGTCCGCTTCGGCTGAAGCAATCGCACAGGCGATGGTTCGCGGCATTAAGCGTGGCAATCCGCAGGCGGAATGCCGGCTCATGCCTCTTTCCGATGGCGGCGAAGGATTGACACAAGCCTTGGTTCATGCCACCGGCGGCACGTTGCACAATGTTGAGACAGTTGATGCGATCGGCCGCCCGATTACCGCTCAGTTTGGCTTTCTTGGCAATAATCATGCTTCTTGTATTCTCCACACCGCCGTGGTCGAATTGGCTTCGGCAAGCGGACTTGAACGGGTCTCCCCTGCCGACCGCAATGCGTTGGCTGCTTCCACGTTCGGTACCGGCTTGCTGATCCGTGCTGCGATTGACGCCGGCGCGGATCGTATTGTGCTTGGTTTGGGCGGTAGTGCCACTACGGACGGTGGCACGGGATTGGCTCGCGCGCTTGGATTTCGTTTTCTTGATACGGCAGGTCATGATATTCCGCTTGGTGGCGGTTCTCTTGTTGATTTGTCGAGGATTGACGATTCGGAAGTTTCCGATTCCATCAAAACGTTCCGATTGTTCTCGCTTGCGACGTCACCAATCCTTTGACCGGCCCGGAAGGTGCCGCCCATGTGTTCGCCCCGCAAAAAGGCGCGACCGCAACACAGGTCGAGCTTCTCGATCAGGGGCTTGCGAATCTCGCGCGCGCAATCATGCAATATAACGGCCGCGATATCGAGCACACTCCGGGAGCGGGCGCTGCGGGAGGTACCGGAGGTGGCATGCTTGGCCTGTTCAACGCAACAGTGAAGCCGGGAATCGAACTCGTGCTTAATCTTGCACATGGCCGTGAAGCGTGCGCTTGGGCTGACGTCGTCATCACCGGAGAAGGTTCTATCGACAGTCAAACGCCATACGGCAAAGTGCCAAGCGGCATTGCAAAATTGGCGCAATCGCAAGGAAAACCAACCATTGCCATCGGCGGAACGGTAACCCGTGACCCACACACCGTCGAAGCGCTGAACGAAACCGGCATTATCGCAACATTCGGCATTGCGCCCGGGCCAGCAGATCTTACAACGTTGATCGCCAACACGGAACGCAATGTCGAAATCACCTGTGCCGCAATCGCCAGCACATTGCGCATCACCGCAGCTACTTCACCCTGCGAATCAGCATGATGAACACCGCACCCAGCAGCACCGCGACCACAGCGATCGGGAACAGCGCCGCATAACTGCCAGTGGCAAGCACAATCGCACCGACAACCACAGGCGCAAGCACCTGACCAACGGTGTTGGCAAGATTCAGAATGCCCAGATCCTTACCAGCTTCTTCCTGACTTGGCAACACATCGACGTTCAACGCCTGATCGACGGCAATGTAAATGCCATAACCAGCACCGCCGATGCCTGCAAACAGCATCATGCCCAAAGCATTCGGCATGAAACACGGAATGGCCACACCAATCGCGATAATCACCGAACCAATCGCCACGATGACCTTGCGGCGCTGCAGACGGTCCGACAGCGGACCCGACACCATGGACGTGACGATCAGCACAACCATGGAAATCACCGACATGGTGGAAATCGTCGCCGCGGAATCCTTTACGCTCAACCCGCAGTATTTCTGCAGAATATACAGCTGATAGCCGGAAATCATGTTCCAACCCAAGATAAGCAGCAATCTGCCCATCAATGCCAAGTAAAAATCTCGGCAATTCTTGGTAGGAGGAATGAACGAACGCAGCAACTGCTTGACGTCGAGCTTTGCGGTGGCATCCGAAGACTCGACGGAAGCCACAGAAGCAGCCGAGGAGCGTTCGCGCGGCCAGATCAGCACGGTCACGATACCGGTGACTGCGAACAGTGCCGCACCGATCGCAAATCCGGTGCCCATGTTTTCAATGAATTTCGATCCGAGGAACGTTCCGGCGATGATCCGACGATCTGCGCACCACCATAGAATGCGGAGAACGTACCACGCACGTTTTCCGGAATGCGGTCGGACAGCACTGCCACAGCCGGAGCGATCATCATGTTGACGCGACCTGCACAATGCACCATCCGGCCACAATACCCACCAACTGCGCACTGGAGAAGGCGAGCACATAGCCGGCTGCCGTAATCAGACCACCTGCCACAATCCATGGCGTGCGCTTGCCGAAACGCGAGCGCGTGATGTCGCTTAACGCACCAAAATCACGTTGGAGAACAGTGCGAATACGCAGCCTACGGAATTCATGGTGCCGAGAATCACTTCGGGCACGCCTATGTTCAGTTCGGTGAATCGTTGCGGCAGCAGCACGGCCGATCCGGAAGTGCCTGCGACCATCCAAATCAGCGAGAAGAGCACGAAGCCGACGCCGAATCGCCATTTTTCGGTGGATGTCAGTTTGCGGCCGCTGTCAGGTGCGATATCACTCAATACTGCGGTGCTTGGCTCGCGTGATGCGTTTGCTGTCATGATTCCCCCTTTGGAAGCATGTTCTTTTTTGAAATATTGAAATGATTTGAAATATACGATGAAGAAAGCTTTTTTCATTTTTGGTATGATCGCAGTCCTGCCGACGCCGACTTTTATTTGGCTTCAGCTTCGGCAGGACTTTCGTTCATACGATTTCACACGATTCCGTACGATTACAGCGCCATCTGCAGATGATGCGTTCCCGCAACAAGATCGACGCGCTCATGGTCGACGATATCCACGAATGCCGTGGTTCCGGCAGGTACCGCAACCGTCAGATCAAGCACATTGGCGTTGACTTCCCATTGCACTTCCGCCTTGCCATATGGGGTGATGTGAGAGGTTTCGGCATGGGTGAGATCTCCCCCGATCACCGGAGCGATACGGAACCGCTTCCAGCCGGGTTCAACGGCTTCAAGGCCGCCGATATGCGCATGCATCCATTCCGCCACCGATCCGAGCGCGTAATGGTTGAACGAGGTCATGCCGCCGGGGTTCAGCGAACCATCGGCCCGCATGGAATCCCAACGTTCCCACGTGGTGGTGGCCCCCATAACCACTTGGTAAAGCCAGCTTGGGCATTCGGTGGAGGTAAGCAGCGCGTAGGCCTCGTCGTTATGGCCGGTCATGGTCAACGCCGGAAGCACGAATGGCCGTGCCGGCGAATCCGGTGCTTACCTTGCCGCCGGATTCGCGCACCAGGCAGGCGAGTCGATTGCCGGCCTTCACGCGGCGCACCGGTTCGCCGTCAAGCAGTCCGAGGCGATGGCGAGCGCGTAGGCGCACTGGGTGTCGGATGTCATGGTGCCGTCAAGGTTGGTGAAACGCTGCAGGAATCCATCAATCACACGGTCACGCAGGGCGGCGAATCGAGTTTCATCATCGGTTTTGCCGAGAATATGCGCGATGTGCGTGCCTTGCATGCAGCTGCGTGCGTAGAACGCGGTGGCGACCAGTTCCTTTTCGGTCATGGCCTGCGTAGGATCTTCCGGAGGCGCGGTCGGATCAAGCCAATCGCCAAGCTGCCCGAGCGGATAGTCCGGCTTGCGATCCCATACGCCATCGGGCGAAAGGTACCCTGCCACTTCATCGATCCAATCACGGATCAGATCGTAGGAATCGGCGAGCACCTGCACGTCCCCGCTTTCCATGTACAGCGTCCACGGCACTTCCACCGCCGAATCGCCCCACGTGGAGATGGCTTGTGGATGCGCCCATACGCCCAACGGCACGAACGCACGTAGAACGGCACAGTGCCCCACTTGACCTGGTCGGCACGCACGTCTTTCAGCCAGCTTTTCAGGAACCCGTATACGTCATACAAATAAGCCGCGGTAGGCACGAACAGGCAGATGTCTCCCGTCCAACCCATGCGTTCGTCGCGTTGCGGGCAGTCGGTTGGAATGGACACGAAGTTGGAACGCATCGACCATACGGCGTTCTCGTGCAAACGGTTGAGCAGCGGATTCGATGTGGTCAGTTCGCCGGTGCGTTCCATCACGGAATGGTAGACGCGGCAATCCATGTCGCTGCGGTCAGTTCTCCTGCGAAACCTTCGATCTGTGCATAGCGGAAGCCGTGCATCGCGAATCGTGGCTCCCACCAAGCGTCGAACCGTTGGAAGTGTACACATCGCACTGCTGGCCTCTGCGCAAGGTTCGCGTGGCGATGGATCCGTCCGGTTCCAACACTTCCACATGACGTAACGTCACGCTTTGTTCTGCTTCAAGATCGCGCATGTACAGGCGGATGCGCTGCGAACAGTTCTGTCCGAAGTCAACCAGCCATATGCCACGACCATCTTCCGTGTTGCCGATGCGTTCGATGCTGACCGCTCATGCGATTCATGCGCGCGCACCGGCGATGTTTCAGGATTTTCAATACGTGCCGGGTCATACATGACTTCCGCGACCGGCTGCCAGGAGCTGTCGTCGAATCCTGGTTTCGACCATCCCGGCTGTTCCAGTCGAGCGTCATATCGTTCGCCTTCGCACAGATCCGAGCAGACGATCGGTCCGAGCGTCGCCTTCCATTGGCGGTCCCATGCGTTGGAATATATGTTCTGCATACTGCCGTCGGCATATTCGACCTCAAGTTGTGCGAATACGGCAATACGATCGCCATAGAAGTTGGAGTAACCGCCATCGAAGCCGAGGCGTCCGCGGTACCATCCGTCACCGAGCCAGAATCCCAATGCGTTGGCACCGGACTGCAGTTCGTCGGTCACATCGTAGGTGAAGCATTCCACGCGCTGGTTGTAGTTGCTCCAGCCTGGTACGAGCGCGTCATTGCCGACTTTGACGCCGTTGATTTCGGCTTCCACAAGACCGAGTGCGCTTAGATATAGGCGTGCGCGTTTGGGTTGTTCCTTCAGTTCGACTTCGGTGCGCACTAATGGCAGGTGACGATGGTCAGTTTCGGATTCGCTCCACGATGGTCCGACGAAATCGGCGACATGCTCATGTTCTTCCAATAGTCCGACTTCGAAATGCAGGGTTGCGCTCGGTTTGCCCAATGGCTGGTGACTTGCCGAAACGGCCTGCATGGTGGCGAACACTTCTTCGCGTGAGGCGAGCGGCGCGAACTGCCATGGAATAAGCACGGAAGTGTCAGTGGCAGGTAGGTGCGTTCTTCCACAGGTTGCCCGCCGGGAACACGTCGTGTCACTTTGAGCAGGATCTGCGCGTCGATTGGCAGCATGCCGGAGCACACCCATGTCATGCGTGGGGCTGCGGTGGCGATGCCGAGCGCATCTCCCGGGTAGTGTTCCACGGTGAAGCTGATGATGTCAAGATCCGAAGCCAGCGTACTGGGCACAATCTGCGGATCAGTAATGGCCATGATGACCCCTTTGTCTACAAAAATAATGGATCACTTGTTTGTGATGGTGGGAAGCCAAAGTCCGAGCCATGCCGCAAGGAGAGAGAAACGAACGGCGACGATGGCTGGGACTTTGGCTGGCAATCGCAAGGTATTGCATAACTGACTTGCGATTGGAGATATTGAGTTGTTATGTGATTGCTGTTGCTAATCAGGCTGCGATCTTGCGTGCCTGACGTTCTTCGTCGGTGCCGTACTTCTTCTGAGCACGGATCATGATGGTACCGGCGATGCCTTCGATGATTACGATGCCGAAGAAGCACCACATAGTGGTCTGAATGGTTTCAGGAAGCACCAGAGCCGGGGTGATGAGCGCGAACAGGCCACAGCACAGGCGGGAGAAGCCGTTGATGAAGCCCTGGATGGAGGCGCGAATCTCGATCGGGAAGGATTCCTGGGTCCACACCTTGTACAGTGCTTCGCCTGCCAGCGGGGATCCGAGGTTCATGAAGCTGTCGCGCCGACGATGACCCATAGGTTCGCACCTCCCATGGCCATGGCGGCCATGGCGATCAGCGAGATCACGATGCCTGCGAAGAACGCCTTGTTACGATATTTGCCGCCTGCGATGGACGCGAACACGATGTTGAGCACGAGCGTCACGAAGTTGAGGATGATGCCCAAGCCGGTGGCCAGGGACTGGGCGGCTCCGGCCTTGGAGAACATGTAGGTCTGGAACTGGCCCCACGTGTTGGCCAGCAGGTTCCAGCCGACGTAGAAGATCACGATGGCAAGGAAGTAGGTGAGCAGCACCTTCTTGTCGGCGCCGAACAGCACCTTGGTCACGGAAACCTTGCCGTTGCCTACAACAGCCGGACGTGCGGCGTCACGAACGTCGGCAGCTTCATGGAAGCGGCGGAAGGTCGGAGAAAGCAGTCGCCACAGCCATGCGATCACAGCGAATACTGCGAGGATGGCGAACACCACACGACCACCGGTGGCACCCTGCATGGCGGAAACCAGGAACGCGCAAATGAAGGAGATGAACACACCCACCTGCCAGAACACCTGGGTGGTGGAGACGAGCTGTGCGGCGGTGGCCTCGTCTGGAGCATCATGGGAGACGATGGTCATGGCAACCGGCAGATCCGCGCCGGAAGCCAAACCTGCAATGATCAGGCCGATCAGCAGTACGGTGAAGTTCGGGGCGAACACGCAGATGGCGGCACCGATGGCGTAGAACAGGTTGACCCAGTTGAAAACAGCACGCGGCCGATCTTGTCGGCCAAGCGGCCTCCGAACAGCGAGCCGAAGGCGATGGCGAAGGTCAGAATACCGGAAAGCAGGCCGACCTGCGTGGTGTCGAGTCCAAGGCCTTCCTGCCAGACCACAATGGTTGCCGACAGACCGACGATGATGCCGGATCCCAGCATCGATCCGATGCCTGCGGCGAAGGCGAGCGGCATGTATTCGCCCAATCCTTTGCCCTTCTTGGTTGAAGTATTCATTGCTCTTTCCTTACTTTTTCATACTTGCATGCGTTTTTTTCACACAAGTATGTCCTTCTTTTTTTCAAATGGTTTTCACTGCGTTTTCAAATTGCCGAGGCATCTCCTTTGATCTGTCCAGCATTCAGAAAACACTGCGATTCCATTGTTTTATACACCAGAACATCCTGCCGTCCTCAGCAGCACCTCCAGTGATGTTGTAGTTGAAATACTACATTCGTTTTTGAAAATTTCAAAATCGTCGCGCGTTTTCAATATACAATTTCAAAAGAGAGCGCGTAGACTATTGATACATCAAGGAATAACCGGTTTATGTACGAACAGGAGCAATCTCATGCCAGCATCAAAACGTGTGGGCGTTTCCGACATCGCCAAACATGCCGGCGTCTCCATCGGCACCGTATCCAACTATCTCAACTACCCCGAACGCGTATCGGACACCTTAAAAGAGAAAATCGGCGCAAGCATCAAAGAACTGGGCTACACCCCCCGCAGAAACACGCTTCTCCCCCAGCGAGAGAACGCCGGACCGCGCCTCATCGGCTATATCATGACCGATATCGAACATTCCCTGTTCACCTTCATCCATGAAGGAGCGCAGGAGGTCTGCGAAGAAAACGACCTGCAGCTTATCGCCTTGAACGCATCATCCGACGCGCAACGGCAAAACGAACTGGTGAAAACACTCATCGACATGAATGTGGCCGGAATTCTGCTCAGCACCATATCCGACTCCCCCGAAGACGTGGCCGCGGCACGAGCGGCCAACATTCCCATCATCCTGCTCGATCATACCAATCCCCGTCACGCCGATCAGTGTGCTGCGTGCTTGAAAACAATATGGCGGCCGGGCAGATCGCAGCCGATGAACTCATTCGCATCGGATGCAGCCGCATCGCGTTCGCCGCACACTCATTCGACTATGAATCCGTACAAGATCGGCAGATGGGCGTCGAAAAAACCATTGCGCGCACGCATGGAAGCACGCAATTGGAACTCATCAATTCCAAAGGTCTGATGTTTGAAGACGGCTACCAGCTCGGCCTGGACATCATCGACACAATGAAGCGTAGCGGCCTGAACGCCATTCCAGACGGCATCATCACCGTCTCGGACGCGCTTGCCGCCGGCGTGCTGTCGGCATTCCATGACCATAACGGCCCACGGTTCCAGAAGATGTTTGCGTCATCGGCATGGAGGGGGCACGGTTGGAGACCAAATGCCCCATGTCGCTGACCGTAGTGAACGCGCCCGCTATCGACATGGGGCGCAAGGCCATGGCGCAGATGCTCGACTACATCGACAATCCCGCCGCACACGTGCACAGCACCACGCTTATCGAGCCGACTCTAATCCGACGCGAATCCACACGCGCATAATCGCATGCGGAACACTGTTAGCACAGCCCAACTCGACGCAACACAACGGCAAGGTGGGTCTCCTTACCTGGCGAAACCCACCCTTACTACTATTCTGCAGCGTTTGAAAATTTCAAACCATCAGACTGCGGCACGGGACTTGTCTTGCAAGTCACCGAATACCGGTGTGGCCGAACCAAGCCAGTCGCGCTGTTCCTCATTGCCCATGGCATTACCTCCTACCGCCATTCATCGTCGAAGCGGCATATCATTCAGGCTCCGCATCCTCACGGAGCAACCTCACGGAATGATAGACTTTGCCCCGAGGGCAAGGTCAACACGAACAGTGAAGCCCACGACAAGGAGACAATACGTGGCCGGCGATGATGACGAGCTGCTGACGATTGGCGAAGTGGCCAAATTGGACGGCATCACCGCCAAGGCGTTGCGCTATTACGATGCGCATAACATCTTGAAACCAGCCGCGGTAGACCCGGCTACCGTCTACCGGCTACCGATACTACACCCCCGATCAAATGCTTGACGTCGATGTGATGCGTATCTGCATCGCCGCCGGCGTGCCATTGGATTCGTTGGAGAAATTCCGTTTCGAAGACGGTTCGCTTGATTGGCGAGCGTTTACTTGCCGCAGCACAGTCGCAGGTGGATGAGCGCATTCAGCAATTACGACGATTGCAGACGTCAATCACCGATTATTCCGGGGAATTGGTACGCAAGGCCTTCTCCCCCGAAGATGGGTTGGTGCGTGCCGATTTGCTGCCGACTTGGCTGGTTGCACAACCTTGCCTCTACGGTAATGTTTGCGATATAAAACGATATTTACGCATAATGACGTCGTTGCGTACCTTGATTCGCGATGCGCAGGCACCGCATTTGCTGCGCAGAGGCATACTGTTGGATTTGGTGGAATGCAAGGCGTTCGCTTTTCAACAGTTCGCGCCAACGCAGCGCATGCTTGATATTTTCCATTCCGGCGATCGTTCGCAAGTAACCTACGATTACCACTTTCCCACTGGAACCGTTGTTATCAACCTCCCGGAGGTCCTGCGGAAAGTCGCGTAATCGAGCGTGAATCGTTGGCGCAATGCTTTGAGGATGGCATGGCGTTGGCTGAATCGCTCGACGCTGAGGATTGGCCGCATGTCACCATGACTGAGATTTGGGGCAGTCATGCCCCAAATGGTTCGGCTTGCAGCTACTCCTCGAGCACGCTTCACCGAGAAGCGGAACATGAGCAACGCCAGAATCTCACCGCATACGGCCATGCCGAAGAACACCCACATGCTGGTGGAGAAGCCAGCCACATAAGCGTCAGCCTGCTGCATGCCGGCATTCACGTTGGCGGCCGAGAATTCGGAAATCAACGTGGATGCCACAGCCGTGCCGATGGCGCCTGCGAGCTGCTGCATGGTATTCATCACCGCGGAACCGTCGGCGTTCATGGAAGACGGCAACTGGTTCAACGCATGCGTCTGATCGGGCACCAGCACGAATCCGGAAGCGGCCATGAACAGCGCGTATGCCACGCAATGGCTCCTTCGTGCGAGCCGCCAAGCATCATCGCCACATCCATCACCGCCACGCCAACAAAACCGCAGGCGATGAACTTCGGCGGGAAATGCTCTTTCAACGCGCCGCCGATCAGTGGAGCCGACACCGCGCCAATCACAGCGCCCGGCAGCAAAATCAAAGCGGCCGTCATCGACGTATGCCCCAATCCTCGCTGCAGCAGAATCGGCAGCAAGAAGTTCACACCAAGCACACCGCCGGAAGACATGAGCAGAATCACCATGCCGAGCGTGAATCCCGAATATGCAAACGTACGCACTTCCACCAACGGATGAGCCATACGCAACTGCAATACGGCGAACACCGCCAACACCACAATGGCACCGATAAGCACACTCCAGAATCGCCAATCGCCATTCCATTGCGCGAAGAAACTGGCCGCAACAATAATGCCGGCCAAGCCAACAGCCACCAACAGCAGTGATGGCACCGACAGATAGCCCTTCTCACCGTGACGGATGTCAGGCACGGTAACCGCGCCAAGCACGAACGAAATCACCAGGAACGGAATCATGGCATAGAAAATCCAATGCCAGTTCAGGAATTCCATCACCAATCCGCCGAACACCGGCCGATGGCCGGAGCCGCGCACGTCACCAAACTCACCAACCCAAGCATCATGCCGCGCTTGTGGAATGGAGCCTTGTCGAGAATGATGTTGGTCAGCAGCGGCAGGGAAACACCCGTGCCGAGCGCCATGATCAGTCGTGCGGCAAGCAGCATCGGAAAGTTCAATGCGAGCGCGCCGACGAGCGTTCCCACGGAAAACAGCGCGATGGCCATAACAAACAACGCTTTGGTCGGGAATTTGCGCACCATGAACGGTGACGTCGGAATGGCCACGGAAAGCAACAGCAGATACCCGGTGGTCAGCCATTGCACCACGTCGGCGGAAATCGCAAACTCTTCCATCAACGCCGAATATGCGATGTTCAGCGAAGTTTCCGACAGAATGCCGAGGAAGGTGAGAATGGCGAGCGTCACCACCACGATGGTGAGTTTGCCTTCGCTCATACACTTGTCGTTGATTGCGCCGCTTTGTACGCCGTTGGTGGCGGAAACTGTGCCGTTTTCGGCATGTTCGATGGGTATGTCTGATGGTGCGTTCCTCTTATCCGTAGACACTCTGCTCCTTCGATAGAAAGGTTGTGTAATAGTTTTTGCTTCGAAATTGTCGACGATATTCGCATGCCGGCGCGGCTACAGTTTGCGCCGGCACACACCACACATTACGTAAGGCAGAACATTATGTAAGGCAGAAATGTTACGTGAAATTGCATGAGCCGCCTACGATCAGCATTTCGTAGGCGGCTCATATCAGTCTGGCGTGTCGATTATCGAGTTCTGCGACACGGTTTATTTTGGTTGCTTATGCGACGGTGAAGGTGGTGCGCTTCAGGTCTTCGCGACGGCTGGAGTGACCGATAAGCACTTCGAATTCGCCCGGCTCAACGATTCGGTTAGCTTCAGAATCGACGATGGTGCAATCGGAAACCGGAATATCGAAGGCAACGGTCTCGCTTTCGCCCGGTTCGAGTTCCACACGCTGGAATGCTTTGAGTTCACGATCCGTCCAGCTATAGGAGGTCACGATGTCGCCGATGTAGAGCTGCACTACTTCCGTGCCCTTGCGATCGCCCGTATTGGTGAGGGTGATTTCGGCATGCACGGTGTCGGTTTCGCCGAATGCGCCGGATTCCGGAACGTTGGTGACCGTCGGTTCGCCGTATTCGAACGTGGTGTAGCTCAGACCTTCGCCGAATGCGAATGCCGGATCCTGTGTGAGATCGGCGTAGCGGTTGCCGTGCTGGCCGCGAATCTGGTTGTAGTAGACCGGCAGCTGACCTGCATGGCGTGGAAGGTGATCGGCAGGCGTCCGCTCGGCTCGGTTTCGCGAGAATGATTTCGGCGATGGCCTGGCCGCCCTTCATGCCCGGGCTTGGAGCCCACAGTAGAGCCGAAGTGCCTTCGGCCGGTGTTTCGTCAACAATCACACCGTTGGTACCGATCACGGATGCCGGCAGCACCTGCGGCTTGGAGCTGACGAGTACCACCACGAACGGCTTGCCGGTTTCGCGAGCCACGTTCGACAGCGCGTCGATCAGTGCATTCTGGCCGCCGAGCAGTTCAAGCGTAGCGGTGGAGCAGCCTTCACCAATGGCTTGAATCACATCACCCACCACGGCCACGATCAGGTCGCTTTGGCGAGCGTTTTCCACGGCTTCATCGAGCAGTGCGCGGTCGAGCTTGGCGGAAACGCCGATCTTCGGGCGAGGCTGGCCATCCGGGTAGAACTCGCCTTCCGGATCAGGCACCAAATCCACGATATTGGCACCGCGGGAGTACACGACCTCGCAGCCTTCCGGAGAGAGCTGCTTGAAGCCATCAAGCACGGTGGTGATCATCTCGCGCGGGTGGCCGTCAGGCATCCAGTTGATCTGACCGGAGCTGCCCGCCCAGTCGCCCAGCTGAGTTTGCGCATCGTCGGCAAGCGGACCAACGACCGCGATACGCTTCGCGCCAGCCGCATTGAACGGCAGCGAACCATTGTTCTTCAGCAATGCCACGGCTTCGCGAGCCACTTCGAGATTGAGCTGCTGGTGTTCTTCGGAGCCGATCACCGCATTGATGCGTTCCTGATCAGGCAGACGCGGATCTTCGAACAGTCCAAGACGGAACTTAGTGCGAGAATACGAGCCACGGCGGCATCAATCAACGATTCGTCAAGCAGACCGGTCTTCACGGCTTCGATCGCACCTCGTAGAACTTCGGGGTGGTCATCACCAAGTCGTTGCCGGACTTGACCGCGTCAGCGGCGGCCTGCACATAGTCCGGCTTAACCTTCTGCTCCCATACGGAACGTCCGACGTTGTCCCAATCGGTGATAAGCGTGCCCTGATAGTTCCAAGCGCCACGCAGCCTGTCGGAAAGCAGCCACTTGTTGAAGGTGACCGGCACGCCTTCGATGGATTCGTAGCCAAGCATGAAGGTGCCACAGCCTTCCTTGGCCACGCGTTCGAACGGCGGCAGGAACCAGGATTCCAGCTTGCGGTGGCTCAGATCGGCTTCGGAAGCGTCACGGCCTCCCTGGGTTTCGGAATAGCCCGCGAAATGCTTGGCGCATGCGAGAATCGCGTCTTTGGCAAGCGGCTCGCCCGCCTTGGCACCACCCTGATAGCCTTTGACGATGGACGATGCCATTTCGCCGATCAGGTACGGGTCCTCGCCAAAGGTTTCGCCCACGCGACCCCAACGGGTGTCTCGCGCGATGCACAGCACCGGAGAGAACGTCCAATGCACGCCGGTAGTCGACACTTCCTCGGCGGTGGCACGGCCCGCGGCCTGCACTTTTTCGGAATCCCACGTGGTCGCCATGCCCAATTGTTCCGGGAAAATGGTGGCTCCCGGCCAGAAGGAATAGCCATGAATGCAGTCGTCGCCGATCACCAGCGGAATGCCGAGACGGGTTTTGGTGTTCACCGTTTCCACGGCTTTCGGCAGGTCGGACGGCGAGGTGTGCAGAATGGAACCAACATGCTTGTTGACGATTAGATCGTCCAAATCGCCGCTTCGCGCGTCAAGTTGCATCATCTGTCCGACTTTTTCCTCAAGGGTCATACGACCAAGCAGATCGGCGATGCGTTCCTCAGTGGGAAGTTCCGGATTCTTATACGGCAGATTCGCAGTGTTTTCAATGGTTTCGGTCATGGGATTGCTCACTTTCCTCATTGAAGCGATTTCCTTTAATTACCAATTGGTAGTTTAACACGATGCAGGCACGCACGCAACTCAACATGACCATACCAACACAGAAGGCGAGAAGCCCGTCAGCCCCCTCGCCTTCTCACACGAATACATGCAATGCAATCTTAAATAATCAGCGATATGCATCCCATAATGGAGCGGGAAACAGCATGTTTTCCATCTGAGCCCACTCTTTGCACAAATCAACTTCAGGTTCGCGCAACCACCATAATTGCACGCCATCCATGATTTCCATGGCCTTACGCACCACCGGACGCATGCTGCCGGCCCATGCACCCAATTGCGGCGGAACTACCCACGGGTATTTCGAGTAGCGTTCCCAGATGTCCTCCATGCGTCCCATGAATTCGTCATGCAATGGATGATCCGGGTTCAGGGATTCCGCCGACAGCACGGTGAACAGCTGCACCATCATGCGTCGGCGCGAGTTGTGTTTCACCAGGTAGCGCAGATACGCGGGAAAATGCGGCGCGGCAGGATCACTGCCAGGCATACCGGATGCGAAGAAATCCTCAGGAGTGCCCGTTTCACCGTAATACTCGTTGAACACCATGGCCAGCATATTGTCTTTATTGCCCACATACCGAAGCACACCCTGCTTGGAGATGCCAACACGATCAGCCACATCCTGAATGGAAATACCGTTGAACCCACGCTCGCTGATCAGCTGCACCGCGGCATCCAGCACTTCCTCACGCCGCTCCTGCGGTGATTTTCGGATACGTTTCGGAGTCTCTTCCTCTGCCATGATTCCGAGTCTAATGCACCTTGTGTCGATTGCCGTTGATTGACTGACTATGGCATGTCATCGTGAGAGGTATCCGCCCGAATCCATCCATGACGCCATACGCGAGTCAGATCCCACGCCTCAAGATTGCCGCCGTTGCGAGGATCCCGCGGCGGTTTCCCTTCGCCACTACCCGGTTTCGCGGAGCGCGCAAGCTGGTAGCTCCAATAGATCTGTCCCGCTGACACGTCCCATGCCGCGCGTTGCAATCGTGACACTTGGCGGTATGCAGCCGATCGGTTTTGGCTGTGTAGGCCCACTGATTCTCCACGCACCACTCGCCCACCAGCACGGGAATACGACGAGCCGCCGAACGAATGGCGATACCACTCGCGCCCACCAGCATCCGGTACAGCCATGGCAGTCGCCGCGATCGCAGGTACAGCCGGCGTGCCGGTCCCGAAAACAGCGGATCCTCCATCGCGATGAGATACTGATGGGTGTCGAGCATGACGTTGCGCATGCCAGCACGACGAAACCAACCGCCCCAGCGGAGTAGTCGAAACCGTCATGGAATACGATCACGGTTTCCGGACGCAGCACGGCGCGCAACCGGGCGTAAGCGTCGCGGTAGAAGCGCTTCAGAAACCGCAGTGAGACATACGTGCTACCGGAAGCCTCATGAGAGTCTTTCGCCGTGTTCGACGTGCTATGGAACACCGACCAGCTCACTGGTTCGTTGAGTACTTCGATGCTGTGCAGGGCCGGTTCGTCGCGGTATCGGCGAGCCAATCGCTCCAGCACGTTCAGCGTGTACTCCACCAAGTCCGTATTCTGCGCCCATTTGCACACACCTGTCAGACCGCCGTTGTCGAAACCATTCTGCGATTCGGGAACGGTATGCAGGTCAATCATAATCTTCAATCCCGTCTCCCGCGCCCAACGGAACGCGCGGTCGAGGTACGTGATGCAGCCCGGATGCCCGGGCCAGTCGCCGAAGATGAAATACGGTATGGGAATGCGTACGAGGTTGATTCCGTGACCGACGATAATACGGAAATCCTCCAGGGTGATGTAGGTTTCGCGGTGCCGGCGCAGTTCCTCGGCGAGATTCCGTTCGGACCAGAGGGATACGTGCGTGCGGTGCATCCAGATTTCATCGTCTTCGGCGCTGCGGGTGAACGGTTTCGGATCCATCCATTTCTCCAGCACCAGCCAGTTGCCGAGGTTCACGCCGTCGATTCGCTCGTCGATGCCTAGCACCATGCGCCTCACCGCCCTTACGTTCGGGGGTTGCCCGACTTTTCGTTTCCGTCCATCACAGCCCATGGCAAAACCCATTCGGCCCAATGGGCCAAGGAACCGCGCGTCATTCGCAACGTTCCTTGGTCCATTGTATGCGCCCCGCGAGCGGCCACACGGCCGCTCGGAATCGGATCACGACCGGATCAGGGTCGTTGAATGATCGTGGTGCCGGCCGGGCGGGATCAGTCGACGGGCTTCGTCTCATCCGCCTCGTAGTCGAAGAAGTCGAAGTCGGCAGTCTTCTCGTGCAGCGAAGCGTCGGTAACGACAATACCAACCATCGTGCCAGTGAATTCGCCAAACTTGCAGTACTCGTCAGAGAAGGTGGTGGTGTCGAAATCCGGACCGATCTTGGTCCAGCTCTCGCCATCATAACCCCATTCGAACCAGGTGCGACGACCTTCGATGTTCAAACGGAAATAAATCGGCTTGTCTTCCACAGCAACACGGGTGTCAAGCATTTCCGTCTTTTCGCCGTTTTCGAGACGCACGATCGAAATCGCGCTGCCACCAAGCGTCTGCGAATAATACTTGCGCAGGAAAATATTATTCATGTTGTCGTAGTAGATGGTCAAGCCAGCGCTGTGCTGGTAGACTTCCGGCTCGAACTCCATCTTGGTGGTCACCGTGGCATACACGCTCGTCAGCTTGCGAGTAAGCAAGCTCGTACGATTCAGCGAGGCAAGCGATTCCTCACCACGAATACGTAACCAGCCCGGGCGTTCCGTAACATTCGCAAACGTACTCGGCATCTGACGCGGCGAGTAATACCAGTTACCCAGTTCCCCACTATCGAAATCGTCAAAGCCTGGAATTTCCGGCATCGACACATCTGGCAGATTCGGCTCCTCGACTTCGATCTTTGCCAGATTAGAACCATCGGCCATACGCAACCAACCATCAGACGTCCACTGCATCTTCTGAATGGCGGTTTCACGGCCAAGCGTACAACGCAATTCCGGCACGAACGGACGGCTGGTCAAATGCACCAGATAGGTTTCGCCATTCGGCAGGTCAACATACGAGCCATGCCCGGACTTCTGCAATACGGAATCCGGGTTGAAATAGCGCGGCTTCAAATGATCATCATCAGCACGCTCATTCGATTCCTTCGGTTGCGAAGTGACGAGCGGACCATTCGGATCCGGCTCATACGGGCCCCACACATTGCGTGAACGACCCATGGTCACAGAATGGTTGTAGCCAGTGCCACCCTCAGCGCACATAATGTAATACCAGCCATCACGCTTGGTCAAATGCGGAGCCTCGATGCAGCCACGATCGGTGGCGCCACGCCAAATACGCTTCGGATAACCGACCACATGCTTGGTTTCCGGATCGTATTCCACACAGCAGATCACACCCGGCTTCTCGTAGCCTTCACGGGTCTCCCATTCCAAGCTGACGATATACTTCTTACCATCGTCATCATGCAGAATGGAAGCGTCGAAACCGGAAGAAGTCAAGTACACCGGCTCACTCCACGGGCCTTCAATATTCTTCGACTTAATCAGATAATTGTTCACGTCGAAATAGCGTGCATTCATGGAATTCATAACGCCATAAATCACGTAGAACATATCCTCTTCCTCACAATACGTGAGGCAAGGAGCCCAAATGCCTTAGCGCTCGGCAGCTTGGTAAGGTTCGGATTCGTATCATCGGTAAGCACATGGGTGAGCAATTCCCAATGCTTCATGTCCTTCGAATGGTAGATCGGAATGCCCGGGAACCATTCGAATGTGGAAACGGCAACATAATAATCGTCACCTTTACGGCAAATGGCCGGATCAGGATTGAAGCCTTTAAAAATAGGATTTTGCAGCATTATCTCTCCTTTGATTTCTGCTTTTCTTTTTTCGTTTTTTACTTATTGCGATTTTGCTTTAGTTATTGCGGCGCCCGCCGCTTACTGCAGTGTTGTTTGGTTACTGCAGTGTCCGCCGGAGTCTGCGATGCTCTATTGCCGACACGCTCCAAGGCCGCTCTGGCCAGTCTTTACGGTCTTCAACAGAGCATCGCAGACTCCGGCTCGTAACGCTTTTGCGTTACGTTGCGTTGCGTTGCACTTACGCAAGTTGAATGTTCTTGCAGTTTTCCTTTTTAAAGATTGGAGGGAGGGACGGGGAACCAGTTTTGGGCGATGCAGCGGCCTAGGTCAAGAGTCCCAACCGATCCAGCCGGGGGTGTTGACTGTGTCGGTGAGCAGCTTGTAGTTCCAGTAGTAGAAACCGCTTCCGTTGCTCCATGCTTCAAGCTGCGACTTGGCGATGCCTTGGTAGAGCGCACGCTTTTCTTCGGCACTGAGCGTTTCCGCCTGCGCACCTTCCTCGCCATTGAGCACGCTCTGGCCGCCGTGGGTGTCCACACCACAGCCGACCGAGTTGAACAGGCACCACTCGCCCACAATCACCGGGAAGTATTCGCTCATTTCGGCGACCATCGGAGCGTACGTGTTGCGCACGAAATCGTCGTAGCCTTCCACGGTCTGCGGGCAACCTATCATTTCCGCGGCCATCAAGTACTGGTGGGTGTCGAGGATCACGTTTTCGAACTCTGACGCAAGCTTGCCATCTGCGCCACGCATGAAGTCCTTCCACTGTTCGATATCGAATCCATCATGGAATACCACAGCCTTATCAGTCGGCAAAGCACCTTTGTCGACGTCGCGCAGACGACGGTATGCGGTGATGTAGAAGTTCTTGAGCCAGTCGAATTCAATCGGACCGGTGCCTTCCGCAAGTTCGGCATCGACGGCCTTGTATCGTTCGGTCACGTTCATCATCGGCCAGGACGTGGTGGTGTTCGGCTCGTTGATGATTTCAATGCCCATCAGCGCTTCCCTATTGCCATAACGCTTGGCAAGACGCTCGAGCACACTAAGCACGAATTCAACCTCTTCCGGCAGTTGTGCCCACTTGCACACGCCGGAGATACCGCCATTGTCGAAACCGTTCTGGCTCATCGGAGCGGTATGCAGGTCAATGAGGATGGTCAGACCGTACTTTTCAGCCCAGTTGAAGGCCTTGTCAAGTTCATCAATACACCCAATGAACGGTGCTCGATCGCCGAAGATGAAATACGGTACCGGAATTCGTACGGAATTCAATCCCCATGATTTGATGGTGGCGAAGTCGCGTTCGTTGATGTATTCGGCGCGATGCGTTTTGATACGCGCCTCATACACGGCCGGGTCGAGCTGCGTCGGCAGGTAATATTCGTCGTCGGCGGTGGTGCCATCGAACAATGCCGGGTTCATCCATTTTTCCAAAACCAGCCAGTTACCCAGATTCACACCCTTGATGTAATTGAGACCCATATGCACTCCTTCGTACGTTTTCACCATAGTTTCTATTACTTAGTAAGTACTTAGTTAAATGATAATACATTTTTCTTCTCTGCGCAACTTGTAACGAAAAAGCGTTTGCCCACGGCGACCAGTAACCAATCACCACAGGCAAACGCCCTGCAACACAACACCGGCTTGCGAAGGTGGCAGGAAGAGAAGGGAAAATCCACCACCCGGCATTCAACAAACCGTTGCCACAGCCAAGCTGACGCGTTACGCACACATCCGCGTCAGCCAGGCAACTCCCCGTCAGTCCAACACGAATGCGTTAAACAAAAACGGAGCAAGCGTCACCTTGATACCACGATCGACATTGCAAGGATCAGCAAATTCAAAACCCTCGGCATCGTCACAAATCCTTCGGATTCATCAATTTGCAATTGTTCGCTTCCTTACGGAAAACCCCGGACCCGATCGAGAAGGGGAAAACGACGGATCCGGGGCGATCATTCAAGGAAGGATTACTTACTTGACCTTCTTGATGGCCATGATGAAGAAGCAGCCGATGATGGCCAGCGCGATGGACGTCGGGAACGCGAAGTTGTAGCCGAGGTTGACCACGATGGCGGACATGACGACCGGGCCGCACATCTGGCCGAGGGTGGTGGCCATGTTCAGGATGCCCAGATCCTTGCCGGCCTCTTCCTTGTTCGGCAGCACGTCCACCAGCAGCGCCTGGTCGACGGCGGAGTAGACGGCGTAGCCGAGGCCTGCGATGCCGGCGAACAGGTACATGCCCATGGTGGACTTGAAGATCCACGGCATGGCGATGCCGACGGCGAACAGCACGGAGGCGACGACGACCGGGACCTTGCGGCGGCGATGAGATCGGAGACCGGGCCGGAGATGAAGGAGCCGACCAGGGACATGACCATCATGATCATGGACACGACGGACACGGTGACGGCGGATTCCTTGACGGACTGGCCGATGTAGTTCTGGATGATGTACAGCTGGTAGACGTTGATCATCTGGTAGGCCATGAGCATGCAGAAGCGGCCGGCGAACGCCTTGTAGAAGTCATGCGCGGTGGAGAACTTCGGCGGGCGGAAGGAGGAGAGGATGTCCTTGGCGGAGCCTTCGTCCTTCGGCAGGAAGTCTGCGGACTGCTCCTTCGGGATGATGATCACGCGACCACGCCACCGAGGAACATGAGCACGCCGGCGACAGCGAAGCCCGGAATCAGGTTTTCGATGAACAATGCGCCGAGCATGGTGCCGATCGGAGCGCCGATGGTGGAGCCGGCGCCGTAGAAGGCGGACATGGTGCCACGGATCTTGGAAGGCACGCGGTCGGACAGGATGGCGACCATCGGCGCGATCATGCAGTTCAGGCCGAACATGCAGGCACAGTAGAAGATGGTCAGCAGCACGGCGTTATGCGTGGTGCCGGTCAGGAACAGGGTGACGCCACCGAGCACGGCTCCGAAGAGGATCCACGGGGTACGGCGGCCGAAACGGGAACGGGAGCGGTCGGAGAAGTTGCCGAACATCAGGTTGGCGACCAGGGATGCGACCGCGGTGAACGCGTTGACGATGCCGACCAACGCATCGGCGTTGACGCCCGGGATGGTCTTGTAGTGCATGGGCAGCAGCACTGCGGAAACGATGCCCAGACCGGACATCCACAGCACTCCGAATACCAGGAAGCCTGCGCCGAAACGTGCGGCGTTCATCTTGGACAGCGGCTTGCCGGTTTCCGGGGACAGCGACGGATCCTTTTCCGCCGCGGCGATGTTGGCGTTGTAAGCGGCAAGGCGCTCCGCCTTGCTGGCGATTGCTTCACTCATGAAACTCTCTCCTTCGAATCATGCTTCAGTAGTGAACTTATGTTGTGTGCGATTCCGCACCTTAGCGGTGTATGTGGTGGTGGGACGGCCTCGCCCCATCTGTTAACTACCATGTGGTAACTAACGTGTTTTCAGCGTAAACCATCTTTCGCAAAGGCACAAGTCGACGTCATGTCATCGCCGTCTCAAAGCGTTTGCAAAACCGGTCGGACACTGTTTCATTCAGCTTCACAGTCACCGGTTTTTATTACCTAGTAACTGCTTAGTTAAATCATATTACAAATCGTTTGTCTGCGATAATCCGGCGTGTTCCAAGGGTTCCCATCGTCTTCTTCTCCCCCTTCTTGTACCTTAGTAAGCACCAGATGAAGGAGAGCATATGCGTCGCCGCACCGAAAACAAACCCAGAAAGCGAATGAGCGCCGAGGATCGCAGGAAGGCGATTCTCGAAACCACGGTCTCATTCATCTCCCAGTTCGGTTTCTGGGGCTTCACCATACGCGATGTGGCCCAGGCTCAGAACATCACCGAAGCCGGCCTCCTTTACTACTTCAAATCCAAAGAACAACTGCTTGAGGAAACCCTCAAATACGCCGATCGGACCAATCAGATCGCCATCGCCGAGCATCTTGGCGTGCAGGGCGTGACCGGCGAAGTCCTTGACGACGGCATCGCGTACCACTGCGATCTGGGGCTGAAGGCCATTTCCACGGGAACCGTGGAGACCAACGCCGACCGTCCGGAGATGGTCCGGCTCTACACCTTGCTGGAAAGCGAGGCGCTGAGCAAGGACCATCCCGTGCACGAGTATTTCGAACAGCGCGAAATCAATCTGCTGAAGGAATACGCGTTCGCGGCCAAGCGCGACGGCGTCGCCGATCCGGAGCGCACCGCGCTGCAGGTCCTGTCCGCGATGGAAGGCCTGCAGCTGCGCTGGCTCAACGGATCGCATGACGTCGACTTCATCGGGGAATGGAAGGCCATCATCGACCTGCTCATCCCCTGACCCAGCGGCCGACGCGCCACCACCGCTTTGCGGCTCAGCCGGCGATGACGACCACATTCCAGCGGCCGATCGTCAGCCTGTCGCCCACCTCGACCTTCGAGCCCTCCTTCAGAGCGATCGCCGCGGTGGCGGATTCATCGACGGTGCCGTCGGTGCCCACCACCACCGGAGCGACCACCACATCGCCCGACACCGGGCTGTCGATGGTGACCTCGTCGGCGGAGTGTTGAGCAGATACGTCACCTGCTCGCCGCGGGCGTTCGTTCCGCGGCGCACCGTCACCTGTCCGGCGAGCGCGGTGCCGGCATCGGCGATGCCGCGTGTTCCACGGCTTCACGCAGGACGGCGCGGATGGTGTCGGCGTCGAGCAGGGTGGCGATCCATTCGGCGTCGCCCTTGCCGAAGCCATGTCGGGTCACCGCGGCGTAGTCCTTCCACGCGTAGTGGCCGTAGCTGGCGAGCACGTCGGTGCCGTCGAATGGGGTGACCAGTTCGATGAGCGTCTGCGCGTCGCTTGCCGGGGTTTTGGCGAGCGTTCCGGCGAATTCCACGGATACGTGGCCGTTCGGGCGGGTGAATTGGTTGTAGGTCATGCCGAACACGTCGGTGAGGTTGTGCGGCGCGCGGTCGTGCCATACGGTCACCTCGTCGTCGGTTACGAAGGAGCGCATGGTGGAGACAAGGTGGCCGCCGCTGGAGACGAATTCGCGCAGACGGTCGGTTGTTTCCTGCGGAGTGCAGTACAGTGCCGGGGTCACGATCATCTCGTATTTGGCCAGGCGTTCGGCCGGCGCGTCGGACGGGATGAAATCGCATTCCACGTTGAGTTCGAACAGCGCGTCGTAGATGTTGCGCACCACGTCGTTGTACTTGAGGGTGCCGCCGAACGGGAAGCCGGCTCGATGAGGAACCAGTCGAGCGCGGTCAGCGATTCGTTGCTGACCATGATGGCCACCTTGTTGTGCTTCTTCAGGTGGACGAGCCGCTCCCCCACTTCCAGTTTGGCGATCTCGCGGCCGAACACGCCCGCCTCGCGGTAGGTGGGATTCGGTTCGAGGTCGTGGCTCAGCAGGCCCTTCCAATATGTTTCAAAGGAATTGTGGATGGAGTGCCAGTGCCAATATTCCACCATGTCGGCGCCGGAGGCGAGGTGGGAGTAGGCCTGCAGGCGCAGCTGGCCCGGGAACGGCACCCAGCCGTGCTGGCCCTGGGCCTCCGTTTCGAGCACCAGGTAGTTCCTGCCGTCCTTGGTGGAGCGGGTCATGTCGCCGCCGAAGGCGATCTCCTTGCCGGTCAGGTCGTCCTCGGTGGGGTGGTAGATGTCCACGCCGGTGATGTCCACGGCGGTCGAGGCCTTGAAGTGGTCGACGGCCGCTGCACGCCGTAGGAGTATCCGCGCCATTCGAAGTCGAAGTTGTGGGTGATGAACTGGTCGTCATGCGCGTATTCGCGCACGATGTCGGCCTGCCACTGCAGGAAGGCGCGCACCTGGTCGCGGCGGAACTTGTCGAATTCGCCGCCCAGGGACTCGTTGATGGTGGCGGTCACGTCCGGGAAGTCCTCCCAGGAGTCGATGCGGTTGGACCAGTAGTCGAGGCCGAAGTGGTGGTTGAGCTCGTCCAGATCGCCGTGGAACTTCTCCCGCAGGTACTTGACGAACAGGCGCTGCATGTCCTCGGAGACGGAATCGTAGTATTTCGTCTCGTTGTCCACCTGGTAGCCGATGACGGCGGATGGTCGGCGACGTGGGAGATGAGCTTGCGGATCACGCGTTCGCCGTAGAAGCGGTAGGTGGCGTTGACGATGTCCATGATCTGGCGTGCGCCGTATTTGCCTTGGCCGCTCGGGGTGACCGCGAGCACGCTCGGGTCGAGTTTGACGAGCCAGCTGGGCACCGCGTAGGTCGGCGTGCCGACGATGACGTCGATGCCGGCGCGGTTGGCTGCGTCGAGCGCGCGGTCCACGTAGGTGAAGTCGAATACGCCCGGCTGCGGTTCGCAGGTGCTCCATGTGGATTCGGCGATGCGGATGACGTTCAGTCCCGCAGCCTTCATCATCGCCATGTCCTCATCGATGCGGTCAATGCCCTTCATCATGAGATATTCGTCGTAATATGCGGCGCCGAACAGAATGTGGTCTGCCTCGTAACGGCCCATGAATCCTCCATCGTCCTCGTTGACTTTTATATCTAACGGTTATTAGATATAGGAACTATATATCTTCCGAAACAAATCGTCAAGTACCGCAGATTTTCAGGCGTTTCTTAACTAACAGCCATTAGATACGCACGTCACGGGACGGTCTACCGGTATCCGTCCCACACCGGCGAGGGGAAGATCATCCGTTCGAAGGCGAGCCATTCGTCGTACAGGTCGATCGGCGGCTTGCGAGTCCACCGCAGCTGGATACCGTCCATCGCCTCGATGCATTGCCGCACGATCGGCCGCATATTATCCCATCCGCCGATCTGCGGCGGCAGCTTCCATGCGAACCGCGAATAATGATCCCACGTCAAGTCCGGTCGGTTTTCGAAATACTCGTGCAGTGGATGGTCCGCGTTGAACGATTCGGTTTCCAAAACCATGTACAGCTGCAGCAGACTGCGGCGTTGCGCATTGTAGCGGACCAGAAACCGCAGATATGCGGGAAACAGCATGCCGTCAGAATCGCTGCCGGGCAATCCCGACTTAGCGAAGTCGGCGGGTGTGCCCTGCTGGTCGTAGCTATCGGTGACCAGCAGCGACAACAACCGCTCCTTGTTGCCGATGTAGTGCAGCAGTCCGGGCTGGCTCATGCCGATGGCGTCGGCGATGTCCTTGAGCGACGTGCCGTAATACCCCTTCTCGCCGATCAGCCTGCCCGCCGCCGCGATGATTTCGCGTTTGCGCTCTTCGGGCGATTTACGAACCCGCTTTTTCCCCTCGGTAACCATATGGAACAGCGTACCATCGGACGGGCCCTCGGCCGGTCACGCCTGGAAGACGTCCGGATGCTTCGGGTCGCCCGGTTCGTCGGCGAGCACACCCTCAAGGCCGAGGAACTCCTGCCAGAATTCCAGCGAGTTGCCGTATGGGATGGCCTGGCTTCCGCGCGCCTGCAGGTTCGCCTTGGCCTCGAACACGTCCTCCTCGCGGATGCCGTCGAAGTAGCTTTCCAGTCGGTCGAGATTCGTCGGATCGTAGAACAGCGAGCCGATGATTTCAGTAAGCCGCTCGGCGCGGGCCACCGGCAGCGAATCCCAGTGGCGGAATTCGATGAAGTTCTTCAAACGCACGTCGTTGAAGTGCGTGGAGATCACATGGTTGATCTCGTACGCGTTGAGCTCGCGGTCCGGGTACACGTCGTTCGCGTTCTCGTAGAACGCCGGATGGTGCAGATCGGTTCCGGACACCGCCAGCGCTTCGGGCGTGTGCGTCAGGTCGGCGAACATCATCGGCGTGGACAGCACGTCCACCGCGTAATCCTCCCAACCGAAACGCGGGTCGAACAGGCCGGGGATGACGTTCGTGCGTTGGAAATCGAGATAATCCCACATGCGTTGGCGCAGCAGCGGATACGGGTTCTCCCTGCCTTCGAAATACGGGGTGTTGCGGAAGAACCATGCCAGAATCGGGCCGATCACCGTGCCCAACCGCAGTTTGGCGATCGCGTCCTGTTCCGAAACGTAGTCGATGCTGACCTGTGTCGAAGCGGAGCAACGCATCATGCACGGACCGAACTGTCCGACACGTCCCAGGTAGGCGGTCATCGCCTTGTACCGGTCCTTCGGATTGACGGGAATGTCGGCGTAACTGGATTTCGGTTGGTAACCATAGTTGACGAGTCGGAAACCAAGTTCTTCGAGGATGGGGTCGACTTCGCGGCGGAACGCGCCGTACAATGTGGCGAGCTCCTCCGGCTTGTGCAGGATGCCGATGGACGTTTCCAACTGTCCGCCCGGTTCCAAAGATACGGAGATGCCGTCACGGGCGAGTCCGACCAGTCGCCCGTTTTCCCAGTATTCCTTGTTTTCGTCGTAATACGGGCGGATGCGGTTGAGCAACGCTTCAATGCCGTTGCTTTCGTAGTAGGCCACCGCGGTATCGTCGCTGTTATGTACCGGCAGGTGTTCGATTTCCACGCCAAAACCGCCGGTGCCGCGCTGTTGGCAGCCGGATTCGAAGAATTTGATAAGGCTTTCCACATGCTTCGGATTCGGCTCGGTCAGCAGGTGCGCGTACGTGATCTTTGGCGTTGTCATAGTGGCCATCCTAACGAAAAGCGCCATTCGCAACGCAGGCTACGCTATACGGAAAATCGATAACCGACCATCATTCCCCATCGATTTGGCTGGCGATTTGAATGCCGATTCGACGACCATCGATTTTACGATCGCCGAATCAGCCGTCGATTTGGCGGCTCAGATACCGTCGAACCGACGTCGGAAAGTTTCCCAACGTCGGTTGACGGAAATAAGAATGGCGATTCAAGCGGCCTTCTCGCTGTTGCGCGCCTCTTCGGCTGCGCGGTGCGCCTTCTTGGCAGCGGAGATCATCAGCTTGATGCGGTTGAGCTGGTTGGCTTCCGAAGCGCCCGGATCGTAATCGATGGACACGATGTTGGCTTCCGGATGCAGTCGGCGGATCTTGCCGAACATGCCTCGGCCTGTCACGTGGTTCGGCAGGCAGGCGAACGGCTGCGCGCACACCACGTTCGGGCATCCCGATTCGATGAGTTCCAGGATTTCCGCGGTCAGCAGCCAGCCTTCGCCGGCCTGCACGCCCACGGACGTGACCTCGTCGGCCTTCTTGACCAGTTCAGGCATCGGCAGATCCTGCGAGAACTTGCCGTGAGCCAGATCGATCGCCTCGCGTACCGGAGCGTTGTACAGGTCGAGGCCCTTGCGCATCAGCGCATAGCCGATCTTGCTGCCGCCCATGCCGAGGTAATGCTCGTTCCAGTCGGAAATGTACGGTCGGGTGGTCATGAATTCCATGATGCCCGGCACCACGGCCTCGCAATCCTGCGATTCGATGACGTCCACCACATGGTTGTTGGCGTCCGGCTGGTACTTGACGAGAATCTCGCCGACCACGCCGACGCGCACCTTGCGCGGCTCGTCCTTCAACGGCAACGCGTCGAACGACTTGACGATCTCCTTGACGAGCGTCGGATACGGCAGGTAACCCTTGCTGATGAATTTGCGCGCCGTCTTGGAACGACCGTGGTGTTCGAGCGCCTCGCGCACGATGGTGTCCCACGTCTTGTACAGCTGGTTCGCGCTGCCGGGTGTCACTTCGTACGGACGCACGCGGTACAGGCACTTCATCAGCAGATCGCCAACGATAAGCGCCTTGATGGCACGATGCAGCAAAGCCGGCGTGGCGGTGAAGCCCGGGTTGTCCTCGATGCCCTGCGTGGAGATGGCGATCACCGGAATCTGCGGATAACCGGCGTCCACCAGCGCCTTGCGAATCAGGCCGAAGTAGTTGGTGGCACGGCACATGCCGCCGGTCTGCGTGATCGCAAGCGCGGTGTGGTCCGGATCGTATTTGCCTTCCAGAATCGCGTCCACGAGCTGGCCGATGACCATGATGGCCGGATAGCAGGCGTCGTTGTTGACGTATTTCAGGCCGGTTTCGACGTCCTCTCGGCTGGCATGCTTGAGGATGTCGAACTTGTAGCCGCCGGAGCGGATGACGGATTCCACCAGAGAGAAGTGGATCGGGCTCATCTGCGGGGCGACGATGGTGTAGTCCTTCATGTTCTTGCCGAACGGGATGCGGTTCGCATACTTGGACAGGGTCGCCGAGTTGTGTGCGGACGCGCCCTTGCCATTTGTCTGCGTTTTGGCGGTTTCTTGCGATTCGCCCTTGCCGTTTTCCGCCGCGCGCTTGGATGCGGCCGTGACGGCTTCGGTGAGTTTCGGATTGGCTTTCATGACGGTGTCGAGCATGACCTGGCGACCGGGGGTCGGCGCTTCGGTGCCGGTCTTGCGGAATCCGTCGTTCTTCTTGTTGCGTTCACGCTCTTCGACGGCCGCCTTGAGCGAGCGCAGACGGATTTTCGCCGCGCCCAGGTTGGAGACCTCGTCGATTTTGAGCATGGTGTACACGTCGGCCTTGTCCGCCAGGATCTCGGACACCTGGTCGGTGGTGATGGCGTCGAGGCCGCAGCCGAAGGAGTTGAGCTGCACGAGCTCGAGTCCCGGATAGGATGCGACGAAGTTGGCCGCCTCGTACAGACGCGCATGGTAGGCCCACTGGTTGGTGACGCGCAATGGCATCTTGGTGACCTTGCGGTCGTCGACGTGGCGGAAGCCGTTCGCGTTCTTCTTGCGCGGATCCTCTTCGCCTTCGGCGAGGAATTCGCTCAGGTTGAGCTTCTCCCCCGGCTGCAGTTCGCAGATGGAGTCTTCGGACAGCACCACCATGCCGAGCGCGCAGATGGTTTCCGGGATGCCGTGGTTGATTTCCGGGTCGACGTGGTATGGGCGGCCGGCGAGCACGATGCCCTTGCAGTCGTGTTCCTTCATGTAGGCGAGGGCCTTGAGGCCTTCCATCTGCACGTCGTGCTTGAACACTTCGTTTTCGGCGTAGGCGGCCTTGACCGCGGTCTCGGCTTCCTCGCGGGTCACGTTGGCCCAGGCGAATTCCTCGACGATGCGGTCCACCATGAGCTCATGGTTGGCCATGTTGAAGTACGGGCGCATGTAGCGCACGCCTTCCTCGCGCAGTTCGGGCATGTTCGCGCCGATGACCACCGGATAGTTGGCCACGACCGGGCAGTTGTAGTGGTTGTCGGTGTTGGGAACGAAGTTCTCCTCATAGCTCACGCACGGGTAGAAGATCGTCTTGATGCCCTTGTTGAGCAGCCACTTGATGTGGCCGTGCACGAGTTTGGCCGGATAGCAGATGTTCTCGGAGGCGATCGATTCGATGCCGGTTTCGAACAGTTCGTGCGAGCTGCGGCCGGAGATCATCACCTTGAAGCCGAGCGAGGTGAGCAGCGTGAACCAGAACGGGTAGTTCTCGTACATGTTGAGCACGCGTGGAATGCCGATTTCGCCGCGGGTGGCCTTCTTGTCGGTCAGAGACGGTAGGCGAAGCAACGCTTGTATTTGTAGTCGTACAGGTTGGGCCTGTCGGAACGCTGCTTCTTGGAATCGCCGCCGCGTTCGCAACGGTTGCCGGTCACGTAGCGGGAGCCGTCCTGGAATGTGGTGATGGTGAGCTTGCAGTGGTTCTGGCACAGCTTGCACACGTCACGTTCGGACGTCATGGACAGGTTGTCGAGGTCGCTGCCGGACACGATGCTGGATGCGGTGTGCGTGACGCCTGCGATATCGACCGTCTTCGCACCTTCCGTAACGGCGGAATCGCCGTCGTCAAGACCGTCGGCCACGTCGGAATAGTGCATGCGTGCGGTCAACGCGGCGCCGTACGCGCCCATCAGCCGGCGATGTTCGGTCGGGTCACCTCACGTTCGGTGAGCAGTTCGAAGGCGCGCAGCACGCGTCGTTGAGGAACGTGCCGCCCTGCACCACCACGGTGTCGCCCAGCTCGCCGGAATCGCGCAGCTTGATCACCTTGTACAGCGCGTTGCGCACCACGGAATAGCACAGGCCGGCCGCGATGTCCTCCATCGAGGCGCCTTCCTTCTGCGCCTGCTTGACGGAGGAGTTCATGAACACGGTGCAGCGCGAGCCCAGATCGACGGGATGCGTGGAGTTGAGCGCGGCCTGCGTGAACTCCTGGATCGTCAATCCCATGGACTGTGCAAAGGTCTGCAGGAACGAACCGCAGCCGGACGAACAGGCCTCGTTGACGGCGATCGATCGATCACACCGTTGGAGATCGCCAAGTATTTCATGTCCTGGCCGCCGATGTCGATGACGGCGGTAACGCCCGGCGAGACCATTTCCGCACCGCGATAATGGGCCATGGTCTCCACCACGCCCTCGTCCAGATGCAGGCCGGTGGTGATCAGTCCCTCGCCGTATCCGGTGGCGCAGGAGCGTGCTATCCACGCGCCTTCCGGCAGCTGGCTTTGAATCTGCTTGACGATGTTGACAGCGGCCGTCAGCGGGCTGCCTTCGTTGGTGGCGTACGACGACCATACGATTTCGCGGTCGTCGTTGACGAGCGTCGCTTTGATGGTGGTCGATCCGGCGTCGATGCGAGGAAGTGCGGGCCTTGCGCGCCTTCCAGCGTGCCGATGTGCACATGCTCGCGGTGGTGGTGCTTGTTGAACGCCTCACGGTCCGCTTCGGTCGGGAACAGCGGAGGCATGGTGGGGGTGTTGGCCGGCAGATTCTTCAGATCTTCAAGCTTTTCAGAATATCGGCGCAGGTGCGTGCTTCGAAATGCTGGCCTTCCTCGAGTTGGTCCGGTTCGCCGGCGAGCAGCGCGGAGCCGAACGCCACGTACAGGTGCGCGTCGGTCGGCACGATGAATTCGTCGACTTTGCCTTCGAGCGCGCGGTGGAACGCTCGCGCAGCTCGGACATGAAGAACAGCGGACCGCCCAGGAAGATGACGGTGCCGTGGATTGGTCGGCCGGACGCCAGACCTGCGATGGTCTGCGTGGCGACCGCCGTGAAGATGGATGCGGCCAGATCGGGCTTGGCCGCGCCGTCGTTGATGAGCGGCTGAAGATCGGTTTTGGCGAACACGCCGCAACGGGAGGCGATCGGATAGAGCGTCTCGTAATGCTTGGCCATGTCGTTGAGGCCCGCCGCGTCGGTGTCGAGCAGGGTGGCCATCTGGTCGATGAACGCGCCGGTGCCGCCTGCGCAGGAACCGTTCATGCGCTGTTCCGGAGTCGGCTTCAGATATGTGATCTTGGCGTCCTCACCGCCAAGTTCGATAATGACGTCGGCTTGCGGATATTCCTCGTCGATGGCGCGGGTCTCGGCGATGACCTCCTGCACGAACGGCACATGGAGATTATCGGCCAAGGCAAGGCCGCCGGAACCGGTGATGGCCAGACGAATCGGCTCGTCGCCGCGGCCACGGGCCTCAAGTTCTTTGTGGATGTCCTCCAGCAGGCCCGCCACGGTGGCACGCACGTTGGCGTGGTGGCGACGGTAATCGGAGAAGAGCACCGCGTCGAGCGAATCGGTCTGATCGAGCACCACGGCCTTCACCGTGGTGGAACCGATGTCAAGACCTACGCGCAACGGCTTCGTATCGCAGGTGTTGTCTGCGGTAACTGCTGCTTCGACCATGTACTGTACCTCTATCGTTCTCATCCGCCGGGTTGCGTCCGTGCCAACACGAACGCCCTGCCCCGGTTATCCAAGTATGTAATGGTAGTCTGTGCCCCTGCCTAATTCGGCACGGTATCGCATAAAGTGCACGACACGACGCATAATTAGACAACGAATATAGTCAGCTTGCCTAATTCCAACCGTTCGTATACGAACCGTTCAAAACCATTCAGGAAGCCGCCCCCTCCCCCGCAGCGCGGTCCTTGCCGTAGATTTCGGGAATGAACCGCGTCTGATCGTGTAGTTTCGACCACAGCACCACCTGCCCGCTTTCCAACGACTTGGGCACATCGATGATGCGCTGGTTGGAGCTGCCGCGAAACTGCAGCAGCGAATCGTGCAGATCCTTGATATACCGGCCATCCACGAGGATATCGATCTGTTCGAGCAGTTCACGCTTGTCGGGGCTTTCGCCTTCGCGCATGAGCTCCTCCACGTGTAGCCCGTCCAGCACCAAATGTCCTTGGTGCGGCCGAACCGCTCCCGGATCTTGCGTGAAAGCGGCAGCAGCACGCCGGTGTTGAGCAGCGGCTCGCCCCCGAGGAAGGTGATGCCCTGCACGTACGGCAGGCTCAGATCGGCCATGATCTGAGCTTCGAGCCGGTCGTTGTATTCGTGGCCGGCGCGGAAATCCCAGATCGACGAGTTGTAGCAGCCTTCGCAGTGGAATGGGCAGCCGGAGACGTACAGCGAGCAGCGGATTCCCTCGCCGTCGGTCATGAGGAACCGCTTGTAGTCGGCGATCATGTTGTGGCTCATCGCGTTCGTCCATTGTCCGGCACGCGGGTTGCTGGCGCGGTTTGTCGGAATGAACGGCCCGCGGCCGGTTTCGCCGGCCGCGAAATCACGGCGAGACACAGCGGGATCGGCGCTGCTTACCATACGTTGCTCCTGAATTGCCTGTTGTTTTGCGATTATTGCGATTGATTACTTGGCTTCCTCGAACCATTCGCGTTCGGAACCGTCGTCAAGGGTGACATGGCCGGTTTCGCCGCTCATGTGCTTGACGCGGTGCGCGATTTCCTCGTGTCGGCCGTGCACCATCGGGCGCTGCACCGGATTGCCGAGGTAGCCGCAGGTGCGCTTGGTCACGTTGCAGCGGTCCGGGTCGGAGTTGCCGCATTCGGGGCACTTGAAGCCTTCTTCGGTCGGTTCGAAGTCACCTTCGAAACCGCATTCGTAGCAACGGTCGATTGGCGTGTTCGTGCGAGATAGCCGATGCCGATGGTGTAGGCGTAGTCCCACACCGCTTCGAGCGCCTTCGGATTGGCCTGCAGGCACGGGAATTCGCAGTAGTTGATGAAGCCGCCGGACGCGTAGTACGGGAAGTCCTTCTCGTAGTCGAGCTTCTCCATCGGCGTGGGCTGCAGCCACACCGGGTAGTGGAAGGAGTTGGTGTAGAAGTCGTGGTCGGTGACGCCGTCCACTTCGCCGAACTTCTCGCGGTCCATGCGGTTGAAGCGGTCGGTGAGCGATTCGGCCGGCGTGGAGTACACGGAGTAGTGGTAGCCTTCCGCGGTGCTCCAATCCTTGCACAGCTCGTTCATGCGCTTGACGATGGACAGGGCGAATTCCTTGCCTTCCGGATCCCAGTCGTGGTCGCGCATCCAGTCCTTGCCATAGAACACGCTGGTCGCCTCATACAGGCCGATGTAGCCGAGGGACACGGTGGCGCGTTCGTTGCGGAACAGCTGATCAACGCTGTCGTTGGCGCCGAGACGGCCGAATGCGCCGAAGCGGAACAGGGTCGGGGCGTTGACCGGAGTGGCCTGCTTGCAACGCATGATGCGGAACTGCAACGCCTGATGGGCGACGGTCATGCGCTCGTCGAAGATCTTCCAGAAGCGGTCCTTGTCTCCGTGGGATTCCAATGCGATGCGCGGAATGTTCACGGTGACCACGCCGAGGTTCATGCGGCCGTCCTCGACATCCTTGCCGGTCTTCGGGTCGATCCAGCCTGCAGGAAGGAACGGCAGCCCATCGGCGCTTTGAAGGAGCCGGTGATCTTCACGATGTTCTCGTAGAAGATGACGTCCGGGTACATGCGCTTGGTGGCGCATTCGAGGGCCAACTGCTTCAGGTCGTAGTTCGGGTCGCCCGGATCGGCGTTCACACCGTGCTTGATGGTGAAGACGAGCTTCGGGAAGATGGCGGTGTGATGCTCGGAACCGAGGCCGCGGATGCGGTTGAGGAAGATGGCGCGCTGGATTTCGCGCGCGAACCAGTCGGTGCCGAGACCGAAGCCGACGGTCACGAACGGGGTCTGGCCGTTGGACACACGGTTGGAGTTGATCTGGTATTCCATGGTCTGCATGGCGTCGTAGATGGCCTTGCGGGTCTGGATCTTCGCCCAGATCTCACGCAGCTGCTGCAGACGGTCGGACGTCTTGTCGAACGGCTCGTCCATCGGCAGTGCCGGACGATCCTTTCGAAGTGCAGGCGCTTCGGCTCGACGGCCTTGGCCATGCGCACCTGACGTTCGGCGATCTCGATCGGCAGATCGTCGGGCATGATCTCGTGGGCCTGCTCAAGGAACTTGTCGTAGTCCTTCTTGGCGTATTCGGCGAAATGCTCGTCGGCGCGGTTGGCGGTCTGTCCGCCGTACTGGCTGGAGGCCACGTCCTTCATGATCTGGGTGATCTGCGTGGCGGCGATGGAGATGCTGTTCGGCGAACCCATCGGCGCGTTGCCGAGGGTGAAGCCATTGGCCAGCATGTCCCAATAGTTCGGCAGCGAGCAGTTGGACTGCGCGGTGAACGGCGAGTAATCGGCGTCGTGGAAGTGGATGTCGCCCTTCATATGCGCGTTGGACACCGCATCCGGCAGCATGGAGAAGGCGGACGCCTTGGACACCGCGCCGGCCAGCAGGTCACGCTGGGTGGAGTAGACGTTGGAGTCCTTGTTGGCGTTCTCACGCACCAGAGCCTCGTCGCGGTCCACCAAGCGGCGCACGGCCTCGTTGATGTCTGTGGCCTTGGCGCGCTCGATGTCCTTGTTCAGACGGTAGTTGGTGTAGGTGCGGGCCACGTCGTACAGATGATCCTCGATCAGCCCATGCTCCACGAGGTTTTGGATGTCCTCGATCTTCGCCGGACCATTGTAACGGTCCTTGATTTCGGCCTCGACCTGATTGGCGATGTCGCGAATCAGCCGTTCCTCCTGAGGACCGATTTTCTTGTCGAGGTCGGCGAAAGCCGATTTCACCGCGCTGATGATGTTGATCGGATCGAAATCGACCACACGCCCGTCGCGCTTCTCGACAAGCACCTTGACCATTTCCGGCGCGTTCTCGGTTTCGGTCGCAACGCCTTCCAGAGTCTGGGTTTCCATGTATATTTCCTTTCCGGGCCGGACCCATCCGGCCAGGTTTCATGCTTCGTCCGCATGCCCGTTCGTATCTACAGATGCACACTCTACGCCAAGGTCGGCACTAAATGTAGTGTCACCACGCCGCTAGAGAAACTATATATTCTACTTTTGGCGAGATTTCGCCATTTTGTACCTTGTGTGACAAAAGTAACGATTTCATCTCGGAGTGTCGTTTTGACACAGCCCCACACACCGTACTATCTTCACGCACGGAGCATTCGCAACACTCGAACATATGTTCCATTTGTCCGCAAGATGATGGAATCTTGACTTATGACTTGGAACCCGGATTACAACCCACCGACGGCGCAGCGGACGTCGAAGCCGCTGCCCCGTCTGGCGTCGGAAACCACCGCCGACAACCCTTGGCCGGTGAGCCTGCTCAGCGAGAAGTTCTACACGGCGGTCGAACGTTGGCCCTCCGTATGGGTGGCCGGGCAAATCACGCAGATCAACACGCGTCGTCAGGGAAGCGCCTACATCACGCTGCGCGACGACCAGCAGGACATCGCTATGGAAGTCAACGGCTTCGGACGGTTCGCCGCGGCGGCGGCGCCGTTTGTGCAGGGCGACCGTGTCATCATCCACGGCAAGCCGAACGTGTGGATGAAGCGCACGTCGCTGTCGTTGCGCGGCGACGCGATCATCACGGCCGGCGCGGGCGCAGTCTGAAGGCCATGATCGACGAGCTACGCAAGAAGCTTAAGGGAGAAGGTCTGTTCGACGCCGATCGCAAGAAGCCGTTGCCGGAATTTCCGCATTGCATCGGCTTGATCTGCGCGCCGCAGGCACGTGCGGAAGGCGACGTCATCACCAACGTGCGTCTGCGTTGGCCCGTCGTCGGCTTCAAGGTGACGCATGTGCACGTGCAGGGCGAGCAGTGCCCGTCGGACGTGGTAGCGGCCATCCGGCAGCTGGATGCCGATCCAGATGTGGATGTGATCATCGTGGCGCGTGGCGGCGGCGCTTTCGAAGATCTGATTGGCTTTTCCGATGAGAACGTGGTGCGCGCCGCGGCGGCGGCCCACACTCCTCTGATTTCCGCCATCGGGCATGAGGACGATTGGACCCTGCTGGATTTGGTGGCCGACCTCAGGCCTCCACGCCGACCGACGCAGCGAAGAAGGTCGTGCCGGACGTGCATGAGCAGATGCAGCTGATTCAGGTGAACCTGGACCGCATGCGCATGCGCATCGACGCCACCGTCTCCAACGAGACCAGGCTTATCGAAGGCTACGCGAACCGTCCAAGCCTCACCCAGCCGCTCACCATGTTGGAACCGCATCAGCGTTTCCTTGATGACGCACGCACAAGAATGCGGATCGGTCTGACCCGTATTCTTGACGACGCGAGCCTGACCATCGAGAAAGCGCACGCGTCGCTGACCGCGCTGAGTCCGCAATCCACGCTTGACCGCGGGTACGCGGTGGTGCAATGCGCCGACGGGCATGTGCTTGACGACGCGGACAAGGTGAAGACGGGCGACCAGCTGACCATGACCTTGAAGCACGGCATCGTCGTGTCTGAAGTGAAAACCGTAACGAAGGAGTAGCACATGAGCAACGAAGCAGCACCGGCATCCAGCCTGACCGACAAGGAACGCGAAGCAATCGCGCAGATGCCATACGAGGAGGCGCGCGACAAGCTCATCCAGGCCGTGCAGGCGTTGGAGGCGGGCGGCCTGAACCTCGACCAGTCCATGCGGCAGTGGGAGATCGGCGAGGCGTTGGCCAAGCGCGCGCAGAGCCTGCTTGGCGAGGTCCGAGCCAAGCTCGACGCCGCGCAGGCAGAGCAGGCCACCGCGGCCAACACCGCAGGCACGCAAGACAATCTGGCCTGAGCATCCGTCGCGGCACAGCCGCTCCCCTCACCTACGGACGTTCCACCGGAACGTCCGTCAAACGGCTTGAGCCCGAACAATCAGGTCCGATTACCCGTCATGTCGAGTCCATATTGTGTGTACAATGGTGACTCGTTGCCTCAGTAGCTCAGTGGATAGAGCACTTCTCTCCTAAAGAAGGTGTCGTAGGTTCGATTCCTATCTGGGGCACTTTTTCATATCCCCGTACATTGTCGGCGCGCATCGCCATCGGCAGCATCCAAGATCAATCGCACGTCCGCAATCCGGACAACACCATCTCACCGCCACCCTCCAGCACAGGCACAATGACCCTCCCTCTGTTATAGTGGCAAACGGATACTTAAGCGGTTGAGTGAATGTATCCAAAAGGTTCCCCCTTCTGCTATGGAAGCATCGGAAAGCAACCGCACAACCCATACATCACCTTTGGAAGACCAAGGGATCAGCATGCAAGACATACCATATTTCTCTATTGTGGAACGGCTGGCGCACACGAATCCGGTAGGACAGTTGCCCGGACCGCTCTCCTACAAGCTGCTCGACCAGTTCACCATGCCGATGCTGCCCACAGAACCGCAATGCACGAACGTCATCGCCTGCATCTGATATTCGAATAACATGCCGGTCGTCACCGTCTAGCCACGGGCTTAGCCGACCCGCACAATCGCCAGCAGCGCTTTGTGGTCGCTGCCGTCCACTTTGACTGTGCGCACCTGTCCGGCCTGCATGCCGGAATCCAGTACGATATGGTCGATTCCGGCGAACGACGGCACGTAATCGACATTCGCAGGCCATGAGAATTTCAATCCCTCGCCGGCCTGACGGGAGGCGTCGGAGAAACGGTTTCCCAGAATGTTGCGGAACGGCGTATGGTCGTACGTCGCGTTGAAATCACCCATGAAAACGTACCGTCGGCTAGTGTCGAAACGTAGTTTCGCCAGTTCGTCGAGCGACCGCTTCCACTGCTGCCAGTAATCGTTCGTCGGCGACGTGGTATGCACGGATACGAAACGCACCTGCGTGGCTCCCCCATTGAACGAAACGGTGCCGCCCGGCATGAACGACGCGCTCGAATCGACATCGTCATCGGAAGGGTCGTCAAGCGGACTCGCCGACCAAAGGCCGTTGCCGTACACGCCGTCCGAACTCGACACCTGCGCATAGGCAGATACGAGGCGATGCCGGCACGGTTCAGATCGTCCACGAAAGCGTCGGTCGTCTCCTGCAACGCAAGCACCTCGACGTGTTCGCTGCGCACCAGATCCACGATCTCACGCGCATCGGCGCGCCCTTTGTACACATTGCACGTCATCAGCCGCGCGTAGCCGTCATCCGTGTTGACGGTTTCGCCGGACGCCGCCGCGACTGCGGCACGTGGCAGTTTCGAAGGCTGGTAGAAGAACGGATACTGCCAGAACGCCTGCAACGCAATCGCCAGAACGGCCATCACGATGGACACCGTACGTTGGAGACGATAGCGCAGACGAGCGCGATTACGGCGAGCAGCGTGAACCATGGCACTAGGGAGACGACGATCGGCATATACGGCAACGCTGCAGTTCTTCCGGCAGAATGTGCGTGACAGTGCCCAGCAGCGCGGCGAGCGCGAATATGAAGGCAATCACCGCGCAGATGAAGTTGCGTACGCGATGCGTTTTCGTCTTATTCAGCGTGCGTAGCGGCTTGACCGGTCTCGTTGCGGCCGGTTTTGCTTTAGCCCGATTCGCTTTGGCCGACGCTTGCGATTTGCCCGTTGCCGGCCCTTGCGGCTGGCGTGTTTTTGCCTGAGCCATACCATTCCCTTGTTTTTTCGGAACGCACGTCCGCGACCATCCATGTCCGCCCGTGTCCGTTTATGTCCGTTCCGTTGATGTTCCGACGGTTTCCTTCACGCCTTCGGCTTAGTCGTCGAGGCCGAGCTCGTGGCGGATGCCGTCGATGATGATGCGGCTGGCGGTGGTGCCGCGTTCACGCGCGTTTTCCTGCAGCATCATTTTCAGATCGGATGGAATTTTGAAACTCATGAGCACACGTTCGCCGTTGCCGTTGCCATTGCCACGGCTGCGGGTGTCCTGCACGCTGGTCAGCGGAGCGGTGGACGCTGCCTTCGCACCACCGTTCGGTTTTCTAATGGCCATCAGGCGATCGCTCCTCAGTTCGAGATACACGTCTTCATACCCATTGAGATTGCTAGGAAATGCGTGGCCGACGACTTTCTGCATGCCCACGCGCTTGGTACGGACGCGTCGAAGACGCTGGCGCCGCGTTCGCGGATGAGATTGACCGCGTTGCCGGCCAGCTTGTTGTTTTCCACTTTGAGCAGCAGCAGCGCGTACGGTTTGCCGGCCACGTCGAGGCTTTCCGCGGTTTCGAGCGCATGGCTCAGTTCGAATGGCCCCTGGGTGGCCGGAACGATGACGAAATCGGCCACATCGCAGGCCACATCCACCACGTTGCCGGCCGGCGGGCAGTCGATGATGACGAGTTCGTCATCCGCCATGGTTTTGCGCAGTCGTTTCAGTTTGCCGATATTGGCGGAGTCCACGGTGAACGGCAGGGTTTCGCCGGCGTCTTCGGCGTCGCCCGCCCATGTGGTGGCGTCGCCTTGCGGATCGGTGTCCAGCACGGACACGTTGCGGTTGTGCCGTGCGGCCGCGGTGGCCAACGCCATGGCGGTGGTGGTTTTGCCGCTGCCGCCCTTGAGGTTGATGACCGAGATGATCATGAAGGTTCCTCCGCTTCGACAATCAATTTATATAAGACGTATATACTTTTTATATATTGGATAGACGACAGTCACGCTGACGGCGTAACGGCATTGGCAATGTAAAAGATAGTGGCGACGCACTCTTGTCAGTTGCTTTGACAGATAACGAAAAATCCCGAGGAGCTCAGCTCAACTCGGGATTCGAAAAGAGTAAACGCGGCGACTTGCTACTCTCCCACACCCTCTCGAGTGCAGTACCATCGCCGTGCTAGGCCTTAGCTTCCGGGTTCGGAATGGGACCGGGCGTCTCACCTAGGCTATGATCACCGCAAGAGGAAATAATACGCGAACATGCGGCAATCGGCAAACTTCGGCGTGTCGCGCACTGCAATCGCGTTCCCCAATCGCCAATGATCGCCAGTAATCGCGCGAATGCCGGCAATCGCAATGCATATGCGCTACAGTCGAAGCAATGCCGCAACAATTGCGGCGTGCTTACGAAAGAAGGCCAGCAATGACGATCGCCTCCTGCGGTTCCGTTTCCGCAACCACTTTGGGTCTGCCGAATTCCACTGCGATTCCCGCCGAGAAGGCGAGGCTGCCGAAAGGCCTGTTCGTGGCGAAGATTCCGGTTTCCGCCAAAACAAAGCAGCGTTTGGCGAACGACATCGAATCAATCACCATGCTGTCGCTGCTGCAGGCGCGCAATATCGGACTCGCCGCCGTACGCGCGTGCCGGAAATACTGGTGATCGGCCTGCGTTTGCACGAACCAAACGCCGCCGTTCCGACGGATATCGTCGAATTGATTGCGATGCAACGCAAGTCGGGCATGCTGTTCGTTTGCGTACGCGACGCCGATTTCGAAGGTACGACGCGTCAGGAGTGCGCGTTCGCCGTCCGTCGAGCGCTGCCGGCACGTGCCGGGCACACGACCACATCCAAGGTGTTCGCTTCCGATTGGCAGCCGGCCGGCGAGGCCACGCTGAACGCCACGGATCCGGCGGTCGATTCCATGGACGCCTTGTGGGAGTCGCTATGCTCGCAGGTGATTCTGGACGACCCCTCCCCCATCGACGTGAACACGCGTCTTGCCCGACGCATGCAGATTGCGCATCTTACCGCGCAAGTCGATAAGCTCACACGCGACCATCAGCGTGCCAAGAATCCCGAACAGCGCAATGAAATTTTCGCAAAACTGCACAAAATGAAGAAGCAGTTGGAGGAATTGCAGCAGACGGAAGACTGAAATCTGCCGCCAAAAATGCAGGTGCCCATCCTCAAAAATGGAGGATGGGCACTATTCATTGCAATACGAATCGCAATAATCGCAATACAAACGACGATTGCAGCAGCACGAAAAACGCGAAGCAGGAACCGCTCAACCGCGCGCCTTGGCTACGAAATCGCCAAGTCGCTTCAATCCTTCGCGCAGGGCTTCGCGGGAAGCCGCGTACGACAGGCGCACGTGCGTATCCGCGGTGGCCTCGCCGAAATCGCGGCCAGGCGTCAACGCGATATGCGCTTCCTTCAGCGCACGCTCGCAGAACGTCCACGCATCCAAACCGGTGCTGGAAATGTTGAAATACGCGTAGAACGCGCCGTTCGGTTCGACTTCCAGCGGCAGACCGATCTCGGCCAGACCGTCCACCACAATGCGGCGGCGCTCCAGCAGTTCCTGACGGCGTTCCTCGCACACGGCCAGCGTTTCCGGCGTGAAGCAGGCGAGCGCCGCATGCTGGGTCGGCGTGTGCGCGCACAGGAAGAAGTTGGTGGCGAGGTCGTCCATGGCTTCGAGCGCGTATTCGGGCACGACCATCCAGCCGAGCCTCCAGCCGGTCATGCCGAAGAACTTGGAGAAGCTGGAGCAGACGATGGCGTCCGGATCGCAGGCCAGCACGGATTTCACGTCGGATCCGTCCGGTTCGCGGTCGGCCAGGTCGAGGTAGGTTTCGTCGACGATGCGCCATGCGCCACGCTCACGGGCTAGGTCGCACACGGCTTTCAGGGTGTCGAAGGCGATGGTGGTGCCGGTCGGGTTGGACGGCGAAGTGATCATGACGGCTTGGTGCGGTCCGTCCAGTATTCTTTGCACAGTTCCGACGTCAGGTGGAATCGGGTGGCGGCGGACGTCGGCACGTCCACGACTTTGCCGCCGAACGCGCGTACCAGCTCGCGGTTGCACGGGTAGGACGGGTCTGCGATGAGCACTTCGTCGTCATCGTTGACCGTCAGCGCGGCGGACAGCAGCAGTGCCGTCGAACCGCCTGCGGTAATCGCGATGCGTTTCGGGTCGACATCGACGTGGTGACGTTCCTTATAGAAATCGGAAATCGCCTGGCGCAGTTCCGGCAGGCCCATCGCCGCGGTGTACGGCAGCGGACGGCCGTCATACTGTTCGCGCATGGCGTCACGCACGGCCGGCGGCGCGCCGAAGTCCGGCTCGCCGAGGCTCAGCTTGACCACATCGGTGCCGTTGGCGATCATCTCATCGGCCATGGCTCCGAACACCATGGCGCGGAACGGATTGGCAATCTGCGCGCGCTTCGACAACTGCGGCTGCACGCCATTCTCAACATTTTCCATATTCCTGTTTTTACCACGTTTCGTACAACGCCGCCTGCCGACTGTCATTCCCCGGAATCGTCCGCCTTTCCGGAATCGTCCACGATTTCGCGGTAAAGCCGTTCCAACCGTTCGTCGCGCACCTTCTTACCGAGCTCGCATTCCCACACCACGATGACTTTCCAGCCGTCCGCTTCGAGTTCGGCGCGCTGCCTCGCGTCTCGTTCGTGATTGCGCAGCAGTTTCGCGGTCCAGAATTCGACGTTCGATTTGGGCACGCGTGTGGCTTTCGGACAGCCTTCGTGCATGTGCCAGAAGCAGCCGTTGACGAATATGATCGTACGGTATTTCGGTAGTACCACGTCCGGGTGGCCTGGGTATCGCTTGTCGTTTTGCGGAATCGCAAGCCTTTGGCAAACAGAAAGCTACGTACCATCCGTTCGATGGATGTGTCTTTGCCGCGGATGTGGGACATGGTGTAGCTGCGCGTGCCCCGCTCGTATTTTTCGGGTTTGCCGGTTTTCTTGGGTTTGCCGGTTTTTCCGGGTTTGGCTGTCTGCCTGCGATGCTCTGCCGTCACGGTTCCCATTATGGCAAAAGGCCGATCAATCGTTTTCGCATAACGCGTGCCGCCGTCGCATGTGGCGTACGCTGGTCATTGCAACGTAGCAAACAGGCAGTTCAAAACAAGGAGATTTCATGGCACAGATCAATGTGGCGATTCTCGGCGCGGGCCGTATCGCGCAGAGCATGGCCGAAACGTTGGTGAAAATGGCGGCGGATGACCGGTACCGTGATCTGGTCGCACCGTACGCGGTGGCGGCCCGCGACGGCGAGCGCGCAGCGGCGTTCGCGGCGAAATATGGTTTTCCGGTGTCGTACGGATCGTATGAGGAGCTTGTCGCCGATCCGAACGTGAATCTTGTGTATATCGCCACTCCGCATAACTTCCATGCCGAGCAGGCGATTTTGTGCATGCGCGCCGGCAAGGGCGTGCTGGTGGAGAAGGCGTTCGGCGCGAACACGCAGCAGGCGCGTGAGATATTGGACGTTTCGGATGAGACCGGCATGCTGTGCACGGAGGCGATTTGGACGCGGTATATGCCGTCGCGTGGCATGATCGACGATATCATCGCGTCCGGCGTGATCGGCGAGGTGCAGGCGATCGACGCGAATCTGTGCTATCCGACCACGGCGAAGGCGCGTATCACCGATCCTGCGCTGGCTGGCGGCGCGCTGCTGGACGTCGGCGTGTATCCAATCAATTTCATCGACATGATCATGCATAATGCGCCGATCGCACGTGTTGAATCGTCGATGCAACCGTATGAAACCGGCGTGGACGCGCACAATTCGATGACGTTCTATTACCAGAATGGTGTGATGGCCACCGCGCAAAGCTCGATTCTGTGCCATTCGGACCGTATGGGCGCGGTGTGGGGCACGGAGGGGTATCTCACGTGCCAGAACATCAACAATGTCGAGGCGATTGACGTGTTCGACGGCTCGCATGCCGTCACCGCGCATTATGACGTTCCCGAACAGTTGACCGGCTACGAGTATGAGGTGGCATCGGCCGCACAGGCCATGCTGGACGGGCGTACCGAATGCGATGAGATGCCGCATTCCGACACGTTGCGCATCATGGAATGCATGGATTCGCTGCGTGCGGATTGGGGTCTTAAGTACCCGTTCGAAGCGTAGCGATGCGATCGATGACGTGGGCGTGACGCGCTCCACCCACGTTATAATTGCCCCTTGCGGCGGTTTGGAAACGCATGGAAGGAGCGTCATGGGATTGCTGAGGATGCTGAAGTACGTGCTGGGCACGGAAGATGAGACGCAGCAGCCCCGGCAAACGCAATCCTCTGCCAAGAATGCCAACAACGCCAAGTCTGCGCGGACCGGACAGACCAAGCAGACGGGACAGGTTGCGCGACGAGTCACGCAACCGCAACTGCAACCGCATGCCACGCCGCAACGTCAATCGCAACGCCGTCAATCGCAGCAACACCAATCGCAACGGCCTGCAAAGCTCACCCCGCAACCGCTGTTGCCAGCCGACCGCATCGACAAGGCGCGTGACATCATCGGCAATATCGAAAAGCACGAATTGAGCGACGAGCAGATCAGCGCGATCGCCGGCGCAGGTCACAACACCCTCGTGCTTGCGGGCGCGGGAACCGGCAAAACCACTACCATCGTCGGATATATCGCATGGCTGCTTGCCACAAAACGCGCCACCCCCGAAGAGATTCTCGTATTGTCGTTCACCAAGGCGTCCGCGGACGAAATGTCGCAACGCATCATGCAAGCACCGGCAAAACGATCCGCGCATGCACGTTCCACAGTCTCGGCCTGGAAATCTGCCGTGCGGCCACCATCGCCAACCGTCCCATCATCGACGGCCATGCGTCGAACGCCGTGGTACGAGACACGTTTGACCGGCTGCTCGCACAGAACATCCCCTACCGTCTGCTCGCATTCAAGCTCATGTCGAAGGAGCTGTTCGGCAAGTATGGCGCCGCCGCGAAACGTGAGGATTTCCAACTGCCGACGGATGATTACGCTTTCAACCAGTACAGGCAAAGCCTTGTCGAGAACGCGCAGACCATCATCCAGCACATGCGGCAGAACAATATCGGCATCGACGGCATGCGCGAGCTCAATGAGAGGCGCGGCGGCAAACATATCGGCCGTAATCGTGAGATGCTGCAGCTCGTCGAGCCGCTGTACAACGCGTATGTCGGCAATTTCCGCGCGACCCAGGGCATCGATTTTCCCGGCATGATCACCGACGCCATTCGCTGCGTAAGGCGCGGCGCATACCGCCACCCGTACAAATACGTGCTCATCGACGAATACCAAGACATGTCGCGGCCACGTTACGAGCTGATCCGCGCATTGCGAGAGCAGAGCGATTTCACGCTGTTCTGCGTGGGCGACGACTGGCAGTCGATCTACCGTTTCGCCGGCAGCGACATTCACCTGATTCTCGATTTCGCCGATATTTGGCGCAATTGGGGGCCGACACGCATGTTCCAGATCACGACGACGCGACGGTTCCGGCAGAGCCTCATCGATGCGAGCGGCGCGTTCGTCATGCAGGACAAAAGCCTGTACGCCAAGCAATTGCGCAATCCGAGCGACAAGAAGGATTATTCGCTGAAGGCGCTTGGCGGCGCAACGCAGGAGGAACGGTTCGATGCGATCGTCGAGCAGCTGCGCAAACTGCCGAAAGCCGCGTCGGTGCTGATGCTGGGACGCTACCGAAGCGACCTGAACCTGCTGTCACGCAACGACCGCGACGGGCTGTTCCAAATCGACGAGCATACCGGCGGCATCGTTTTTCCGGAAAAACCGGACATGGACATCAAATTCATGACCGCGCACGCTTCCAAGGGTCTGCAACGCGATTTCGTTTTTCTGCTGTGCTGTTCCGGCGGTTTGAAGGGTTTCCCAAGCGCGATTCCGGAAGAGCCGCTGCTCGGCCTGCTACTGCCGGAAGTGGAACGCATGCCGCACGCGGAGGAACGCCGGCTGTTTTACGTGGCGATGACGCGTTGCAAAAAGAAGCTGTTTTTCGTGGTGGACCAGTCGCGTCCGTCACGTTTCATGTACGAATTGCACGACAAGATCTGCCCGAACATCTTCCGCGGCGTGAAGCTGCCGCCGCAGTGCCCGAATTGCGGTGAGGCATTGCGATTGCGGCATGCCGGCTCCGACCCGTCCCGCGCGTTTTACGGGTGCACCGGTTTCCCCAACTGCCGATACACCAGGCCATGCAAGTGACACCATTGGGACTGATTTCCATCGCGTAAGTTGCTCCCCATTCGGGCCTGGCGTAATCTCCCCCGTTGTATCCTGGACCTGTTCGTTAGTCAGGAGAAAGCAATGACGGCAACCGACCAGAATCCGCAACAGTCAGCGCAACCGACACCGCGCAAAACCATTAACGTCGTCGGCGCGGCTATCGTCAAAGACGGCAAGGTGCTGTGCGCGCAACGCGGAGAAGGCCGATCACTGGCTGGTTTCTGGGAGTTTCCGGGCGGCAAGATCGAACCGCATGAAACGGCGCGTCAGGCATTGCATCGCGAAATCGAAGAAGAGTTGCTGTGCGAGGTCGAAGTTGCCAACGAAGTGTGCACGTCTTCTTACGATTACGATTTCGGTACCGTCGTGCTCACGTCGTTTGTGTGCCATTTGATAAGCGGCGCACCCCATCTGACCGAGCATCATGAGATTCGTTGGGTAGCGCCCGCCGAAATGCCCACTTTGGACTGGGCGCCCGCCGACCGAGAAGCGGTGCGATTGATCTCCGCCATGGATTTTCCGGCTTTTCCGGCAGCCACGCACGAAAGTGACGACTGATGATGCGCAATATGGACGACCATGACCATTCCTCCTTGTTGAGGCGCTGCTATCCGGTTTCGTCAACAAAAAGGACAATGTCGACGCACAGTACGAGCCGACGTTGATCGCCAACCATGACGGTCGGACCATGGAATACGCCATCAAGGACGAACTGCAACGCAGTCAGGATTTCGACATGTCCGTCGCGTTCGTCAGCCAGGGCGCGTTGCAGGTGCTTAAGCAGTATTTCCTTGATTTCGCTGACAACAATGACCATCAGGCTGGTCGAATCATCACGTCGACGTTCAATTATTTCAACTCTCCCAAAGCATTCAGGGAACTGCTGAAACTTCAGCGGGAAACCGGTATTCAAGTGCAAGTTTGGCAGCCGGAGCGGTCCAGTCGAAACGATGACGATGCCACAGCTGCCTACCCTTATCATCCCAAAGGCTATGTTTTCCATCATGCGCAAGGCGACGAGCCGTTGTATTCCACGTATGTTGGCAGTTCGAATCTCACCATCAACGCGCTGAATTCCAATCGCGAGTGGAATCTCAAAGTCGCCACCACCGATACCAGCGGTCTTGCCGAACAGCTTAGCGAGGAAATCGAATCGCAAATCAGCGAATCGAAGCCGCTCACCGACGCTTGGCTGAAACTGTACGAGGAAGACTTCAAAAAGTACGCGCCGCAACGGCCGAATCGCAAGCCGATCGAAAAACAAGCCAATCGCAAACCATTCAGCCGAACGCCATGCAGGTGGAAGCGCTGATGAATCTCGCACAGCTACGCAAGCAGGGCGAAAGCCGTGCGATCATCGTTTCCGCTACCGGCACCGGCAAAACGTATCTGTCAGCGTTCGACGTGCGGCAGGTCAAACCGAATCGCATGCTGTACATCGCGCAACAGGAGCAGATCCTCAAGAAAGCTGAAGAATCGTTCCAAAAAGTGCTTGGATGCCCGAAAAGCGAACTCGGCCTGTTTTCGGGTGGCAGCAAGGAATCGGATCGCAAATACGTGTTCGCCACCGTGCAGACGATGTCGTGTCCGGAAACGCTTGCACAATTCGACGCAGACGAGTTCGATTACATTCTCGTCGACGAAGTGCATCATGCGGCCGCCGAATCGTATAAACGCGTCATCGACCATTTCCAGCCGAATTTCATGCTCGGCATGACCGCAACGCCGGAACGTACGGACGGTGCGAACATCTTCGAATTATTCGGCAACAACGTGGCCTACGAAATCCGCCTGCAGAAGGCGCTTGAAGAGGACATGCTCTGCCCGTTCCACTATTACGGGGTGCACGAATACATTCAGGACGCGCCCGACGAGAAGATCGCCGGCAAAGACGTCAAGGTCGAGTCAATGACCGACCAGGAACGTAACGAGCTAAGCCGTTGGCTTGAAGAACTCGCCGACCCGAACCGCGTGCGCTACATCATCGACAAGATACAGATCTACAGCGAGGCCGGAACACCCGTGCAAGGTCTGGTGTTCTGCAGCCGACGCGAGGAAGCGAAACGACTGTCCGACCTGTTCAACCAGCAGATGAACCAGCAGGCGGAACGGCCATACCGCACGAAAGCCATCACCGGCGAAAATTCGCAGATGGAACGCAACACTGCCGTAGCACAGTTGGAGAACGGCGAATTGGACTATATTTTCACCGTCGACCTGTTCAATGAAGGCGTGGATATTCCACACGTCAATCAGATCGTGATGTTGCGTCAAACGAAGTCGAGCATCATTTTCACGCAGCAGCTCGGCCGCGGTTTGCGCAAGGCAAGCGGCAAGGATTGCGTGGTCGTCATTGATTTCATCGGCAATTACGCGAATAATTATCTGATTCCGATCGCACTGTACGGCAATACCGGCGACCGCGACGTAGCCCGTAAGAATCTGCAACGCGAAACCATCGGCGTCTCGTCCATCAGCTTCGACAAAATCGCCCGCGAGCGCGTGCTTGCCTCGCTTGACACCGCCGATTTGTCGAATATGAAACTGCTGAGCCAGCAGTACCAGCAGATGCGGTACGAATTGGGACGTATCCCGATGCTGATGGATTTCGCGCGCCGTGACGCGTCGCTCGTGTTCACGATGGCGTCGAAGAACGACGATTATCTGTCGTTCGTACGTTCCCGCGAGAAGAGTCTGTCGCGCGGCAAGAATGCGACCATTTCGTATCTTGAACAGCTTGAATCGACTTCGGATGCGCAGAATGGTGTGCTGAAAATGTTGACCGCCACGCAATTGCGCGGCTTGCGTCCGCACGAATTGTTGGTTTTGGCGGCATTGTGCGGTATGGATTGGCAGCGGATCGATCCGGATTGTTCCGAGGATGCGCTGACTGCGCTTCGTGAGGTCGCTTCACAGCATGCGATCACGATCGTCGATTTGCAGACGTTGTTGACTGCGCTGTTCCCCGATGCGGACAGTAACGAGTTGCAATGCCGTTCCGCGTTCGCCACGTTGGATTATTCCTATTTCATCGCCGCGAACAGCAAACGTTTCGGGCAGACTCCTTTGGTGCGCCTCTGCGATGATGGGGCTTATCGGTTGACCGACGAGTTCCGGTCGATGCTTGAACAGACCACTTTCCGCACGTTCTTCACGGATACCGTCGAAGCCGGTCTGTTCAACGCGTTGGCGTTGGCAGAATCGTCCCGCAAGCATCATATCCGCCAGAATCATGGGTTCCTGTATGGAGAAAAGTACAGTGTGTTCGATGTGATGCGACTGTGTGGTTGGCCTGCGGAACAGGTGCCGCAGAATGTCGGCGGATACAAATTGGACACCGAAACCGGCTCGCTCCCGATTTTCATTAAATATGAGGCGAGCCAGTATGGCGACCGGTTCCTTAATCCCGGCGAGATCGAATGGTTCAGCAAGAACAATCGTTCGCTTAAATCAAACGAATTCCGATGGCTGCTGGATGGAACGGAACATACTCCGGAATGGCAGAATCGCCATTTTGTGCCGGTTTTCATCCGTCGTAAAGCCGAGGAGCAGGAGAAATCCTATTATTTCGTCGGCAGCGCGGTTGCATTGGATGATGTGCGCGAATCGGTGAACCGCAGCGAGGACGGCAGAGAGTCAAAGGTGGTCGTTTCCACGCTCAAACTCATCAAGCCGGTCGATCCGGAGCTCTACCGCCATCTCACCGGCAAGTCCGCGCTGTAATCCACGGTCGTTTTGCAATTCCTTTTGCCTATCTCGAGTCGGATACGCCAAGCACAAGTGAGTCATCCATCATCGGCGTCCATCATCGGCGTCCAAAACACTACTTATCAAAATCAGACGCATTCACACAGACCATAATCAACTACACATGTTCATATGAACACTAGAGCAACACGAATTTCCAAAATAAAAAGAACACGCTCAATGTTATATTTTTCCATTTCTTTTACCCCATGGCAGATTGCTATATTGCAACGAATTAACGCACATAACCACAAATATAGCTTATCTTCAGCGATTTCAACGCCCATTAATCGTGATATCGTTATTCATGGACAGAAAAAACTATCCACCACACATGTTCACTTTTCATCTAAAGAGAACACGAAAACAAACATTACTCATGTTCACAAATACAAGGTAAAAGGACAAAGCCATGGCCGATAAGAACCCCATCATCACCGTAGACCTCAACATGTTCAGCCAAGACGCCGAGGCGAAGACCACCGAAGCCAACAAAGTCGCCAAGAGCCTCGACATCAGCGACGAGGCACTCGCCAAAGTCGAAGACTTCAAACAAGCGCTTACCGAGCATAACGCTTGGGATCTGCCGTTCATGGGCTACGTGAACGAGGACGGCTACGGCTACGCCTACGTACCGGACGCGGCCATCACCATGAATCCCTATTGGGACGCGCATAAGGAATTCATGAATCTGCCCGAAGACGTGCAGACCGCCTTCGCCATCCGCATGCTATTCACGCATCGTCCGGTCGATCGCTACGGCGCGGATATGTTCCTGCACTACCACCGTGGCTTCCAAGTGAACTTCATCGGCTCCGGCGCCAACAAGTACTGACCGGGATCGCCCGAATAGTTCTCGTGCACAAAACCATTCCGAAACAGACAACCCAAACGACAAGGTGGTTTGCACATATATCGAACCTATGCGCAAACCACCTTCATCGACTCATTTCGCGCCGATACAGCTTACTGACCGTCCGCATAGGCACCCGCATCAAAACCGTCGACATCCAGACCATCTGAACCAGGACCAAATTCCCGTCCACCCGGTCCTCCGAGGAACTCACGAGCGGACATGCCATTTTCCTTCCGGGACGCATCCACAGCCTCCTGCAGCACCTGACGCACCTCGAAACCGTTAATCACGTTCTTCAGTGCCACCACGCCGTTGCCAGACGACTGGTCACGCGTATCCAGCACAAGCGTGCTCATACCGAAGATACGCTGCAGGAACGTACGCTCCACACTGATGTCAACGATACGAAACAGCTTGATCAGGTTGAATCTCTCATTCAAGATACCGGTTTTGACGCTCAATTCCCGATCGGTAAGCGTGTATACGGTGAATGTGAATGGCGTACGGCACCAATTACGCTTACGCTGCCGCCACAGGACATTGCCACTTGCAACCTTCATAGGTAATTCTCTTTCTTACCTGACCATAACGGGCCTTTATGGCCCCGTCTAAGTCCACGGAATACGCCGCGACTACGTGACGTATGCAACAACAATCGTAATTCTACCGGCCAGGACACCCAACTTATCTCGAATCACGGAGACAGCGGCAACGGCATGAATCGCAATCACGACCAAGAGCTCATAATAAGCGCGCAGAAGTGTTTCGCAGAATGTTTCATGCATCGAAACTGGAACTTTCGGCACAAGCGCCATATCATGCTATAGGCTTGGGCGTCAGTAGCGAACTGATAAGACATATTCAACCAGCAACACCGCCTCACCTAGATGCGCAATGGAAAGGCATGCAATGGATTCTGGACAGGGCAGCTTCAATCGCAGGCAGGATGCCGACGATCTCACCGATTACGTCAACAACGGATGGCTCAGTTCCAACGAATTCGACGGACCGACCTTCCTGTGGAACCACATGATACGCGAAGCCAGTCGAGAAGGCTCCGACCAACGTAACGATGTGCCGGTCGCCAATCTTTCCGACGCGGACACGGTCATCAATATGCCCATGCAATGGTATTTCGACGCCCTCGCATCCATGGTGCCTACCGCGGAACGCACTGACACTGGCGTGGAAATCCCACGCATCGACATGCCGACGTTTTCACTGGATTCGCAGGCATTGTCCGGTGTGGACGCGGTGGTCGGCAACGCGGTGATCAGCACACGTTGGCTTGATACGGTCGGCAACCTCGCCAAGGCCGTGGAAATGACCGCACGATTCGTCGGCAATGTAGCCGACCGCGACAACGAGGGTTTCGACTATCTGAAGGATCTGATTCAGACCGTACGCGTGTACATGGATGCCGTGGCCTGCAACGCCGATCCGATGACGGGCGAGCAGGCGTTGCGCATGATCACGCAGGTGGCGTGCAATGAGGATTTCCGGCTCAACGCCATGCAGATGGTGGAGCTGCTGTCTTGCGGACTGTCGTTCGCGCAATGATGATACGCGCATGTTCGCCTATGACGCGTTGAACAAGGGCATTGCCGCGATGCGTGATTTCGCAGCGAAGTCCGGTAATGGCGATGCAAGCAGCACGACTGGCGACACTATGAACAGCGTCGGCAGTATCGACAGTGATGTTACGGGCGATACGGGTGCACGCGACGCCACCGCAACGCAATCGCATAACCTTCGTGATACGTCCTCTGACGCGGACAGTGCGCATAGCACGAATAGTACAGACGCTGCGGACGGCGCGGATACCGCGAACTCGATCACGCATTCCACGGGCGCTGCCGGCGATTCCACTACCGGCGGTTCGCCCACCCTCTCCCCCGAGGAACTGAACGATCTCGCCATGCTTGACCCATCATTCCTGTCCAAACAGCAGCTTGCGCAGACCGCGCAAAACCAGTTCGACCATGCCGTGCAGTTCCTGCGGCACGATCTGATGCGGATCAGTGGCGATGCCGAGGAGGCCGATCGTTTCCTGCGCGACAACCATACGTCCGAGCCGCTTGCCGACGCGTACGCGGCGCGGCTGATCGCTGCCGAACGGTGGCAGGATCTGCTGAATTTCGTCGATCTGGTGAAGCGTGACGCACCGAACCAGTGCACGGTCATGTTCCCCGAGGAAGTGGTGCCGTACGAATGGGAGTCGATTCGTGAGGCCGCTTTGGAGGCGTTGGGCCGCGGCGGAGAACTGGTCGCGATGTATCAGGAGCGGTTGGATGACACGTACGATCCCAACACCGAGCTCAATCGTATGAAGCTTCAGGCGTGGACTCAAGCCAAGGAATAGGCGGCGCACGGCTCAGCACATCCGCCGCCAGTTCCTCATCTATCGCAGACTTCCACTCTCATTCCCATCAGTATTTCCACCATCGCTTCCACAACTGACGCGCAACGTGGCCAATTGGAACGGATGCAGGCTCAGCATCGCTCCTTGCGCCGTTCTTGCCACGGACGGATCACCGTCGGCAAAAGCCGCGGGCAATTCGGCATCCAGCCGCGCATCCTCCATAATGGAACACTCGCGTACCGTGGCCTTCCCCAAAGCGGCGTTGACGGCAAGTCTCGCATGGCTTCGCCGCCGACCGCCTCATAGACGCGCAGTATCAGATCACCGGAACCGTCATCGGCAAGCTTGACCCAGTCAAGCACCATGACGCCATCCACCGGGTTGAGCTGCGCCAGCGGATCGAACGCCGGCACGGCAGGCAGCACGGCCGCGTTGAGACGGTTCGCCCCGTCAAGCACAGCCGGCATACTGGCATCCGCCACAACGTTCCACGCGAACTCATGCACGCCCTTGTCAGTGTTCGGATCGGGGTATAGCGGGGACGACAGCAACGAAAGTCGAATCATCGTGCCACGCACCGGCCCGGAAGCCGTGTTCCGGTGAATCGGCGAAACGTCGGAACCGTAGGTGCTGGCGTTGACGACCGCAGCCGCATAGCCGGCATCGGCGACGCGTACGAACCGGTGCGTGCAGCTTTCGTATTTCGCCTCGTCGGAACGTGTGTTCTTCTGAATGGGCCGTTCCACCATGCCGTACTGGCATTCGTACTGCGCCCGGTCGGCCTGGATAGCCATGGGAATGTCGACTTTGAGGAATCGTTCGGATGCCCGCCAATCCACTTTGGTCCGGAATTCAAGGCTTTTCGACTTTGGCCGCAATGTAATGCAGGCATCGATGGACACCCCGTCGGCGGTGCTGGACACGTGCACGGTGCTCCGCCGCGTTTTGTCTCCGTCACTCGTTCCACATGCGAGTCATCGATGCCTTCGGCGCTGAGGAAGGCATCGCGCTGGATGTCCCATGCGTCCCACTCGTATGGCTCGTCGCGGAGAAGCTCGTAATGCCCGATTCCACTGCCGTCGGGCACCAGTTCGTGTCCATTATCAAGGTCGATCAGTGAACGGACCGTACCGTCTGGTGCGATGATGGCACGTAGCAAACCGTTGTCAAGTATGATTCGACCGTCGTCGCATGTCGTTGCGATGGTGGATTCATCGGCGACCGCGTCGGTGCCGTTCGCGTCATCATCCTGCGTTCCCACTGCCGCAGTGCGAGCAATCCACGAATCGCCATTCTTTGCCGTATATGGGACGATGGCCGCGTTCGATCGCATGTCGGCATCATCCCGCGCCGATGCGATGGAAGCACCCGCTTCAGCGGCGATATCACGCAGTCTTGCGATGTCGCGCACATAGTCCGCACGCGCCTGCCGATGCACCCATGCGATCGCCGATCCGGGAAGAATGTCGTGGAATTGGTTCAGCAGGAGCGTTTTCCAGATACCGTCAAGTTCCTCACGTGGATATCGGTATTCTGGGTTGAACACGCTGGCTGCGGCGCACAGATATTCCGTTGTTCTCAGCAGGTTTTCTTCCCGCCTGCATCCGCGTTTCATTTCCTGTTGCGATGTCAGTGTGGCGCGATGCAGTTCCAGATACAGTTCACCCTTGAAAACCGGGGTTTCGTCCGGAGCCGCATCGACGATATCGTGTCGGACGCGATCGAACAGTTCGTCCGGAGTGCCGAAATCGATGCTCGGAGCGCCGGCAAGATCATGGTCCCTGCGGATACGTGCGACCATTTCGCGGGTGGGACCGCCGCCGCCATCGCTGTATCCGTACAGCAGTATGGCGTTGCGCGACAGGTCCTTGTCAAGGAAGTTGCGCTGGGAATACTGCAGTTCCTGCATGCTTACGGTCGAGCCGTACGTGTCCGACGGCGGGAAGTGCGTAAGGATTCGCGATCCGTCGATGCCTTCCCATTCGAAGGAATGGTGGGGGAATTTCGTGGTGTCGTTCCATGAGATCTTCTGTGTGAGGAACCATTCGAAACCGGCACGACGTGCGATTTGCGGCCATGCCCCGCAATAACCGAAACTGTCGGGAAGCCACAGTCCTTTTGGTTCCACGCCAAGATGTTCACGGAAGTAACGCATGCCGAACGTGATCTGGCGGATCAGCGACTCACCTGTGGGCAGCATGTTATCGGATTCGACCCACATTCCGCCGACGGGAATGAATCGTCCTTCCTTGATGCGCTGCAGCATGCGCGCGAACAGGTCTGGATGTTCCTGTTCCAGCCACGCATACTGTTGGGCGGAACTCATCGCGTACGTGAAATCCGGATCCTCGTCCATCAGGGCAAGCACGTTGGACACCGTGCGGGCCACTTTACGGTGGGTTTCGCGCACGGGCCACAGCCATGCGGAATCGATATGCGCATGGCCGACCGCGACATGATGGATGACGCTGGAATATGCGGGTTCGGATAATACCCCGGCAAGCTTTTCCTTGGCTGGCTCCAGAGTTCCGGCGATATCACGCTCGTCATATGTGTTGAGTGATCGTTGCAGCGCTTTGGCCAGCTGCCAATATCGAGGATCATCATCCTTGAGTTCCCTCATCAGCGAGGTGACGGTTTCCAAGTCCATCAGATAGTCGAACACGTTTTGGTTGAAAGCGCACACGTCCATTGTGGTGAGCACATAGTCGGATGGACGACCGTCGGCACGCTCCCCCAGATTCATCGGCGCGAATGGCAGGTCAGCTTCGACCAGTGGATTCGATGCGGCCTCGACATATACCGTGAAACGACCGGCATCGTCAAGCTCCACATTCGCCACGCCATTGGCATCGATAAGCGGAATCCAGCAATTGTCTGGATTCACCGCTTTGATGACGCTGCCGTCAGGGCGATAGCATAATCCTTCCGCTTGGAAGCCCGGGCCACGATGTCGTTTCCATCCCAGATCTACAACCAGTTCGACGGCTCTGCCTTTGACCGACTCACGGTCGATACGTCCACGAACCTCGAACCATGTGGTACCCCATATCGTGCCCCAGGCACCAGGAACCATGAAGTCGAGAAAATCCACTTTGTTTTCCCTGACACGGGCAAGAAAGTCGGCGCTCTGTTCGGGTTCGCCTTCATTGGCGAAAGCGCGTAACTGACAATGCGATAATGTTTCGTGCACATATGGCACAAGTCGTTGCCGCATCACTCGATCGGCACGTCTGAGTTGCTGATCTGGAAGAAGAAACATAGCTATCCCCTTGGCACATGATTCCTATGGTGTATCCATGGTGCCACAACACAATCTCAAATCAAAAAACATCAAAGAGAAAAGTGGTTCTCAAAGCGGACATCCGGTGGAGACTCCGGATAAGGACCTTCGACGAGCCCGAAAGGCGTTGCCGGGAGGCCCGGGAGGTGATGAAAAAAACGGGGTTCCCGGAGCGCGGACCCGACGGGAAGCCCGGAAAGAGAGCATAAAAAAGGGGCCTCCCGGGAGCCAAAGGCTCGACCGGGAGGCCAACATGTGAAGCGGCGGCGTGCTACTCTCCCACACCCTCTCGAGTGCAGTACCATCGCCGCGCCTGGCCTTAGCTACCGGGTTCGGAATGGGACCGGGCGTCTCACCAGGGCTATGACCACCGCAAATCTAACGGCCACGGCAAGGAAACCAAAGGAATCCAAACCGGCATGTCACCGGTGGCGGTCTGGGAACCGGCTAGCGGACGCGAGGCAAACACCTATCGTTGTATCGTTCAGTGACCATCCCAACGCATATTGCCGTCCAGGACGATCCAGCACAGGAAAGACGCGGAACCAACCCCCCACAAGAGGATCGGAATGTTATGTCGCCGTCGCCCGTTAGTACCGGTCGGCTCCACCCCTCACGGGGCTTCCACCTCCGGCCTATCAAACACGTGTTCAACATGCGGGCTACAGGATCTCGAAGATCCATGGAATCCTAATCTTGGAGCAGGCTTCCCGCTTAGATGCTTTCAGCGGTTATCCCTCCCGAACGTAGCCAACCGGCCGTGCCGCTGGCGCGACAACCGGCATACCAGAGGTTCGTCCACCCAGGTCCTCTCGTACTATGGGCAGGCCTCCTCAGGATTCCAACGAGCGCAGAGGATAGAGACCAAACTGTCTCACGACGTTCTGAACCCAGCTCGCGTGCCGCTTTAATCGGCGAACAG
>ENA-OQHA01000034-OQHA01000034.1-human-gut-metagenome-genome-assembly--contig:-NODE-34-length-68610-cov-9.489246_pt1 | contig 68610 bp, 63 predicted proteins | sample MGYA00242558_ERZ504707 | MGnify/ENA primary metagenome ERZ504707 (study PRJEB26092, sample SAMD00036197) | human gut metagenome | host: Homo sapiens | study: EMG produced TPA metagenomics assembly of... | reverse complement strand
GCAAAGGCCAAGGGCAAATCAGTGCTTGTTGTGGACAAGCGTCCTAACATAGCAGGAAATGTCTACACCGAAAAGCAGGAGGCATCAATGTACACATGTACGGAGCCCACATATTCCACACCAATGATAAGAGGGTCTGGAACTACATCACACAGTTTGCTGAGTTCAACCGCTTCACAAACAGCCCTGTAGCCAACTACAAGGGAGAGCTTTACTCTATGCCATTTAACATGTACACCTTCAACAAGATGTGGGGTGTGGTGACACCGGAGGAGGCTGCTGCAAAGATTGAGGAGCAGAAAAAGGAAATCACCGGTGAGCCAAAAAATCTCGAGGAGCAGGCTATTTCACTTGTTGGCCGTGATATCTATGAGAAGCTCGTGAAGGGCTATACTGAGAAGCAGTGGGGTCGTGACTGTAAGGAACTTCCGGCTTTCATCATAAAGCGTCTTCCTGTTAGACTTACCTTTGACAACAATTACTTCAACGCTCTTTATCAGGGTATTCCAATCGGTGGCTACACCAAGATGGTTGAAAATCTGCTCGACGGCATTGAGGTCAGATTGAATACCGACTACCTTGAGCACAAGGCTGAGCTTGATGCTCTTGCTGACAAGGTGGTATACACAGGTCCGATTGACGCATACTTTGGCTTTAAGCTAGGTACTTTGGAATACCGCTCAGTGCGCTTTGAGAATGAAACCCTCGATATTCCTAACTTCCAGGCAATGCCGCTGTCAACTATACTGACCGTGAGACTCCATGGACACGTATCATCGAGCACAAGTGGTTCGAGTTCGGTAAGGATGAGGATGGAAATGATCTGCCAAAGACTATTATCAGCCGTGAGTACTCTTCTGAGTGGAAGGCCGGCGATGAGCCTTACTACCCTGTAAACGATGAGAAAAACGGACAGCTCTATGCCAAGTATAAGGAGCTTGCCGATAAGGAGACCGGTGTTATATTCGGTGGTCGTCTCGGCGAGTACAAGTACTATGATATGGATACTACCATTGCTTCTGTACTTGATATGTGTGAGAAGGAGCTTGGCTAATAATCAGGCTCTCCACAAAATGCTTTGTTTATGTCACACAAAACCGCCCATAGCAATTTTGCCACGGGCGGTTTTATTTACATTATTTTTTTCCGGCCAGATTTATCTCAGCCGCAGGAATATGCTCCCTAAGACACTCATATCCATACTCCTTCGAATACGCATATATAGCCGGAAGCTGTCTTGACAGAAAGAGCGCCGGTGCTTCTGTCACCGAGTATGCACCACAGTGCCCGAACTCAAGAACATCGCCAAGCTTAAGCTTCTTAAGCCTCACCTCGCGTACTAGCACATCTGCCACTGTACAGAGGCTTCCGCATAGTGTATAGTCTGTGCCCGGCAATTGTGTTAATTCCACACCGGCAGCTCTATATATACTAATCGGTGGCACCTGCATAGCCATCCTCTGCCCGAAGTAATTCAGATGGTGGATTCCTCCATCCAGAATCGCATAATTGGCATCGCCTGTCGATTTAAGATCCTTTACCTGTGTGTAATATTTACCGCATGAGGCTGCTAGGAAGCGTCCCATCTCAATGCCAAGCGGATATTCCTCGGCAAATTCTCTAAGCACCTCTGCTGCCTCATCAAGTGATTGTTTTTCCTTTTCCTGCCAGTCTTCCTCAAAATACTCCACGCAAAGCCCCGGACCATACTCTACAAGCTGTGGCTCAAAGCCATATTTGTCCTTTAACATGGTAAGTGCAGACTTTATTTTTTCCAAGTCCTTATTTATTTTGCGAAGACTCTTCTGTGTGCCGGAATAGTAGTGAATGCCTATTACCGTGATGCCCTTAAACTCATCCGGATTCGATATGATGTATTCAATATCCTCAAGCGACATGCCAAACTGGTTGCCACTTGTCAGGCGCAGTATGACATGTGCTTTCGTTTCGGCAAACTCGGCTTCCTGCGCGCCTTCAGACATACATTCAAGCATCACCTCTGATATAAGCGTCGCATGTCTTATGCTTTCACAGGTCAGTATGCCGGCGCCATACGAAACGGCTCGCTCTATATCGCATTTTTCCTTCATCACGCCTGAATAGATGATGCTCTCCGGCTTCACGCCAAGTGCTATACATATCTCAAGCTCTCCCGGGCTGCACACCTCCACATGGTCTAAGCCCGCCGGCAGCCTGTGAAGCAGAAACGGATTTGCCTTTATCGAAAAACAAAGTGGTATCCTACGTCCTCCTTTACAATCAAGAGCAGCCCTTATCATGGCTGCTCTCTTCGCAAACTCGTCCGTATCAAATACATAGTACGGTGTCTGTCTCATATGCTTTATTCCTCCACAAGCTCTTTCACAAGCTTCTCGATTGCATCAACTGAGTTGAAATTCTCAGGAACCAGATCCTTTGGCCTGATTGTGATGTCAAACTCATCTGTCAACTCCGATACGAGTGAAACTATATCAAATGACTCAAGAATTTTGTCATCGATGAGCTTTGTCTCCTTCTCAAAATCCACATCCGGTCTTAATTCCTCTAAAATCTCTAAAATTGTGTCTCTCATTTTACATTTCCTCCAGTTTTTTCATATCATATTTTCCGTTTGGAAGCTTAGGAAGCTGCTCCAGCTTCTTGATTTTCCTTGGCACCATAAAGCCCGGGAGCTCGTCCCTCAGTGCCAACGCAAGGCTTCTCCTGTCACAGTCACCTGTGTAGAAAAGTATCAGCACCTCTTTTGCTTTATTATATATAACGCAGCTTTCTGCGACTCCATCGACCACATTGGCGGCATGCTCCACCTCGTCAAGCTCCACACGGTGTCCCATGTGCTTTATCTGGCGGTCCATACGTCCACAGAAATGAAGTATGCCGTCCTCATCGAGCCTTCCGTAATCCCCTGTGCGGTACATCCGCTCAGGATAAGCCTGTTGAGTGGATTGAGTGTAAATGCCGCAGCTGTCCTCTCCGGATCATTATAATAACCCAGCGCCAGGATTGGTCCACATACGCATATCTCGCCCTGTTCTCCTACAGCCGGCTCATTTCCATGCTCATCTATCAGGAAAACCCTGTAATTGTCATAGGCTTTTCCTATAGGAAGCACCTCGTCCTCTTCCACTGTATGATCCACGCTATAATATGTGCATGATGCTGTGGCCTCTGTCGGTCCATACTGGTTCACAAAATGTGCTTCAGGCAGATTTTCCTGCCATTTTCTGAGCACCCTGCATGGCATTACTGAGCCTGAGAAGCAGATTTTTCTGAGACTCTTAAGCCCTACTTCCTCAAATGCCCCAAGCGATGTGAGGATGGTAAATGCCGAAACACTCCAGCCGACACTGCTGACCTTCTTATCATTCATGTAATCAAACAGGGCATTTGGCTCCATAAAATACTCTTTTGGAATAATCGCTGTGCTGCAACCGGTCTTTAGCGGCAGATAAATGTCCCTGATTGCCGCAATATAGTCAAGCGGCGACTGATTGCCTAGCGCATCACTTTCCTCTATATGCATCACATCACAATATGCATTGATGTATGTCATAAGTGACAGATGCGATGTCATGACTCCCTTTGGATTGCCGGTGGAGCCTGACGTGTAGATGATATACAGTGGGTCTGTCATGGACATCTGCCTGCGGACTACAGCGAGCATATCCCGTGAGCTGTCATCTATTTTTCCTGCACAGCCTGCCACAACACCACCATCTGTATCGTTCTCACTATCCGTCACAGCGTCTCCTGCTGATTCACTGATTTTACAATTACTATCAGCGCACGCCACCTGCTCGAAGCGCGATATATTCTCAGCAATAAATATCTGCGGTCTATCGAAACCTTCTGCCTTTGCCAGCTCATCCACTATGCTCTCCACATGCTCAAGGCTTTCCCTGTCAGCCACAATAGCCCTTGGACACAGATTTTCAAGTATTTTTTCAATTCTCTTGTCAGGAAGCGATGCATCAATCGGCGCATACGGTCTGCCTGCATATACCACTCCCAGGAAGTATGCCGGTGTTACCATTTTCCTTCCGGCAAATACTGCAACAGGGGTTCTGTCCACTCCAAGCTGTTCTATCAGATATGCTCCTGTATTTCTTGCTATATCATACACCTGCGCAAACGTAATGCTGCATTCAGTATCCGAAAATGCAGGCTTGTCAGGGTATTTTTCTACTGTGGCCTCAAGCACTCCAGTACATTTTTCATCTTAGTCCTCTTTCATGCATTAATAAACGTTGCCGAAAAAATTATAGCATATAACATCCGAAAAAAATGTCATGTGCTATCGAATTAAGAATTCTTAAGAAAGCCTTAATTTTTTTCTGTAGGTTTTTCTATATTTGATTCTCCTATTAAATATATCGGTCTGTCCTTTGCCTCGAGATATAGCTTCGACAGATAAAGTCCCAAAATGCCTATGCTAAGCAGTTGTATCCCACCTATAAAAAGTATGATAACAACGGTCGAAGCCCAGCCGGCTACCGGATCTCCGAATACAAGTCTCCTGATAATGATAAAGAGCATTGCAATTATTGCGACAATAAAGCTGAACACTCCGGCTATTGAAGCCATGTATAGCGGAGCGTTGGAAAACGCCACTATTCCGTCAAGGCTATACAAAAAGAGTTGCCAGAATGACCACTTTGTCTCACCTGCCACCCTGTTTACATTCTCAAACTCAAGCCACTTCACCTTAAAGCCTACCCATCCAAACAATCCCTTTGAAAACCTGTTGTATTCCTTAAGCGAAAGCAGTGCATCCACGTATTTCCTGTTCATCAGCCTGTAGTCACGTGCCCCATCAACCATATTTGCCTTTGATATTCTGCTCATGAGCCTATAGAACTTTCTGGCAAAAAAAGATCTAATCGCTGGTTCACCTTTGCGTGTCACTCGCCTTGTACCGACAGCATCATAACCTTCTTCCATAAGAGCCTTGTACATCTCAGGCAGCATATCCGGCGGATCTTGAAGGTCAGCATCCATTATCGCCACATATTCCCCCACAGCATGCTGCAAGCCTGCATACATGGCTGCCTCCTTGCCAAAATTGCGTGAAAAGGATATGTATTTCACACCGGAATCATTTACAGCAAGCTCCTTTGCGACATCGAGTGTCCCGTCCATAGAACCGTCATCCACTATAATCAGTTCATAGGACAATCCCGCTGTCTCACTCTCTTGACTCATCTGATTAAACACCTGAGTTATTTTATTATAAAAAAGAGGCAGAGCCTCTTTCTCGTTAAAGCATGGTACCACAATGCTTATCTTATTTTTTTCCATACCAGCCACCCTGCATATAATATCAAATAAATAAAAAATCCGATTGCTGCTCCTGCCGTATTTGTCACAAAATCATCAAGCTGACAATATCCCCTGCCGGTAACCAGCTGCGTGTACTCAATTGCTGCGCTTATAAGAGCACCAACAGGTATTGTAAACCATCTCATCCAATTTTTAAAAACCAGTGGAAATAAAAGCCCAAATGGTATAAACAATACTATATTTTCTATAAAATAAGCGTGCATCTGAAGTGTCATGCCCCATGTGCTCCACAGCACCATATCGGCGACGCCGGTTCTGCTTCCCGGCTCCCTTGAATAATACACTATCATTATAAGCGTATACATATAGGCCACAAAGGTGCCGCAGAACAGCATATGCCAGATTTTGCCCACTATCTTTTTTCTTCTCTCATCTGCCTGTGATACCTCTCTCATTGTGAAAAGATATCTCAGCAGACACACAAAAATATACATCGCAATGCAGATTAAAGCCAAATATACCGCTGACGGAAGATATTTGAACTTTTCCTGTATGTCTCTTATTATATAATCCTTTAAACTCAATGTCCTTTTTTATGCTCCTTGTAGGCGCGAATGAACTCCAGCTGTCGTTCATCGTCCTTTTTCTGTTCGTCATCAGACATATGACTCACTTTAATAATTATACACAATATTATGCCAATTACAATAATACCGGCACATAATATAAAAATAATTAAGATTTCAGGCATAGACTATTTCCTCCGGCAGAATTTAATTACTATTCTCTCTACAGATTAAATTATATCCACTTAATTTATCTTAATTCACTCATTTATGAACCCTCATAACAGCAAAAGCTGCATGATATTCTCACACAGCTTTTGTATATTACGTGTATTATCTTTGGCATTAACCTTTATTTTAATTTTGCAACAACCATATCCACATATTTCTGACAGATTTCCTCACTCTCTGCTTCAACCATAACACGGATAACAGGCTCTGTACCCGACTCACGCACCAGAATACGACCTGTATCGCCGAGCTCTGCAGTAACCTGGTCGACAGTCGCCTGAACCTCCGGATTGGCAAGTGCCTCAGCCTTGTCAGCCACACGCACATTCTGAAGTACCTGTGGGTAGATACTAAGTCCCTCACAGAGCTGGCTCATCTTCTGTTTTCTCGCCATCATGACCTCCATCATCTTAAGGCTGGTAAGGATACCATCACCTGTTGATGCATACTTAGAGAAGATGATATGTCCTGACTGTTCTCCGCCGATGCGGCAGCCGTTCTGCTGCATATACTCATATACATATTTATCACCTACTGCAGTCTTTGCGTAGCCGATTCCTATCTCATCAAATGCCTTGTAGAGTCCAAAGTTTGACATAACAGTTGTGACAACAGTATTGTTATCAAGCTTTCCTCTCTCTTTCATGTACTTTCCATAGATATAGAGGATATGGTCTCCTGTAATTACATTGCCCAGTTCGTCTACACAAAGACATCTGTCTGCATCTCCATCGTATGCGAAGCCTACATCAAGTCCATTGTCCACTACATATTTCTGTAAGCCCTCGATATGTGTAGAGCCTGCATTATTGTTGATGTTTAGACCGTTTGGCTCATTGTTGATGACATAGCACTTTGCTCCGAGTGCCTCAAAAACAGACTTTGCCATGTTCCATGAGCTTCCGTTGGCACAGTCAAGGCCTACTTTCATGCCCTTGAATGAGTAGACACCAAGCGATATGAGGTATCCCATGTAACGGTTACGGCCTGCTACATAGTCAACTGTGCATCCGATAGCATCCTTATGTGCATAAGGCAATTCCTTCCACTCCTGACCAAACAGGCGTAGCTTGCCGTCTATATAGTCCTCGACAAGGAGAATTGTCTCCTCATCCATCTTCTCTCCATTGCTGTTGATAAGCTTTATTCCATTGTCATAGTATGGATTATGGCTTGCCGAAATCATGATACCACAGTCAAAATCATCGGTTCTTGCTACATATGCCACTGATGGAGTTGTGGTAACGTGTAATAGATATGCATCTGCTCCCGATGCTGTAAGTCCTGATACAAGTGAATACTCAAACATGTAGCTTGAACGTCTTGTATCCTTTCCTATTACTATCTTCGCCGGCTCGTCGAGCTGCTTCTGCTTCTTAAGCTCTCCATAATACCAGCCTAAAAATCTACCAATCTGATATGCGTGCTCTGCTGTTAAATTGACATTAGCCTCTCCACGGAAGCCGTCTGTTCCAAAGTATTTTCCCATTGTCGTCCCCTTGTGAATAAATTTTTCTTATATTATACACTTAATAAATATGTTTGTGTAGTAAAATAAGCTTATTCGTTAAATTATTCTACTTCATAAAATCAATTGTTTATAAATATGATAAAACCAACATATGTATATAAACCAAAGCTACATAGATATCTTATGGCACTCCATATAGTATCTCTTCTCATTCGCTTCTCCAATTGAGAATGTCTTTCTGGGCAGCACCCCGCCCGCATTTATTGCAGGGAACAATGTGCTTTTGTCTATCGACTGAAGAAAAATTCCACATCCCTTAGTCTCCTTAACCAGTCCGTGAAGTGCCTCATCACCATGGATATAGTCTATTTCCACATTGCCATGTGTCTCAAGATACTTATCTAAAATACCCTGGAGTATCTCAACCGGGAGGCGGTCACCTCTATTTGTGATATTAATTCCGGAATTCTTTATTGCGGTAGCGCCTGATTCAACATACTCAAATACTATCTCATCACCCTCAGTGCTCGCAAGTCCTTGTTTTGTGATTTCAGCTTCGAAAAACGACAGTATGTCCTTTACATCAACATTTGTAAGCAGTCTGTGAATAGGCTTAAACTCAAGCGCCTCACTGTGCAGATTACAGATTTCCACAAGAGCATGCCTTGCAGGATGGTTTTTCAACTGCTCCTCTGTGAATTTTCCGATTTTTTTGATATTTTCCCAGCAGGTCTTCGCTGTTGCAAAGGAATGGTTTCCATCACCTACTGCAAACAAAAAGCCTCCACAGCTATTCTGTTTTGCTGCGAATGCCTCTGTCACCTGCTTTGCTGCCTCACCCTCGACAGCATAGCCTCGAATATGTCCGCCTCCCTGCATAAGGTCTGTATCGTAAAGCTTACGAAGAGTATCCCTGATGGCATACACATACTCGATTATTCCATGCTTTACAGCTGCTATATTTACTGCATCTTCCTGTGTAGCACCCTGGCATCCATCAATCTTTTGTCTGTCTATAGGATCATCAACAAGCAGCATAACATGTGGCAGCTCAATAGCTGCATTCTCTCTTATTTTTACTCTCGGAGGTATACGTGAGATTACTGTTCCCTCTGTTGCTCTGATGAGAGTCTTCTTTTTCGGGTCGAAATCATAGTCATCCAGATCAATAAGTCCTACTATTCCAAGACGAACCCCTGACTCCGTAGTACGCTCAACTAGCACATAGCCATCTGCCACCGCTTGCTTTAAGGTTCCATCTGTGAGATATGTCTCCATAGTGGTATTAATATATTTGATTCTCTCATCATCTGTCATTGAAGCATATTTTGTTTTTCTGCCGGTTTCTTTGTCATTTTTGACACCATCCCCTGACGAATTGCAATCATTCTCCTGTTTCGTAATTGTTCCCAGATATATCTCAGGAAACACAACATTAAGCGTTGATGGTGCATCAGCCACATGCTTTTCCACAGCATCCCAATAATCAGCCTGACTTGTGAACTGGTCACAGGCGATAACTGACCATTTTTCCATATCTATACAATCGTTTGGCAAAAGAATATTTGCCGGATTGAAACAATTTGACATATCAACAATTCTCCTTTAAATATACAAAATATATAACAGAAATCCGCTATACTCTATAGTATAACGGATTTACTTTTATTTGCATATATTAAATTCCTTTTGTTGTTAGAATTCTTCCCACTGCATCATCTAATTTTTCTGCCGGTATCTCGCCACTGTTAACTGCAGACAACACTGCATTATAACTGCTCTCAAAGCCTGTTGAAACATAAAGCATGCTCATTCCTGCCTTAACAGCTGCCACAGCCGCCTCATCCTGTGTACATACCTTATTAAGAGATGCATCTGATAAATCATCTGTAATCAAAAGGCCATTAAAGCCCATGGTAGTTCTCATATAGTTTACGGCACCTGCTGATGTAGAGCATGGCGTGGTTTCCTCTCCTGTCACACTCTGGCAAATCACATTTCCCATCATGACTGCCGGAACACCTGCTTCAATTGCCTTTTGATATGGCACAAAATCAGATGCCTCAAGATCCTCCAACTTGTCTGTCATCCAGAGCATTCCTGTCGCTGAATCTGTAGTAGCCTTTCCTTTTCCCGGAAAGCTCTTTGCTACAGAATTGATTCCTGCACCATTATAGCTGCTTACCTGTGCTGCAACACAGTCACCTACAGTCGCTGACTCGCTGCCAAATGCATATGTATCGTTATCTGCATTATCACCATATGCTATATCCGCTGTCGGTCCAAAATTCATATTAAGGCCATTGGTAGCCATATATGAGCCTATCTTTCCTGCACTGCTGCCCGCTGCGTCAGCATCTCCAAGCTGTGATGGTGCCTGCTGTGCCTCATATCCATTAGCTGAAGCAAGAGGAAGTCTTTCTCCACCTTCTTCATCAATTGCAAGAAACAAATTCACGCCTAGTCGCTCCTGCGAAAATGACTGCAGACTGCTCATCATCTTTATAACTGCAGCCTCTCCTGAGAAATTCTCCTGTCTGAAAACAAAACCACCAAGAGGATATGTACCAATAGCTGCCTTTGTCTTGTTACCGGCCTGAGTGAACTGTGATACACCTGTAATCTCCTCAGGTCTCGTAATGAATAGCTGGGCTACCTTTTCCTCTGTTGTCATAGAAGACAGCTTTGTCTTGACAGAATCTGACGGAGTAAATGCCGGTGCTGCCTGCTGTCCATCAGCTTGTACCTGCTGAATTCCATCCGTCTCCTGAGTAGGATTCTGTGTCTCCTGCTGGCTTTCTGTTATTTTCTTATTCGCCTTATTCCCCGGCATCACAAAATGCACTGCTCCAAATACCAGCACAACTATCAGTGCAATTACTTCTATTATGATGAGGTACTTATCTCCATTTTGTCTGAAGTTCATATTTAATCCCCAAAATTTGTATTTGTTAAATCGTTATTAGGCCCGCTTACTTTTCCTGATAATGCACTGCTGTATTCGTTTACAGTTGCACTAGGAGTATAGCCTGTATCACCTTCAAGGAACTGATGCACTCCTGTAGCCATGTCTGCAAGTGTAGTAGCACCTCAACCCATGCACCATCAACCTTTCCACCATAGAACACCTGTGGATATGCTGTAGAATCCTCTACTGTATAGTCTGCAAGATTTTTAAATACTGAAAGAATCTCATCAGTATTATAGTTAGTATTGACATGTCCAATCAGATCTGATACCATCTTAATCTTTGCCGCTGTATTCATCTGCTTAGCTGATTCAAAAACCTTGAACAGCACTGTTCTCTGTCTTTCAGCACGCTTATAGTCTCCTCCGGCTGTATAACGTATTCTGGAATACGCAACTGCCTGAGTTCCATCAAGTGTATATGTGCCGGCTGAATCAATATGGGATGAGCTTGTTCCACGAACCTTATTGACCTCATCAATATATCCGTTTATCACCTTTGCCTCAGATGCATCAATATCCTGTACAATGCCTCCTACCTCATCTACAATCTCACCGACTGTATTGAAATTGACTGTAACATAATTCTTTATGTCTAAATCCAGATTTTTGTTAAGTGTATCTACTGCAAGCTCCGGTCCGCCAAACGCATGTGCATGTGTCACCTTCTGGTATCCATGACCATCAATATTCATCATACAGTCTCTGAAAATAGATACCATGCGGATTTTCTTAGCATCATGATCAACCCTGACTACCATAATGGAATCGGAACGTGTTCCTTTATCAAGCTGATCTGAGCGGCTGTCAACACCAAATAACGCAAACTCCTCAATACCTGATTTGTCTGTAGTGCTGTCATCCTCAGTCTGAGTATCGGCTTTTGTCTTAACTGCCTCTGTACCCGCTTTATGCCTTTAACTTCTTTATTCTTAACATTACTGCTGTTAACCTTTACAAGTATTATCGCTATAATAGCAATAAGTACAATCATTACTGCCGTAATAATTATATTTTTCTTTTTTTTCATCTGCACTTATTCTCCGTCATTCATATGTGTCTGCGCCTGCTACTTTTCGTCATCGTCCCTGCCATAGTAATTACCATAGTAATTACCATAATAGTTTCCATAGTAATGACCATACTTAGACTCCTCAAACCTGCACTTATTGAGCACAGCTCCAAGAATCTTTACTCCCGAGTCCTCAAGTGTACGCTTTGTATTAATGATTGCACGGCTGCTTGTAACATTCTGGGCAGCAACTATTACTGCTCCGTCTACATTCTTTCCAACTACGGCTGCATCAATCGCAGCGCCTGTAGGAGGTGTGTCAACAAGCACGTAATCAAAATTTTTCTCTCCAAACTCGATAAGCTCTTTAAACTCTTTTGTTTCAAGAAGCTCTGTCGGATTAGGCACCTCATGACCTGCAAAGAGAATAAACACTCCTTTGATGTTTGTCGCATATACTACTTTGTCCAAAGATACCTGACCTGAGAGATAATGTGAGAGTCCGTATATCTTTCCACCGCTCTCCACTTTCGCTCTGAGTCGTCCTACAAGGACTGACTTACGCATATCGGTATCTACTACAAGGACTGACTTCTTAGAGTCCGCCATCGAACGAGCCAGATCCATAACTACGGTTGTCTTTCCTTCATTTGGCACGCTGCTGGTAAAGAGGATGGACTTCACGCCCTTTCCACTGAAACTGATGCTTGTTTTAAGAGCTCGAAGAGACTCCTTCATTGTATAGCTCTGGTCTTTTATCTGATTAATAACTATTGTTTCCATTAAACTGCCCTCTTCTTACTCTTGCTATCGTCTGATTTAGATGATTGAGTTTTCTTCTTTTTTCTTCTCTTTGTCTTGGCTCCATCATACTCTGTCTCATCAACAGGAAGTGATGCAAGCACCTTGAGGCCTGTTCTGGTCTCCATATCATCTGCATTGGAAATTGTATCGTCAAGCATGTATCCAAGTACAACTATGCCGGTAGCAAGAAACAGTCCGAGTACAGCTCCTATAACTGTATTCTTAAGGATATTATTATTCACCGGTGTCTTTGAAGCATATGCTGTCTGGATAATCTTTGGCTGTGACTGATCCATATTGTCAGCGATATACTGTGATGAAACCTTTGCAATCTCATCTGCCACTGTTTTTGAAGCTTCTAAATCAGTGTCTGTAACCACAATCTTGAGCACACGTGTATCTGTCGGATTCTCTATTGAAACCCTCTTGCTGAGCTGCTCATATGTCTCGTCCATATCCAGATTGTCAATTACCTGTGATAAAACTGTCCTGCCTGTGATAACGTACTCATAGTCGTTTGTCAGACTCGAGCCTACCTGAATATCAGCAAGACTGGTGATAGATGTTGACTTGGTCAGTACATACATCTCTGCAGATGCCTCATACTCCGGTACAAAAGTAATCTTGGAGTATAATCCAAATACTGCTGCAAGAAGCACCATTGATGCCACAAGTGCCTTCCAGTGCTTCACTAATTCGTGAAACAGCGCTACTAAATCGATTTCAATTTCCTGATCTCTTATTGGTTCGTTGTTTTCCATTTTCCTACCCTTTACAAATTGTAACATTATTTTTCGGTTTAATCCTATGTTATATTACTACACTTCATTTCTTTTGTCTATTTTTAGAAGTCACAAAAAAAATATTAAGAATATGTCATATTTTGTAAATAATTATGCAATATAATAGAAAAGTGCCGTTTCCGGCACTTTTCTTTGTTGTATTTTCATTTGCTATATTTTATTTGTTCCTGTTCTATTGTTGCTGTTCTAGTTCTGCTGTGGCTGTTCTGATGGTTCAGTCGGTGCCACCGGCTGTGGTTGTGGTTTTGAATTTACTGTAACGGTTATTGAACTGCTTGCGCTATTCCAGCCTGCCATTTCACCTGCTATAGCTGTAATCTGTACGCTACCAGCCTGTAAATGGTCACATTTCCGGCGCCATCTACTGACGCAATCGAAGGATCACTTGACTGGTAAGAAAGCGCTGCTCCGTTTGAAGCACTTGCTCCGAGAGAAAATGGTGCATCTCCCTCTGTTACAGTTTTATTACCGCAACCTATTGTCACAGATGGTGTCTGGTTTGGCTGTGGCTTTGCATTTACAGTGATTGTAATTGTCTTGCTGCCGGCTTATAGCTTGTAGTAGCCTCAGACTTGACAGTGATTGTTGCAGTTCCGACACCTGCTATCGTCACATTACCGTTCTCATCCACTCTCACTACACCATTATTATCACTTGAGTATGTGAGCTTTGCATTATCCTCTGCTGTCACACCGAGATTGAATGCTCCGTCGCCCTCTGTCACATTATAAGAGTCAGCTCCGCCAAGACTCTGTGCTTTGCCGGTCACCTTGTCAACACCACCATATACAATTACTTTTTCATCTAATGTTACATTCTCATATAGCTTCTTTGCAGCTGAATAAGGCATATTTATGCAGCCATGGCTGCCGCTGTACAGGTAGATATTTCCACCGAAAGTACTTCTCCACGAAGCATCATGGAAGCCAATTCCACCATTGAATGGTATAAAGAAATTAACCCATGACTTATATCCGTCTCCCCTTAAGTATCTATCCTTATCTCTTGAGAAAATAGAATACACTCCGGTAGGTGTTCCGTGTCCTTTTGAAATACATCCTGTAACACACTGACTTGATACAACAAGCTCTCCATTCTTGTATACATATACCATCTGGTTGGTAAGATCCACTTCACAGTAATTGCCACCATATGTGACATATTCACCTGTTTCTTCTTCCTTTGCCTCACTGTAAACTGCTTCCACTGTTGCAGACTTTTTATTGTTTATTGCCTCAGCAATCGCCTCATACAGCTTGTTTCCATCTACAGTCTGTCCTGATGATGCTACAGGCACATTTATTATACTTCCGCCTGTTGTCTTAAACTGTCCTGTTTTCTTCTTTGACACATCATGCTTTTTGGCTAGCTCTGTACAATATGTAGCCATATTCTCGCCATCAAGCGAAACTGACAATCCGTCATTGTCCACTATAAGCCACTGGGCTATCTGATCCTTTCCTACAGCCTCTGTAGCAGCTTCACCTGTTGCCGGTGTGAAATTACATGTCACCGTCACATCAAGATATGCATTGGCTTCTTTTAAGGCATTCTTTACCTGCTCGCTGTCTGCAGCCTTTTCTCCATCAACATATCCTGTTGTGGATGTAAGCTCCACCTTATCCTTCAGCTTCTTTACAGCACTTGTAAGATTTGCAGCTGCATTGTCATACACAGGCGCATCTCCTGATACACCGTCAACACCCTCAAATTGTCCTGCCTCTGCATTGTAGGCTATTGTAGCACGATATGGAACAATTGATCTTATATCAAAGGTCTGTGTGTCTGTCACAGCCTTCTTTTGTTCGTCATCATTTGCATCTGTATCCGTATCACTCTGAGCCGTAGCATCAGACTGTGACTGCGTTTTTGCAGTGATATAAGAGTCTACAAGAGCCGTCTCCAGCTCATCAGACTTGTCCATTTTAAAAAGCTTCACTTGCTTTTCCGGCTCCTTATCCTTATTAGCTGCATTTATCAGCTCCTGAAGATCTGCTTTGTCATTGTACTTGAGTCCCAAATCCTTAGCTGTCATATCAAATGATGCATCGTCAAGCTTCACTGATATCTTATACTTGCCTACTGCAGTCTTTATGGCTTTCTTTGCCTCGTCAGCAGTCATTCCACCTACATCAACTGATGCAAGCTTGTACTTTTCAGGGAATGTCTTGTATGCTTTCTTTCCACAGCCTGCCATTCCCAATGCCATAAGCACACAGGCCAAAACTACCAGGAGTTTTATACTTTTCTTCTTCATCTTTGTCCTCTTTATCTTAATTTATATTATTCTCACAGCACCATATTTTATCACTTTCTTATATATGCCTCAAGTGAGATTTGTCACATATTTTCCGATTATTTAAACATATTATTCATCATTATGATAACAAAAAGCTTGCTAATGACGCACAATATGTAACAGGCGTATAAAATAGTTCTGATAAACCTTATCGCTCATATGCATTTTATTCAACATACAAAATACTTTATAATTCTTATTTACACATTTATACATATCTGTATTCTTTTTTTCGATTTGACTGACAAACAGCTTCATCCTTTTTCTAAGCTGTTTTTTATCAGTGTTTCTAATCAGACAAAGCTGCAAATAATCGTTGATAAATTTGCTTGTTTTATCAAACCACAGCTGCTTTCCGCCTATACTAAAGTGCTCCGCATCCCGGCCTGCCTCAATCAATTTCATGATAACCTTCTCATAATGGTCAAGCCTCTTCAGTGAGCTTTCTATCGAAACGCTCTGATTTACGTCACCGACTCTATACTCATAAAGTGCCTTATCATATGCATAGATACTTCTGCATATGCCATTGGGATTATTGAAAACTCCTGATCCTCGTAAAATACCCCCTCAGAGAGTGTCAGTCCTGTATTTCTATAAAACTGCGTATTATATATCACCCCATGCAGACTCAGCCCCCACCAGAAATCATACAGATGCTCGTCCACATATCCTGCATTATATGGTCCACCATTTTTTGTTATATATTTATCGTCGTATGGATACTCATCAGTATTTTCTCTCTGCAGCACATATGATCTATAGCTCATCAGCACTGCATCTGCGAAATTCTCATGTTTATTTTCATTATCTTTAAGATAACAAATAGTTTCTTTCAACACATCAGTGTTTACCCAGTCATCAGCGTCTACTACCTTAAAATAGCTTCCTTTTATTATTTTTACTCCTTCATTAATTGCCGAGCCATGACCACCATTTTCTTTATTCAGTATCCGGTACACGTCAGGATATTTATTTACATATTTTTGTGCAATCTCCACACTATTATCGGTAGAGCCGTCATTCACAACAATAATGTCCAGCATATTTAAAAGAGAGTTATCATCAATAATAAATGATGATAACCCTTTATCCAAAAACTTTGCCGCATTATATGTCGGTATTATTATTGATAGTATCTTTTTATTTTCTGTTTCCATATCCTATCTAATTCCTGTTTCTATATGTTAATTTCCACTTATATCGCTGTCTGTCACCATATTTGACAATGGTAGTCAGTATTATTTTCTGTATAGTCTGTCTGCTCTGCCAACCCTTTTGGCAAGCTCAAGCAGCTTTGCAAATTGATTCTCGTAAAAGCTGTTGCTCACATGTAGCTTATTAAACAGCCGAAATACTTTATATTTACGCTGTACTGCCTCATACATAAGTGCACTTTTTGAGCGAGTCTCATGTTAAACTGCTCTACTATCGCTCTGCCGGATTGTCTGTCGGTATTTTTTATCAAAGCTATTTGATAATAGCTTGTGATTATGCCCGACGTCTTTCTGATAAAGTGTTCCTTTCCACCCTGTGGCATTTTTGCAAAGCTCTTCTCTGCCTCAAGTACATTAAATATAACCTGCTCCAAATCCGGAAGACGCTTCACCTGACTCGCTGCCGAAACACTTTGATTTACATCTCCAACTCTGTATACATACAACTCTTCCTGAATAAATCTGACAGTTTTTGCATACGAAAACGGAACGGTTGCATACTCCTGGTCTTCGTAAAATACATGCTCTGTGAGCTTATATCCAAGTGCTTTATAGAACCCTGTGTTATATATCACTCCGTGAAATGATAGACCATCATATACATCATCCCACATATTTACTATATCCTTTAAATTGTACTCTCTTGTAAAATCAGGCACACTCACATCTGCCGGTCTGTACTCATCCTTTGATATGTCATAATACCTGAAGCTTTGTATCACCGCATCCGAATCTACATGCTCGAGATATTCAACCAGGTGCTTTAGCGCAAGCGTATCTACCCAGTCATCTGCATCGACCACCTTTAAATACTTTCCTCTCACATGCTCCACGCCTGTGTTGATTGCAGAACCGTGTCCACCATTTGTTTTATTTACTATGACAAAAGTATCCGGATACCAGTCCACAAATTTCTGTGCCACTTCAACACTTCCGTCAGGTGTGCCGTCATTTACGACTATCACCTCAAGCTTATCGAGTATAGCCTTGTCAATATCTATTTCCTCAAAGCGGCCCTCCGTTGCCATTTTACAGTTGTGCTGTGCTGTCTGTGCATCTGTATCCCTGCATACCAGAAATGACGACAGCCCCTTATTCAGAAACTTTTCTGCATTATATGTTGGTATTATGATTGATAATATTTTACTCATTAACTGTTCTATCCGTCCTGATTACTATTATTAAAAAGAGTATTGCATACTCATTAACGCCTATTCATGAAATTAATTACCACGCAGTCTGCTATAGACCATGCTGCCATCGGAAATATCTTAAACCCTGTTTTCTAAGCATCCAGACGCTCTTCCTGCTGCACGCCCGGTACACTCCCGGGTGCTCCTCACGCAGCATCTCGTCAAACCTCTTCATCTGCTCAACGTTCCTTGTATCATTGCCCTTTGCAAGAAAAATCTGGTACTCATCATCGACTGCCTCGGCTATACCGCGCTCAAGGTACTGCTTCTTGTAGGTCTGCAGATTGCCGTGCACGTTGTTGTACTCAAACAGTGCATCAAGCACCTTAAGATGCTGGTCATGACGCTTGATCATCATCTTTATGTCCACGCTCTGACCACTCCTTCCAAGTCTGTACTGATACAGTGGCAGAGGTGAAAACGTGATGCTTGTGCAGTATGGTATAGGATAGAGTATATACTCCTGGTCCTCGTAGAAGCAGTGCTCATCCACACGAATGTCATTCTTCTGCAATACATCAGTACGGATGGTCATGGAATGTATAGTAATCAGCGGATCCATGACTGCCTCCGCAAAGCCCCACTCCCTGTTATAGTGATAAGAGTTGGACACTGCCTTTCTGCGCTTTGTGACCTTCTTTGTCCTATCATCCACCAGGTTGAAGTCATTGGATATGACATCCGAGTGCGTGTGCTTCAAAAGCTGTACAAATTGTGGCAAAAGGCTCTTGTCCAGCCAATCATCACCATCCACCACCTTGAAATACTTTCCTGTTGCGCGCGGTATCGCATAGTTGATGGTAGATCCATGGCCTCCGTTCTCCTTTGAGAGCACCTTGAAGCTGTATGGATATTTCTGCTCGTAGGTATGTGCCAGGCTGGCTGTAGAATCTGTGGAACCATCATCCACTATGAGTATCTCCAGACTTCTGAGCACAGACAAATCTATAAACGAGTCAAGACAGTTCTTTATATACTTTTCAACATTGTAAGCCGGAACGACTATGGTTAAAAGCTTCTCCATATATATGTTTCTCCATGTATACCTGTTTCCTTGTGTACTACTCTCCGAGTCCATCCTTGATGTACTGTATAAGGTGTTCAAGCGCCTCACTCTCATCCTCGCCATTGCAGATAAGTTCTATCTCATCGCCTGACTTTATGCATGCTCCAAGCACTGAAAGTACACTCTTTGCATTAGCTACATTTTTCTCGTCATATATAAATGTTACCTTTGATTTAAATTTCATTGCCTCTTTGCAGAGATTGCCGGCCGGACGTAAATGTAATCCGGTAGGATTCTTGATTATTATTTTTTGTGCTACCACTTTTATTACCTCTTTTCGGTTATATATCTATCAATGTGATGAACTGTCAGAGCCGTTATTTCCGGTGTTTCCTGACGATGTGCTGCCCGATGAACCACCTGTGCCGGTGTCGCCTGATGTTGTATCGCCTGTTGTTGAGCCCGAGGCTGTTCCTGTACCATCAGTTCCCGTTGTGCCGCCTCCGTCACCTTCCCTTCCGATAACTATCTGAACCTTTATCTCGCCCCATGTGTACTTGGTCTCATCCAGATTTGGCTTTACCGTCACTGTATGTGTACCTGTACCAAGGCCTGTCACATCAATTTACCCTTCAGTGTAGTTCCCGAAAGTGTATCTATATCAGACTTGGTGCCGCTTACTATGACACTGCTCTTATCTGTTACAAATGTAAGCGTATATCCATCTTCCAGTCCGTCATATGTGATATTGGAGCTGTTCAGCGTCATGGTTGAAGTCGCATTTGTTTCAATCTTTATATCTATACTGAGCTTTGCCTTGGATGAGTTCACTATAAAAACTCCATCCGGCAGATATCCTGTCAGGTCAACAGATGTACTTATATCATCTGTTGCGCCCGATATATCGATTGGGCCCACATCTATAGATGTGATATTGTTCAAGGCCTCTGCATTGCCCTTGAGCATAACAGACTCCTCTGACAGCTCCACTCCAAGCACGCTCTTTCCTCCTGCCGGTGAGCCTGTCGTAGTACACTTGATAGGCACCTCCTTGGTACTTAGGACATCAACTGTCACTGCTATAGACTGATACTGGCTGTCCACATCAAGCTTTGATATATCTATCTCATCGCCATTATCATCAATCAGAGTGAGATCACCGCGATCAGTTATCTGATTATCTGATATTATGGTATTGTCATCGACCTTTATATTTACATTGGCCGATGCTATAGTTGAAACAATGGACTCAGGCCCTCCGATCTTTACTACCTTTGGATTTGCCTGTGGCTTGTTTCCCAGTGCTTTCGCACCTGAGAGACTTCCATCCAATGATACCTTTACCTCAAACTGCTTCTGCATATATTTTTCAACCGAAAGCGGGAGCATATGGTCTCCACCGTTGAAGGTAATCGAATGTCTGTACTTGGTGCATCCAATATCTACCTTTACGCTTGCCTTATTCGTATCATCCTTATCTACTATGATATTTGCAAGGTCGACATTTGCGTAAAAATCAGAATCATCAAGCTCGTTCAGATAGCTTCTCTTGCCTGATACCGAAAAGCTGATGGTCTTTTCCGAATCCTTGATGGTAGGCCATAGCCCCTTGTCAACAACCGAATCACGGCCTGTGACGGTGACTGTTGTGGTAAATGTCTTTGTCTTGACCGGGTCATTGAGATTGTAGACCACAAGCCAGAGTATAAATGCAAATGCTATCGCAAGTATTTTAAAGCCTATATTATTTGTGAAGGTTTTTAGAAGCTTCTTTCCCATTCTTAAACCTCCTTTTAATTAATTCAAATTTACCCGGCTCCCTATGTCTGTTCTGCAGAAGCTTAAGCTGTGTGCTAGATGATCGGCATCTATATCGTGCTCAATCTGCCCCTTGTATGCTGTAGAAACTGATCCTGTCTCCTCTGAAACTATGATAGTAAGCGAATCACTTACCTCGCTGACTCCGACCGCTGCACGGTGTCTGGTTCCCAAATCCTTCGAGAGTGACAGGCTGTCTGATAGCGGAAGGTAACATGTAGCTGACACCACACGGTTGCCACGCACGATAACCGCTCCGTCATGAAGCGGTGTGTTTTTCTCAAAAATATTGATGAGGAGCTGACTTGTAAGTATGGCATCCACATCTATTCCTGTTCTGATATACTCTCCCAGATTTATCTCATCCTCCATGACTATTAGCGCTCCTGTCTTTACTCTGCCCATCGCAAAGCATGCACGCACCAGCTCATCAATTGTCTTGTCAGAGAATTTCTCAATCTCGCCCCTGCCGGTATTGAAGAAATCACCCAAAAAGGTCTTTCCACCAATATTCTCCAAGGCATTTCGAAGCTCAGGCTGAAAAATAACAACAAGTGCCACGAGACCTATATTAAAGAGTTTCTCAGCAAGCCAAAGTATTGTATCCATCTGGAACAATGCTGCAACAAGCACAAACAACAGTATGATAATAAGGCCCTTGAACAGATTCCATGCCCTAGTGGTCTTTATCCACAAAAGTATATGATAGAAGAGCACTGAAATAATAAGTATCTCTATAATGTCTATCACACCGATTTTGATGCCCGGCACATTTGTGAATGTAAGGAACTGATCCTTGAAGCGTATCAATACACCACTCACATTATCCATAGCGCCCTCCTTTCTCTTATACTATGTAACTATTTGTCATCCTCAAATATATTTTCGTCTATTTCGAGATCTTTTGCAATAGCCTCTTTGCTGATATTTTCCTGATTATGTCTCGGGATCTTCTTTCCAAGGCTTCCTGTATTGCCAAAGTGCTTTACAACCTTTTCCTCCTTGGCAATCATCTTCTTTGGAACTGCCTTGACGTAATAGTAATATTCATCATCCTCAAATTGTACGTTTTCTGTACGTGCATAGTCAAGATTCATAAATATAAACTGTATGACAACACCTGCAAAAATAGCAACTACAGTGCTGAGCACAAGCCAGATTATCTTCTCCGGCAGTCCGAGCACCAGATAAGCAACAACAAGTGCAACCAACTGTATGAGTCCTCCTGCTATGGTAGCAACAGTCCATGAATTGTTGATTTTCAATCGTCTGACCTGATACACCACCAGTGTGGTGATAACAAAGATTGCCATAACTATAAACATCTCTTTGTTGTCAAGAAGCTGTCCCATTGTCACATTGAGCTTTGTAGTGCTCTGCCCCTTTTTATCTACCACCTCTGCAAGCGCTGATGCATTCTGTCTGATTCCGTCAAAGAAATAGTACAACAGTGTGCCACATATTATTGCAACAACCGAATAAGCTCTTCTTAAAAGACCTGCTGCAACCGGCATAACAGATGGTATGTGAAGCTGAAAGCATATAGGTGTGAGTATCACAAGCATGCCATCCTTCGGTGCAAAACGAAAATAGACAAAATACAGTACTAAAAAAAGTACAAATGTGATAGCAAAAACCTCTATGGACAGCGCATACATATCTAAAAGTATCATAATCGAAGCAATCCAGAGTATTGCATTCACCGGAAGCAGTGCACACACAAGTGCTAAAAGCAGCGCCACAAGCATCGAGCTGATTTTCGCCATATAGCCGATATTCAAATCTATTGTTATAAATGCGATAAATGCAACGGCAAATCTCACAACCGGAAGTATAAAGTGCTCATACTCACCGCAAAATTTGACTGTCTTATCCTTAATTTCCAGTAACTTGTTCATAAAGCCTCCCTAACGCTTAATCTTTTCCTCACGGGAATATATTCTGCCCACTGCCTTCAGGTGATTTGCGTATTTGCGCACTTCTCTTCTGCCGGCCTTATATCTTGCAGTATACACCACAATTGTGACAAAAATGTAAACCGCCATAAATGCAATATACAGTATGCCTATTGTGACACCCATTGCCTTAAAATCAAGCTTATTGATTCTGTCCAAAAGCTCTGCTGCATTGACAGCAACCCACATCACAACAAGCCCTGCAAATGCGAATGTACCTGTAAAGAAGCTTTTTAAGCCCTCTTTCCATATATAGTCCCATCCGTAATAGCTTGCGGACTGCTTCTGCACACGGCTGTCATCGCTTTTGCTGTCACATAGAGCAATATTAAACAGTTCCCTTACTTTTTCTTCGTTTATCATAAATCATCCTCTTACCTGTTACTTGATATATCTCATACGGTTTTTGTCATCCTGCTGCCACAGCTGCCTATCCTGACTCTTTGGTGTGTCAAGGGCACTGCGTAGTGTGTTTGTGAGCTTAGTCTTGCACTCATCACAAAATCTGCCTGTACGTATCATCCTGCCACAGTTCTCGCATGGTATACCATATGATGAATCCGGTGAAAACGAAAGCCTTTCCTCACGTATCCACCTATTTATCTGCTTCATGGATGTATCCGTCTCCTTGGCCACTGTCTCAACCGGCACATTTGGATTATCCTCAACAAATCTCTTTACTATATCAAATTTCTCATCCATTTTTTTCTGGCAGTTCGGGCAGTACTGCTCATCTGACAGTACATTAAATATTCTGCCACAGCCCTTGCAATTAGATATTCTCATCTGATAAAACCCTCCTAACTTCCCTGTCCTATGCAAATACACAGCACATATACACGGCCGGGACATTTCTTTGCTATCTCGTGCCCAATCGACTCCGCCGTACTGCCTGTAGTATATATATCATCTACTATTAGTATTTGGTCATATTGTACAATACTATCCGCCACTTGAAAAGCCCCCTCTAGACAATTTCTGCGTTCAACATACCCCATTGTCTTGAGTGGACTGGTATTTTTCACTCTGCGCACAAGCCCTTTTGCCATCCTTATGCCTGTTTTTTCAGACAATGCCTTTGCAAAACACTCTGCCTGATTGTAGCCTCTCTGGCGCATCTTTTTACGGTGCATCGGCACCGGAATAATAACATCTATCCCACATCTCTGTATCCAGTCCGAATATCTTTCCACTGCTGTCTGTGCAAAATAAGCCGCATACTCACGTCTGTTTGAATACTTGAACCTGTACATGGTCTGCTTTATGCTGCCCTTGTATGCAAAAAGCGCCTTGCCCTGCCTGTAGCTGTCATCTTCCCGCATCTGCCTGTGATGCTCTAGTGCCCGTGCACAGTCGTCACAATACTCTCTTCGCTCAGACAAAACCGGCTTCCCGCAGCGCATACACTGCGGCTGCTCAACCGGAAAGAGCTTTTCACAGCATCTGCTGTGTATATATCTCTCAACCGGACCAATTATACCATCACATACCGGACAGCGCGGTGGAAATACCAGATTGATTACGCCTCTCCCAATATCCTTTATTTTGTTCACTAATCCCCCTGACTGTAATATCCCCATTTGTAACAATATTAACAAAAAAGCGACAATACATTCCTGCAATGCAGGGACATATCATCGCCCTCACGGCTGCCTGTTATAAAACGTATATTCTAGAATTCTTCATCTCTCTTGCCTGCAAGGAACTCTACATACTTTCCTGTACCGATAGCAACACATGTCATAGGCTGCTCTGCAGTCATTGTATTGATGCCGGTCTTTTCCTCGATAAGCTCCTCAAGACCTCTGAGCAGCGAACCGCCTCCTGTAAGCACGATTCCTCTGTCTGCGACATCGGCTGCAAGCTCCGGTGGAGTCTTTTCAAGCACTGAGTGCACTGCCTCAACTATCTGAAGAGTTGCCTCACGAAGTGCTTCCTCTGTCTCCTCTGAGCTGACTGTAATAGTCCTTGGAAGTCCTGTTACAAGGTTTCTTCCTCTTACCTCAATTGTCTCCGGCTGTGGGAGAGGGTAGCATGTACCAATCTTGATTTTGATATCCTCAGCTGTTCTCTCTCCGATGAGAAGGTTATGCTTCTTTCTCATGTATCTGACAATTGCCTCATCAAAATCATCTCCGGCTATCTTGATAGATGTGCTGACTACCGAACCACCTAGTGAGATAACTGCTATATCTGATGTACCGCCTCCGATATCTACTATCATATTTCCGCATGGCTTTGAAATATCAATACCTGCACCGATTGCAGCTGCGATTGGCTCCTCGATAATCTTAACATCTCTGGCTCCTGCTGCAAATGTAGCATCCTCAACGGCCTTCTTCTCAACCTCTGTAACACCACTTGGCACACATACGCTCACGAGCGGCTTTCTGAAGCTTTTCTTACCAAGCGCCTTCTGGATGAAGTGCTTGATCATCTTCTCTGTAACTGTATAATCTGAGATAACACCCTGACGCAGCGGTCTGACTGCAACGATATTACCCGGTGTCCTTCCGAGCATGAGGCGTGCTTCCTCTCCGATTGCCTTAATCTTGTTGGTGTCCCTGTCAAAGGCTACTACTGAAGGCTCCTTTAACACAACACCCTTTCCTTTTATATAAACAAGTATACTTGCTGTTCCTAAATCGATTCCGATATCTGATCCGACCATTTTAATAGCCCCTTTCCTGCCATATCTTTAAATTTACACATACACTCTCTTATTATATACAATAAATCCCATTTTTCAAACTTTTTTTTTGAAAAAGGTCATATTTAATAAAATTTTAAAGTTTATCCTTGTCTTTTTCCAGATATGATTTCAAAAACCGGCCTGTATATGACTGTTTTACCTCGCATATCTCCTCAGGTGTGCCCTGCGCTATGACGGTTCCGCCGCCGTCTCCGCCCTCAGGTCCCATATCTATTATATAGTCAGCTGTCTTTATCACGTCGAGGTTGTGCTCGATAACAACTACAGTATTGCCTCCGTCTGAGAGCCTGCGCAGTATCTCCACAAGCTTGTGTACATCTGCAAAGTGCAGCCCCGTAGTAGGCTCATCAAGTATATATATGGTCTTTCCGGTGCTCTTTCTGCTAAGCTCTGTGGCAAGCTTGATACGCTGTGCCTCACCACCCGAAAGCTCTGTGGACGGCTGTCCCAGCTTCACGTAGGATAGTCCGACATCATAGAGCGACTGGATTTTGTTCTGGATCTTTGGCACATTTTTGAAAAACTCAAGTGCCTCCTCCACTGTCATATCAAGAACATCGTATATACTCTTGCCCTTGTACTTTACATCGAGTGTCTCCCTGTTATATCGTTTGCCTCCACAGACCTCACACGGCACATATACATCAGGCAGGAAATGCATCTCTATCTTAAGGATTCCATCGCCGCCGCAGGCCTCACACCGACCGCCCTTTACATTGAAACTGAAACGGCCCTTTTTATAGCCTTTGCCTTGGCATCGGGTGTTGATGCAAACAGGTCTCTTATCATGTCAAACACACCTGTATATGTGGCAGGATTAGAGCGGGGTGTACGGCCTATCGGTGACTGGTCGATGTCTATGACCTTATCAAGCTGTTCAAGACCATCTATACCATCGTGGTCACCTGCGATACACCTGGCTCTGTTTAAGGATTTGGCCAGATGCTTGTAAAGTATCTCGTTGGTCAGCGAGCTCTTTCCCGAGCCCGACACGCCTGTAACACAGGTCATGATACCAAGAGGTATCTGCACATCAATATTTTTCAGGTTATTCTCCCTGGCTCCTCTTATCGTGATATATCCGCTTGGCTTGCGCCTCTCCTGTGGCACCGGTATCTTTATTTTACCGCTCAGATATGCTCCTGTGAGTGATTTTTTGCACTTTATAATGTCCTTTAACGAGCCTGCCGCCACTATCTCTCCGCCGTGTGAACCGGCTCCCGGTCCTACATCCACGATATAATCCGCTGCACGCATGGTATCCTCATCATGCTCCACCACTATGAGAGTATTGCCCAGATTCTTAAGATTCATAAGTGCGCCGAGCAGCTTGTCATTATCCCTCTGATGCAGTCCGATACTTGGCTCATCAAGTATATATGCCACACCTACAAGTCCTGAGCCAATCTGCGTGGCAAGCCTGATTCGCTGGGCTTCCCCGCCTGAAAGGCTTGCCGTGCCACGGGTAAGGGTGAGGTAGTCAAGACCGACCTGCTGCAAAAAGCCAACCCTCGCACGGATTTCCTTTAGTATCTGGTCTCCTATATAGTGCTGCTGCTCTGTAAGCTCTATATCAGCAAGGAACTTCACAAGCTCCTTCACAGACATGGAGGTCATCTCATATATGTTCTTGTCCGCAACCGTAACGGCAAGTGACGACGGCTTAAGTCTCTGCCCCTTACAGCTCGTACACGGAGTAATGCGCATAAACTGCTCATACTCTGCCTTTGCCGTATCAGAAAAGGTCTCCTTGTATCGGCGCTCAACATTGTCCACAAGGCCGTTCCATACAAGGTCATAGACACCTTCGCCTCTCTGACCCTTGTATCTGACCTTGAGCACCCTGCCATCTCCACCGTAAAAAAGCAGTTTTTTCATATCTGCAGATAAATCATCAATCGGTGTGTCGAGAGGAAGCCCATAGCCCTCATGCAGCGCACGAAGTGTCGCATAGGTATAGCTCTTTGGGTCTGTACATGACTGCCAGCCCATCACTTGTATGGCGCCCTCTGATATTGAAAGCGATGAGTCAGGCACCATAAGCTGCGGGTCAAACTCCATCTTGTAGCCGAGTCCGTAGCAGGTCGGGCATGCTCCGAACGGATTGTTGAAGGAGAAGCTTCTCGGCTCAACCTCATCTATGCTTATGCCACAGTCAGGGCACGCAAAATTCTGGGAAAAGGTCATCTGTTCGCCATCCACAATATCAACTATTGCATTGCCCTCTGTCAGTTCAAATACATTTTCAAGTGAATCAGTAAGCCTCTTCTCTATGCCCGGCTTTACAACCAAACGGTCTACAACAATATCAATATTGTGCTTTATATTTTTCTCCATCGGGATATCCTCGGAGAGCTCATACATGCTGCCATCTACAATCACACGCACGTATCCGCTCTTTTTGGCTCTCTCGAACAGCTTCTGGTGCTCACCCTTGCGGCCTCTGACCACCGGTGCAAGAAGCTGGATACGGGTGCGCTCAGGCAGCGCCATAACAGTATCCACCATCTGGTCTATCGTCTGCTTTGTAATGGCACGCCCGCACTTCGGACAGTGTGGTATTCCAATTCTGGCATAAAGCAGTCTGAAGTAATCATATATCTCTGTGACCGTTCCGACAGTTGAACGTGGGTTCTTGTTGGTGGATTTCTGGTCAATGGAAATGGCAGGCGGAAGTCCCTCTATAGACTCCACATTCGGCTTCTCCATCTGTCCTAAAAACTGACGCGCATACGATGAAAGTGACTCCATGTACCTTCGCTGCCCCTCAGCATATATGGTATCAAATGCCAGTGATGACTTGCCGGAGCCTGAAAGCCCTGTAAAAACAACAAACTCATCTCTCGGGATGTCGAGACTGACGCACTTTAGATTGTGTTCGCTGGCACCTCGTATTTTGATGTTATTTCTTTCTTTTTTGCCATAATTTGTGTTCCTCCAAATTGCTTCCGGATGTTATAAGCTTTTATTTTACGTCTCTCAATGTGTTTTTAAGCATAATAAGCTTATCCCTGTACTCAGCAGCCGCCTCGAAATTGAGCTCTGCCGCCGCTTTTTTCATCTTTTTCTCTATATCTGCAATATGCTTCTCAAGCTCTTTTTTGCTCATTGACTCCGGATCTTTGTCAAGAGCATTCTCATCGGCCGCTACCTTCTTTGAGATAGCTATGAGATCACGCACGGATTTCTGTATAGTCTGTGGCGTGATGCCGTGAGCCTCATTGTACTCTTCCTGTACCTTTCTACGACGCTTTGTCTCGTCAATTGCGACACGCATGGAGTCTGTAATCTTGTCAGCGTACATGATAACATGGCCCTCACTGTTACGTGCGGCACGTCCTATCGTCTGTATAAGTGAGGTCTCTGAACGAAGGAAGCCTTCCTTATCCGCATCGAGTATGGCAACAAGTGTAATCTCCGGGATATCAAGTCCCTCCCTGAGCAGATTGATGCCGACGAGCACGTCAAATACGTCAAGACGCAGGTCACGTATTATCTCCGCTCTCTCAAGTGTATCTATATCTGAATGCAGGTACTTTACCCTGATGCCAAGCTCTGCCATATAGTTTGTGAGATCCTCAGCCATACGCTTTGTGAGTGTGGTGATAAGCACCTTGTGATGGTTTGCAGTCTCCTTATTGACCTCTGACACAAGGTCATCAATCTGTCCCTCAACAGGGCGCACTGATATCTCAGGATCCAAAAGTCCTGTCGGTCTGATAATCTGCTCCGCACGAAGCAGCTCATGCTCATTCTCATACTTATTCGGAGTGGCTGAGACAAAGAGCATCTGGTCTATTTTACCCTCGAACTCCTCGAAATTGAGAGGTCTGTTGTCAAGGGCAGAGGCAGTCTGAAGCCATAGTCCACAAGAGTGGTCTTTCTGGAGTGGTCACCCGCATACATACCGCCTATCTGTGGAATCGTGATATGTGACTCATCCACGATTATGAGAAAATCATCCGGGAAGAAATCTATGAGTGTCATAGGAGGCTCCCCCGGCTTTGCAAAGTTCAGATGCCTCGTATAGTTCTCAATTCCAGAGCAGAAGCCTGTCTCCCTCATCATCTCTATGTCAAAATTGGTCCTCTCTGCTATTCGCTGAGCCTCTATGAGCTTGTCCTCGCCTTTAAAATACTTCACACGCTCATCAAGCTCTTTCTCTATATTGAGGCAGGCCTCATTTATCTTCTCCTGCGAAACTACATAGTGGGATGCAGGGAAAATCATCGTGTGCTCAAGCGAGCACTTTACCTCGCCGGTCAGCACATCAACCTCCACTATCCGATCTATCTCATCACCGAAAAACTCAACCCTGATTGCCGTATCATCGGCATTTGCCGGAAATATATCAAGCACATCACCGTGCACTCTGAAGGTGCCTCGGTGAAAATCCATATCATTCCTGGTGTACTGTAAATCTATGAGAGACCTCGCGAGATCATCCCTGTCCCTCTCCTGCCCCGGGCGCAGCGAAATACTCATGCCTGTCCACTCATCAGGACTTCCAAGTCCGTATATGCAGGAAACCGATGCCACGACAATGACATCCTTTCGCTCTGTGAGCGCTGCCGTGGCTGAAAGCCTGAGCTTATCTATCTCATCATTTACAGAGGAATCCTTGGCTATGTACGTATCAGACTGCGGCACATATGCCTCCGGCTGATAATAATCGTAGTAGGATACAAAGTACTCTACTGCATTTTCGGGGAAAAACTCCTTCATCTCACCATAGAGCTGCCCCGCCAGCGTCTTATTGTGCGATATGATAAGTGTAGGCTTATTGAGTGCTGCAATGACATTAGCCATGGTAAAGGTCTTGCCCGAACCTGTAACTCCAAGTAAGGTTTCAAACTGGTTGCCCTCCTTAAAGCCCTTTACAAGCTGCTCTATTGCCTGTGGCTGGTCGCCGGTCGGCTTGTATTTTGAATGCAGTTTAAATTCCATAACGCACGCTTCCTCCAAAAAAATCTTAAATACTGCTTTTGTAAAATTATAAAAAGACAAAGTCAATCATTTATAGTATGCACTTACGCGCTTTATTTTACTACAAAAAATCGACTTTGTCCACAATTTCAGAACATTCGTTCTTGTTTATTTATTTTATGTTACCATTCACGCCTAAAAGTGTGACCAGCAACGATTACAGCCATTTAAAATTTACTTCACACGTCCACAGCACTGCTTATATTTCTTGCCACTGCCACATGGACATGGGTCATTCGGATATACCTTGGCTGCTGCACGGCGCTTTGGTGCATTCTGTGCTGACTCATCCTTGTTTGTGCCCGAAATCTTTGCAACCTGCTCTCGCTCAACCTTCTGCTCAACCTGTACATGATACAGCAGTCTGACAGTATCCTCCTGGATAGCCGAAATCATGTCGTCAAACATATCAAAGCCTGCCATCTTGTACTCTACGATTGGATCTTTCTGTCCATAAGCCTGTAAGCCGATTCCCTGACGAAGCTGTGCCATATCATCGATGTGATCCATCCACTTTCTGTCGATTACACGAAGAAGCACGACACGCTCAATCTCTCTGAACTGCTCAGGCTCAGGGAATTCTGTCTCTTTCTGCTCATAAAGCATGACAGCCTTTTCCTTTAAGTACTGCTTAAGCTGCTTTGCATTCTTAATTGACTCAATATCCTCTTTTGTAATCGGATCAAGCGGAATGACCGGAAGCACAAGCTCGTTGAGCTCTACAAGATCCCAGTCAGCTCTGTCAATTTCCTCAGAAATACATCTGTCGACAGACTTCTCAACCTGCTCCTGAACCATCTTAAGGATAGCATCACGCATGTTGTCACCGTTAAGCACCTTCATACGCTCGCTGTAGATAATCTCTCTCTGGTCATTGTCCACCTGGTCATACTCGAGAAGATTTTTACGAATACCAAAGTTGTTGGCCTCGATTTTCTCCTGAGCCTTCTCGATAGCAGATGTGAGCATCTTATGCTGGATCTGCTCGCCCTCCGGTACTCCGAGAGCATTGAAAACGCCCATCAGACGCTCTGAACCGAAAAGTCTCATGAGGTCGTCCTCAAGTGAGATGAAGAACTGTGACTCACCCGGATCTCCCTGACGTCCTGCACGTCCACGGAGCTGATTGTCTATACGTCTTGACTCATGGCGTTCTGTACCTATAATCTTAAGACCTCCGGCAGCCTTTGCCTCATCGTCAAGCTTGATATCGGTACCACGGCCTGCCATGTTGGTTGCTATTGTAACTGCACCGTGCTGTCCTGCAAGTGCAACAATCTCTGCCTCTTTCTCATGGAACTTGGCATTTAATACTGTATGAGGGATTCCCTCTCTCTTGAGCATGCCGCTCAAAAGCTCTGATGTCTCGATGGTGATTGTACCTACAAGAACAGGCTGTCCCTTTTCATGTGCCTCTTTAACCGCATCCACAACTGCCTTGAACTTTTCCTTTTTGGTAGCGTATACAGCATCCTGCAAATCGATACGCGCTACCGGCTTATTTGTAGGTATCTCGACAACATCCATGCCATAGATATCACGGAACTCTTTTTCCTCTGTGAGAGCTGTACCTGTCATACCGGCCTTCTTGTCAAACTTGTTGAAGAAGTTCTGGAATGTGATTGTGGCAAGGGTCTTGCTCTCTCTCTTAACCTTTACATGCTCCTTTGCCTCAATAGCCTGATGCAGTCCGTCAGAATAACGACGCCCCGGCATGATACGTCCGGTAAACTCATCTACGATAAGCACCTCATCATCCTTTACCACATAGTCCTGATCTTTGAACATGAGGTTGTGCGCACGAAGCGCAAGTATGATATTGTGCTGGATTTCAAGATTCTCCGGATCTGCAAGGTTCTCGATATGGAAGAACTGTTCTACCTTTTTCACACCATCCTGTGTAAGGTTTACAACCTTGTCCTTCTCATTTACGATGAAATCACCGGTCTCGTCCTGGACAATGCCCATGATGGCATCCATCTTTGAATACTCAGGAACATCCTCTCCACGCTTCATCTGTGTAGCCAGGATATCGCATGCCTCGTAAAGTCTTGTCGACTTGCCACTCTGCCCTGAAATGATAAGAGGTGTACGTGCCTCATCGATAAGCACTGAATCGACCTCATCGATGATAGCATAGTGGAGACCTCTCTGAACAAGCTGTTCCTTGTAGATAACCATATTGTCACGCAGGTAATCAAATCCAAGCTCATTGTTTGTGATATATGTAATATCACAGCCATAAGCCTCCCTGCGCTCGTCATTGTCCATGCCGCCAAGTACTACGCCGACCTTAAGTCCTAAGAACTCATGAACCTGCCCCATCCACTCAGCATCACGCTTTGCAAGGTAATCATTGACTGTGACAATACACACACCCTTGCCCTCAAGTGCATTAAGGTATGCAGGAAGTGTAGAAACAAGTGTCTTACCTTCACCGGTTCGCATCTCTGCAATACGTCCCTGATGCAAAATAATACCACCGATTATCTGTACTCTATAATGTTCCATGCCAAGCACACGCTTAGCAGCCTCTCTTACTGTAGCAAATGCCTCCGGAAGAATATCATCAAGTGTTGCTCCGTCCTCCAGACGCTTTTTAAACTCCCTTGTCTTATCCTTTAATTCTTCATCGGAAAGCTTTCCCATTGCTTCCTTATATGACTCAACCTTGTCAGCAATCGGGTAAATTCTCTTAAGCTCTCTCTCGCTGTGAGAACCAAAGATTTTTGATAATGCGCTCATATTTTTCTCCTATAACTTCAAATTGCCCTTGTACAGGCTCACAATAGTGTTATTGTAACACTTTGAGGATGATTGCACAACCTAAAGGGATGAATGTTTTGTAAACATTTTATAAAAATATTTTTGGGAGTGTCGAGATTTAATGGGGGGCTTCGCGCGTGGGAGGCTGTGAGGTCCGGGGGAGCACACAGTATATTCCTCATAAAATATGAAGTCAGCCACGGCTTTTTGCCCGGACAGGCTGTGTTTTGGTGATAGTGCTTCATGCTATTTGAGTTTATGGAACACCGTGGCAGTTCATATTTTTTATTCTGAACACACTGTGTACTTCCCGGATCCACTTTGTTGTGCGCGAAGCATGGCAGAATTATTTTTTTAATTCAAAAGCTCTCCTTATGGGAGAGCTTTTGGAGCTACATGTTTATTTGGAGCTACATGTTTATATACGGAAGCTATTTTACTGGTTATTTCATTACTTTTGGGCTTCATATGCTTCGCGGCATGCTTTTGCGAGCTGATCGCCGCAGGATGTATTCTTAAATCCACATTTAATTCCACCGATTTTTTCCTCTACCTGGGCAACTGTGAGTCCTTCAACGAGTTTTGGGATAGCCTTAAGATTTCCGTTGCAACCTCCTGTAAACTTTACGTTATGTACTACATCTCCATCGAGGTCAAGCTCAATCTGTGTTGAACAGGTTCCTTTTGTTTTGTAAATATATGACATATTTTATCCTCCTGTGTTTTCAGTTTTTTTGTGTATACATGATTATAACATATATTTTTACATCTTTACTATGTTTTTTCACATTTTCCAACTCAGTTTTTCAATTCAGAAGTTACTGTTCACACATAACAGTGTGACCAGCAATGATTCAGATTCATAAATCTTTTCTTATATTTATTTATGCCATAACGTATTACACCGTAACGTAAGGGACGCTGCTTGCGGGCACCGCGGCGGGCTGCATACACTTCGGTGTCCGTGAATAGCGAAGCGGCTTAGATACTGTCGAATTATGCACATGCTACACAGAAATGCCGAGACATGGACGCCGAGGCAAGGAGAAATCGACCCATGGATGGCGAGTTTCGACGTTTTCGTCATCCTATGAAAACCTACAAAGCATAATTTGCACAGTATCTTGGCTGCGCAGCGTAGCGGACACCGGAGTGTATGCAGCCCACCGCGGTGCCCGCGTGAATCGTCCCGTACTATAATCTCAATAAAGTAATATTCCCACTCTAGAGGATTACCGGCTGGATCTGTCGTCCGGCCATCACTTCATTTATTGTGTCGACAACCTGTTTTCCATCACACACGAGTGAATTCGGTTTCTTCACACAGTCATCCTGCCCAAACGGCACAAAATAAATATTTTTCATATTCATCAGCTTTCCGATATTCTTAAAGTTGATGCCGAGCGCATCATTTGTGGAAATCCCGATAACAAGCGGTCTGCCGTTTCTCAGATGAGCCTTTGCCGCGAGAAGGACCGGTGTGTCCACTATGCCGTTTGCAAGCTTTGCCGCTGTGTTGCCGGTGCATGGGTAAATCACCATCACGTCAAACAACTTTCCCGGGCCGACACGTTCTGCCTCCTGCAGTGTCCTGATGCCTCATCCCCTGTGATTTCGGAGATAGTATGCATAAAGTCTCCCGCCTTTCCAAAGCGTGTGTTCATCATCTGTGCATTATAGGAATATACAGGTGTCACATGTGTGAAGCTATCCACAAGCCGCTTTGCAACATCCTTAGTCTTTTCAAAACTACAGAAGGAGCCTGTAATTCCCATTCCTACGGTGCAATCCGAAATAACCATAAGCCCTCCGTCATACCTTTTCTTTTCATACAGTCATAAAGTATTTTTGCACCGGTTTTCGGACAGTATATGCCCGGAAGGCCGAGCGCATGCGTACAGTTTATCTGATACCTCTTACAAGCCTCAAAATCACAGCCGCCGGGCTTAGATGCAATGTCTATAATTATCGCATCTTTTTGCAAAATCATGATTAAACTTTCATCTATAACCCTATCCGGTACTGTGTTTATAAGAAACAGTGTTTCAAAACAAGCCTTGGCAGGATCATTAAAATCCACCGTTTCATAGCCCAGTTCAGCGGCCTCATGCCTTGCCTGTTTTCTTCTTGCCATCACCATGACATGGGCTCCCATAGCAGAAAAAAACGCGGGCAATTGCCTTTCCGCATTTTCCAAACCCGCTCACAAGTACCTTTGAGCCGTATATACCATGTATGCTTTTTTGTATTGCTATGGACGCAGTGGCCTCGGCCGTAACAATGGCATTCTGCTCTATGACAGTTTCATCTCTCATAAAGTCACAGCCCCTGTCAATACCTGGAAAGCACTCCGGCATCATGCCGCCCCACACTGCAATATTGTTAATTATTATATTATGTTTTAATTTTTCTATATCACTATTTATAAGCTTAAGCTTTGAAAACGGTGTAGGAAACACAATATTCCCAACACGCTCATAATCAATCCCGCCGCTATTTCTGCAATCTGTCTGTTCTCCTCCCAGCATATCAGCGAGGTACTTTTGCCTCTGATCCGTAACATATATTATAGTGTCTTTTTGCATAATAACTTCTTCCTTTCGCTATAATATATGCGCATTTCCAGCTTATGTGAGGGTATTTTGTTTTCTCGCTAAAAGCTTCCTCATAAAGCTTTAAGCTTTACCTATTCAAAAAATACAGAGCCTGGCATATATCCTGCCAAGCCCTGTATATTTTATAAATTCTACATTTAATTTTTAAATTATCCTATTCAATTCCGGTTGCAACGGATAATCTCTCTGTAGCTTATTACAGCTGTGTGACAACAAAAATATCGTAGATGGCTTTTATTGCCTTGTCAAAATCATCATTGCTTACACCGATGATGATATTGAGTTCTGATGAACCCTGATCAATCATGCGCACATTGATATTGGCATGTGCAAGTGCAGAGAAAATCCTGCCGGCTGTACCACGGTTTGACTTCATGCCACGGCCAACAACAGCGATAAGCGCGAGGTCTGACTCGAGGTCAATGATATCAGGATGAGCAAGTCTTCTGATTGAGCTGATAACCTGCTGCTCCTTGCCCTCAAACTCTGCCTGATGTACGAATACTGTCATAGTATCGATACCTGATGGCATATGCTCTATAGAGATACCGTTCTCCTCAAACGCCTGGAGAGCCTTTCTACAGAAGCCCACCTCTGAGTTCATCTTGTCCTTGTCGATATTTACCGCAACAAAGCCCTTCTTTCCGGCGATACCTGTGATGGTATAATCAGGCTTTTGGCATGTGCTCTCGACGATGAGAGTACCAGGTGCTTCCGGGTCGTTTGTATTTCTGATATTGATTGGGATGCCTGCCTTTCTTACAGGGAAAACAGCATCCTCGTGGAGCACTGATGCTCCCATATATGAAAGCTCTCTGAGCTCTCTATAAGTAACAACCTTGATTGGCTGTGGATTGTCGATAATTCTAGGATCAGCTACGAGACAGCCTGAAACATCTGTCCAGTTCTCGTACATGCTGGCATGACATGCCTTTGACACGATGGAACCAGTGATATCCGAACCACCTCTTGAGAAGGTGACTACCTTTCCGTCAGGTCCTGCTCCGTAAAAGCCCGGAATAACAGCCTTTTCTGTCTGCTCAAGCTTCTTTGAGAGCACCTTGTCTGTCTTTTCCGCGTCAAAATTGCCATTCTCATCAAAAAAGATGACTGTTGCCGAATCTATAAACTCATATCCGAGATAGTTTGCCATGATGATTCCGTTTAAGTACTCACCACGAGAGGCTGCATAATCTGCACCTGCCTTTGCCTTGAAATTCTCAGCGATAATCTTGAACTCCTCATCAAGCGCCAGCTTTAAATGAAGGCCATTTATGATTGAATCATATCTGTCCTTGATTTTTCTGAGCATAACCTTGAAATCCTGATCATTCTCAGCCAGATCATAGCATGCATAAAGCATATCTGTTACCTTTGTGTCTTTGGAATTTCTCTTTCCCGGTGCACTCGGCACAACATATTTTCTTGACTCATCGCTTCTTATGATGTCGCCAACCTTTGTGAACTGCTCTGCACTGGCGAGCGAGCTGCCGCCAAACTTTACTACCTTTACCATTTGTCTGTTTTTCCTCTGCTTCCTATATAAATAACTGTATTAGCCAATATTATACCGCTTTGATAAATCATTCGTCAATACTCAATATAGTCAACATCCAACTTCATAACATCGTGTTCTTTGTCAAATGTGATGATACCGTATGATGCATGCAGCCCCACATCGTGCACCGATACTTCCCGGATTCATCATCGCAAGACCATTATGCTTATCATAAAACAGCTTGTGTGTATGACCAAAGAGCGCCAGGTCTGCCCCGATTTCCTTCGCATGAAGCTCCAGATGCATATATGACATCTTTACTCCGTATGTATGTCCATGGCACATGAGTACCTTATAGCCGTCGATATCAATAAGTCTCTCTGTATCTCCCCGTGAAAAATCACAGTTTCCCGGCACATTGACCATGGTTATATGAGGAAACTCTCTCCTAAGGGCATCCGCATCCACAACGCAGTCTCCCAGATGAAGTATCATATCAGGCTCCTCTCTTTTGACTGCCCGAATCATATTTCCCACATTACCATGTGAATCACTCAGTACCAAAACTCTCTTCATGCGCGTCTCTCCTATATCTTGTTTTACGTATCCATCCAGAACCACCCAACACACATTCGCAAAAACGCACGATACTCGTGCTTTCTAGCTGCTACGCATCAGCCTTTTTGTTCTCAATGGTTCTGAATAGTTACCTTTTTTATATATTATCATAAGTTTTCCGCGTGTAAAATATTTTTTTCTTTATATACGCAAAAAAGCTCCATGCCGACTTCATTGTCAGCCCGGAGCTTTTAATCTTTAATTTTAACTATGCAAGCCTCTTCCACTGCTTGCTGCACTTATAATAAGAATAGAACATACATCTTTCTGCCTGCTCGCATCTGACCGGTGCACTCTCGATATTGCACTGGCAATTTACAATAGCATCTGCTTTTCCCTTACATGAACCCTTAATCATTACATCGTCTAAAACTTCGTCTGACATTCTCTTTCTCCTCACATTTGTTTGATAGTATATTTACCTGTTACAATATTGATATATTTTATTATTTTTCTCTGTACGGGCTATGCTTTACGTACTCTTACCATCGGCTTAAATACTAACATCTTGTCCGCAACAGTTGTGATTATACTATATATTGTATTTTAAATCCATATGTCATTTCTAACAAAACAAATGATTTTTTATGTCACATTTTTCACTTGACGAATTTCATTTTCATGTTCAAGCCCAAAAATCAAGGATATCTGAGTAAAACTTCTCCAAGGTATCATCATCCGCATTAAATATCTCGTGCTTTGAATCAGGATAGACCTTCTTAATGCCCTGAGGCAGTTTCGCAATAAATTCATCCTCAGCGGCATTTGAAACCAGATAATCCTTTCCCGCCTGGCATAACAGCACCGGTATTTTAATTTCCTGTGCATGCTTCTTTATATATTTGGATGCCTTGCGCCCGGCCCTGCACCATCTGTAGGTGGCGCCATTTGTACGATAGCGTTCCTCCTCCACCTTGCACTTGTATATGTAGTCATAGCGCGCCTTTGACAGACAACAGCTCGATTCAAAATCATACTCATCCGTATACGGTGTCTGGCTCGGCAGATATTTATCGTTCCAGTTAAGTACACTTGCGACAAACAGTATCGCCTCCACGGCAAAAAGTGAAAAATTACCATAAAGCATCTCTATCATAGGGCTTGAAAGTACTGCCTTTGTAAATACCTCAGGATGCTTCTCAAGATACAGGGCAGCTATCGCGCCTCCCATAGAGTGACCGTACAGGTAAAGCGGTCTGCGCCCCTCACGCTTCATCACAATCTCGCGGATAAACATATCAAGATCACTCACATAATCGTCAAAGCTGTTTACAGTGACCATGCTTATATCGGATACACTTCTGTCCGAAAAGCCATGTCCTCGATGCTCCACCATATATACTGAGTATCCGGCCTTTGCGAAATAGTAAATCATCTCATAATATTTAGGCATACACTCTGTAAATCCATGTGATATGACTATGGCAGCCTTTGCTACAGGTGTCGTCACATAGCCGTAATGTATGCGTGTGCCATCTGCACTCTTCATATAGCCATCTTCAAAATTAAGCCTGATAAAAGGCAAAACATATCTTGTTAATTCCTCATTATATTTTTCTTCTGTAATAATCATAGCATTCCTCACTTTTGGTATTTGATATTTTGTAAGTAACTATATCTCAATCCGGTCAATAAGATTCAGGTCATATTTTCTGACTATATCAAGTGCCTTTTCATAGCTTTCCACATCACATATATTGTCCACTGTATGTGCATCAAGCCCCAGTATCACTTTGTTGCCGATGTCATGCGGTATACACCAGAAGCGCTCTGTCGGATAGTGCTTTCCTGCACTGATACCAAGCATGTTTATCTCAAGCGGTATGTCAAGCTCCTTAAGTGCCTTGCACATCCTCGTCATCTCCCATTCGTAGACGGAATCAAGTCCCTGATAATTTATTAAATCAGGATGTGCTAAATAGCTGTACATGCCTGTTTTCATGCCCTCTATAACAGTATCCACATACTCGCGTATACGGCTCTCATCATCTGTCGGTGTGCCTGTATACGGACCTGTCTGCTCTGATTTCATAAAATGCTGGCCCATTATCATGTAATCACAGCCAAGCCTGTCAAACATAGCCTTCTGCTCCTTGAAAAACTCCGGTATGTACTCCGCCTCAAAGCCAACGTAAAGCTTTATGTCGGATGCATACTCCTTCCCAAGCTCCCTGATGGCATACACATACTCCGGTGCCTGCTCCATCGTCATCCGGATGCCCGAAACATAGCCATCCTTAAAGGGGCACGGCACATGGTCTGAAAAACCAAGCTCTGCAATACCCATTCTGATAGCCGCCTCTATATATTCTCGCTCGCTGCCATATGCATGCTGGCACCTATAGGTGTGCGTATGGTAGTTTGCCTTTAAAAATCCCGTCATTACTTAAAGCTCCAAAAATCTATCTCTTATTGCTGTTCAAACAGCTATTCAAATACTACAATTAAAATTGATTTTATCACTTTTTGTACTTTATTACAATCTCATATTTTTGGGACTTTTTTCTCTATGAAATATATATGCGTTATGTTATAATCCATTGATATATGATAGTCATAATAATTCTATCCACCACACAATCATAAATGAGGGGCAAAATACCTTTTGACCCTCATATCATTATATTTTTATATACGGAGGAAATAATGTTCAAAAAAGGAGTGGTTCCCTCCCAGGGACTGAGAATTATCATCGTCGGATGCGGCAAGGTAGGCCGTACTCTCGTTGAGCAGCTTGGCAAGGAGGGGCACGACATAACAATTGTCGACAAAAACAGGGAGAGGATTTCCCAGGTATCCAATATCTATGATGTAATGGGTATTGCAGGAAACGGTGCCAGCTACAAGATACTGCAGGAAGCGGGTATTGATGATGCCGACTTAATCATCGCAGTCACAGGCTCTGATGAGCTGAATCTGCTATGCTGTACCATTGCCACACAGGTCGGCAACTGTGCTGCTATAGCCAGAGTCAGAACGCCTGAATACAGCCAGGAGGCCAAATATCTGCGCGACAAGCTTGGTCTTGCACTCATTATCAACCCTGAGCTTGAGGCAGCTATTGAGATGGCTCATATTCTTCATCTGCCGTCCAGCCTTGAGGTAACAAACTTTGCTCACGGTCAGGCACAGCTCATCAAGTATGAGATTCCCGAGGGCAGCATCCTCGACGGAACAAAGCTCATGGATCTGGGCACCAGACACCATGCCAACATACTTATCGGTGCAGTCGAGAGAGATGATGAGGTCACTATCCCATCAGGTGATTTTGTGCTCCGCAAGGGCGACAAGCTGTCATTTGTCGGCGAACGCAGACATACAAAGGAATTTTTCAGCCACATCGGAGTCAATACACACAGCGTAAAAAATACACTGATTATCGGAGGCGGCAAAGCCGCATATTACCTGGCAAAGCAGCTCATATCACGTGGCATAAAGGTCAAAATAATCGAAAATAGCTTCGAGCGCTGTGAAGAACTTTCCATACTGCTTCCGGATGCTGTCATCATAAACGGTGACGGAACAGAACAGGCACTCTTAAAGGAAGAGGGCATAGAGACCTGCCAGTCATTTGTACCTCTTACCGGTATAGACGAGGAAAACATCATGCTTACGCTCTATGCGAAGCAGGTTTCCAATGCAAAGGTCATAACAAAGCTTAATCGTATAACTTTTACCAATGTCATAAACAGCCTGGACCTTGGCAGTGTAATCTCACCAAAATACATCACCTCAGAAGCCATAATTGCCTATGTCCGTGCAAAGAAAAACTCTATGAACTGCAATATAGAGACTCTCTACCACATGTACGACTCAAGAGTTGAAGCAATTGAGTTCTTTGTATCAGAAAACTCAAATGTGACAGACATACCGCTTCGAGACCTAAAGCTCAAAAAGCATCTGCTCATCTGCTTCATCAACCGAAACGGCAAAATTATTATACCTACAGGTAATGACTGCATACAAAAAAATGATACTGTCATGATTATAACAACCCATACCGGCTTTACAAATCTTCAGGATATTATGGAATAGTGGGGGAATGATATGAACACTTCAGTAATTCGATATCTTTTGGGATATATTTTAAAGCTTGAAGGCTTTTTGCTGCTTCTGCCATGTATTGTTGCCGGTATTTATTATGAAAAAAGCGGCATCTACTTTTTGATTGTTGCACTCATAAGCATAGCTATCGGTTTTATTTTTTCGGCTAAAAAACCGAGGGATTTTACCTTTTACCTGAAGGAGGGCTGTGCAACAACCGCACTGGGCTGGGTCGTACTGAGTATATTCGGCTGTCTGCCGTTTTACATATCAGGAGAGATTCCAAGCTTCACAGATGCTCTTTTTGAGACCATCTCCGGCTTCACCACGACAGGAGCGAGCATCCTGCCTGAGGTAGAATCACTCTCATATTGCATGAATTTCTGGCGCTGCTTTACGCACTGGATTGGCGGTATGGGTGTGCTTGTTTTTCTTCTGGCAATCATCCCGCTTTCAGGCGGCAGCAATATCAACCTGATGCGCGCAGAAAGCCCCGGGCCTTCAGTTGGAAAGCTCGTTCCAAAGATGAAGCATACCGCCAGGCTTTTATACATAATATACTTTGGTCTTACGACTATGGAGATTATTTTCCTGCTTTTCGGGAAAATGCCTCTTTACGATGCCATCTGTACCTCTCTTGGCACAGCCGGAACAGGAGGCTTTGGTATCAAAAACGACAGCTTTTGCGGCTACAATGTTTATCTGCAGTGGGTTGTTACCATATTTATGATACTTTTCGGTGTCAATTTCAACGCTTACTACCTGCTTTTCTTCGGTCACATCCGTGACGCACTTAAGGTTGAGGAGGTCAGATACTATTTCGGCATCATAATAGCCTCCGTTGTAGTCATAAGCGTGAATATCGCGCATATGTGTACCGGTGTGTTTGACGCAGTCACAAAGGCAGCGTTTCAGGTTGGCTCAATCATCACGACAACCGGATTTTCCAGCACCGATTTCGACAGATGGCCTGAGCTTTCAAAGACACTGCTTGTGCTTTTGATGTTCATTGGTGCATGTGCCGGAAGCACCGGCGGCGGTATCAAGGTATCTCGTATTGTCATCGCTGTAAAGACAATACTTAAGGAGTTAAATGGCTACATTCACCCAAAGAGTGTGAAAAAGCTCACCTTTGAGCACAAGCCTGTAGACCATGATGTTATCAGGTCAATAAATGTTTATTTCATGACGTATGCCGTCATTTTTGTTGTTTCAATGCTGCTTGTTTCCGTTGAAAACTATGATTTCACTACCAATTTCACGGCTGTCGCAGCTACATTTAACAATATCGGACCGGGTCTTTCTCTGGTCGGTCGACATGCAATTTCGGCTTTTTTAATAATTTCTCCAAATATATACTGATGTTTGACATGCTTGCCGGAAGACTCGAGCTGTTTCCACTGCTCATCCTCTTCCATCCGTCAATCTGGAAGGAATTATTTATTCAAGCAGATAAAAAAGTAAAAGGGAATAGAAAGGAGAAACAAAATGTTCGCATGTAAAAATTGCGGTGGAAATGTGAAGTTTGACATCAAATCAGGCCAGTTAGCCTGTGAATACTGTCATTCACTTTTCGACCCTTACGCGTACGAGGACAAAACCTCTGACGCCGAGGTCCAGAAGGACTTCGACGCAACCATTTTCACATGCCCTCAGTGCGGAGGAGAAATCCTGAGCACAGACGATACCGCAGCAGGCTTCTGCAGCTTCTGCGGTGCATCAACTGTGCTCTACAGCCGCATGCAAAAGGAGCACAAGCCGGCTTATATCATACCATTTGCAAAGAGCAAGGATGACTGTAAGCAGGCCTACATGAGCCTCATGAAAAAGGCTATTTTCGCGCCAAAGGAGCTTAAGGATCCTAAGTTTATCGACGGATTCAGAGGTATCTACATGCCTTACTGGACATATTATGTAACCCAGAAGGCTCCTATTTCACTTCCGGCGAAAAGATCCCACCGTTCAGGAGATTACATCATTACAGACCATTACAGGCTCGAGGGAGATCTCGACGCCTACTACAAGGGACTGTCCTACGATGCATCTTCATCATTTGATGACAGCATCAGCGAAAAACTTGCGCCATATGATGTGAAGAATATGAAGCGCTTTACACCGGCATTCTTAAGTGGTTTTTACGCTGATACAGCTGATTTACCATCAACTATTTACGCAAGTGACGCAATGGATGCTGCCTGCACAAACACAGTAAGCGAAATAAGTAAAGAGCCTGCCTTTACCGGCTTGTCAGTCGACAGTGACTCCGCTGCTCTTTCGCCTTTAAGTCTTGGCACTACTGTAAAAGAAACCGATTACTCGATGTTTCCGGTATGGTTTTTGTCATACCGCAATAAGGATCGTGTGGCATATGCCACAGTAAACGGCCAGACCGGCAAGGTTGTTGCAGATCTGCCTATATCTGTCGGTAAATTCCTGCTCGGCTCACTCATTGCGGCAATTCCGGTATACATTTTATTATGTCTGCTGACGGTTCTAACTCCCGGAATGACTCTCACCATAGTCGGTGTGCTTGCGATTATCGCAAATATCTGTTACTCACAGGAGCTGACCATGATTGCTGTAAAGGAAGCCGGTACCGAGGATAAGGGCCGTATCGCAAAGGAACAGCCGGAGGCACTTGGTGCAATCAACAACCGCAGACGCCTTAAGGCTGCAAAAAAGGCCACGAAAACCATAAAGAAAAAGACAAACACATCGTTTATAGCTTACTTTATACTTTTTATATTTGTCATTCAATTTGTTCCTGCTCTGTTTGCAATCATTGCAGGTATCGGAGGCAGCTTTGGCAATGCAGACGGCAGCCTGATTTTATTTGTTATTTTGACCATCATATCATTTATTTTTTCAATCAGAGCCTTCTCAAGCTTTGACAGGATGCCCGGACACAAGGGAGTTGCCGGACTCATCTTTGGCATGGTATCCATGCTTATTGGCGATGCTGTTCTTTTGTTCCAGCCGGTGCTCGATGCATGGTACTATGGCGCAGCTTTTATCATCATCGCCTCAGTGCTTATCACACTGATTAATGTCATCCGCGCATTCAATGTGCTTACAACGCGCAAGCTGCCACAGTTTGCCACACATAAGGGAGGTGATGACCGTGCATAGAAATAATTATAAAAGTCCTTTTTTGCATTGTATAAAATGCAGGTGTTCTGCTTTGCTTACATTATTTTTGCTTGTTACAGTCCTTGTTTTGAGCAGCTCATCAAATGTATATGCCACTGAGACAGCCACAAATTACAATCTAAGCGGCACAAACAAGTCTACCGGCTACGAGTACATCCTTGAGGACTCTGCCAATTTCATTGACGATGCCGTAAAAGGCAAGCTCATCTCACAGATGAAAAAGACAACCGAATACTGCAACATAGCTGTTGTCACCACTACCTCACATCCTTACGGAAGCACTGAAAGCTATGCAGTCAATACATTTGAAGGCTATTTCGGAACCGGTGCAAACGGTGTCATTTTTGTAATAGACAGAGATTTAAACGAGATTTATCTGGCTTGTGAGGGAAGCACGCAGAGAACCATCCCAAACTCAAAATGTAACTCCATCTGTGACAACACTTATATATATGCCACCTCAAGTCATGATTACGACTATTTCACCTGCTGCATGGAAACAATAGACCAGGTCAACACAGTCCTCGCAGGCGGACATATATCACAGCCTCTCAGATACATTTCGAGCATCTTTATCGCTCTCGCTGCCGGCATGATTTTTTGCTTTGTATATGCATTATCCCTGTCAAAGGGCCGCAAGGCTAAGAGCAACGAGCTCATGGGTGCAGCATTTACAAAGGTAGAGATTCAAAATGCACGCGCACGCTTTATGAACCAGACAAGACACTACAGTCCACAAAGCTCAGGCTCAAGTGGCGGTCACAGCGGTGGTGGAGGTCATAGTGGCGGCAGTCACAGTGGTGGCGGTCACAGTGGTGGCGGTCACCACATCTAACCTCTGATTTTGATAAATACAATACCATCATCAGCCCCGGCAAATGCCGGGGTTGTTTTATTACAAAAAAACACTAAAAAAATCTCAATTTGTGATTGTTTTTAGTACAAATATACTATATAATATTCGTAGTATTTTGAATTGTTTTTAGAGTAGACTTATTTAGTTTTGGGGCAAAAATGATTAAACGCAGATATATGAGAACACGACAATTGAAACCCGGCATGATTATTGATCAGGTCATCAAGGATCCTACCGGCCGTAACCTGGTGGTACAGGGCTCAGCTATCGATGATTATATCATCTCTTCGCTGCTTAAGCTCGGTATAATGTCAGTATACATCCGCGAGGGAAATGCTGATCCTGACGATCCGGATGCCATACTGTCTCCAAAGGCTGCCGCCATGGTCAAACAGCTGCGTACGGACGACCGTTCCAAAGTCACCTTAAGCGACAGTGTCAGGCAACGTGTATCAACCGGTGTCCAGTACATCTTCAACAACACTAACTCCGAGGAGCTAACACAGGCAACAAACCAGATTGCAGACTCGCTCATGGAGGCCATCAATGAAAACGATGCCATAGCTGTCGATATCAGTTCCCTCAAAACAAGCGATGAGTACACCTTCAAGCACAGTGTGGATGTGGCTACTATTTCAATGATTCTTGCCAAGCAGATGAAGCTGCCTGACAACGAAATCCACGACATAGGTGTATCCGGCCTGCTGCACGATATAGGCAAGACAATGATCCCCAATGAAATTCTAAACAAGCCTGGCAGGCTCACGGATGATGAGTTTAATATCATGAAAAAACATTCCGTGTACGGCTACAATATGCTAAAAGACCGAAAGGATTTAAACAACTCTATACTGATGGGAGTGCTGCAGCACCACGAACGCATTGACGGAACCGGATATCCACTCGGCTTTGATGCACCCAAAATCTGTCAGTTTGCAAAGATTCTGTCTGTCGCAGATGTCTATGATGCGCTTGTCACAAAGCGTCCGTACAAGGATGCCTTCTCACAGCGCGATGCAGTTGAGATGCTTATGTCCATGACAAACCAGCTTGATATAGGTGTCATGCGTGCTTTCATGAGCAGTATGATTCTATATCCTGTTGATTCAATTGTACAGCTTAGCAATGGTGAAAAGGCAAGAGTTGTAAAAAACAGCGAGTACTACATTCTTCGACCAACTGTTGTCGGCGTCGATTCCGGCAGAGTATACAATCTGGGCAATGATTTGAAGTGCGCAAGTATTATTATACTTTAGACATAATGATTTGAGCCACCTTAAGAATAAAAAAGCTGATGCGTCATGCTTACATGCAGGCATCAGCTTTTTGTTCTAAGTGGTTTTATAGTTATTAATTGCTTGCAAAAATAAAAAGCCCTCAGCACTGTGTACTGAGGGCCTTTTTGTTTTAGCAGTCCGTACGGGAATCGAACCCGTGTTTCCGCCGTGAGAGGGCGGCGTCTTAACCGCTTGACCAACGAACCGTGTATTATAATACCATGGTCAATCGGATAATGCAAGCTTTTTTTGAAATTTTTTAAAAATTTTTATTTGTTATTTATCTGCCTTTTTCGCCTTCTTTGCTTTCTTTATACGTTCTCTTTTAAAGCGTTCCTTCAGACTCTCTGTAAATGTCTCGAGATACCTGTTCTCCACCTTTGGATTTCTGAATCCCTGTGCCCTGTTAAGCGCAGATTTCTTTAAAGCACCCATTGAATCAATAACTCGGTCTGCACTGGCTCTGATACGTTTTCTCTTTCTGCGCTCCTCGACTGCCTCCGCAAGCTCCTGTGACCTCTCCTGCGACCTTTCATCTGCCGCCTTCTTACGCTCTTTAACCTCTTCCACAACCTCATCCATATAGGTGTTGAAATTGTTCTGCAGATTGACTATTGTCCTACTGAAATCTGTAAGCGCTGACACGGTGATTGCAGTGTCTACAGCTAAAAAGCCCATAAGAAGCAGTGAGAAAAACTCATACCATATAGGTGACATCCAGCCTGTGATGAACTTCGTAAATGGTGCAATAAAATACACCACTATAAGTCCTGCCACCCCAAAGCCTACAGAATATGGAAAGCACACCCTGCCGTTTATATTAAGCGGCATGCTGCTGTAATCCCACCAATATGCATGAAACAGCTTCTCAAGCGCCCATGATGTGCCATATTCTAAGACAATGCTTCCCAAAAATGCCACAAGAAATATCTGCCACCATGTAAATGTCGCATCAGTATGAGCAGAAATAAGATCTGCTATCGCAGTGATCGCAACACCTCCGGCTCCGTAAATAGGACAAAGCGGCCCATAGAGGAAGCCTCTGTTTTCCCATTTTTTTGCCCTGATGGTACAGTAGATGCTCTCATATATCCAGCCCATACAGCTAAATATAATAAAATACACAAAATATCTTGATAACCACATATATAATCCTTTCTCCCCGGATAATTTATGATATACAGCAAATGACATTGATTCCCTTATGTCTGCAAATTAAAAATCACTCTCCGGATACATCTCATCTAAGTATATATCATACCATTTTGTACACTCATTTGTCCATGAGTCAGCAACTTTTTCATATTGCAGTCGCAGCTTATCGACATTTTCTTCGTTAAGCTCGCTTTCTGCTTCACATAGCTCTTCATAAACCTTTTCTGCTTCTTCAGCCGCCTTCGCCACCGGCTCCGCTGCAAGTGCAAGCTTCCACTCTAAGTACGCCTCTTCTGTTGAAAGCTGTCTGGTCTCATGTCGCTCCCTCTTTGGGACAGCCGCAAGTGCCTCGACCATCGCAGCATCCTTTGCCTGCATGAGTGCCGGCAGATTGCCATCCTTTGATGCCTTAAGCCTTGAAATATAATGGTCATAGCCAAACGGATAGTACATCACCTTGTCATTTTCAAAGACCAATATGGCATCGGCCACCTGCTTTATGAAATACCTGTCATGCGATACAAAGAGCATGGTGCCGGTATATGCCTTAAATGCCGATTCTAGTGTCTCCTTCGCCGGAATATCCATGTGATTGGTCGGCTCATCGAGTATCATTAAGTTCGGACGGCCTGTCAGAAGCTCTGCGAGCACAAGCCTGGACTTCTCACCGCCTGAGAGCGAGCTGATACGCTTTGAGGCATTTGCCCCTCCAAACAGATACATGCCAAGCGTCTTTCTTAATTCCTTCTCCACAAGTGCCGGAAAAAGCTCGTGAAAATGGTCTCGCACAGTCTTTTCGCTGTCGATAAGTGCCGACTGCTGGTCAAAATAGCCCACCAGCAGATTGCTGCCAAGCTGGCTTGTGCCCTTTATTGGTGGAATAAGCCCTGCCACAGTCTTTAGAAATGTTGATTTTCCTATGCCGTTGTCACCGATTACGGCAATCTTCTGACCACGCCTTATACGAAGCGACAGCTCAAGAAGTGCCCTGCCGTCATATCCAATTTTTAATTCCTTCGCCTCGTAAACCCATTTACCGCCCGGAAACTGTGGCTCGATATTGCCTGTAAAAATATGAGCTTCGTCTTCAACCGGCTTTTCTATCAGCTTCATGCGTGCCAGCATGGTCTTTCTAGAGCGTGCAAACGCAGCTTTCTTAGGCTTATGCTTGAATTTGTCGATAAGCTCATTATTGTGCGCAATCTCCGCCTGCTGGCGCTCGTAGGCTTTGCGCTGTATCTGCAGATTTTTAAGCTTCTGCTGCCTGTACTGAGTGTAGTTGCCGGCATATCTGTGCAATGCTCCGTTTTCAAGCTCATATACACCAGTCGCAACTGCATCAAGAAATGCCCTGTCATGGGACACCATAACTACAGCCTTTGGATAGTTAATCAGATAATCCTCCAGCCACTCCACCGTTTTCATGTCCAAATGATTAGTCGGCTCATCCAAGAGCAAAAGATCAGGCTTCTTTAAAAGCAGCTTTATCAGAGAAATCTTCGTCTGTTCTCCTCCTGAAAAGCTCCTAAAAAGCCTCGTCTTGTCACTCTTTTCAAAGCCAAAGCCTGTAAAAAGCCGGTCGTACTCCATCTCGTAGTCAAACCTCTCTTTTGAAAAGGTATCTTTATCCGGGCAGCTCTCAAGCAGTATCTGCTCTATTGTCAAATCCTGATTTGATTTATCCGCCTGTCTAAGCATGTCAATTGTGATATTTCTGGACATGGTGATTCCGGTTTCCGTGTTTCCCGACGGTTTCTTCTTTTTTGCTCTTTGAGTTCTTTTTGCCGTACCATCTAAATCACTGCCTGCAGTGGCAGATCCAGTGACCATATCATTGCTTCTGCCGTAGCTGCCCCTGCTGTCATCCCTGTCCGGTGTCAGCTCTCCAGCAAGAAGCCGAAGCAGCGTGGTCTTTCCAGCGCCGTTTTTGCCGACTACAGCTATTTTTTCTTTTTCCTTTATATAAAAATCAACATGGGACAGAATCGTCTGACCTCCTGCCGAAACTGTCCCATCTTTAATCTGGTATAACATATTTTACCTCTATTTTAAGTCCTTAAGACTCTCCAAAAGCTCGAGATCTGACTGCTGCACCTTGATATTGGAGGTCACAGGCTCCTGTCCAGGCTTTGTAACTGTGATTTCAATAACAGAGTCTGCCGGGATGCCGCTTCCGAATGCATACTGTAAAAAGGATACAAACTTTGGGTGGTTTGCTGTAAATGTATTTTTTGCTTTCATCATTTTCATTATGCTTGCTGGGTTCATGTATTTTCTCCAATCTTATCTATATGATATCTCTTTCGACGCACATATCTTTACGTTCGTTATATTATACCATGAGCCAATTCTATAATCTATCATTTAGAATTATTTAATTTCTTACGATTCCTCACAATAATTAAAGCGTACACTATATCATATAGCATACGCTCTATTATTTAATCACTTACGTTATGTATTATAATCTCACAACCACTATTCTTTATCTTTAATGTATTTAATTATTATAGATGCTATAGTTGATATTATCATAAATCCAGTAGCCATCTCTATACTATACTTATATGATATTACTAATGTTATTGAATCAAGAATTAAAATAATAATGGATCTAACAGCCCTTCCTCTATGATATTCTTTAATCGCATTTTATCATCTACGTTATACTCATAAAAATATCTATTTATGGATATTCCTATAATATTGATTCTAAAACCATGTAATATCACTTTAGTTATGCAAAAAATCCATAATAATACAAAAAACTGCTGAAGTGTTATAACTATCATTACTATCTACTTCCCATCTCTGCTACCTGTGCATTCAATACAATCATGCTCGGACTATCTCCTCTATTAGATTTATAAGATGCATTATTTATACTATATGACATTCTACCAGTAATTTTGTCATAAGTAATAGTATATCTTTTAGTAATATATGCATCGGTAAATATATTTTTACCGTTAATTACCGGCGCATATCTAACCTTTTGTGTAGAAAACATACTTCCCCAGTTATCATATCTACAATAGCCCCTTCTACAATTACAGTTCCAAAGGCTTTTACGAATCGATAATAAATATTTTCTCATAAGTCCATCCTTCCTTTCACATGCGCTTTCAGATTATAATACATACTAAGTATAATATAATTGTGTAAAACCTAAATTAATTTCCCTACAAGAATATGTAAATTATAGATATTTTCTGTGTATCTGTCACGATTAATGTCTAAGTCGATTTAATCATCAATCATACACCGCTCTGCCATTCAACAGCCTTTAATTATTAAAATGCTCTGCCTGAGCTCAAACGACATCTTATTGAAATTACCTACAATATCATTTATATGCACTGCATCGTTATTGTACTGTTCTCCTGCTTTGACAAAATTATCATAATCCGGCAGGATATTTGACTGGATATATTCTGCAAGTTCTGCTGCATTCTTTTGCTGATATACTGCATAGGTGCCACAATATTTCCTAAATAAAAAATATGCTGTACTTCATATTTCAATATACTAAAAACAGATGACCCACATAACATATATGTAAGCCATCTGCTCTGATGCTAAAACTAATTAAATCGTTTACTCCTTCACGCCTCCAAGTGTGACACCGGCAATAATATATTTTGATAAGAGGAGATATACAACAATAATAGGCACAATAGCTACTGTTATCATCATATAGATTTTTCCCATATCGAAATTCATATAGTCCGCTCCTCGAAGTGTGGCAATCAAATTGGTACTGTCATCTTGTTCTTTGACTGGATGATCAGGGCCGGTGTGAAGTAGTTGTTCCATGAACCTACAAATGTGAAAATTGCCTGTACTGCAATTGCAGGTTTCATGATTGGCAATACTATATGGTTGAATGTCTTAAACTCATTCGAACCATCAATCGTGCAGCTTCTACAAGTGATAGAGGAAGTGATGACTGTAGATAGCTGTACATGAAATAGAATACCGCCGGCGATGCTATTGATGGAATGATAAGTGGAGTCCACGAATCATACATTCCCATATTTGTTATTAAACGCAGGAAGCCCATCGCAGTAACCTGTGTCGCATAACCAGTATCGCCATGATAAATGTAAATGCAGCTTTCTTTAATTTAAAATCGTAAGCATAAAGTCCATATGCTGTAAGCGATGAAAAATATGTACATAAAGCTGCACATGAGCCCGATATAATAAGGCTGTTTACTATTCCCTTAAACATAGGGAAGGTTCCGTCATTAGCTACAGATTTCAGATTATCCAGGAAATGCCCGCCCGGGATAAATGAGAAGCCCTTCTGCAGCTGTGCATGCGACCTTGTCGCATTGATTATAAGTATTACAAAGAAGAACAGGCATAAAAATGATAATAATATCAAAACTATATGCGCTATAACACTGCGGACATTAATTTTATGTTTTGGTTTCATTATTTAGCCGCCTCCTTTTTCTTTCTTCTAGCTTCTTTTGCAGCTCGCTTTGCTGCTGCCTTTGATCCGTCAGGATCGCTGTCATTTGTCATTCTGTATACGATGAAGCACAGAATTGCGCTGACTATAAACAGATATACCGACAATGTTCCGGCCATACCATAGTTCTTACTCTTTAAGTGGTTGTTCAGGAACATGATAAGTGTCATTGACGATCTGTCCGGATTTCCCTGTCCATTCGTCAGAATCTGAGGTACATCGAACATCTGTAGTCCACCGATGATTGACGTGATGAGTGTATATGCAAGTATTGGTCGTATACTCGGTAAAGTTATATAGAAGAATCTCTGCAATGCATTACATCCGTCCAGATCTGCCGCCTCAAATACTTCTGTACTGATACCCATGACTGCTGCCATGAGCATAATAGTCGTATTACCGAACCACATAAGGAAGTTCATGAAGCCGATGAGTGATCTGGTTCCAAATACACTTCCCATAAAATCGATAGGCTTGCTGATTACTCCCATAGACTGCAGGATTGAGTTCACAGGACCACTGTTCGAGAACAGTGTAAAGAACAAAAGTGCAAATGCAGATGCCATGATCAGGTTTGGCAGATAAATTACTACCTTAAAAAACTGTAATTTGTGAATTTTTAATCTGGCATCAGTGAACCAGTTTGCTAAAACAAGTGCAACCACAATCTGTGGAATAAATCCGATAACCCAGAGGATAAGAGTATTCTTACCATATGTGATCATATCCGATTTAAGAAGCTCGGCATAGTTAGCCCATCCCACAAAATTCGGTCCTATTTGTTTGATTCCGGATCTATAGTATTCAAAAAAACTAAACCTTACAGTATCTACTAACGGAATCAGAGAAAAAATTAAATATGTTATGAAAAACGGAAGAATAAAGATATATCCCCATTTTGCATAGCTTACGCTCTTTCTTTTCTTCTTCATGAGCCAAATTCCTTTCTACCAGAGTCACCTCTGCGAAGCCCAAAGGCTCCGCATGGTGTTTTATTTATCTTATTTCGGCCATGTAACCTTTTCGATATCAGGATAACGCTCTTTAATTGCTGTCTCAAAGTTTTTCTTAGCCTTATCATAATCAACCTTACCCTGTAAGTAATCGCTGAATGAGTTCTGGATAAGCTCTACACATCCCTGATCATATGCTGAAAGAGGTGCAATCTTGATATTCTCAGCTACCGGTTCAAAGTAAGCAAATGCGTTCTGTCCGCCAAGGAAGTCTGATGCGAATGAATCATCTTTTGCTGCTTCCTGCATTCCTGATTTTGTATTTGTGAAATCAGAGTAATCCTTAGAGATCTTGAGTAAGTTGTCTTTATTTGCTGTTAAAGCAAGGATGATATCCTTAACATGCTTAGGGTTATCTGTTCCTGTTGCTGCGTGGATGTAAGATCCGCCCCAGTTGTACTCCTGTGGTGGTGTTGTAACAGCCCATGATCCTTCTGCTCCATCCCAGTTTGGTGCAAGTGTGAAATCAATTCCCCATGCTGGGAAAAGGAATGCAAATACCTTTGACTGAGAACCCATTGCTTTGTTCCAGTCATCATTCCACTGGCCTTTAATGTTAGCATCAACATATCCTGCATCAAGCCACTCTTTTGAATCATCTACCCAGTTTGTAATCTTCTTATCCACTACAACCTCATCTGCTCCAGGCTGTACCCATGAGTTGTCGATTGAGTTTCCATATAAACGGAATGTATCAGCGTAAGAAGAGAATGTGTAGTATCCCTTTGCCTTAAGTTCCGCTGCTGTAGCCTTTAATGTATCCCAGTCCTTTGTCTTCTCACCGATTGCTTCAGGATCATCTGTTCCGAATACATCCTTTGCAATATCGCGACGGTAAACTAAAAGTCCAGGACAGCACTGCCATGTTGAACCTCTCTGTACTCCGTCTGAATCAGAAGCTGTTTTTCTTGTGAAATCGAACTGATCAGCAAACTCTTTGTCACAATCAATTCCAAGATCCTTAAGAGGCATTGCTACGTCTGCATCTTTATCTGTATATTTGAATACGTAATCTGTCTCTGATAAGAACATATCAATCTTGTCATCTGCTGCTGCATCCGCCTGTTTTGAAAGAGCTTCATCAAGCTTCTGCTGGTAAACACCATCCTGATTAGGATTTACTATCCAATGAATTTCTGTACCATCCTTGAGGTATGTAATTGTACCATCTTTAGAAGTTTCTTTAACCTCCGGGTAAACAGCCTCAACTCTTGTTCGAAACTCGTCGTTCCATGAATAGATATTGATAACCTTTCCCTCTGCTGCATTAGAAGCTCCACCTTCTGTTCCGTTTCCTGCTGTTGTTCCACATCCTGCAAGGAGTGTTGCCCCCATAGACAGTAACAGCATTGTGCTAATCACTTTCTGTTTCATTTTTCATTTCCTCCCTAGAAACTGCTTTGATATCTTCTTATGAATTAATTTGATATCTCGTTTACAGTTGTAATATTACTCCTTAACCGTTTTCGTTTATATTAAATCAATTGTAAAAATATCAGATTCATGTCATAATAATAGAAAGATGACATAAATCTAATATTTTGTTGCAAAGGAGAACCTTTATGGCACTTTCAAAAGAATGGTATGACGCAGAATTTGTTGACAGCGAGAGCGAATCACTGCATCGGGCTCCAAGTATTGAATATAGTTTTTATAACGCAGTCAAAACCGGGGATATGGAATATGTAATAAAAAACTGCAAAGAAGATGCATTTATACACCTTGACGGAACAGGTGTATTGTCCAGAAATACTTTACAGAATATCAAATATCACTTTGTTGTCACAACCGCCATGATCACAAGATACTGTATTGATGGAGGACTCGAGCCTGAGCAGGCATACCGTCTGAGTGACTTCTATATACTTAAGATGGACAGCTGCTCCACCGTACGCCAGGTTGCTGACCTGCATCACGAGATGGCAAAGGATTTCACAGGTAAGATGGTGCTGCAGAAGAAATCGTCTATCCTCTCAAAGCCTGTTACCCAGTGTGTTGACTATATATACAGCCATATAAAAGAGCGTATCACAATAGCTGATCTGGCTGCATACACAGGTCTTTCCGAGAGCTATCTTTCAAGGGTATTCAAGCAGAATCTCGGTGTTTCGATAAGTTATTATATAAGGGAAAAGAAAATAGAAAAAGCGACTCACCTGCTCAAATACTCAGATAAGCCGATTATAGATATAGCCAACTACCTGTCATTTTCATCACAGAGCCACTTTATCCAGATATTCGAGAATTTTACGGGGCTTACACCAAAGAAATATCGCGACAGGTACTACAAATCCATGTGGTAGCCTGATGCCAAAAGCCTTGTACTACGCACAAAAAATTCCCACGCAAACATGCGTGGGAATTTTATTTAGCTGATACCCAATGATACGATATCAAACGCTATTAATTTTATAAACTATCACTCTATGTATATCTCAACCGTATGACATTTGTCTGTAGAAAGCATTTCAATAGCTTGCTTTGGAATACGCACGCTGTTTCCTGTAACATTTTCCACTTTTACATCATCACAGAGTGCTCTTTTGACCTGCGCATCCCCAGGTTCGAGCTTATCAGGATTGTGAACTAAAATATCAAATCCATGACCTGCAAATTCTAACGAAACTTTTGCATCACCTTTTTCGTTATACTGCTGTGGCATGAGTACAGGCTCAATAACAAGATCTCCAAGCTCTCCATGGACTCCGTAAACAGATGTTATCATAGTAAGCATATACCAGCTTGCGGCACCTGTAAGATATGAATACAGACCTCTTCCATCATTATCAAAATACTCCGGTACTCCCGGATACATCCTGCTTCTGTCAAAGTCCATCGCAGTATCAAGAAGCGTCTTTAATACCTTGTAACCCTCTTTTATAAAGCCCTGTTTATAGAGCGCATTGGCATACATTACAGCCATATGTGAGAATACAGCACCATTTTCTTTTTCACCATATGCAAATCCAAACATTCTTCCAAGATCAAACTTTTCTTCCTTAAAATCAGTGTTTAGTCTGTAGCCACCGGCTTTTTGATCAAACAGATATTTGTCTGCACTATTACAGATTGCCTTGATCTGTTCTTTTTTTGCGGTTCCACTCATGATGCAAATACCTGTCCTGTAAGCATCATGCGTACATCTCCACTCTCACATCGTTCCACCGGTCTGCCGTTATTGTCATAATATCCGTTGAACCAGCCTCCATCCGTGCCATCTGATATCCATTCGTTTTCGCGGATGTTTTTCATCATCCACTCAGCCTTATGCTCCAGGTTTTCGCAAATCGCAGCTATTGGGACAAGAACAGTGCCTCCGCTTGTGCAGTTCTCACATGCCTTTGCATAGCTCATGAGAAGCTCCTGCTTTTTGTCAGGGCAGTTGTAAAGTATTTCGTCATCAGCAAGCAGCAGCTTAAGCTCATCTAACACCTCAATCCTGTTTATTCCGCTTATTTTTTCCACATTTCTTAAACACTTTGCTATATCAAGCAGATTTCCGGCATATGCACATGTAAATGCAACACTTTCGCCTTTGTCCCATGCCATATCGAGCGCATCGTTCCAGTCTGCACCGTGCAGCTTCATCTCGTTGTGCTCCCCAACATCATAGAAAGCGCACAGATTTTGGATCAGAATATGCTCTAAAACCGTTCCAAAATATATCTGACCGCCTGCCGTCCTTTGTTTGTTACCATATGTAGTATTCCATGCTTCATCATGGCTTGTGCCTCTCATGGACTGATAATCCTTAAAGTACGTCGTACGCTCAAACAGTACATCTGTATCACCGGTCTGGTCAATATAAAGCTTTGTGGTTACAAATGGCCAGAATGCGTGATCCATCCATACACGTGTGATGTTATTTCTGTCAGCAATAAACTCGCCAGGCTCGTTTCCTATAATAGTCGCATTGGTTCCATCAATTCTCACACCGCCATAATTGTTTACAATCATCCTGCGGACATCCGAAGGCTCCATAAGTAAAAGTGCAAGACAGTCCTGCCATAGATCTCTCCAGCCTCTTCCACCTTTTCCATAATCATGATGTGGAAGGAATGAACAGCCGTATATTCTTCGCAAGATAGGTTGAAAACATATCCATTTAAGATAATTGTCCTCCTTGGCATTTCCTGTCTCAAAATCAATATTTACCTTGTCTATCCAGTGTTTCTTGACGGTGTTTAGTTCTTCTTTTACTTCAAGTACACTGCGGTACCGTCCGGTAATGGCATTTATGTCATTTTCTTTTTCCGTAAGACCTGCAAGCATGATATAGCTTACCGTCTCCAGCGGTTTTATAATACGGTTTGCAAATTTTATTGCTCCGACTGCTTCTTTTCCCTGAAATTTTTCTCCGGCCTTTGCACCTGCTTTTTCAGTTCTGACTGCCTCAGGAATAAGGAAAGAGCCTCCCTCTCCTATAAACTGCTCAACGGTAGGATAGAAACTCTCAGGACTTTCTCCGTTTCCGGATGATCCATATACGAAGTAGCTTATATCATTTTTCCGGTGTCCACGCTCATCAAATGAGAGGACAGGTGTAACCTCAATGCCGTATTGTGTGGTTTCTATTCTGTGCAAAAGTGATGTCACATGCCTGTGATCCCTGATATTGTCAGCACTTCTGCCATAGATTGGGATTGCCCCGATTGGGACTATCTCCATAGCCTCATCTGTCTTGTTAGTGATCTCCACAAGCATGACTTCCATGCTTCCATCAAGTGTGACAAATGATGTCGTGTCGGCTCTAACCCATATATCTTTGAAGCACGGTGCAGCTTCTGCCACATTAAACCTGCCTCAAGCTCACTTTCATCCTGATTGCCTGTAAATCTGTCGGCCTCCTGCTGTGCAGATGATCCGCATACTGACCAGAAGCCCTTCCCCACAATCCGACACCAGAAATTTCTGGTGCCTTTATTGTTGTGAAGATTTTCTATACTAACAGGTTCCAGAAGAAAGGTATTCTGGCTTGTTTTACTGTCTCCGCCGAGAGTTGGTGTAATGCTTGATTTAAGCCCTTTTTCCCCTGCAAGCGCAGATACAGTCCACTGTAGTTTTCGGGATTTTTGATCCTGAAGGTTCCGTATTTGTCTATAAAATCTATATTTTTCATATTTTCAATCAATCCTCTATACAATTACAAATCAAATTTTCACACACCATATACAATCCTATAGCAGTCATTATCCCACCTACGGAAAATTTACATGGTAAGCTCAATCTCTGTCTGCTCGCTAAGAAGCTCTTTTGGAATATAGTCTCCCTCAACCGCCTGTCCGTTTACAAGAAGGCTCTTGCATCCGCTCTCAACATGATCAGGATTTTTTACAACTATATGAAGATGGCATCCCCTGAAATCCTTCTCTATCTCGAATCCATCCCAGGCTTTTGGAATAGACGGAGCAATATGAAGTCCATAGAAATCAGGACGCATACCAAGTATTCCCTCTACACATCCAACCATGACTGTTGAAGCAGTTCCTGTGAGCCAGTGTACATGTGAACGGCCAAAGTTTGGACTTGCTTTTCCTTCAGTAAACTGTCCATAGCAGTACGGCTCAAGTCTTCTTATCTCTGCTCTGTCATTCTGTGCGGCAGGAGCATTTTCAATAAAATACTTAAAAGCTCTGTCTCCATGTCCTTTAAGTGCCTCAGCAAGAATTATCCAGCCCTGTGACTGTGAGAATATTCCTGCATTCTCTTTAGTTCCCGCATTGTATATCACTGCGAGTGCTCCGTCGAATGCGTGTGCATGATATGGAGGATCCATAAGAATGGCGCCATACTCGGTATTGAGTCTTTCATATACCATTTCAAGAGCCTTATCAGCCTGCTCATCACTTGCAAATCCACTTATAACAGCCCAGCTCTGTGGGTTAAGCCACATATTTGCCTCAGGATCATCACGCTTTCCAATAACCTGTCCATCCCCTGTAAATCCACGGATAAATCTGTCCTCGTTCCAGCAAAGCTCCTGAATGATCTTTCCGAGTTTTTCCTGGCTTTCATCAAGATATGTGATATATTCATCATCTTTCTTATAGGCTGCAAACTCTTTTAATATAGTCATTGCATAGTAGAACTGAAGTGCTACGAAGGTTGACTCTCCATCTGCACCAAGCCTCAGGCAGTCATTCCAGTCTGCGTAAAGTCCTGCAGGCATTCCATGTTTTCCGAGGTGGTTCATCGAAAAATCAATTGCTCTCTTTAAATGCTCGTAAACCGTTCCCTCATCCTTGTTGGCGAATGGAATGACCTCATCTATAAATGCTACATTTCCTGTCTCTGATACATATTTGTATACAGTTGGGAAAAGCCATAATGCATCATCAGCTCTATAAGCCGGGTGTCCTGTCTCCTGTACATAGGAAGCGTCGTCAGGAGTATCCTCATGTCCCGGATTGTGTGTAAACTTGACAAGCGGAAGTCCTCCACCGTTATCAACCTGTGCTGAGAGCATGAATCTGATCTTTTCAACAGCCATCTCAGGTGCAAGGTGTATAACACCCTGAATATCCTGGACTGTATCACGGTATCCGTATCCGTTTCTGAGTCCACAGTATGTAAATGATGCAGCCCTTGACCAGATAAATGTCATGAAACAGTTATATGCGTTCCATGTATTGATCATTGTGTTGAACTCATCACTTGGTGTATTAATCTGGAAATGTGATAACTGTCCATGCCAGTATGCGATAAGCTCCTCAAGTTCTTTGTCGCAGACAGCTTTTGTATCCGTGTAAGAAGCAACAATCTTTCCTGCTGTCTCATTATCTATCATTCCAACTAAGAATGCTATTGTCTTTGTCTCGCCCGGTGCCAGCTCCAATACTGTTGTGATTGCTCCACAGCTATTCTCGTTGTAGTTGCCGTGGTTGTTAAGCTTTCCGCTCTCTACTCCGACAGGATTGCCATATCTGTGATATTCTCCGAGAAATTCTCCCCTGTCACCGCACCAGCTGTCAACAGGTGCTCCTGCAAGTCCGATAAATCTGTTTACCACATCCTTGTTGTCAATTTCCTTGCCATCCTCGATGCGGTCAAGATTGGCATGGATCATCTGACGCACTCTGTTCTCCACAAATACTGTCTTTGTAATATACTGTGAATACTGCAGATTCACCTGATCCTGCTCATAGTTGCTGTTGTTTGTAAACTCAGCGTAGCCTGTAATATTAAGGCTTCTTGCCTTATCAGAATTATTCGTCACGCTCAAATTCCACACTTCGTATGTCTTGTTCAGTGGAACATAATATCTTACTTCTGAATGAATACCGCTGTAATCAGCCATCATCTTTGTGTATGCTGTTCCATGATGACACTCACTCTTGTATTCATTCAAATCCTTTCCTACAGGCTGCCACGAAGCTGACCAGTAATCCTTGCTGCCGTTGTCTCTGATATAAATATATCTGCCAGGCTCATCGAACTGATTAAACACATATCTCAAAAGCCTTCCGTTTGCACCTGACTTTGCAAAGCTGTATCCACCTGCATTATTGGAAACAATTGCTCCATACTCCGGTGATCCAAGATAGTTTACCCATGGTGCCGGTGTGTCAGGTCTTGTAATAACATATTCTTTTTTTGATTCATCAAAATATCCGTATTTCATATTCCTTGCTCCATTCTCTACTTAATTATATGATCTGCGGTTGCAACTGCCTCCAACGTATATTTAGCAGTGAGCCATTTTCGTAATATAATATACATTTTTGCAGCAGTGTATTATACAAAATTATTTCTTAAAATATCAGATTCATGACATAACTAAACTTATCTCACAATATATAAAAAAACCGGACGCATACGCGCCCGGTCCTTGAAAGGAATATGTATTTTACTAAAACTGTCCGAGATACGGTATACGGAGCAGTTAAAGTACGTGGTTAGTTATTAGTTTTCTTTCTTTTTTCAGGAATGAAACCGCTAAAATAAGTGCTCCAGCCATAGCACCAAATACATAAGCCAGAATCGGTGAATTGTCACCTGTTTTTGCTGCTTTTGCAGTTTTTGATTCCTTTACTGCCTGTGTTGTTTTAGCCTTATCTGATTCAGAGGTCTTAATTACCGGCGCAGGTACCTTCGGCTGCTCATTTTTTATATCTGTATTGATATCCTCTTTCGGATCGTCCTTTGGATTGTCCTTGATGTCATCTTTCGGATCATCCTTTGGATTGTCCTTGATGTCATCTTTCGGGTCGTCCTTTACTTCCTCAAGTGATATGTCATCAATGTGTACCTCATGCTGTGTTGTTATCTGGTTATCCCCGATTTTGCCAAGGCATGCACTGAAAAATGCTGCTGTGTCTGTATCCTCATTCATTGTAAATGTATCCTCAAAGGTCTGGTAGTCCTTTGTGAGATCTACTATATTGTCATTTGAGTATACATGCCAGTCACGGTTTTCCTGTCCCTGCATCACAACTCTGATCTTCCTGTTGAGACTTGATTTTGCTTTAAATTTAAGCTTGTAGGTCTTACCCTTTTCAAGTTTTATATTTTCCTGCTTAATCTGTACTTTCCAATCCGCATCGCCTGTATCTTTTATTGTTACAGCCAGTGCATTGTCATCCTTAAGGCTGTCAACTACATATGATGCTTTTGCTGATGAATCTACATATATTGTATAGCCTGTTGTTCCATCATTGAAGGATCCGTTTTTGATGAGCGCATTCTCGACAAGGCTTACATTGTCAAGCCAGGTTGTTTTCTGCATTCCAAGTGTTATCGAAATGTTATGGTTTACATACTGTGCATCCGAAGGAAGTTCAACCGCGAAATCTTTCGTCTCTCCTGCTTTGATATCAAATGTGTATACATATCCTCCTATGTTTGCCGTAATAGTATTATCAGCATCTGATGTAGCGGTAAAGCTGAATTTGTATGGTGTTCCTGTCGCAAATGCCAGTTCTTCCTGAGACATAACTACAGCAGATTTCTCATTTCCGCTCATTGTAACCTTAAATCTTCTTCCATCAGAGAATGGAGTGACTGTCACATCTGCATTTTCAGCATTTGATATATTCCAGTATCCTAAATGTTTATCTCCCTCCTGGAAGCTTCCATTGTATACATAGTTTCCATTAGCCAGAACAGTTTTCTTCTCTTTCTCATTTGGATCTGCTTTCTTGGTCCTCTTTACTGATACATTGCTGATACAGATATCTGCTGTAGAGCCTTTTGCTCCCATATTGAACTCAAGGCGTCCGTTTGCATCACTTGCATCACCCATCTTGAATTCGTAGGTGTAAGTCTGCTTTTTGGTTGTAAGCTGTACATCCTGATGTGGCATATAGCTCTTGTAACCATAATCCGGTGCCTTTACATCAACTCCCATCTCTCTGTCAGCAGATGCATATGCATCAAACTGTACCTGATATGTAGCACCTTTCTCAAACGGAAGATCTGCCTGTACAAGCTGTACACTATAGTCTTCCGTACCTGCCTTTGTAGTCTTTACAGTCATAGTATTGTTGTCTATAGAAGCTTCTGCTTCTCCTTCAAGCGTTGTAATGAATTTCCAGTTTGTTTTATCGGAAAGATCCTCTTTTGCAGAAAAATCTCCATTGTTGATATAGTTGCCTTTTGCATCAGGATCGCGAAGTGTAACTTCCTTTGGAGGACGTTTGACATCTTCATTGTAGCTATCCTTCTGGTATACACGGACATAATCGATCTCATATGGGTTATTCTCAAAGCTTGTCTCATCGTTTGGATTTCCAACCCAGCTTCCACCAACAGCAAGATTTAAGATAATGTAAAATGGCTGGTCAAATGGTGCCGGATATGTAAGTGTTCCCTGTCCTACTGTTGTTGAGTACCAGTCGCTCTCCTCGTGGTATTTAACTCCATCCACATACCATGTGATTTTCCCCGGTTCCCAGTCACAGGTAAATGTGTGGAAATCGTCAGAGAAATCAGCTCCACCCTTTATAGTATATGTACCCTGTGACTCTGAATGAGGATTTCCGTAATGGATGGTTCCGTAAGCCTTGTTTGTCTCCTGTCCCATTACTTCCATGCAGTCAATCTCGCCACATCTTGGCCACTGACCATATACATTCTCATCATTTGCCATAAGCCAGAATGCAGGAAGGTATCCCTGTCCTTTTGGAACCTTTGCACGGCATTCAAATCGGCCGTATGTGAAGGTCTTCTTATTCTGTGTTGAAATTCTTCCTGATGTATAGGAAGCTGCTTCTTTTGTTGAGCTGGTATCACCATCAGTCGCATTCATATCAACAAATTTTATAGCAGAAATTGTCACGTCTGATGCCGGTGTGTCGGTATCATTATATTTTCCTAGAGAAATATAGAAATCTGCAGGTGTGTCCTTTGTCATTGTAAATTCAAAACTGATTTCCTGCTCCTTATCCTCTTCAAGCTCCGGTTCACATCCTCCGTACCATTCATATGAAGCACTCATCACACCTGTTTTGAATTTACGGGCTGCTGTGGACTTAGCCTTAAAACTCACTTTATATTTATGTCCGTTTTGCAGTGAAATATTTTGCTGCTTTAACTGGACATTCCAGTCCTGTGTTCCTGCGTTTTTAATACTATAGATGATCGACCCATCAGCTGTCTTTGCTGAAGCATCCGCTGATCCATCTGCTCCACCCCAGTTTGCTATTGTCTGAGTCCAGCCTTCCATTTCCTCCGAAAAATCTGAGTTTTTCAAAAGATTTCCGGCATCCTTATTTTCTGTTTCAGCAACTTTTTTGACCGGATTTATCACTAATTTTCCATCTTTTACCTGAATGTTTTCATCCGAGTCTACATACTCCTGCAGCTCATTATTTACCCATCCTTTTTCATGTGTCTCCACATTCCAGTCTGCACGGTTTAATGAATCACCATCAAACTCATCGCTCCACACTTCTTTGTAGCCATCATAGCTTAGTTTGCCTGTCTGCTGCGCCGCATCCAACGCTCCCTCTGCAAACGTCTGTGACGGCATGGCTGTCATTGCCATAGCAGCCACAAGCATGGCTGATAATACTCTTTTTTTCATGAAGTACCCCTTTCATTTATAGTTATTTGACATCTCGCATCATGTTACTGTCTACACCTATCAGCGTAACCCGTAACCACAGCATTACTATAACGATTAAGCGCCCTTAAATATACAAAAAAAGCACAAAAACATCAAATTCATGACATTTTAATTTTCCTGTAATTTCCGCAATTCCCTCGGTGTCATGCCAAACTGCGCCTTAAACATCCGGCTGAACACCTTATAATTCGTAAATCCATTGTGCTCCAATATGTCCGTGATAGAATCCTCAGTTGCCAGAAGCCCCTCATGTATGTGATTGATTCTTACCTGATTGACATACTCGAGAAACGTAACTCCCATGCATTTTTTGAACATACGACAGAAATAATCCTGATTGAGTGAGGCTATGTCTGCCGCCTCCTTTAATGCTATTGGCTCCTGATAGTTTTTCGCCACATATCTAAGGACATCCTTAAGGCGCGCTATCTGCTGGATTCTTTTCCCGCATTCATCTCTTTGTACGAATAATTTGTAAACAAAATATATAAGAATTCGTTCACTTTTGCCATAAGTCGAAGCTCATAGCCCTTGCCCTTTTTCCGGTATATATGCGCTATCGACTTAAGAAGAGACTTCATCTGCTCATATTTTCTGCTGCCATGCTCGGTCTCATAGCACTCCCGGAACCTTATATGTCCGTAATCGTCTATGTAGCTGTCCAGATATACATACGGTATCTGTACCAGAAGCACCTTGACTCTTTCATAGCTTTGCGTGCCATGTATCTTATTTGAGTTTATGACAAAAAATTCATTTTCTTGCAATGTATATTCATTTTCACCGCAGTCAACCTGCAGTGAGCCGGAAACTACATAGATTATCTCTATATGGTCATGCCAGTGCCTCGGTGAAAACTGCCTGTAATCCTCGTATCTGTCGCAGTAGATTGGAAGATGTGGTATTGATCTGACGTTTTCGTGTGTGTATTGCTGCATAATTTTCTCCCTGACTTACTAAATCAAACTTCGTATTTAATGCTATATTAGCCTGAACATATCCAATTATTCCGAAGAAAACAATATTCATAGTTTGAAATTCTACCTTCAAAATATACTCCTCTCGCGCAAAAAGTCAATATCGACCTAAAATAATGTCAGTATCACAATTGTATATATCGCTTTTATAATTTACAATCATCTTATACGAAAAGAACAAGCTCCCGACATATTAATGTATGGGAAGCTCTTTAAATAATAAAAATATAAGAAAGGTAATCTGCTATGAACAAATGGTCACGATTCAAATTCACTCCTAATCTTCCACTTGGGGCAAATGGTGAAAGAGTTACAGGAAGCAAGGCTCACATAGAGCTTTCAAAGGAAGCTGCCAAGGAAGGCATGGTACTTCTCAAAAATGAAAACAACGTACTCCCTCTTGCAGCGGGTTCTAAGGTAGCCCTGTTTGGAAAGGTACTTTCGACTATGTAAAGGGCGGTGGAGGAAGCGGTGATGTAACCGTTGCATATATCCGCAATCTCTACGAAGGACTTAAGCTTCAAAAAGAGAAAATAAGCATATTTGAGGAGCTGTGCGATTACTACCGCAACGACATTAAAAAGCAGTATGCAGCCGGTGCTGTACCCGGCATGACTATAGAGCCGGATGTACCGGCTGAGCTTTTAAACAAGGCACAGGCATATACCGACACTGCTATCATCTCAATCTGCCGCTACTCCGGAGAAGCTGGGACAGAAAGAGTGTTATTGACCCAAACAACAAGGCTCTCTGGGACTACGAACGTGAGATGACCGAGAAGTCGGCAGAGCTTTTTAAGGATGGTGATTTCTGTCTCTCCGTAAAAGAAAAGGAGATGATTGACACTGTAAAAGCCAGTTTCAAAAATGTAATCGTGATTTTAAATGTCGGTGGAATGGTTGATACATCTTGGTTTGCTTATGATGATCAGATTCAATCAGCACTGCTTGCCTTACAGGGTGGTATGGAAGGCGGGCTCGCTGCCGCTGAGCTTCTCGTAGGAGATGGCAATCCTTCCGGAAAAACTGTCGATACATTTGCCAAATCACTCGACGACTATCCGTCTACTTACAATTTCCACGAGTCAAGAGACTATGTGGACTATACTGATGATATATATGTCGGATACCGCTATTTCGAGACAATTCCGGGAGCTGCCGAGAAGGTTGTATACCCATTTGGCTATGGACTCTCATACACCACATTTGATGTGGAGACTGTTTCTGCCGGCGTTGTGAATTCCAACTGTACGTCTGATGCCAATAAGCTTTATGCAAAAGTCCGTGTGACAAATACAGGTAAATTCTCCGGAAAAGAGGTTGTTCAGGTATACATTGCTAAACCACAAGGAAAGCTTGGCAAGCCTGCAAAGGAGCTCGTAGCCTTTGAAAAGACAAGAGAACTGCAGCCGGGTGAATCACAGCTTATGATCCTCACATGGGAAATAAACGATATGGCGTCATATGATGACCTTGGAAAGGTTAAAAAATCTGCATATGTACTTGAAGCCGGTTCATATGATATATACGTTGGAACGAGCGTCCGTGACGTGACAAAAGCTGATTACTCATATATATTAAATCATGATGTAATTACCGAACAGCTTTCAGCAAAGCTGGTTCCTACAAGTCTGCCAAAGAGAATGCTCGCTGACGGAAGCTATGAAGCTCTGCCTCAAAGTGAGCCTGTGGACACCGACTACTCAGCTATTGGCAACATTGACCCTTCCCTGACAGAGGGTGTTGCTCCCGGTCAGAGAGCCATCCCATACTTCCGCTTTGCCGACGGCATGGCTAAAAACGGCAGTCACGACATCATGGATGTTGTGGAAGGACGTATCACGCTTGATGAATTTGTATCAGAGCTTTCCATCGATGATCTCATTCATCTGCTCGGCGGACAGCCAAATACCGGTGTTGCAAATACCTTCGGTATCGGAAATATGCCTGAATACGGTATTCCTTCTGTCATGACAGCAGATGGTCCTGCCGGAGTGCGCATAGCACCTGAGGTCGGTATATGCACCACTGCGTTTCCATGCTCCACACTGCTCGCATGCACATGGAACCCGGATGTTTTAGAGGCTGTAGGACGCGCCGGCGGTGAAGAATTAAAGGAAAACAACCTTGCACTGTGGCTCACCCCTGCCATCTGTATTCACAGAAGTCCTCTCTGCGGACGTAACTTCGAGTACTACTCAGAGGATCCATTCGTCACCGGAAAGCTCGCAGGTGCCATGGTACGCGGAATCCAGTCAAACAATGTCGGTGCCACAGTCAAGCACTTTGCCTTGAACAACAAGGAAACCAACCGCAAAAACAGCGATTCACGCGTTTCAGAAAGAGCTGCCAGAGAAATCTATCTGAAGGCATTTGAGATGATTGTAAAGAATGAAAATCCATGGGCTATTATGTCCTCTTACAATATGATAAACGGCTACAGAGCCTCTGAAAGCGAGGACCTTTTGACAGGAATACTGCGTGATGAGTGGGGCTATGAAGGAATGGTCACAAGCGACTGGTGGACCTGTGGCGAGCATTACAAGGAGACAAAAGCCGGAAATGATCTTAAGATGGGAAATGGATATCCTGATCGTGTAAAGAAGGCTTATGATAAGGGTGCCATCTCTCGTAGTGAGATGGAGACCTCTGTAAAGCGTATATTAGGATTCATATTAAAGCTTGATTAAATTTTACTCTGCTTTATGTAACCTACCCGGTTCATAATACCCGATACTTATTATACAAAACACGACATGCAAACTGCCATGTCCGTT